>Ga0187851_10004431_pt1 | contig 11449 bp, 12 predicted proteins | sample June2016WEW_6_10_FD_132997 | JGI IMG/M metagenome (GOLD analysis project Ga0187851, IMG submission 132997) | Peatland microbial communities from SPRUCE experiment site at the Marcell Experimental Forest, Minnesota, USA - June2016WEW_6_10 | ecosystem: Environmental > Terrestrial > Soil >... | reverse complement strand
GCGGAATTTTAGATAGTCCTGAAGCTTAGCCTCGTCCCCACCGAAGAACTGGGCTATAGCTGAATTGACATCCATTTGGGGCGTGTTGCCTTTGGGGTTGGCGAAAGTGATTTCGTAGCCTTCCTTCATCAGGGCGCGAACCGGAACCGTCAGCTCATTGAGGTAATAGCCGGCGCCGGCATAAACCTTGCCATCTTTCAAGGGCAAGCCGTGACCGCTCGAGACCAGCACCAAGACTTTTCCTTTTGTTGTCATTTGTTCCCCTTTCTGAAATCGAATCTGTTTCCCGGGATCTTAGCTTGCGTGGAGCAACCGAATTTGCGAGAGCCTCGGATTCAGCCACCGTCGTCATTGCGTCTACCAGCAGCGCGTCGTACTCGCTGAAGATTAAAGTCGAGTTGATCGGGTCAAAGCCGAGCGCCTCGCCGAAGAGTCCAGCCCGCTCAGCGACCATAGCCTTTCCCGGACGGAAAAAACGTTCACACCAAGCGGGTTCGAGGCGACAGGCGCGGTCACGCGCTTGGTCTCTTTCGGTCCATTTGTGCCGTCCATTTGGTAGTCCTTTCGATGTTAGAGCGAGTGGCCGTTCAAGGCGAGATTCGCAGAAGCGCGACGACGAGTCTATCGGACGAAGGTATCGACGAATAGCACAGTATGGATTGGACATATTCGCAAAGAGCGGCGCGTACTCTTTTCAAAAATCCCAATACCAAGTTATCACCAATACCATCGTCCGATTGATTCGCAAGAGCACATCGAGTGTAATCGCTGCAATTGCAGCCGTTCGCTCGGAACACGGCCTACCACAGAAATTAGCAGCATATGGCAGCACCCCGATGAGTCGGACGGTCACCCGGGTGCGCCTTAACTTGCATCGGCTCAGGTCGGGCTGTTGGAGGTTCAGGTCACAAATGGATGGGTGGGCCCTGCAAAAGACTGTTCACCCGAGTTCGAGACGTATCCAAGGTGGGTGCCCGCTTATGGACAGCGTGCGCCATAAAGCGCGGATCAGAATGAAAACATTACTCTTTGACCACGTTCTATCCCGCAGCGAATTGGACCGCAAAAGTTCGAAACGTGTCGATGCCGGGGAGCCAACGTCTGGGCGCCCAGGAAAATCATTTCCAACTCTGAGGTTCTCGGTTGACAGTGGTAACGGCGTTCACGGCTGGCTGCCGCGCTTATGTTGCCTGAGCAGTGCATCGAAAAGCTCTTCGCGCCCGCGGAAATTCGTAGTCCGCAGCCGCGCGAGTGCGTTAGCAAAGTCGATCATGCCGCGGCGGGCAGCGAGATCGAGAATACCGAGCGTCCCAGTGACCTCTAATCCTTTGTCGCGAGCCGCCATCGCACCTCTGCGATCATCGATGAGAATAAGGTCCGCTGAGACAGGATAGCCCGAGCGAGATCGCAGACCTCTCGCCGTCATCCAAGGCACGCAACGACGGATCATCACTCGGGTCCGTTCGATACTTCGAGCCAGTCGGGCTTCTTGCTCATCCAGTTTCGTACCACCTCGGGTGCGGAAGGGTGCCGCAGCTCGTCGGACACAACCGAGGGAATGAGGATCTTCCCGAACAATCTTGGCAGGAGTTGGATATGATCGATCTGCACCAGGTAATGAAGCGGGCTGGTGTCAGCAACTACAATGAGCATCAAAAGCCCAGTCGCTGCTGCTGGCCACCCTATAACGGGCAGCTAGTTTAGGAGCGATTCCCAGTTGGCTGGCACCCTTCCTGCGGGTCCAGGTACGGGCTGACTTTCGGGATGCGCGTGCGGCGGAAGCAATTCCACACCTTTGATCATCCCCCGCTTCTCGTAATCGTAGAACCAGTCCTCACCCGGCTCAAAGCTGGCTATAATCGGATGCCCTGTCGCCGCCGCATGCTTTGAGGCATGCTGACTCGGAGAACTGTCACAACATCCGATGTGCCCACACTCCGCACACCGGCGGAGATGAAACCACCAACCTTTCGGTGATGCCAGGCACTCCACACACCCGTCGCCGCTTGGTTTCGAAGCGGGATTAAATCCGCGGTGATCTTTCTTCATTGCGATTTTTCCTTTAGACGTTGTATCTCCAGCAAAGAGTTCAAGGCACCAGCAAGATCTTCCCGATGCCACCCTTTTCTGCCGCTGCTTGAGCCTCGGCCGCTTGACTGAGTGGCAGTTTCTGGCTAATCGGGATTACGAGCTTGCCATCTCGCACCGCTTCCGCCATGAACTCGAGCGTTTTCCTGTCGAATTTCGAGAATACGAACTCGACCTTTACGGACGGGTACTTCGCGGCGTTCTGCGGTGTCCCGGCGACCGAAGCAAACACTCCTCCCGGCTTGACCTTGGCGATCAGCTTTTCGGCGGTTCTTCCGCCGACCGTATCCGCCACCGCATCGAGCGGCGGGAGATTTGCAATCGCGGTGTCGTCGTCGGTTGCGACCACCTGATCCGCGCCCACAGTCTTCGCCTCATCCATCTGCTTCTTCAAAACCCCCGCGATCGCAGTCGCCCCGCGTTCCTTCGCAGTGAATACCGCCGAACGCCCCACATTTCCTACAGCGCCTACGACCATGACCGTCTGGCCCGCTTTGACTCCCGTAGCTGAAAGGAGCTGGTTGCCGGTGGTCGTCACCAGCGGCAGCGCCGCCGCCTGAATCAAATCGAGCCCCTTGGGGATCTTGGCCAAGACCGCTGCATTCACGACACAAAGTTCGGCGTAAGTATTGTCCGCCATAGCGAACACCTGGTCGCCGACGGAAAAGCCTTCCACTCCCGGTCCAATCTTGATCACAGTTCCCGCCATATCGACTCCTATGAGGCTCGGGAAATGCATGGGATAAAAATCCTTCGTTAACCCGGCACGCCGTTTGTAGTCGATCGGATTCACGCTCGCGGCGGCGACCCGCACCAGCACCTGGCCCGGACCAGGCACCGGATCAGGATAGTCCTCAAACTTCAGTACTTCCGGACCGCCATATTGGTGGACAACAATCGCTTTCATATTTCATCTCCTTGTACGGTGCGCACCCAGTCACTAACAAATCTTATTCGAAACTGGAAGCCGCCGGGATAGGCATGGCGAAATAATTTAGTGACAAAGATGCACCGATTCTGGCGCTCAGCATTGGCTCGTCTTCGCTGGAGTTCGGAACTAGGTAATGCACTGCCTCGTCCCGGAATTTGCACCCGCTTGATAACTTCGATCAGTTCTTGCGCCTGACCAGTGGATTCTTAGCTCTGCACTCGGCGTTCACGCTTCACAGCGCCTTTGGTGGCAGTCTCCCTTCTGCTCTTTTGAGGATGAATGCCCAGGTCGTGCCACGACGTTTCCGCGAGGTTGACGTCGTAGTAGTTTGCAGCTTTCTCGATGTTCGCGAACGCAAAAGCACGGTCGGCATCGGAAACGCCGATAACTTGATCAAACCGCGCGACCGCGTTGCGCACATGTTGTGCGTCGGTCAGTGGTTCTTTACGCTGCTTCGGAAACGCGTAGACACTGTCTGGCAGGTCGCTCTGCGTCGTGAGCCGTCCGTGTTTCTCGTGAGGTTTCCAAGTCGCTTCGGGCATGTCTTTGCTATCCTTTCCTTGATATTTGGCTAGAGAGCAGGCGTCGGCCCTTGCGTATCCGCGTGATCGCCTCGAGTCCGCCTTTCGTGACCATGGTCCCACCGGTCACGACCATTGTCTTGCGTTTTGTCTGCATTGTCTTCGGCCAGAGCTGCTTGCACTGCGAGAGAAGCAATGGAGGGGCCATCGCTAAATTACTGAAAACCGGCAGTCCCGCGCGCCGGTCGATACTCACATGTCCGCAATGTGAGTCGATGGTTCGACAGGACTGCCCCGAGGGTGAGAAAGACGGCCGTTGGTGAGATCAGACCGAACATGCCTGAGCGAACTGCGAATGTAAGGTTCCGTGCACCTGACCGCTGGGTTAAATGAGGGCATGGACGGGATTCTATCGAGATAGACATTGTGCGGGCGGACCCGCCTGGGAGGAACCGAGAGTCTTGCAGGCGAGCCAGAAGCCGGTCTTGCGTCCGGTGTTGCCCAATTGATCATGTGACGTTAATACCATCAGTATTTTCATGTTCGTTCTCTTTTGTTTTGGTATTACGGTCGACTGCGTTGTACACGCGTGTCGCGTACGCTATTGTTCGCGGACCGACTCGGCCCGCCGACGATTTCGTCAAGGCCCCGACACCGATTGCCGTCACCTCCCGCTTATGTCCCGTGTATCTTTGAGATACTACACGCGGAACGCTTGGAATCAGATTTGCCAGCCAATCGACGTCGGCGCACCACCTGATGGGACAGCTTCTCTCAATCAATGTCGGGCTTCCTCGTGACGTCGCATGGAGGGGCGAGAAAGTCCACACCGCGATTTGGAAGCAGCCAGTGCAGGGCAGGATTCGAGTCCGTCGCCTGAATGTGGAGGGCGATGGACAAGGGGATCTCACCGGACATGGAGGCGAACACCGCGCGGTGATGGTGTATCAAATGGACGCTTATCACTACTGGGAGGCCCAGCTAGGCCGAAAGGATTTTTCATTCGGACAGTTTGGTGAGAACTTCACAGTAGCCGGCTTAGCCGATGATGAAGTTTCGATCGGCGATCGATACCGCATTGGAAGCGCGCTCTTCGAGGTCACTCAGCCGCGCGTCACATGCTATCGCGTGGGTATCAGAATGGCTGAGCCGGCAATGGCTGCTCTGCTCGTGTCACATCATCGGCCTGGCTTCTACTTTCGCGTGCTGGAGGAGGGTGACGTTGGCGCCGGCGACGAAATCACGAAAGTGGCGGATGGCCCCGAGCACATCACAGTGGCCAACATTGATGCCCTGCTGTATTTGCCAAACCCTTCGCGCGAACAACTCGAACGCTCGTTGCGAGTGCCGGCGCTCAGCGAGGGTTGGAAAACGTCTTTAAGGGCAATTGCAGAGCAGAAGACTTCGGAGGGAGGGAACCCCGGGCTCAAGGCTTCAACCGGGCCACCGCCAGCCTGGCCGGGTTTTCGACCAATGCGCGTCACCCGACTGGAGCGCGAGACTGCCGACGTGGTCTCGCTGTACTTCGAACAACCCGACGGGGCATCTCTACCGGTTGCTCTAGCTGGACAGTTTCTGGTGCTCCGGTTGCGCACAACACCGGACGGCCCCATGCTGCTCCGGAACTACTCGATGTCGGGTACGACCGGCGCTGGAACTTACCGCGTGAGCGTCAAACGCGAGGTGAACGGGGTTGTCAGCTCGTATCTTTACGATCACGTACACGCGGGCGATATTTTGGAGGTTAGCGCGCCTCGGGGAGGTTTCACTCTGCGGTCCGGCGATGCGCCGGTGGTTTTGCTCAGCGCGGGCATCGGGGCAACCCCCGTACTCGCCATGTTGCACTCGCTGTCTTCGGCCGCGTCGCGTCGTGAGATCTGGTGGATCTATGGAGCACGTGACCGAGCGGAGCACCCGTTTGCGAAAGAGTCACGTGGACTCCTCGAAACGCTCGTAAACAGCCGAAGCCATATTGTCTACAGTAAGCCCATTTCTGAGGACAAACTCGGCGTCGATTACGACTCGGTTGGGCATGTGGACACCCCTTTGCTCGATCGCCTCGGTGTAGCTCGCGACGCGGATTTCTACTTGTGCGGTCCACCATCGTTCCTCCGCGACCTGACTGCGGGCTTGAAGACATGGGGTGCCGATTCCACACGGATTCACACGGAGGTGTTTGGGCCGGAAACGCCGATTACACCGGGAATTGCGCCATCCTCCCACCCGCCCGTTCACCCTCCCGCGGGAAAACCCGGCGCCGGCCCACAGATTTCATTTACACGAAGCGGGCTTACGGTTTCGTGGGATTCAAGGTTTGCAAGTTTGCTGGAGCTTGCAGAAGGGTGCGACGTTCCCGCACAGTGGTCGTGCCGTACAGGCGTCTGCCATACCTGCGAATGCGCATTGATCGGCGGAACTGTCCAATATCAGCCTGATCCGCTGGAGCCACCAGCCGCCGGGAATGTGTTGATCTGTTGTTCGACGCCGTCTGGCGATGTCGAAATCGACTTGTAATTGCTGGCGGAGCACACCATTTCTGCTCCTTCCGCTCCTCTTGTTGTGTGGTCTACTATCATGGCATTGAAGACATCAGGTGCCGATCCCGCACGGATTCGGAATTCGTCAAATGAGCGAAAACACACTTAAGTTCGATCTGATCGTCATCGGTGGCGGGCCGGCGGGAGTTGTCGGGGCCACCACCGCCGCCTCGATGGGCAAGAAGGTAGCGTTGGTGGAATATCGCGCCGAGCTGGGCGGTGCAGGCGCGAATACGGGGACGGTTCCCAGCAAGACGCTGCGCGAAACGGCCCTCGCCTTGTCGGGCGTGCGGTCCCGGGGTCTGTACGGGGTAGATTTATCGCTTCGGCGCGAAGCGACGGTCGCCGACTTTCTTCGCCACGAACAGCACGTAAAAGCGGGATTGAACCATTCGCTCTCGCAGCGCATGGATGCGTGGAATACAGAGGTTTACTGCGGCAGCGCGGCTTTCGCTGACTCGCATACAGTGTGTGTCGGCGGTGACAAACCCATTTCACTCCAAGGCGACTACATTTTGGTCGCGACAGGATCGGCCCCGGCTCGCCCGCCTGGTTTCCCGTTCGAATGCCGCGAGATCTACGATTCCGATACGATCCTCGATCTTGATCGTCTTCCGGGAACGATGGCAGTGGTGGGTGCGGGTGTGATTGGCAGCGAGTACGCGTCCACCTTCGCCGCCCTGGGCGCCAGCATTCATTTGATTGACGGGCACAATGCCCTCCTTCCGTTTCTGGATGCTGAACTTTCCCGCGCTTTGACAGCAGTCATGGAGAAGAACGGAATTCGTTTTCATTGGGGTGACCGGCCCCGCTCCTATCGTCAGGAGGAGTCGGGAAAAGTAACCGTCACTCTTGAGTCGGGTGATCAGTTGAGCGTCGACGCAGTTCTCGTCGCGAGCGGCAGGAAAAGCAATACGGAAACCCTGAATCTCGCTGCAGCGGGAGTAACCGTTGGCGATCGCGGCATCATTCCGGTCGACGCCAGTTACCGGACCAACGTTCCTCACATCTTTGCCGCCGGAGATGTGATCGGGTTTCCCGCGCTCGCTTCCACCAGCATGCAGCAGGCCCGGTACGCGATACGTGCGGCTTTCAATGCGGCCGAGTTGACTCAGCCCTCGCGCTTCCTTCCCACTGGCGTTTACACCATCCCGGAAGTCAGTATGGCCGGGGAGACGGAAGAGGCTCTACAACAGGCCGGCGTCGAATATGTCGCAGGCCGCGCACCTTATGCCCGTAGCGAACGGGGCCGAATTATCGGCGACACAGACGGTTTTTTGAAGCTACTCTTTCGACGGTCCGATATGAGACTGCTGGGTGTGCACGCGATGGGGGAGCAAGCCACGGAACTGGTTCATATCGGAATGATCGCGTTGATGACGAGCTCTTCGGCGGACCTTTTCGACGAGGCCTGTTTCAACGTTCCCACACTCGGCGCGCTCTATAAAGTCGCGGCCTTTGAGGCCTCTCTGGCGGTCAAGCGTTAGTCGTCAATTCCATAGGGCGCGGCGCGAAGCCTAGCTGTCGCTTCGCATTCGCGGTTGGATGCGCCGCGGAGTTTCGTACTGTAATAAGCGGCGTCCTCGCCTGCGATCTCACGTGCCGCTTCCTCGGAAGCGGGAGGTGCGGGCGGAGCCTTGAGCCATTGCGCAAAACGCGGCAACCATTGGCGGATGGGTAAAGGATCGTCATCTACGATGGGGTCAGCCGTTTTGGACCACTCACGTACGGATTGCCGCGCTCGTAGAAGCGCAGTTTGCGATCCACGTTGCGCGTCAAACCGATGCGTACACTTTTCCCGATGGCGCCCGTTTTCCGCCGGCTCGCCGCGAGCCAGAGCGGACCGGCAGCGCATAGATCCAGTCCATCTTGCTTGAAATCAATCTGCATGGCCTGGGCTAGCCGGCCTGGCCCCCGGGCTAAATCGAGCAGGCCTGCCCCGCCTCGGGAGCTTTGCATCAGATCGATTCCCTCGAGTGGTTCGAGGGCACGCAAGAGGACTCCCGCTCCGACTCCGGCCGCCTCGCTCGTCACGTTCAGCATGAACGACGAACCGTAGGTGAAATATACGTAAGCATGGCCATGCTCAAGAAATAGTGAGGCATTGCGCCGCGTCTCTCCGCGGAATGCGTGGCCGGCGGAATCACCGACCGGATAAGCCTCTGTCTCGACGATGCGCCCGCTGAGCCTGCCACCATCAGTCTCATTGACCACTACTTTGCCAATAAGGTAGCGTGCCAACTCGACAGTATCCACCGGAAGTTCCGCTCGACGGAGACGCCGAAGACGACCAAGGGGAATCGACTCGCCTACGCGTTTCATTATTAGGAACCGTCTGACGCATAGCGGAAGATCGCGCAAATAGGGCCCCCGGAAGGCATGCTGGTCTCCAGTAGGGTTTGAACGTCGCCGCCGTGGCGAAGCGTTTGCACGGCGGCTGTGTCCAGGAGGTCGGCCCCTCCGTCGACCGCGCCCGGAATGGCCCCGTTCTCAAGCAGGAATAGATGTTCGACTCTGCCTGTGGAAGCGGCACGCACAATCTCCTGTACATCTGCCGAAGCGTGGCCTGTTCCGATCTGCTTGTCGAACCTCTGCAGGGCGCGACGGGCCGGCCCGGTGGTCAACGACCGAACCAGCTCCAAGGATTGCTGATACATTTCGTTCTGGCCAAGATGTCCGGGTAATCCGCGTATTCCCGGTTCCACGCACGCAGGATAGGTCGTCAAACGATGGAAGAGCGCGACTTCATGTTCGACGCCTACAACAACCAGGGGTGGATGTCCATCCTTCAGGAGAGCGTTTACGTCGCGATCAATCTCACGATAAAAACGGCCAAGATGGTCTTCAGGGTGATCGCGATCATGCACTGGCTCCGCGCGAAGCGAGGATTGGGATGCGCCAGGAACTAAGCCGGCGGCCTCGGTGCCCGCGTTTTTCGGAAATCTCGCGGCCTCACAGAATTGATCGGTGCATTTGAAGATGCGAGTATCATTCAGCTTTAAAGCGAGAATGTAGAACTCGAGGTGTTTGCTGGCAAGCGCCAGCAGCGGGCGAAGCTGGAAGCACTCACCAACGGCGGCGACCGGTTGGCCGACGAGATATCGCGTGCGGAATGACTCGCACACGTCGGGCGAGCGCAGAAAAATGAACGTCGCCGGCTCCTTCGAGGAATCGATCACATTCGTAGCCGCAAGCTCTAGGGGATCGATAAGGGAGGCGATGTCATGCTTGGATGCGCTGGCTGCCAGCTTGGCGCGAACCTGAGCAAGCGCGTCTTTGAAGGCAATTCGCGCATCGCGAGCCTCGCGTTCAAGAAGAACGATCGAGATACATGGTGGAGCAGCCGACGCAAGACCGCGTAGCATCTCCAGGGAAAGCCTTTCCGGTTCGGTTATCTTCATAAGTAAACTCCGGTGATCCGACGCGGGCTCTGTCCAGGAACGCCCGCAGCATCCACCGCGTCGGTTATCCTTGCTCTGTTACATGAGCACGCCACCCGCCATCGTTATATTGTCGTTGAAAAGGAGCGTCCGACAGGCCGGTAATACCAAGGGTCTGTCGACAACGGTACTTGGTCAAGTGACCAAGTACGGACCAAGTACGGTCAAGCCCATAATCTAAGCCACATAGACTGATTATGCTTTCGCAGTTCCAATAGCGCATTCGTTTGATTTCCTTTCTTCGGACACTCGGCTGCGGTTCAGCTCTGTCAAAAGTCGACTGTCGGTGTCAGGTGGATGGCTTTGCCGGCGGCCCGCGCACTGAGTGGGCCCTTCGACGGACCGTAAACCCCTTGATTTCGAGGACATCACCTTCTCTCCCGCACGATAGTGCGTCCTGGTTCTTGAAATGCATGCCAACAAACCCGTGACTTCGCAAACCGCATTACTCGATCGGGAGTTGACATCGGACGCCGCGGACTTGAAACAAACAAATGGCGGTCTTGGCATCAGATATAGAGCCGTGCGGTCGGTGACCCGCTCGCTCGCGGCACGAATCTCCGCTGAGGATCAGATGGTGCAATCCTGCCCGGAGGCTAGTCCGATGAAGTGGCATCAGGCGCATACAACCTGGTTTTTCGAGACGTTCGTGCTGCGTCCTTTTCTTTCGGATTACAAACCCTTTCGCGAGGAGTTTCGCTGGCTATTCAATAGCTATTACAACTCGATTGGAGAGGCGCCTCCGGAGAAGCACCTGCGCGCTGCGTTTTCGCGTCCGTCGCTCGATGAAGTCATCGCGTTTCGCACGCATGTGGACGAGGCGATGGAAAAGCTCTTCGCAGGGCAGATCCAAGAGGAGGCAGCGCGACGCGTCGTTTTGGGCCTCAACCACGAGCAGCAACACCAGGAATTAATGCTGACCGATATTAAGCATGCCTTCTTCTCGAATCCACTGCGTCCGGCGTACGACGCCGCCCCTTTAGCGGGGGGCCGCGGCGCTCCAGCATCCGAGTTCATGTGGCATCGCTTCCATGAGGGTGTGACTGAAATTGGTTATCCGATAGATCCGACGAACTGCCTCGACTTTTGCTTCGATAACGAAACTCCGCGCCACAAGGTGTACTTGGAAGCATTTGGGATCGCAAACCGCAGCGTCACGTGCCGAGAGTATCTGGAGTTTATGTCCGACGACGCATACGCGCGCCCCGAGTTTTGGCTTTCCGAGGGTTGGGAAGCGGTGAGGAAACAGGGGTGGCGGGCGCCACTCTATTGGGAACCTGATGCCACGGACAGCACTGGCTGGCGCATCTTCACTCTTCGGGGTTGGTATCCGCTTTCCGCGTTGCTGGATACGTCCGTATGCCATGTGAGCTTTTTTGAGGCTGATGCGTTCGCACGCTGGAGAGGCTGCCGCCTTCCTACAGAAGCGGAATGGGAACTTGCCGCGAATGGAAGTTCGATTCACGGGAACTTGCTCGACTCGGGAAGGCTACATCCCGCAATCGCGTCCGGCGATGGCTCGCGGCCGTCAGGACGCGCCGACATTTTCCAACTCTTCGGCGACTCCTGGGAGTGGACAGCAAGCCCCTACACGGGTTATCCGGGTTACAAACCCCTTCCTGGCGCCCTCGGCGAATACAACGGCAAGTTTATGTCCGGTCAGATGATTCTGCGTGGAGGCTCCTGCGTCACGCCCGCGAGTCACTTACGCGCAACCTACCGTAATTTCTTTGAGCCGGGGACGCGGTGGCAATTCTCAGGAATACGCTTGGCTACTTAAGGACTCTCAAATATGACTATCACCACCGTTTTTCCGACATTCGAAGCGAAGAGCCTCTGCCCCCTGGACACGCGCGAGGCGCTCATCGATGAGGTTTGGAGCGGTCTGCGCAAACGTCCACGATCCCTGGTTCCGTGGATGTTCTACGATTC
>Ga0187851_10004430_pt1 | contig 11450 bp, 14 predicted proteins | sample June2016WEW_6_10_FD_132997 | JGI IMG/M metagenome (GOLD analysis project Ga0187851, IMG submission 132997) | Peatland microbial communities from SPRUCE experiment site at the Marcell Experimental Forest, Minnesota, USA - June2016WEW_6_10 | ecosystem: Environmental > Terrestrial > Soil >... | reverse complement strand
TCAAAGGAATGGGCTGCACGATTATGACAGTCGATGCAGTCCATGAGCCGCTTCTCGCCCATAACGATGCTGGTTGTGCCGGACGCGACAAATTCTGTGACTGAACCATCTTCATTTGCTTTCCCGACCCAGGGAATCGTCTGATCCGTCGTGTCCACGGCGATGTATTCAATTTTGCCCATATGCGCGCCGTGAATCCCGCTGAGATGAGCCAAGGAGTCGCGGCCTCCCACGTGCATTAGTGTGACGGAGGAGGTCTTGGTGTTTGACTTGTCATCCGCGTAGCCGTTTGTGATGACGATTTTGTCGCCGAAAAACCTGCCCGGGCTATGACAGTGGACGCAGGTTGTGCTCGCGGCAGGAATCTTGTTATCCGCCATGATTGGTCGTGGATAGTTCTGAGCCACCACCATCAGCAATTGAACCGTTCCGTCAACCTTAGCGTGAACATATGCTGCTGCCGTTGGTGCCACATGACAGTCCGTGCAAGCCACATTCGAATGGGAAGACACGCGGTACGCAACGTGTTCCGGCGCCATGACGTGACAGCTTGCTCCGCAGAACGATACGGTGTCCATGTAGGCAATACCCCGATAGGCGGCAGTGCCCACAATGATGAAATTTATGAACGTTGCGACTACCGCGATGTCCAGAGCATGTCTGAACATCGGATCTTTGAGACTGACTTCTGGAAAGAAAGAGGGCACCTGGTTCGTCGCATCCAAATAGCTGCGTCTCAAAAGAATTCCGACCAGGACCAGAAGAAGACCAACCACAAAAATGCCAGGAAGGATCAGGTCGAAAATGATGCCGAGGTAAGGATTCTTCGAAGCCCCGCGTCCGAAAAAGCCGACGACCCAGAAGCCGAGCAAGACCATTGCCGACGCTGTTGTGGTCGCTCCGCCAAGCAGGCTAAGCCAATTATTCCCATAGAAGAAGATCGGTCGTATCCACTCTTCACGGAAAGAATCTCGGACTTGCATTCCCGACCTCGCTCACGCTCTGCGACGATTATGCGTTTCAATATGCGGAGAATACTGGCTGTTTTTGCTCACAGTGCCCAAAGAAAATGAAGTATTGCCTGATTAAAACGGAGAAGTGAGCAAAATCGCGCAGTCTGGGGCCTGAGAATTTGGCTAATCTGGCCCTGCTCGCCGGGAGGCTCGAAGACATCGAAGGCACTCATCGTAGTGCGACAAAGTCAAAATCGCGACGCCACATTTGCAAGTCGCTAATTCTCTCACGCTTCAAAGAAAGCCTGGGCGCAGGATGCTGGGTTCCCTTGTCGCTTCTGCGACTGCTCTTGAGACGATCGACGAACGCTTGCTTCGCTGCGGCATCAACCGCCGCTCCTTTCTCGTGTTCTGCTCAACCCTTATGATCGCCGCGCCATATGGCTTGGCAATCACGGACAAGATGACGCCGGAAGAAGTCGCTGCCGGGCTTGGAAAAGTCAATCGCCCACCGATTATCTGGCTTCACTTTCAGGACTGCACGGGTTGCACGGAGTCGCTCCTTCAGACATCGCATCCTGATTTCGGCGACCTGATTCTCAACGTGATTTCCCTCGAATATCACGAGACTCTGATGGCGGGCTCGGGCCTGCAGGCGCGGCAGGCGCTGGAAGAAGCTGTGCAAAAGCATGCAGGAAAATTCATTCTCGTCGTCGAGGGATCCATTCCCGCCAAGGATCAGGGAATCTACATGAAGTTGGCCGGCAGGCCGGCTCTGGATGTGCTGGCGGATATTGGCGGCAAGGCCGCCGCGATCATCGCGATTGGATCTTGCGCTTCGTGGGGTGGTATACCTTCGGCCGACCCAGACCCGACGGGGGCTGTGGGAGTGGCTGACCTGCTGCCAAACCATTCCATCATCAATATTCCCGGGTGTCCACCAAACCCCTACACGTTGCTCGGTGTCGTGCTCCAGTATGCCGCAGATGGAACGTTGCCCGAAACCGATAATCAACGCCGCCCGAAGTTTGCATTCGATCGTGATATTCACGAACATTGCCCGCGACGTGCGCATTTCGATGCGGGCAATTTCGTCAAGCAATACGGCGACGAAGGACACCGTGAGGGCTGGTGCCTCTACGAAATGGGATGCAAAGGACCAGATACACACGCTGGTTGTTCAACGCGCCATTTCAACGAGATTCCGGATGTGTGGCCCATTGGCATCGGCGCGCCGTGCATTGGCTGCACTGAGAAGAGCGTTGCATTCAAGGTACCGATGTTCGAGGTTGTGAAGCTTCACACCATTGCCGCGCCGCCCACGTCCTATGCGCCAATCACCACAACAACTGGAACCATCAGTCCACTTGCAACCGGCCTTGTTGGTATTGGCGTAGGTGCATTGGCGGGAGCCGGATACGTGGCTTCGCGTAAGTTCTCGAAAGTCGAGGACGACGAGAGCGCACCCGGTGCCAAACCTCCCTCGTCTGGATCAGATACGGGATCGGGAACAAAGCCGGGAGTATCGGCATGAGCGCAACGCTGAGCCGTCGCCAGGCATTCAAGGCGATGATCGGGCTTGGAGGAACTGCCGCCAGCGTGCTCTTACCCGCAGTCACGCACGCGGCTACAGATTCGAGAGGCAAGACGGAAGAACATCCCGCGCATCCAGTCGCACCGTCCGACGCAATCGCAATGCTTTATGACAGCACCGTCTGCACAGGCTGCAAAGCCTGCATGCCGGCTTGTAATGAGGCCAACGGACTGCCAACGGATACGTTGCTCTCTGGTGGAATCTGGGACATGCCCATGGGGCTGAATGCAACGACCAAGAACATCATCGAGCTCTATAAAGACCCCCAGAGCGACGAGTTTGCCTTTGTGAAAAAGCAGTGCATGCATTGCCTCGACCCAGCGTGCGTTACTGGATGTCCATTTGGGTCGCTTGTAAAGCGTGACCTGGGAGCTGTGACCTGGAACAGCTCTTTGTGCATTGGTTGCCGTTATTGCGAAGTGGCTTGTCCGTTCGAAGTGCCTCAATTCCAGTGGGAGAACTGGAACCCAAAGATCGTGAAATGCGAGTTCTGTTACGACCAGCGCCTCCAAGAGGATATGCAGCCGGCCTGCACCGCAGCTTGCCCCACGGGCGCGGTAATTTTCGGCAAGCGCACAGATTTGCTTGCACAAGCGAAAGAGCGCATCGCAGCAACCCCGGAGAAGTATTTCGAGAATCGAGTATATGGCGAGCATGAGGCCGGGGGAACGCAGGTGCTTTATCTGTCAAGTGTCTCCTTCCAGAAGCTCGGTCTGCCCAAACTCGGAACTACATCAATCGGTCATTACGCGACCAAAGTCACATCGGTCCTCTACAAGTGGCTCGCTGGACCCGCACTGGTCGCAGGCGTCTTCGGCTTTTTTATCCGCCGTAACTGGGAGCGTCACGAGGCTGAGCGGCGCGAACACGAAGAGAAGACTGGATTTCCCGATCAGCTATGACGACCAATGACCCCGCTATCGACAAACGCGGCACGACGCTAATCAACCACTGGCAGAGCGGCGTCCCTGTGTCGCGCGATCCCGTGGCGACTCCATTTCTTCTCCTGCTCACCGGCGTTGCCGCAATCGGACTTGGCCTGGCAGTGCTCCGATTCTTCTCTCCATTAGGTCCGTTCTCCGCAATGAATGACGTCTATGCCTGGGGCATCTGGAAGACCGTCAACGTAATGACACTGACCGTCCTTGGATCGGGACCGCTGGCATTGGGCATAGCGGCGCGGGTCTTCAATCGTCATGATCGGCCCCGGTATTTTTGAACCGATCTGAATGTTAGTCTTCGGCAAGAACCGAGCCTGAAGAGGGCGGAGGATTTTGCTGATGAAGAAGAAGCGATTCAGCGTGGAACAGATCGTCGGGGTGCTGAAGCAGGCGGAGATGGTCGGCACTACTCGTTCTCGCGCTAGCTTCTTCATGAACCGCTTTTGCAGACTCGGGTTCATTCATTACAACGGACGCATCCAGGTTCACAAATCGCTTCTCAAAGCAGTGCTCCTCGATCGCCTTCCTGAACATGTTTCTCAAACACCTCGCCTTGCCCTCAAGGCGGCGATCTCTCCTGACCACCCCATAGCGAAGCTTTGCGCATAGAGAAGACCAGGCGCACTGCCTATCTGCTTACCCACTCAATGGCAAGACAGGGTGGCGCCTCAAGAATGACCTATGGGTGCCAGACGGTACCTGCGTCAATTCCGGAATGAGTTTGAGAGGCTGCACCGATCAATGCCGGCTGTTCGTTCGCTGAAAGGGCCAGGAGAATCAGCGCCGCCCCCGCATACGCCAGTGGATCACGAGCCTGGCCGAGGGTGCATCCAGTCGCCTTCATCGTCAGACCGTCTCCTCTTTCTGCGACTAAGCTGAAGCATCGCCTTAAGACAAAACACCCGACAGCGGAAAGGAGCAGATCCGACATGATTGCACGGTATGTATGAATGCGGCTGGCTATTGACGTGTTCATCGCCTGACCTTACGCCCACGAAGCCGGAATGGATGTACATTCTAGCTCGGTGAAAAGGCTCATGGCCCTGGAGCACTGTTAGAAAAGTTGATCGACGCGATCGGCCTGGCTTCGCATACTTCGCGCCAACAGAAACTTTACGAAGAGGTCAGAGAACTGATGTTCTTGGTGCATTACCCGGATCATCTCCTCACGGCCTATCTTGAGTGCTGAGCAGGCGGTGATGGCCGTGGCTGTGGATAGACGCGATCCGGGCACTCCAGATAGCGCTTCTTCTCCCACAAATTCGTGCGGTACGAGCAGAGTGACTGTGGCTTCCTACGGTGATCTTTGCCGGGCCCTTTTGCAAATAGAAAACCGAATCCGCTGGATCTCCCTGCGAAAAGGAAGTCTGTTTTGGCTTCGGTTCAACGATCCTTCGACCAAGTCCAGCGCTAGCGAGGAATGCTACGAGATCAAACGCGGGGGAGCAGCAAAGGTCATCCTCAGGCCACCTTTCAGCACGACACCATCGAGTAAAGACGCCGTAGGCTTCGGACACGGGAATCGGCTACAGCCCTGTCGGTTCCATTTTCTTATGAACCATTTACGACGTCTGTACCGTTTTATACACCGGATGTCGCCGATGGAATGCAAGTCCCTCATGAAATGCGTTTTGATTGAACCCGAGCTCCCGGAGGTGTCCACTATTGAGCAGATCAAATCCAAACAGGCCGCGTCAACTGGATATCAATTCGCAAATGGAAAACTATCGGGCGCAGCAACCGGCGGAAAGGCCAGGACAAGAGTATGGAAGAGCATAGATGCAGAATTGTAGCAACGGTCGTGGAAGACTTTCGTTGTAAGAGTCTCCTCGACAGCTCGCAGATTGTGATGCAGGATCCCAGGTATAGGTGCCTTTATCGCCGAGTGGAAGTCGAGGTAGAAGACAGCCGATGCAGTAGCGTTGCAGCCGAAATGGAAGACCCGCGGTGCAAAGGCCTTTCTTTGAAGTGGTAATTGAAACTCCTAATTCCTAAACCTCGACTCCGCCCTCAAATTTCCCAGCGAAAGAGCGGCCTATCCTTAGCTCTTCGAGCAACCGCCGTAAGACGATGATGCATGACATGGTTTGCCCTATGCGAGCTTCGCATGGGGCTGGCCACATTTTGCTTTCCGAGCCGATCTCGCCCGATTTGCTTTGAGGATTCTCGGTGCGTAGGCGCTCTCGTCCATTGCGATCCCAGTCGCACAAAACTCAACGGCTAGTAGAGGCAGGCTGCTTGGATATCTTGGGGGGTCGCCAGCCAACGATCGTGTGTTGCGAATGGAAAGCGAAATAGCAAACACCGATGGCGACAACCGATCCGCAACTGCTCGGACACAGTTGTCCCACCGATGTGTTTGCCCTGCACAATTGATCTTAGTGCTTGCCCCCGCCTGCGTGGCCGCGCCCATCACGAACCTCGTTGCCTTTGAAGTGAGCTACTTTATCAAGGCGATTTGAAGGCTGCGCCTTCTCCCCTCGCTGTGGCTTTGGTCCGCTATAACCGTGTTCCGGATGGAAACGATTGTTGACGTGTCCGCGGAAGCCGTCAGGACCATGAAACCACGGGCCAGCGCCGAGAAAAACGCCACCCGTGAACCATTCCGGTCCGTAGTAGCCGTAGGGCGCGCACTCATAGGGTGCGGCGTCGTAGTAGCCGTATGGACACTCGGGCGCAACTCCGATCTCAACAGCAATCTGGGCAGGCGCTTTGGGAACGGTTGCGATCATAGCGCATCCAACAAAAGTTGCCAGCGCGACAAACTTGAATCCCTTCATATAAACCCCTCGCGATTGAGAGCCATTATCGAGCGCCCCCAAGCTCTTCAGGGTAGGGACCTTTGATCCCCGGCGTCTGAGCAGAAACGACCACGACATGACTTGTAAAATGCCGAGTCGTCTCAAGCGTTCGGAACAGGCGCTGAGCTGCCCTGAGCATTTTGTCTTGCTCATCCCGCGAATTCACATACAGAGATGACAAAAGAGAGATGGGTTCGCTTTCTGGCGAACCCGCTCCAAAGGCATTGAGGATGGGCAAGAGTGCGGAGGTGGATAAAACTGTGAAGAGGGACTTGGAGGGATGCGGAGAACTTACTGCGCGGAATTGTTTGAGGATGCCTCTTTGGTTGGACTCTACCGGAGTGCGCGTCCCCCATACTGTGCAATATCGCTCGCGGTTGCCTGCTGCATTCAAACCGTCTGTTTGCAGGTACTCGGCCGCCAGTCGGCTGGATCTAGTCCGGGCAGCTGCCTCACGAGAAACAAGAGAGGAGGGACCGGCGCGGGTGCTACTCCTTCTAGTTGACGTGGGCTGCCTGCTTCAACGTGCGGATTGGCGGCGGCGGTCCATTGTGACCATTCATCCGCACGACGCCGTTCTAAGTCGACGCGTGCGAAAGACATTTGTCATGAAAATGGCAAAGACGGATCCATGCTCCTGCAACATTTGGCGAACATGCGGAACGAAATCTATCGCGTCGACGGAGCGATGTTCACAAAGCGACAGATACGCACGGCAAAGTCATCCGTCAGTCTCGGTGGCGTTTGCCCTCTTATGGACGACCTGGCCTAGCGTGACCGCAACTCAGCAGTCGCGCATCGCGCTTAAGGCAATTCGATTTCAGAAGGCAGATCAGACAAGAAACTGATCTACAAATCAACAAGAAAGGCATTCAAAGTGAAGAAGACTGCCCGATTAAAGCTCGCAGTTGAGATCATCGCCCGGGTCAAGAAGGGGATGCAGGAGCCGCGATTGACGGAGTCTGTTCTCAAGGGTACCCTCATCGACACCGAGATAGCCACGCTAAAACATGCCCGTGCCCTGATTGCCGGAGCGGGTAAGCGGAGCCACAGGCTCCCAGGGAGACCCAAGTCAGCCGTTGCCCCACAAAAACAAAAGCGGAAGATGTCTCCTGAAGGTCGAGCCAGGATCGTAGCAGCGGTGAAGGCGCGTTGGGCTGCGAAGAGGAAAGCTGAGAAGTAGACCATTCATCTTTACCTCCGCTCAACTTCCGATATAGATGTTGTCTAACTTGTTCTTGTTTGGGACGAAAGGTGCGCCGTAGGTTAGTTGCGACCCAATCACATGAAGGAAGTTGAACTCGCCTCGGTACCAAACGCAGGTACATTCTGAGCACCAGTAGAGCTGCTGGCCACGTGAGACTCTCCAAGTCACCATCTGTTCCGGAGTCATTCCAACCTGTTCAGGAGTTCGAAGGATTGGCGGAAAATTGCTGAGACAGTCAGCACTGCGCTTGATTGGACAGCGGTTGTCTGAAATCGATTTGCGTTTGCTTCTGGTCATGGTGTTTCTCCTAATTGTCGGTCCCAGCAAATTGATTCCGCGTGGCCAGGGCGCTGCGCCGGTGGTGCTGGCACGGCCTACACCCAGAATGCCTCCAACCGCGAGCCTTGTCAAGTCTAACTGATTGATAAAGCGCAACTTAAAGCGCAATATAATTCTTATCTATAGGAAAAGTGACAGGTTGAGACCTGTGCTAAATCCACAGCGCGGTACAGCGCGGTAGAAGCCGGTTAAGCGGGCTAAAACAGGGTAAACGGGGGTAAAGTAGGGTAACGCCGAATGCTCTTAAACCCCTCGTCAACAGCTAGGATTCGCTGTTTTACAGGGATTCTTGGCGTTTCCCAGCGCCTAGTCCCTTCTTCGGCACCAATAGAATAAGCATTTGCACTTGAGCCGCCTCTGAGCGGCTCTTCAGTTGTGCATGTATTCGCGATCACAGACTGAAGCCAATGCCGGCTCCTACGCTGGGGCCCGCAGCATCGGGTGCGCGGTCTGTACCCTCAACAGATTGCACCCAGGCGGCCGACGAGTCACGGCAGAACCTCGCCGGTCAGCCCACCCCCAACCCACGGGGCGCAACAGAACCGGGTTTCCGCCCAACACCGGTACCCACGAAAGGACCGGCACATCATGAAATGCGCATTTACGGGCCTCAAGCTGGCGATTTGTCTCGTCATGCTCACAATGGCGCCAGCATTCAGCCAGACCACAAATGACGAGGCAACCTTAAATTCAGCGTCTGCTCCAGTTGCCCAAATCTATCTCCCGGCCGCTGGAGGAGTCGACGTCTATAGCGTGAACGCCGCAGGCAAACTCACACTGGTAAAGGGCTCTCCATTCCCGGTCACCGGTGAGATGGAAGACGTAAACGGCAAGTACCTCATCAGCGTAGGCAACACCTGGCTTCATGCGTATCCGATTGAGTCCAATGGCGGGCTGGGTAAGCAGGTGGGTACCATCAACACCGCGGCTTACGGCGGCTCTCAGTGCGGCGAAACCAATGGAGTTGGATCGACGCTCGACCGCACCGGCAAGTATCTGTATGTCTATCTATTTTTGCCTGGTGACGGAAATAGCGACGCCTGCGCCGTTATGCAGTCATATCAGGTTGAGTCCAACGGCGAATTCAAGTACCTGGGCTACGTCGAAGCGGATGGCAACCCGCAAGGATTAGACGTGAAACCCGACAGCATCCCCGCCTTCAGCAGCAATGACAAATTTGCCTATGCGCTGTATCCCAACTTCGAAGACGGCAATTACACCTCGTTTACAGCCTTCAAGGTTGCCTCCAATGGCGACTTGCAGGGCCTGGCGACATTCACATCGACCGACCCCCAGACCCCGAACGACGCATGGTTCTACAACCCGACCGTCATTGCGCCGGACAACGCTGGACACCTGGCCGTCGTGCTGAACTGGTTCGCGGGATATCCCCCGCCGCGCCTGGCCAGCTACACCATCGACGGCAGCGGAAACCTGACGTCGACGAACACCTACAAGAACATGCCTTCATTGGCCGAGAGCGGTCAGGGTATGGCGATTTCGCCGTCGGGCAAGCTTCTCGCGATCCCCGAAGCAGCCGGGGTTCATCTCTTCAACTTCGATGGAGGGAAGCCGATTACCGCCAACCAGCGCATCCCCATCGCGGGTGGGGCCAACGCGCTTGGCTGGGATAATCACAATCACCTGTACGTTCAGGGCAATGCGGGGCTTTACGTATACACGGCGACGCCGACGAGTGTGACCGAAGTGGCGGGTTCTCCGTTCAAGATCGCCAACGGCAAATGGATTCTAGTGCCAAAGCCCTAAGGACATCGATGTCCTTGTTCGTACATCCGGGCACGGATTGCACCCAGGCGACCGGTGAGTCACGGCAGAACCCCGCTGGCCAGCCCAACCCCAACCCACGTGGCGCAACAGAATCGAGTTTCCACCCAACTCCAGTACCCACGAAAGGAACAGCACGCCATGAAACATGCATTCTTGGGTTTAGCGCTTGTTGGCAGTCTCGCGCTCCTCTTCCCAGGTCTAAGTTTGAGCCAGTCCGCCGCTGACGAGGCCGTCGTCACCGCCTCATCCGCGCCGGTTGCGTACGTCTACGTGACCACATCCAATGGCATTAACGCGTACGATGCCTCGACGGCGGGAAAGTTGACGTTGATTACCGGCTCGCCCTTCAAGCAGACCACCGGCCTCGCCATCGGGAGTACGGGAAAGTACTTCATCACGCTGGGCTTGTTCTGGCTGCATGCCTACGCGATTGAGCCCAATGGCGCCATTGGGAAGCAGGTGTCCGCGGTGGATACCCGCACCTATGGAGGCGGCGACTGCGAAACGTATCCCGATGAGAATCTAACCTTCGGTACCGACGGCGCAGTCCTGGACCATGCGGGGCAGAACGTCTATGTCTTCATCAGCGCTTCCCATGATGAAGGCCAGGGGTGTGCCGCGTACCAGACCTATAACATCGCCAAGAACGGCGACCTCACCTTCAACTCGGGCGACGAATGGTATACGCCTGCACAACAACAGCCCTCATTCGGGATGCTCTTCACCGGCAATGACAAGTTCGGCTTTGCCTACATTTGGGATTGGGGAGAGTCGGAGACGCCCTATTACACGGTGAACGAGTACAAGCGCGGGACCCAGGGCGCGCTCGAACCAGGGGGTGGCTCGTATGGCAAAGACCCCGAGCCGCCGCCGGGCTATGAATACGATCCAGGCTGCGTAAACTGCTCCGATTCTGTGAGCAGCATGGCAGCCGATTCGACCAATCACCTCGCTTTTGTGATGACCGCGTATTCCATAGCTTCCTACGGCTACGATGCTGGCGCCACACAATTGGCAAGTTACACCGTAGACAGCAAAGGCGACCTGGTTTCGACCAATACTTGGAAAGACATGCCGACGGTCCCAAGTGGAGGTCTCATGTCAATATCGCCGGAAGGGAATCTTCTGGCCTTCGCTATCGGGACCGGAGTGCAGTTCTACCACTTCAACGGGGCCAAGCCAATTACCGAGTACACGGGGATCATCGGCGTCTCAGGCTACGTGAGTTCGATGAACTGGGACAAATCGAACCACCTCTATGCCGTAAACGGCGCCAGCGGCCGGCTGCACATCTACAACGTCACGCCGACGAAAGAATCGGAAGTCGCCGGATCACCCTATACAATCCCCGGCGGCGCGCAAAGCGTGTTCGTGGTTTCGAGGTAGCAGGCTTGGCGGGATTGCTTCCGACCCGTGAGCCGGTCAGGTTACCGGCTCACGAAAGCGGGTTTGCGCTCCGGCTGCGCTGCGCGACATTTCCCGCCTGGAACCCCGCGCAGCGCATCGCCACGGGGTTGCGCATGAAAGTTTCCCAAAATCAGCTCGGAGCGCCGATTTTCCGCTATCAGAACTGAAATTCCCTGATCGATACCCAGAACATCGAAGTCGTACCAGATGGCCGCCGGATGAAATGCGTCGACAAAACCATACCGGCACTTGGTGGTTTGCCGCATCGTAACCTGTGGCGATATGGTACTGAGTTGGCGTTTTGATTCCGGGAGGGATGGCGTAATGAAACACCAGGAAAGACAAGAGCTCGACGCAGTGGGGAAATCGAGATTGCGTAGGTGCAGGTTGGTTGCCTGTTCAGCTTTGGTTTTGGGAGCC
>Ga0187851_10004428_pt1 | contig 11453 bp, 7 predicted proteins | sample June2016WEW_6_10_FD_132997 | JGI IMG/M metagenome (GOLD analysis project Ga0187851, IMG submission 132997) | Peatland microbial communities from SPRUCE experiment site at the Marcell Experimental Forest, Minnesota, USA - June2016WEW_6_10 | ecosystem: Environmental > Terrestrial > Soil > Wetlands... | reverse complement strand
CCAAGACAACAACCAACTAACCCAAGACAACAACCAACTAACCCAAGACAACAACCAACTAAACCTAGACAACAACCAACTAACAGCAGACATAAATCAACTTCAAAATCAGTTAAATGTAACGACAAATAAAATGATGGAATATCTAAAATTTTCCGGTTTCTTAAGATACAAATTAAAAAATATTGCTTATGTGAATATCTTATTTAATAAGAATAATAATGGTATAAAAAATAGCTTAATCAATATTAGAGGTTATAGAGCTATTAAAAAGAATCATTTATTTGATAACAGTTATTATCTAAAAAATAATCCTGATGTTATGCTATCAGGCATGGATCCTATTTTACATTACATGAATTATGGTTTTAAAGAAAAAAGAAAACCTAATCCTTCATTTGATTGTGATCTTTATCTAAAAAAATATGGGGATGTTCAAAAATCAAATCTAAATCCACTGGTACATTACAGCCTATACGGAATCAAAGAGGAAAGAAAAATCCAAAAAAAAGATTGAATTATGCTTTTTAATGATATAAAAAAGGCCATAACAAGATGAACAAAAAAAATTTATTCTAATAAAATTATGAGGATCTGAACAATGTATATTATTTTAAAAAAAGTATCTGTAAAGATGATATCTGATAGTGTCGCTGAAAGTTTTGAAAAAAACAACCGTGAGTTGATTAAAAAAACAGAAGAACTTGAATCTAACCTCATAACATCTTTAAAAAATATTGAACTTTTAATAAGTGAAAATTCTCAGCATTCTGCTAAGAAGATATCTGATAGTATTAATGAAGGTTTTGAAAACAACAACCGAGAATTGATTATAAAAATCGATGAACTTGAATCTAAACTCTTAAAATCTTTAAATAGTATTGAAATTTTAAAAAGTGAAAATTCTCAGAATAGAAAACAGATAGTTTACTTAGAAACTGTATTAAAAGATATATATGACAGTTCAGTTATTGAAAAAAAAATTTGCCCTATATGTAACTCTCAAATATCTGCATTTTTACCATTTGGTGATCCATTAAGAGAAAATGCTTTATGTCCAAATTGCGGTTCTTTAGAAAGACATAGAGGGTCTTATTTATTTTTAAAAGAAAAAACTAATATTCTTGAAGAGAATATTAAAATGTTACATTTCGCTCCAGAAAATTTTTTCCGTGAAATTTTTTCCAAAAAAGAGAATATAGAGTACTTTCCGGTTGATTTAAATCCTAAAGTTTTTCATTTAAAAGAGTCGACTGATATTCAGGATTTGCAATTCCCGGATGATACTTTTGACTTTATTTATTGTTCACATATTTTAGAACATGTTCCCATGACCAACAGGCAATAAAAGAATTATATAGAGTTCTAAAACCTAATGGGGCAGCTCTTATAATGGTGCCATTAAAACCTTCGTTAAAAGAAACTTATGAAGATAAATCTATGAACACTCCTGAATTAAGGCAGAAACATTATGGACAATCAGATCATTTGCGCCTTTATGGTTCAGATTTTCAGGGAAAGCTGGAAAATAGTGGATTTAATGTTTCAAACGATTTTAGGGAAAAAATTGATGAAAAATCTGTAAAAAAATATGGTTTAAAAAGTTATAGAGATTTTTTTTATTGTAATAAGAAAATTATTGTAAAAAAATAATTGATGATATGTGAAAATTTAATCTTAATGGGAAAACAGTATATAAAAATTCAAATATTTAACTACCAATCTGATAATATTCAAATCCCATATCTTTGATAATATTTTTATTATATTGATTTCTTCCATCGAATATGATTTTATCTTTAATTCGATTAGTTATTTCATTAAAATCAGGGCTTCTGAATTCTTTCCACTCAGTTACAAGTATGATTGCATTAGCATTATTTACAGCATCATATTTATTATCAAAAAATTGTATAGCTGGGTTATCTTTAAAATAATATTGTTTAGCTACATTCATAGCTTGTGGATCGTAAACGTTGATTTTTGCACCTTTATCTATTAGTTTATTGATGATAAGCACTGATGGTGCTTCTCTCATGTCATCAGTTTCGGGTTTGAAGGATAATCCCCATATACAAAATTTATATCCTGATAAATCATTGCTAAATCTTTTTACTATTTTATTCAATAATGATAATTTTTGATTATTATTTACGAATTCTACTGCTTTTAATAAGTTTAAATTATAATTATTATCATTTGCTATTTTTATTAATGCTTTAATATCTTTGGGCAGACAGCTACCCCCATATCCGAGACCCGCATATAAGAAGCTGTATCCTATTCTATCGTCACTGCCTATTCCATCTCTTACAAGATTAACGTCTGCACCTACTTTTTCACATAAATTAGCGATTTCATTCATAAATGAGATACGAGTGGCTAACATGGCATTAGAAGCGTATTTAGTCATTTCTGCACTACTTATATCCATAATTATAAATCGTTCATGATTTAATGTAAAAGGATTGTATAATCCCTTCATTATTTGAATAACTCTTTCATCATCAGAACCTATAACAACTCTATCCGGACTCATAAAATCTTTAACTGCGGATCCTTCTTTTAAAAATTCAGGGTTAGATACTACATTAATATTATAATTAACCCCTCTTTTCTTTAATTCCTTAATTATAGTTTTTTTAACTTGATCTGCCGTTCCTACTGGAACAGTAGATTTGTTGACCACTATAATATCTTGGGAAACTGTTTGGCCGATTTCTTTAGCAGCTTCTATTACATATTGTAAATCAGCGCTTCCATCTTCACCCATGGGTGTACCAACAGCTATAAAGCAAATATCTGAATTATTTAAACCTTCTTTTAATTCTTTAGTAAAAAAAAGACTATTTTTATTATTTCTAATTACTAATTCTTTTAATCCCGGTTCAAATATTGGTATAATGCCATTTTTTAATTCATTGATTTTATCATCGTCAATATCAACACAGTATACTCTATTTCCCATCTCAGAAAAACATGCTCCGGTCACTAATCCAACATATCCCGTTCCGATAATTGTTAATTTCATTTAATTCACCCTTAAATTAATTAATTTATAACATCTATGAAAATTTTTGTAAATATTTAATTTTGATTTTATAGTTATAATTAGGATTTCAATATTATATTATTATAGTGAAATTTATAATGTCTAATTAAAAAAAAACAAAAATCTGTAAATACTGTTACAGTATGAGTTTTAGATACTCTAATAATATTATTAATCAAGGATTATCATAAAAATAAAATACTGCTTTTATTTCATTTAATTAATCAGATTCATGTAAATAAATCTTATATTTACATTCAGCTTTGGAGGAATTAGTATTAGATTCATTTTCTATATAATATTCAGATATATCCATCCATCTGAATGTTTGCTTAATTATAGCTTGACAGATTAGACAATAAAAAATATTTTCATTATTTTTTTCACACCAAGAACATTTTTTTAAAGTTATTAACCATTCATTATATTCAGAGCGTATTTTAACCTGAAAACCTAAATTAATGAAGAATTTACTAATCCAAGCGAAGTATAATTCTAATTTCTTTTTTTGACTTAGAGTTTCATATGCATTTCGATTTATTATGCCAGTTTCCCTGAGAAATTTAGGTTTCATCAATTTTTCGAATCTTCGATGAAATCTACCTAAAATTATTCCCCTATCTATTATGGATAATTTAGAGGATAATTGAGGTATTATACTCTGCATAAAAACTTGAACATCATTTAAACTATTATATTTAATATTTTCGATTTCTTCTTTAGTGGATCGGTAATTGTAGATAGCAATTTCAATATTATGTTGTAATTCTCCTTCACTAATTGGTTTTACTAAATAACCAATACCTTTAGTGTTTTTAAGACGAGTAAAATCCATTGATTCTAAAGCAGTAATGTATAGAATAGGTATATCGGTAAATTCTTTAATTTTACTGGCAGCTTCTACACCATCCATTTCTCCTTTGAGAATGATATCCATCAATATGAGGTCTGGTTGTGAATTTTTAGCTACTTTAATAGCATCTTCACCAGTACTTACAATGGAACATATATCATAATTCCATGATTCCAAAATTTTCTGCATTTCTAAAGCCGTAATGGCCTCATCTTCCACTATAAGTACACCATCACCCATTAAAAATCACCAATATAATTATAAAGAATTATTTAATTATTATTAATCTTTATTATTATTTAAACAATTACATTTCATTATTAAAGTTTTTTATTCATTACTAATTTTTTCAAACTGATATTTGTTAAATAGCTCATTTTTTACTCTAAAAAAATAATTAATAATTACTATATAAATCATTGAACTTCACAAACTATGAAATCCTTATTTTCATATACAACCTTCACGGAATTGGGAAGAATCTGATTAAGATTAGATTGAATATTTCCACTGTAATAAAACAGAGTATAAAGATCAGTTTCATAAGGAACTTTATAGAATGTTCCATTATTTGATTGGAATGATAGTCTTTTATCTAATACAACATATCCAATTCCTTCCTGATTAAAGAAGGATTTTGAAGTGTTGTTATTGAGGTATGTGAAATCATACCAATCAGCTAGAGGCATTCCTGTTTCAGCTGTTACAAAAACTAGAGCATAAAAATTGTTGGATGATATAGATTTACTCTTGTCACCATTATCGTTAAACCATTGAGCAAGTTCTACCATTGAAGTAGTTGGTGGTGCTATTTGAAATGATCCATATTGATTATTAATTCCATTATAAGCTATTAATGGATTTTCCATAGTTAAAACTCCGTCAAATGTAGCCAATACGAATATTGATATTAAAAATGCAGTTCTGAAGTTTTTGGAAGAAAAATTTTTATAATCCTTGAGTTTATAATAAACCTGAGTTAAACCAAATCCACCCAAAATTGAAACCGGTATTAAAAGATAAACCAACAAGCGAGGGGATAAAACGTTTAAGCTTACATCAAATAGATGAATATTAATCGCTAATACAATTACGATAACCCAAGTAAGTAAAAATATGTCTTTTTTCTGCCTTCTTATAATTGCAGAAATAAATCCAATCAAACCAAATATTAATGTTAAAACACCAAGATTTCCATAACTCAATAATCCTATCGGCTCATTAATCTGACTAGTGGCAAAATCAGTTGCTTCATAAATTCCCTCGTGTATAATATTTATAAAACTATGGGGGAACAACATTAGTAACCCTACAACTCCTATTACTAACAATACTAGGGGTAATAAAAGAAATGCACCATAATTTTTAACAACATGAATATTACGATATAAAATTAATTCAACTATTGTAAAAGCAGTTATCACAACAAATAAAACAACAGGAGCAAGTTGATGAATTAACAGTACAAATATAAATAAAGATCCTGCTAAAGTAGCGTATTTGAGTGATTTCTCTTTTAAAGAATAATAATAAAAATAAACCGCTAAAGGAAGAAATATTAAAGCTAAATTTTCTGGCAGGGGAAAAATTAGACGATTACCTAACAATAAACTGGCTATTATTAGAAAACCAGCTGATATTCCAGCAATGTTTCCGTAAAACTTACGGCCTACAAAAGAAACAGACAGCACCACGAACATGGCTAAGAAAGGCTGCAGAACGCGAGCAATCTGGAAATAATTAATTTTACTTAAGATACCTAACGCAACAATTAAAAAATGAAATAATGGAGGATAACCTATACTCATATAACCCGTTTGATCACTATGCATTAATGGATTTGTTAAAACGAATCCATATTTTGCATAAACATGGGCTATTTGTACATGGTTTATAATATCCCAGCTTAAAGGCCACTGATATGTTAGAGTTGGAATTAAAGCTAAACAGAATGCTATTATGGCAGGTATAATCCAAATTAGACTTTTAAATTGATTTTGTTTAATATTCATTCAATCACAAAAGAAAATTAAAATTATATTATGGAAACGTAAAAAATGATATATTTTATGATAAAAAAATCATATATTAAGTTTATTTTAATTCAATACAAACTTATCGTTCTATTAGTTTGAAATATTAAATAAAGTTTACCGCATTTTTTTTTGAAGTTCAAAACTTTTTCTTAACTATTCCTAGTTTTCTGCTTTTAATCCGAATCTCCTTTTTTTTATTTTAATAATTCTAAAAGATAAGGTATCTTTAGTAACTGTAAATATAATAATTATTTTATTATTTAAAACAACAATAAACACTTTCTATGGAGATCTTCCCCCTAGATTTCAACATAAAATTTTTTTTTTAGTAATCATTATAGGAGTATTCTTAATGATATTAAGAAAAATCAATAGCAAGCGGATTATAATTCATGTTTATATAAAAAAATAAGAATTTAAATTTTATAATTTCAGTCACATCTATTTTGTCAAAGAAACCTTTATCCAAGCTTAAAAAAAATGGTAATGGATTATAAATGTTATGCCGGATGATATTTTTATATTGTAACTTCTGTAATTACAGTTGTATTATCAATTGTAGCTGAAACATTAGTCGTGCCACTAATTGTACCTGCTTTTAATGTAGATGTTGCTATTCCATTAGATACGTAAGAATTACAAATTGTTCCCAATGAAGTGACATAATTTACTAATCCAGTATAGGGCACTACACCACTTACACTTGCACCATTATTGTCATGTAGCAGGTTAACAGTTATAGTTGAACTTCCATTTAATGGAATTGTTTTGGAATTAGCAGTGATAGTTAGAACTATCCAGTAACTAGCAGTTCCCATATTTATTCTCTTAGCAGCTAAGGGATTGGTTCCTTTAAAGTTGGTGCCCCACCAATTATCATTAGCATTCACTGAACCATTATTATTGAAAATATCATAGTTATTGTTTCCAATTATCCTGTTGAATTGAATTATTGAAGTTCCGCTGCATTCATTGTATACTGCTCCACCATGAGTGGTGGCAGTATTATTGGTGAGAGTACTGTATTTAATATTTAAGGAATTTTTATTGAAGAGAGCACCGCCACAAGATGCAGTGTTATTGCTGAGGGTGCTGCTACTAATAATTAATGAATTGTCATTGAAGAGAGCACCGCCACAAGATGCAGTGTTATTTGTAAATGTGCTGCCGGTTACATCTAATATACCCTCATTTTCTATTGCACCACCACTAGTTGCGGAGTTGTTTGTGAATTTACTGTTTTCCAAAATACATAATTCCATATTGTAGATTGCACCAGCATAATATGCAATATTTTTCATGAAATTACTGCTTGTTACCGTTAAAGTATCATCATTTTCTATAGCGCCACCCACATTATTACTATTGGTATCTTTTACGGTGTTGCCTGTGAAAGTGCTGCCTGTTACCGTTAAAGTACCATCATTTCTTATTGCACCACCATTCGTAGCAGTGTTATTATTGAAAGTACTTCCGGTTATGGTCGAATTATCATGATTTTCTATTGCACCACCCTCAACAGTTGCAGAGTTGTTTGTGAAAGTATTACTAGCAGTTAGAGTTAAAGTATCATCATTTTCTATTGCGCCACCCTCAATAATGGCAATGTTGTTTGTGAAGATATTTCCATTAACTGTTAATGTAAAGCAATTGAATAATGCACCACCATAAGCTGATTTGTTATTTGTGAATTTATTGTCCTTAACTATCAAATTACCTGTGCCTTCATTTTCTATGGCACCACCATTAATTGTAGCATTGTTACCTGTGAAAGTACTGCCGGTTACGGTTAATGTGCCCTGTTCATTGCCGATAGCACCACCCCAAGTGGCAGTGTTATTTGTGAAAGTATTGTTATTAATTGTACTATTACTTAGACTGAAACTGAAGATTGCACCGCCCAAAGCTGCATTATTTCTTGTGAAAGTATTATTGGTTACAATTGAAGTACCCTGATTATTTTCTATTGCACCACCATCAGCATCTGTACCTGTTACCCTGTTACCTGTGAAATTACTGTCGGTTGCAATTAAAATACCCTGATAATTATTAATTGCACCACCACCAATGGTTGCAGTGTTGCCTGTAAAAGTACTGCCATTTACATTCAACTTACCACAATTAGCGATAGCTCCACTACTATATGCACTGTTATTTTTGAAGGAACTGTTATTAATTGTACAATTATTAGAACTGTAAATAGCACCACCATAAGTTGCAGTGTTACCTGTGAAAGTATTACTAATTGTTACAGTTAAAGTACCATAATTTCCTATTGCACCACCATCACCAGTTGTACTTTTTACAGTGTTATCTGTGAAGGCACAATCTTTTTCAGTAGAATAACCATGATTATCTAATGCACCACCAACAATAGTTGCAGTATTTTTGGTGAAAGTACTGCCATTAACATTCAAAGTACCACCAGCAATGTATATAGTGCCACCATCATTAGTTGCAGTATTATAAGTGAATTTACAGTCATTAATAGTACCAGTACCGCTAGCACTGTAGATAACTCCACCATCACCATAAGTACCTGTTACAGTGTTATCTGCAAAAGTGCTATTATTAATAATATAAGTACCTGTATTGTAAATTACTCCACCATCGCTGGTTGCAGTGTTATCTTTGAAAGTGCAGTTTTTTACTGTCAAGTAACCTTTGTTGTAGATTGCACCTCCATCAGTTGTTTTTCCGTTTTCTAATATTAAATTTTGTATAGTGACAGTTACACCGGAATCTATGATGAATATCTTATTGTTAGCACCGTTTATTGTGGCCATACCATTGTTAAATACGTTGAAATTCAGATTTTTAGCAATTATTAAGTCATTTTCATTGAATGTCCCGCCATTCGCGAGCATTATAGTATCACCACTTTCTGCAACATTGATTGCTGCTGCAATTGACGGGAAATTATATCCAACCGTATGCCCTCCCCTAGCTACAGGTGTTCCGTTTTTATAAATCTGCGGATCAGGTAATGATGTTTTACCTGCAGATTCATTAATATTATTACTTTTTAATGTTGAATTATAGTAAGTTGATTGATTTTCGCTGATTGATAAATTATCATGTGTAATGTTTGTAGGGGCTGCCGCTACTGTTCCACACATCGTTAGAGTAAATGTCAGACAAAATACGAGAAAAGTTAAATTGTTTAAATATTTAGATAAAATCATTGATTTTTCCGCCTCCATATACCTTCTAAAAAATGAACAAGGTAGTTAAATGTTTATATGGTAATGGTCACTCCTATATATAGTAGTTAGTGAAAAAAATCATTTATGCTTGTTATTATCTAATTTAAATAACGTATAATTGTTAAGATCAGCAGATCTTTTATACCAGTAATTATCAATGTTTAAATCTTATTAATAACACCATATATGTTATGATAGTTAGTAGGGGTTCTTGTTTTTCATTTTTAAAATAGAAATTATTATATCCTTTAGTTAGGTTTCAAAAAAAAATATTTAATTGTATTATTATTTTTGTGAACCGTTTTTAGGGTCATTTAATTTGAGTTAAATCTGGTTTCTTTGGAGATAGCTGTCTATGTTGTAACATTTGTTTGTACAGTTTGATTGTCAATGGTAGCTGAAACAGTAGCCACATCACTAACATTACCCGCGTTTAAAGGGATGTTGCCTTTCCATTGGACATGTTATATTGTTAATAGTTCCTATTGTATTATTAAAGGTGATAGTTTCCAGTTGCTGTGTTACCGGTGAATGATCCACCAGTTATAGTCATATTATCGCCGTCATCATTACATATGACTCCCACACCGGTTGCTGGGAGTTATTGGTGAATATGGGGTTATTCTGGATGGTAACTATACAATTTCAGGAGTGCATTGCCCAACTATATCCCCAGACAAAGTTGGCTAGTGCCGTGTTAGATTCATATGAACAGGAAGCAATAGTTCGAAAAATTCAATTAATTATTAATTACAATACGATTTTCACCAACTTTTATATCCATAATGACATATTTAAAGGAATTTTTTTCTAATACGTTAAATTTATTTTCTACGCCTATATCGTCGTGAATCTTAATTGTAAATCCAGGCAACTTAAATCTAGAAGTAATAATTAATTCATTATGTTTTTGTTTTAGATGGATCTGCTTAATTCTTGAAATCCAAGATACTAACTCAGTAACAGAACATTTCCACAAATCCAAATTATTATTTACGTAATTTAACGATTTAATAAAATATTTATATAGGTTTTTTTGAGTTATCTTTTCATTCCAATCATAATAATATTCATAATAATGCGTTAAAAGTATTAAAAACCCACGGGACTTCAATTTATTATGAATACTATCTTTAAAATAATTAAAATGTTCTTTTTCAGAGTTGCTACTTATGTTCCAACTATGGCTATATTCTGACGGTATTGTTAATAAATTTGTTAGAAACATTTTATTATCATTAATTTCTTCAAAATTGTTAATTAGATTTTTATAGACTACTTTAAACATATTGATAAAGTTAATTTGATTAATTGGAACATTTTTTAAACTTCTAATCCCAAAACTTCCACAATAACTTAAATTATTATTCAATAACTCTTGCCACATATTTTTATTTAAATATTCTTGTGGTGCTACAAATACTTTAATTGGGATCTCAAATGTTTTTTCTAAAATTGTTTTTCCTTCTTTAATGTTAGTCCGAATGTAATCAGCATTCGCACCGTAAAACTCTGAATATTTATTTAAATCAAATTTTTCATTATTTTTAGTAATGATAGTACTTGATTTTAAATCAAATTTAAGCTCAGGAAGATTCACATTTTTCATATGACAATAACCATGTTGCATTATGTCTATTTTATCCTCAACAATTTTTTGCTTAAGAAATTCAACAAGTTGTGTGTTTTTATATATTGGATAATAATTATGACTATTTCTAAAATTAGGAGGTACATTCAAATTATTAGTACCTTTATGATTTGGAATTGTAGAGAAAGAAACTTTAAACCCATTTTCCCAAGCTTTATTATATATTCTCTCAAGCATTTTGGAATCTGTGAAAAAGCTTAAATCATCATCACGAATACTAAATGCCATATCTTTAGCATTTGGCCAAGGATGAATTGTAATCATTAAATAGAACCTCTTCATAAATTTTAGTGATATTTATTGTTTGATGTAATAATTATTATCTTGATTTTCTGTTTTAGTAATTTTTTCTTTTGTAATATCCTTAAGAATCATGTTTTCTTAAATTTATCAGATCTATATTATCAATATTACACTTCTTATTAAAAAACTTTTTATTATATAGAATTATTTTTTGGGTGTAAAATTTATAATTTATCTGATTATAAAATCAACCTTAAATATTAAAAGATTAACGAGATTTTCTATTTACTTCATTTTTTTTTAATTTTGTTGGGTAATTTTAGTTATTTGTTTGATTTTTTATATTTTCTGGGGTTTTTTCTTCTTTTTTCCTTTATTTTCCGGTTTTTTGGATGTTAGCGTTCGCTATGTG
>Ga0187851_10004427_pt1 | contig 11454 bp, 12 predicted proteins | sample June2016WEW_6_10_FD_132997 | JGI IMG/M metagenome (GOLD analysis project Ga0187851, IMG submission 132997) | Peatland microbial communities from SPRUCE experiment site at the Marcell Experimental Forest, Minnesota, USA - June2016WEW_6_10 | ecosystem: Environmental > Terrestrial > Soil >... | reverse complement strand
CGACCAGAGTGGCAATGATGCCGATGGGCAGATCGCGCTGCGGGTTGCGGCATTCCTCGGCGGCGGTGGAGACGGAATCGAAGCCGATGTACGTGAAGAAGATGATCGAGCCGCCGGTGAGCACGCCCGACCAGCCATTAGGCATGAAGGGATGCCAGTTGGAAGGATGGATGAAGCCGATCGCAGCGAAGACGAAGATGAGGATCGCGACCAGCTTCAGCCCCACCATCACGTTGTTGGTCTCGGCCGACTCGCGGATGCCGCGGACCAGGATCACGGTGAGGATCATGACAATGAGAAATGCAGGAATGTTGAAGCCGAAGTGCCAGCCGGGATTGTAGATGGTGTTGCCGGCCAGGTCCTGCAGGCCGTCGGGGAGATAGGCGGGCGAGATCCATCGGGCACTGGGATGGAGGCCGAACCAGTCGAGCAGGTCGACGACATGGGCAGCGAAGCCGACGCTGACGCTCATATTGGCGCCGGCATATTCAAGAATCAGGTCCCAGCCGATGATCCACGCGATGAGCTCGCCGAGTGTGGCGTAGGTGTAGGTATAGGCCGAGCCGGCAATGGGAATCATGGAAGCCAGCTCGGCATAACAGAGGCCGGTCAACGCGCATACGAAGGCCACCAGCACCATCGAAATGGCAATCGCCGGACCCGCCCCGGGGCGGCCGGCCAGCGCGGTGTGGGTAATGACGAAGCTGGCCAACGGCGTGTTGACCATGCTGGAGGTGTCGAACTGCTCGCCCGAGATCGCGGTCCCAATGACCGTGAAGATACCCGAGCCGATGACGATGCCGATGCCGAGGGCGGTGAGCGACCACGGGCCCAGAGTCTTTTTCAACGAGTGCTCCGGCTCTTCGGAGTCGCGGATCAGCTTATCGATCGATTTGCGGGCGAGCAGTTGGCTGGGCATGAAAGGCAGCTATCAGCTCCCAGCTGCTAGCTTCTAGTTTTCCCACACGAGGGGGAGAGTGCGTGGGTTCCAGCACGAACGGCTGGAAGCTAGAGGCTAGAAGCTGTTCTTAGCGTTTCGACTGGCCGCGGACCATCTTCTTCACTTTTTTCTTGAGCGAGCCGCGGGGTGTGGTGCGCTTGGCTTTGGGGGCAGCCTTCTTGCGCGCCGCGCGCTTCAGTTTCTTGCGTTCCGTCTTGTCGGTGATCTTTTTGGTGTCGGCCACGATACCTTCTTTCGTTTGAGTCTCTTTGCTTCCCGCCCGCAACGCGGGCCAACGCAGATTTATCGTAACAGGGCGCAGGCGCGGCACAAAGGGCCGCGTGATGGCTTGGTTTGAGCCCCGTTTTGAAAGGGCACGGATTGATCCGTGCCGATAAGGCCGACGGAATGCCCGCGCGAAGCGCCCGGGAAAGCACGAAGTGTCAGGGCACGACTTCCGTCGTGCCGCAGACGCAGCGAGAAAGCTCCTTGGGAGCGGCGCGAATTTCGCTGCGCGATCCCGAATTCCTCTCCGCCTGTCAAGGCCTGTAGGCTGCCGCATTCCGCCTACGCCGCAACAAACAATCACGATATTTTTCTGGCCTCGATTGCAGATCATTCCTGCTCGGCGGCGCACAATGAGAAAAACAGCGAGTAGCCAGTAGCCGCCCGCCGGCCGCATCGGGCTGTCGTTGAGCTGCCGGCTACGGGCTGCAAACTCGGGCTACTCGGCTGTGGAGCTACCGGTTACAAGCTACGCCCCACTCGTCCCCGCCCTCTCGTTCACTCGGTCCCCTCGTTCCCTTGGTCCCTGCCTCTATCCCCCTCCCCCCGGGTATCCCGAAAAACCCCGGCTGTGAAACTGTGAAACTGTGAAGTCCGCGACCCCAACCGGATCAACGGTTTCTGGATGCCCTTTCACAGCCTCACAGAATCACAGAAACTGTGAAACTGTGAGCCATTCAAAACAAAGGTCTTATTCAGGCCCGGTTTTGTCGATTTCAGCGCAGATTGAATTAGTTTTGCATTATTCGCCGTCATAGCTTTGCGTTTCGCCGCTCAAGTACACTCTACTGCGCGTGAGGTGAGATTTGGGCGAAGAGCGCAATCTGGTTCTGGTCATCAACCCGGGAACCACGTCGACGAAGTTCGGAATCTTTACGCGCGCAGGCGAGGTGATCTCGCGCAACATTCATCACGGCGACGACGAGATCGCGCGTTTCAAGGGACGGCCGATGCTGGATCGGCTGGATTATCGCGCGGAGAAGATCGAAGGCGCGCTGGCTTTAGTTGGCTTTACTCCAAAGGGTCGAGGCACGGAGTGCTGGGCGGCGGTGGCGGGCAGAGGGGGAATCTTGCCGCCGATGGCGTGCGGAACATATCTCGTGGACGATGTGATGGTGGAGGAGTTGCGACAGGCGCGCCGGGGCGAGCATGCGTCGAACCTGGGCGCAGTTCTTGCCGCCCGGTTCGCCCGGGCTGCCGGCGTGAACGCCTATATCGTGGATCCGGTCACTGTCGATGAATGGCAACCCTGCGCGCGGCTCTCCGGATCTCCGCTAGTCAAGCGCTCGTTTGTCGGTCATGCCTTGAATACCAAGGCTGTGGCACGGCGCTATGCGCGGGAACGAGGGAAGCCGTATGCGGAGTTGAGGTTGATTGTGGTGCACATGGGAAGTGGTATCACGGTGTCAGCGCATCGCGGCGGAAGGATGATCGACAGCAACTCGATCGAGGAGGGTCCATTTGGGCCCGACCGGACCGGATCGCTGCCAGTGCGGGAACTGATCAAGCTTTGTTTCAGCGGGAGGATGACCGAACGCGAGATGGATCGGCATGTCTTCGGCGATGGAGGGTTGTTTGCATATCTTGGAACGCGCGACTTGAAGGAGGTGGAACGGCGCCTGGGTGCAGGCGACACACTGGCTGAATCGGTCTTCGAGGCAATGATTTATCAGACCGGCAAGGAAACGGGAGCAATGTCGGCAGTGCTCGAGGGCAAGGTGGATGCTGTTCTGCTGACCGGCGGCATGGCGCACTCCGAGCGGCTGGTGAAGCGGCTGAGCGGCTACGTGGAGTGGATTGCGCCGGTGACGGTGTATCCCGGCGAAGACGAACTACGGGCGCTAGCCGAGGGAGTGTTTCGCGTGTTGGATGGCGAGGAAGAGGCCAAGCGGATGGGGAAAGACAGGGAACAAGCCACCGAGGGAACAAAGGATCGAGTAAGCGAGCGGTAAGTCGGTGCGCGGTGCCTCGCGTTTAGAATGCGAAGAAGCACCGGAGAAGGCAGGGGACGAATTGGCGGTTCTTGCAGTGCAGCAGATCCGGCGCATGCGAGGCGGCGCGCAGGGCCAGCTGATGCTGGGCGCGGACAGCAACATCTATGTCGTCAAATTCCAGAACAACCCGCAGCACACACGGGTGTTGGCCAATGAGTTTCTGGCTTCGAAGCTGGCTGTCGCAGCCGGGCTGACTGTTCCGGAGTGCGATCTGGTCGAGGTTTCGAGCTGGCTGGTGGAGAACACATCCGAGCTGGAGATCGATCTCGGCCAGAGCCGTGTACGATGCCGGCCGGGATTGCAATTCGGTTCGCGGTTCGCCGGTGGGACGATGCCGGGGCAGGTCGTGGACTATCTGGCCGAAGAGCAATTGCTCGAGGTGAAGAACCTGGCCGAGTTTGCCGGCATTCTGGCACTGGACAAATGGACAGCGAACGCCAACGGCCGGCAGGCGGTATTTACCCGCCGGCAGCGGGAACGGCGGTACAAGGCGGTCTTCATCGACTTCGGCTACTGCTTTCACGCCGGCGAATGGCGCTTTGAGGATGCGCCGCTGCGCGGGGTGTACTACCGGAACGACGTCTACCGGGAGATCACCGGATGGGAGTCCTTCGAGCCCTGGCTCACACGGCTGGAAACCATGCCGGCAGAGACGGTTTGGCAAGCGGCCAACCAGCTTCCGGCAGAGTGGTACGGCGGAGACCAGGCGGAATTGGAGGCCCTGGTGGAGAAGTTGCTTGCGCGTCGCAGCCGGATCCGGGAGCTGATTGAAGCATTTGGGAACTCGGAGCGAAGGCCATTTCCGAAATGGGGAGGAGAGGGAGAGAAGGGGGCGGAAGAGGCTTGGAAGGCGGTGCGATGGGGGACTACGATGAGGGTGAACTGAAAACGCAGCTTCTAGCTACTGGCTTTCAGCTGTTAGCTTGGGAGTGCGGGAGCGGCGGTTGAAGAACAAGGGACGCGTTTGAACAATTGAACGAACTCGACCGAATTATTTGTTAACGCTCGATGCGGCACGCAGAGCTAAGGGCTAATAGCGAAGAACCGCGAGCTAGAAGCCAGGAGCTAGGAGCTGCGTTATGAACGGCATGAACCTCAGACGCGAATGTGAATTCCAACTGCTCCGGTACGTGCCGGACGCGTTGAGAAACGAGTCCGTGCAGATTGGGGTCATTCTGCGCGAGCAGGGAAGCGCTCACGCCGAGGTGCGCTTCACACGCGACTGGCGCCGGGTGCGCTGCCTCGATCCGGATGCCGACACGGCACTGCTGGAAGGGATGGAAAGCGAGTGGCAGCGTCGGCTCGAAGCCGATCCGGAAGGCAGGCTGATGCGGATTCTCGACGACTCGCTTTCGCTCAACATCCAGATCACCGAGCCCAAGGCGTATCTCGCCGAATCGTTGCCGGCGGGGATGGAGGAGCTGATGAAGCTCCACGTCGAAGCGCGGCCGCAGGAAAGGACGTCGAGAATGAGCGGACGGGCGGCCATCCATGCGCGCATGCGCAACGAGTTCGAGCACGCCGGAGTATGGGACCTGATGCGCAAGCGGATTGCCGCTTCGGAATATACGCGGCGGGGAGATCCGCTGCGCATCGATGCGGGGTATAAGCCGAATGGACTGGTGCGCATGTTTCACGCCGTGAGCCTCGACCCGGGAAACGCCCCGGGGGCCGGCGCGGGGCTGGAGATGGCCAAGGTCTTGGCATTTTCAGCTGTGGGGCTCAAGCGCGGCGTGGAGCGGGTGGAGAGAGCCCGCCTCGAGCTGACAGCATTCATCGAGCCCGCGGCGCGAGTGAGAGCCACGGACGAAGAACCGGAACGCCTAGAGTCGTATCGATTTGGCGTGGAGACAATGGAAGAGCAGCAAATCAGGGTGCTAACGACGACAGACATAGAGCGCGTAGCGGAGACGGCACGGCGGGAATTGCGAGCGTAAAAGCAGCGAATAAGGGAGCATGCCTCTGGCCAAAATCGCCTCGTGGTTCATGACCGAGAGCAAGCGCCGAATTGGGAGCTGAATCGGCGTTCGATGCGAAGTCAAGGGCAAGCGATCAGTGGCGAGGGCTGGGCCACGCATCCGTGAACGCGTAGAGGACGCGGACGACGGCACCAGCATCCTCCTGAAATTCCATGGGGTTAGATGCGTGCGGTGCAATGGGTGCAGGGTATAGGGCGGAGCGGGAAAATATTTTTGCTGAAGTTTGCGGATAATTTCCAGCGTTGGCGGTAGGATCGTATCTGTCAGCGGGAAATGAAGGATTGCGGCGTCTGGTCTGATTTGGCCGGGGCTGCCGGCCCGTAGAGCTGGATCAACATCATTATCATTGGGAACCGACGAAGGCATGGCCCATGGGCTGTGCCTTTTGTTTTTGGAACGAGGAAGGTGCAAGTGAAAGTAGGCGAACAGTTGCGGGTGATGTGGCGGCAGGCGACGGGCCGCGGGGGACGAGCCGGGCAGATCGAACTGGCAGCTGAAGCAGGGCGCAAGACGCTGGCGCTGCCCGCCATCCTGAGCCCCGTGCAATTCCCGGGGAGACACCTGCCCAAACCGACGCCGATGAATCTGCGCCGGTTTGCGGAGACGCCTCTGGTGCGGCGAGCGATCAACGTCGTCAAGGATCGCATCGCGGCCATGGATTGGCAGGTGCGACTGAGGCGCGGCGTCAGGGCGGAAGACGTGGCATTCCTGGAGCGAAAATTGCGGGCACTGCGGCACACGCTGGAGGAGCCGAATGCTGCCGACAGCTTTCGCACGCTGATGGAGCAGGTGATCGAGGACGCTCTCACCGGGGGATACGGGGCCGTCGAGATGGAGCCGACCGGCGAGGCGGACCGGCCGGCGATGCTATGGGCCATAGACGGCGCCTCCATTCGCATCAACGCGAAGTGGGACGGTGAGGAAGACTCGCCACGTTACGCGCAGGCCATGCCGGGGCAACTGGAATCGAGCGCGGTGGAGTTACTCGACAGGCAGTTGATGTACGTGCGCATGAATCCGCGAAGCTTCACCCCGTTTGGGCTGGGGCCGCTGGAAGTGGCGTTCGAGACGGTGAATCAGTTTTTGAGCGCGCATCGGTTCGCGGGAAAACTGGCGGCCAACTCGGTGGCGCAGTATGCCTTGTGGCTGAATGAAGCAACTCCGGCGCAGCACGACCGGCTGATCCGCTGGTGGCAGGACGAGATCGAGGGTACGGGGCGGGTGCCGCTGCTCTCGACCGAGCAGAAGCCCGAGGTGCTGCGATTTGCCCAAGGAACCGATGCGGACCTGCGGCTGGCCTGGCAGGAGTTTCTCATCCGCATGGTGGCGAATGCGTTTGGATTGCCTCCGCTAATGTTGGGCCTGGAGGCGGACGTGAACCAGTCGACGGCCTCGGAGATGGCAGATGAGGCGTTCCGCGGAGCCATCTCACCACTGGCCGTGTTGCTGGGCGGACACATCACTCGCGATCTTTTCTCGAAGTGCATCGGCTGGCCGGAATTTGAGTTCGTCTTCAATGAACTAAGCGCGCGGGACGAGCAGACCGAACTCGAGGTACAGGTACGGCTGCTGCAGGCCGGCGTGCTGACGGTGAACGAGGTGCGGGCGATGCGGGGATTGGGGCCGATCGAGAAGGTAGAGCAGCCTCCAGCTTCCAGCTCCTAGCTTTTAGCTGGTTGTGCAGCGTGGGTGAGTACCGGCCTGCTTGCGGCAGGAAAAAGTCAACGGTGAAAGTGGCGGAACAGGAAAGCTAGTGGCTAGAAGCTGATTTTGCGGAGCGAGCAAATGCGATTGGAAGCGATGGCAGTGGAGTTTCCTCATGTGGATGGGCATCCCAACCGGATGCCGTTCGAGGGAGTTTTGGCGATAGTGAATGAGGCCAGCGACCGTGCCCCGGCTGGGGCGCGCGGGCACCGCGTGTTGTTGACGCGTGAGGCAACAGAAAAGGCGCTGCCCTCGCTGCTGGGCATGGCGGTGGACTACCGGCCAGGCTGGGATGGTCACGACGCGCGGCGCAAGATCGGTCTGCTGACCAAGGCCGAGGTGATCGGATTGCGGCTGGTGGTGCGCGGATATCTCTATGCGCGCGACTTCCCAGAGGTTGCGCGCGCGATCGAGGCACAGTCGCCGCAGACGATGGGCATGAGCTATGAGCTGGCGGATGCGCGCGTCGAAGATATGCGGGCCGAGGTCTGGAAGCTCACGCGCGTGACGTTTACGGGAGCGGCAGTTCTGCTGCGGGAGAAGGCAGCTTACCGGGGAACAAGCTTTCGCATGGCGAGATAGCGAGGGGTAGCGGAGTCAGTGCGTCAGCGAGTTAGCGAATCGCAAGTCAACAGTAAGTAAGTCGGCAATTAGTGAATCGGCTAAGAGGCTCGCTTTTGCGGAGCCTCTTTTGTTTGCGGGTGAACCGGGCGTTGATAAGAAATTTTTCGGAAAGAGGAAAGGAAGGACATGGAAACGGAAGAGAAAGTCGTTGTGGAAAGGATGGAGGCTGCAGCCACCTTGCTGGAGAAGACGTTGCATTGGCTGGAAGAGCGGCAGTGCGTTTTGTCTGGCGAAGTGGAGAGGATCGCGGCAACCGTCGAGCAAAGCCGGCGGGAGACGGAGCTGGCAGAGAAGCTAGCCGCGGCGGAACGCGAATTGACCGAAGTGAAAGCTGCGGCGGCACAGACCGGGCTGAATTCCCTGCGCAGGACGGTGCCCGCGGCGACAGTCGAGATGCTGGCCAAGCACGGCATCGCCGAGGGGCCGGTGGACGTGAAGGCCCTCGATGCAGCCCTCAACGGACTGAGCCTGGAACAGCGCATCGCGGTGAAGACGCAACTGCTGCGGGCAGGAGCGATTTCGTAAGCGCAGCTTCTAGCTACTGGCTCCTAGCTTTTAGCTAAAAGCCCGCACCGATGTCACGGGCAAATGGCGGCCGGGAAGCGGCTTCGATGAAAAGTGATCGGAGAATGCCCAGCCAGGGAAGACCAACCAAGCCGGATTCCGGCGCAAACAAGCTAGCGCGGGAGCTAGAAGCTAGCGGCGTACCAACGGCCCCATGGAGGGGGTGGAGAACTATGAACGCAACTTTTGCAGACATTCATGCGGCAGCGGACTACATTGGGCCGGGTGCTATCGAAGTTCCGCTGTACCAGACCGAGATCTTTGACATTTGCCGGCGCTCGAGCCCCTTTGGGCAGCGCATCAAGCAGGTTCCAGCGACGGGCCATCCATCGCGCTTTTTTGAAGAGACGGCGATTCCCAACCCGGGCACGGCCGGCTTCGTGAATCCGCGCAGCATCAATCCCACGGTGGTAAGCCCATCGCGAATCGAGCTGAGCGTGCCTCTGAAGGCGATCGTGGCGCAGATCAATTACAACCTCTTCGATATCGAGCTGGGCGATAAGCAGAAGCAGTTTGCCTATCTGCAGGCCAAAGACCTGGTGGATACGGTGAGCGGCGTGATGGTGGCGCACGACGTTGCCCTGTGGAACGGCAACGATACCAGCTTGAGCGCTCCCACGACCACGCAGTACATGGGTTGCGCGGCGCAGATCGCGGCAGGCGGCAACAGCGTGACGGTCACTACCTCGATGAAGATCGTGGATTCGATCAAAACCACGATTGCACAGATGGTGGCCAGCAGCGGGTACCACGTGCGGCCCACGGCGATCTACGCGAACCCGGTGCTGCTCGACCTGATCGATCAGGAGATGAAGTCGGAATACAACGTGGTCCTGAACACCACGCAGATCTCGGCGGGCTTCACGGTGAAGATGCTGTCAACGCAAGCCGGCGACCTGCCGCTGATCCCCGACTGGAGTCTGCCATACACTCCCGGCACCGGCTCCGGTTCCAGTTACAACCCCGGAACCTATCCGGCCTACATCGTCACCGAGGACCTGATCGAGTATCACTGGCTGGGCGATCCGGCGCCGCGTGTCTTCCAGCTCGGCTTGCCGAATTCGCTGGCCTATCAGTATGTCGCGGTCAAATTCGGCGCTCCGGTGGTGAAGGGCGCCAGCTTTGCGCACACCCAGGTGCTGGTGGAGCGGTAGGAACGACAGTGATCAGTGGTCAGTGGACAGTTGATTTGCGGCGTTCGCGGCAGCATCGCCTGAAGCGAACATTTGCGGCGACGCTCTGTGGCTGCCCGTCGGCCTCTGATCACTGACCACTATTCACTGAACACTGTTGCGGAGGAACACATGGCATATCTTTTGCCAACGGATTATCCGAATTACGGTTTGCCGGCGGGAACTACGGCGGACTGGATCACGGCGGCCACGGCCTTGATCAATAGTTATTGCAGAAGGCCGGACCTGAATATTGTGCAGTACACAGAACGGTTGCGGGTTACGGCGGGAGCGCAGACGGTTCGGTTGAGCTATCTGCCTCTGGCGCAGCTGGGAGCTGCCGCGTCGCCGCTGGTCAGCATGGAAGGCCGGTATGCGAGGCCAAGGCGCGGCGAGCTGCCCAACCAGCCGTTGTTCGAGATTGCGTCGGCGTTCTCGCTGCCTGGGCAGTGGGCGACCATCGATCCGAGCCTGGTGGATTACGACCCAAACACCGGCGAACTGACGTTGCCCTGGAATCTCCTTGGGTTGCCATACAACGAAGTGGCGGTGACCTATACCGCAGGGCTCGCGACGATCGGCGACGACGTGAAGACTGCGTGCGCGCAGATTGTGCGCAACGCGCAGGCCACACCAGCGCTGAACGCGAGCAAGTCCAAGATCGACACCATGCAAATGCAGTATTTCTCAAGTTCGCTTGTAGACGAAACGGTGCAGGCGTGGCTGAAGCCGTACGTAGCGAACAGGCTGGGGTGAACGATGAGCGACACAGCGCCGCGCAATCCGACCGGTGCAACCCAGATGCTGGCCGATGCCCTGCTGCGAACGGTGGCCGGAGCCACGGCCCTTCTGCGCGTCACGGGCGCAACCACCGACACCAGCTCTTCGGAAATGGGGCTGGTGGCCACTACATTTGCGGAAGTGCCGGTGAGCCCGGTGTTGATGCGCAAGCTGCGGCCGTCATGGCAGGAGGGCGGCCAGTCGAAGTGGGAACTTCTGGTGTCGGCCACAGCCGTCGAGCAACAAGTGATGACGCTCGACTTGCCTTCGGCGCAGTCGTTATTCGCCATGACACTGGCGGTTACTGTAGCCGGCCAGGATTATCTGATCGAGTCGATCGCTTCGAACGAGGCATTCGGCCAGGTCTATCTCTATCGGCTGCTGTTGCGTGAGGCGCGGCAACAGGGAATATAACGGCCGCGAAGTTTGGGATCGTGAAGGGTGAGTGTCGCGGCCATCGGTTTACGGCTCACGATTCACGATGCGGAGCATTCAATGCAGAACGCAAAAGACTCGTTTTACATGGCGCTGCGCGCGCGGCTGACGGCGATCAATCCAGGACGGACGATCCTGCTGCGCGGCGCGGTGCGACCGGGAATCCTCGTAGAGGAGGCGGAAGCTCCCTTCAGCCAGTTTCCCGGCGATGTATTCGTCTTGCGCTGGCTGGGTATGGGCGCGGACACGGATCTCCCGTCGACCATGGCTGCCGAACAATGCGAGGTAATTTACCAGACCTGCGGAACACAAAGCTTCGGTGGCTTGGATCGCGGGCGCGCGCTGAGCGAGATGGACGAGGAACTGTTGGCCATGGTGCAGCCGTTCTTCACGCCTAAGCTCAACTACACGGCAACGCCGCCCGCGGCAATGTTGACGCAGGTCTTTTGGGACGAGCCGGTTTTCGCACCGGTTGTCATCCAGCGCGACCGGTTGAGCCGCACCGCGAGCGTGGTGGTTTATAGCTACTAGGAGCAGGGGGAATAGATGGCTTCGACTTGGTTTTCGGCGCCGGCGCCAGTGGCGCGACGGGTGCGCGCTTATTTTGCACCGGTGAACCGTGCGACGCAAACTCCAGTGCTCTTCGACCCATCTGTGCAAGGCGGGTTCGAGCTCGACGCGCCGCCGGCGCCATGGCTTACTCTGGGTTGGATTCAGGATTTTGTACGCAAGCCCGCGAGCAAATCGACGGCGCTGCTCACCGGAATACCGGCCGCGCCGCTCGGGCAGGTGCGCGAGACACTGCAAGCCGAGGTAAGCTTGCAGTTCCTAAGCTGGACGAAGCTGACCATGGCTCTGGCTACCGGCTCGCAGCACATGAATGTGCTTGCCGCGGCGAGCGGCGCGACGCTGGCTGCAGATGGGGCTCGGGCAGCTCCCGCAGTCGTTGCGCAGAGCGGATCGACAAGCACGTCGAT
>Ga0187851_10004426_pt1 | contig 11455 bp, 11 predicted proteins | sample June2016WEW_6_10_FD_132997 | JGI IMG/M metagenome (GOLD analysis project Ga0187851, IMG submission 132997) | Peatland microbial communities from SPRUCE experiment site at the Marcell Experimental Forest, Minnesota, USA - June2016WEW_6_10 | ecosystem: Environmental > Terrestrial > Soil >... | reverse complement strand
CTTAGAGCGCTGGTCGCCACCGTCCGGCTGCTGACGCTCGCTTTCCTTTCCTTGGCCAGGTAGATCTGGTAGCTGCGTATCTCTTCCGGACCCAACCGCTCTGGTGACTTTCCAAAATGTTGGGCGAAGTAGCTGACCTGTTTCAGGTAGGCCAGCATGGTGTTCGGTGCGAAGTTGCGCACCGTCATGTCGTCGATCATCCGCTGACGCAAGGGAGAAATCTTGCGGGCGGCAAGGATGGAGTAGTTAGCCGGTGTTGTGTTGCTCATGGCCAGCAACAATACCGGAAATCTCCCGCACCAGAACGGCGACCAACTGACTTACAGGGATGGGAACTGGAGTGAGACGACCGGTCGTGACAACCAAATTCCCGCGAAGCGGGTTAGTACAATGCCCATTGTCAAGCACCATCGTCCGTCGATGCAGTCTGACTCGGTTGGATTGTGTTCCGTTCATCGGTGCTTCTCCCGACCGGGCTGCGGTCGTCACATGGATCAATCCGGTTCGGAGAAATTGCGAGCGCAATCTTAGGTGATTAGGCCGGGCCGTAGGGGATGACGGGAATTGGCGGGTTGGGCTCCCTTTTTATATGCCCGACAAAATCAGGCTCGTCGGAGTGCGGAGTGTTAGACTCGGGCCATGGCAAACGTTCCCGTCGCTGGCGAACTTGCACCGGAATTCGAACTGCCAGACTCGAGACGAGTGCCACACCGGCTGTCGGAGTTGATCTCGCACAGTCGCTTGGTGCTACTCTTTTATCGCGGCAATTGGTGACCTTTCTGCCTCCGCCAGTTGGCGGACTACCGAGAGCACTACCTGGAAGTCCGGTCGGCGGGCGCGAGTGTAGTAGCTGTCTCGGTGGATGCACCCGACGAATCGGAGGCCTTGCGGGTTCACCTCTCTTTGCCTTTTCCGATTTTGTGCGATACGGAACGTCGCGTCGTTAGGGACTGGGGCATCTACAATTCAGGAGAGAAAGGCGGCATCGCCAAGCCCGCCGTCTTCATTATTGACTCTAGCCGTGTGGTTCGTTACGGGGCGGTGGACACGGTCGTGAGGCGTGTGCCCGCGGAAGAGATAGTTTCCTTACTACAAAATGCCGCCGAAGCGCAGCCGGTTCGACGCAGGGTTCACATCCCCCGATTTTCGGAATGGACGAGCGCCATCCGGAATATCGTTCAGCGGTAGCGCAGCGACAACTGACCTTGTTCCTGGGCTTCGCTTTCTTGGATGGGATGCGCGTCGTCGTCACATGGATCACTCCGGTTCGGAGAAATAGCAAGCGCAATCTTAGGTGATTAGGCCGGGCCGTGGGGGATGACAGGAATTGGCGGGTGGGCTCCCTTTTTTATGCGTCCGACAAAACTGAGGATTTTTCAGAGAGAATAAGAATGTGCGAAAGAGAATTGTCGGTTCGGTCCAAACTGTTGCCGGGCAGCCACTTGGCGCGCACTGGATGGATCTGGGACAGATCGCGACCGTGGAGGTCACGTCGGAAGATCCGAAGTTTCCCATTGAATCAGTCTTTACCACCGATGGCGGTCCAGGCTGGCGGGCATCCCAAAAAGGCGCGCAGCAAATTCGCCTCATCTTCGATCAGGTTTTGCCGGTGCGTCGGATTCAACTTCATTTTCCGGAGCCCGAGCGCGACCGCCTGCAGGAATTCACCGTTCGCTGGTTAGCGGCAGACAGTGGCCAGCCCAAAGAGATCGTTCGGCAGCAGTGGAATTTCAATCCTGCGGGCTCGACCAGCGAGCTCGAAGACTATGAAGTCAATTTGGAGGGCGTTTCAGCCCTCGAACTGGTAATAAAACCGGATGTGACAAACAACGAAGCATTGGCAACTCTCGCCGCGTGGCGAGTTGCTTGACAGGTTCGCAGAATCATCCGCCGCGGGCGGTCCGGCCCCTCGACTAGCTTTGCGAGGAGGCGGCAACTCGCTGCGCGAAACGAACCCCCCAGCCACTGCTAGCTTGAATTCTTCGAGAACTGCCTTCGAATTTTGGCAACGTCGTCATGGGAGGGAGGCAGTGGAACACCAAGGCGCCGGATTTCAACGTTTCTTCAAATTCCTTCCGACTGAATGTAACGGTCTGGTTGTGATCGTTCGGACCTACAATTTCGAAATCCACCCGGCCGCTCATGAGCCTCCTGCTGCTCGGGCAATCCGCCGCTGCGCCTGCTCGATCAGTCTCGTCAATTCTTGTGGTAGCGCGAGCCTGCGCCTTGGCATCTCGGCGGCATGCCTTACGCCTGATCCCGGATCATGACCCGCGCCGGACGTGCCAGCGGCAACACAATACCGGTGACACAACAGGAGCGTGAAGCGATCCGGGATTTGCCGACAGGCCCCTCCAGTCGGGGTCAGCCGCCAGTAAGATCATCACTTGATCAACCCGCTGCGAAGCGCCCTCGCCACCGCCTCCGAGCGTGAGTGTACGTGTAATTTCTCGTAAATCGAGCGAAGATGAAAGCCGACCGTGTGCACGCTGATGCCCAGCTCCGCCGCCGCGGTCTTGTTCTGATGCCCGTCCATCAGGAGCTGCAAGAGTCGCAGTTCCTGAGGGGAAAGACCGGAAGCAGCCGAGGGCTCGGGAGTTTGCGACTTACGGAACAGCTCGACCACCCGCTTGGCGACCTCGGGGGACATCACGGCGCCGCCCTCCGCAATTTCCTTTACGGCTTCGAGTAGGCGGACAGGCGATGTTTTCTTGAGCAGATATCCGCAGGCGCCGGCGCAGACGGCCTGAAAAATCCGGTCGTCATCCTTGAAAACGGTGAGGAGAACGGGCGCGATGGAAGGGTACCGCTCCCGCAGGATTCGCACTCCCTCAATACCGCTCAGCCCCGGCAGGCCGATATCTACCAGCGCGACGCGCGGCTGCGGGTCCTGGCCGATTCCCGCGAGAGCATCCTCCATTGAACCGTAGACGTGCTTGCACTCAAAGGGCGGCGTGTTGTTGATCAGGAAGGATAGGCCTTCCCGGGTTTCTCTTTGATCCTCGACGATCGCCACGCCGATCATCTGCCGCGCTTTGGATTGCTCAACCGCCAAATTCGTAAGCCGCCTGCCGGGTTCCAGTGTAATCGACTCGCGGTCCCAAGCCACCTGCACAAATGCGTAGCGGATGGCTTACAGTCATGTTTTGGCAAGAGTGTTGCGCCCCGTCGGTACCCGGATCGACACCTTGCAACCGGCCCCTGATTGCGAAGTGAATTGGATGCTGCCGCCGAGCGATTGCGCGCGCTGCCGCATACCGGGAATTCCGTTGCCGCCGGTCAATCTCGGCTGTTTTTCACCTATGTTCAAGCCTTTGCCATCGTCCTCCACCGTAAGCAGGAGATCTCTCTCCTCGACCTCGATCATCGCCACGACCCGAGTGCAGCCGGAATGGCGCTCGGCGTTGTGGACACACTCTTTGAACATCAGAAAGAGTTGGCGCCGAGCCTGAAGACTGATGCTCACATGCTCGCCGAGATGGGTTGTCCGCAACTCGAAGCCGATGCCTTGACTGACAAGCAGATCGATAGCGAATTCGCGCATACGCGCAACGAGAGAGTCAAAGCTATCGGGTTCGGAGCGGATCGACCAGACAATATCGCTCATCGAATCCACCAATTCGCGAGCCAGAGCGCCTACGCGCTCCAGCGACTCGAGCGGCAGGCGATCGCCCCGACCTACACCCGCGCGAGCCACCTCGCTCAGAATCGCAATCTGAGACAGACCGGAGCCGATATCGTCGTGCAGATCGGTGGCAATCGACGTCCGCATCCGTTCCAGGCTCAGCATCTGCGCCACCCGGTAGCTGTGCAGCAAATAAACGATCGCAGCGACGGCGGCCAGGGCCAAACCTTCGAACCACCAACGCCTCCAAATCGGCGGGAGCACAGTGAAGTCGACTTCGGCAGGAACTACGCTCTCCAACCCGTCCGAATTCAGGGCTTTCACCAGAAAGCGGTATTTCCCGGCTGCGAGCGCCGCGTAGTTGATCAAATGATCGCGCCGGAGCGGGCTCCAATCGGAATTCGTATCCGCCAACTTGTAAGCGTAGCGGAGGTTCTCCTCGGGCTCACCGGTGAACGCCACGAATTCGACTTGCAGCTGGTTTCGGGAAGGTTCGAGCTCGATATGCGAGATGAATGTCTCGCCCCGCGGCGACACCGGATACGGCACGCCTCCGGCTTGGAGTGCGGTAATCAGGATCGACGGATTCAGGAGGGGACGGCTGGCAACCGGCACCAGCCGCGACAAGCCTAGTGAGGTCGCAAACCAGAGATTGCCGGCGGTATCGCGGAACGCGGACTGCATTTGGCCGCGCGCGACCCCATCCGCAGTGGAGAAATGTTTGATGTGTCCGGTTTTTGGATCCAATCGATCGACCCCAGCAGTGGTGCCGGCGTAGATGTAACCCTTCTGGTCGTCGACCAAAGTGCGAACTCTCAAGTTAGTAGACCCGTCCGATTGGCGGTACATGCGCAGCTTGAACGACTCGGCGCCGGGATTGTCGAGCACCGCCAGCCCCCCTTCCGCGCCGATCCACAAGCGTCCGATGCTGTCAATCAACAGACTATGTATGGTGCCTGGCGGCAAGCCTTCATCCTGAGTAAACTTGGTGAACCGCCGCCCGTCGTAGCGGAACAGGCCGCCAGGGGTCCACAGACCCAACCAGATGTTGCCCTGCCGGTCTTCGGCAAAAGATTTCACCAAATCGGGCTTCCTAGGAAATTCCTCAAACGTGACCATGGCCTTCGTTTGTGGATCCCACCGCATCAGCCGGTTCTCTTGTAAGTATTGAGCTGATGCCCATATACGGCCTTTGGAATCTTCGAAGATCTGGAATATTTGCCGGTCCGGGAAGTAGCACGCCTGCGGTGCCAGGTTGGCGAGATTGTCCGCTTTAACCGCCCGGTACCGGCAAAGCCCCTTGGAGGTCGCGGCCCACCATTCGCCCGTCCGGCTCTGGAGCAGGATCCGGTTGTTTCCCCAGGTTTGATTTTCCGCAAATACCTTCGGCGCAGACGTCGAGTGAAACTTCGTTCCATCGAAGATGTTCAAAAGCCAGGACCCTTGATTTTCCGAATTGGCAACCGCTAGAACCGTTCCGGCGCGATCTCCAAAAACAGACCAGACACGCTCGGAATGGACGCCGTCCTGCTCACGAAATGTGGTAAATCCGCCGGATTGAATCGTCATGACTCCGGCGGCCTCGGTCCCAGCCCAGATGTTACCGGACCGGTCCGCCGCCAACGCAAAGATGCCCCGGTCGGTGAGTCCGTCGGCGCGAGTCAGATGTTGAATGCCTCCGTCAGGCAGTAAGCGGGTAATTCCGTTTTCTGTGCCCACCCAGACCACGCCATCCGCACCCTCGGCGAGCGCTACCACGGTGAATCCGACCTCTCGCGGGAAGACTTGCTGGACGCCGGGAGCGTCCCCTGTGCAGCCATCGCGCATTAACGCCAGTCCGCCGCGGGCCCCGGCCCACACCCTGCCATCCTTGCCCGTGAGTAGTGCGTTCACAATGTCGCCGGGCAAGCCGTCGCGTTTCGTAATCCATTGCACGGCTCCGTCCTTGGCGATCACATAAACTCCAAAGGTGCTGGCCAGCCAAATCTTCCCGCATTTGTCTTCGGCAATGTCCGCGATCTCGACTCCCTCCCATTCAGGCGGCGGGTCAGGTAAGGCTTGACGCCGGAACTGGTGGCCCTCGAGCATTTCAAAGAGTCCACCCGTTGTGCCGCACCAAATCCGGCCGGATGAGGATTCAAAGAGAGCGGTGACGAAGTTCTCGATCGGCTTGTTCCCTGGTTGGAAAGTGACGAATTGGCTCTTGCCAACGCCGGCACGAAACTCCGACAGACCGCGCGCTGTCCCGACCAAATACTGCCCGGAGCGCGTCTCGAGGAACGCCATCGCGGACCTGGCCGGAAGGCCCTGTTCTCTCCCGAAATTGCTGATGCGATGGCCGTCGAAACGCGATAGTCCTTCGGAGGTCAAGAACCATACAAATCCTCGCGAATCCGTGACAATGCCAATGACTTGATCGGCGGGCAGGCCGTCGGCAATCGTATAGCTCCGGATGGGCAGGAGTTCGGCCCATAGACACGACGAACAGGCCAGGGAGGCAATCGCGATCGCTTGTCGGTTCATCGAGTCTTCCGGTTTATCAAGTCTCCAATGTTTCCCCAGTAATGTTTCCCCAGTTTAGCCGGGATGTCAATCTTGTCAAGCATCGTTCAGGAGCGCCTACACGAACGTGCGGGTTGTCTTTGGATCGGCCAAGCCCCATCATCAGCGGGAGGAAGAAAAGCTTAAGGGTTGCCGGGCTGGACCAGAGCGCGCCTCCTGCAGAAAGACGAGAACCACAAGAAATGTTGCGAAACATGTTGAACCGATCCAAACTGTTATTAACCGGCGCCGCGTGCGCCAGTCTTTTGTTCCTGGGAAGCCTCGCCCTGGGGCAACCAAAACAAAACGTCAGAGCTGGAAAGCATCCGAATCTTGCCGCCGCCCAGCGCATGAGCGAGAACGCGTACAACAAGATCATCGCGGCGCAGCAGGCCAACGAGTGGGACATGCAGGGTCACGCCCAGAAAGCCAAGGGTCTGCTCGAACAGGCCAACACCGAATTGAAGGCCGCAGCCCAGTCAGCCAACAAGAACGCGAAGTAGCGGACTGCCACTAGAAACCGGGAGCGGCGTTTGAAGCTTGGAACCAGTTGTTGCATGACGCGTCCTCGACAAAGCCCCACTTCCCGGATCAACTACACGAACGTGCGGGTTGTTGCGAGTGGAATCGAGCCTGATGATGTTTGCGGGGGGGAATGCACAAAATTACTAAGTTCGCTGGATCTCTTATACCGGTTGCGCTGTTTGTCTTCGCGAGCCCACTGCTCGTCTGCGCCCAACCGTCGCCCAGGACGCCGCGAGGAATTTATGCGGTGGTCGCTCCCGCCAAAGAAATTGAGACGTTGCGTCAAGAAAATCCCGGGAGCACAACCGCGCAGTTATATGAGGATCTCGCGAATTTATATTCGGCGCTGCTGGGCAACCCGGCAGTCTCGGGGCTGACGCTTCAGGTCCATTGGGATGAGCTCAACCCTAATCCTCCCGATCCTCCCGCCAACACTGTCACCTACGATTGGACCGTGGTGGATCTCGCGTTCGCCGCAGCGGATAGCTGGAACATGCAGAATCCATCCGGCGTTCCGAAAACCATCCAGCTCATTGTGGACCCGGGCTTTCAATCGCCGCAGTGGGTTCTGGGCCAAATAGCCTCCTGCGACGCGCTGTTTGACAAGAACACGAATGCTCCTCCGAGCGACTGCGGGAAGGTGACTTTCAAGGGCTACTCGGAGCCAACCGACGGCAATGTGCTTCCCTTGCCGTGGGACGCGGTATACAAGAACGCCTGGCAAACGTTCCTCGAAGCGCTCGCCGCAAAGTATGGGTCAGCGTCAGGACTTGTCTCCATCGCGGTCGACGGGCCCAGTGCCGCGTCGGCGGAGATTACCACTGCCAGTAACGCCGACGCGAATAATCCCCAAAAGCAGTTCAGCGGTGGAGACATCTCGCCGAATGACATGTGGCTTGTACTCCTCGGGTTTCATTACCCGCTCCCTTTGTATCAGGGAACAGATCTGGCGTTTATTGATGAGTGGGATGCGGCGATCGACATGTACGGGACGGTCTTCAGCGGCCTGACGCTGGTCGCTACGATGGGCGAGAAACTCCCCGACTTCAACAACGCCACTTACCCGATACCCACCGGCTTCGGTTCGGACTGCGATCCCACCATGAGTTGCGCCGCTGAGACGACGATTCTGTCCTACTTCGCCGAGCCTACCGCCGGCGGAGCGACCAACGCAAAGGCGACTCAGACCAGCAGTTTCACTGCTTCGCACAGGAACTTGAGCCTGGGCATCAAGAGCGTGAAACAGCTGTCGCTGAGGACCGCCCAGTTGCCAGCGCCGTCGGCTCAGATCCTTGGGGGAATCCAGTTCGACCAGTCCTTCGTGCAATACCCCGTTAATCAAGGATGCACCATGGCGTTCCCCCCCGACCCGAGCGAGTTGCCTAGCCCTAGCCTTCCCGGGTGCTCCAAGAAGGACGCCAAACTCAAGCCGAAAGCGGTTCCAGCTGCGTGCGTCCCGGCCGCTTGCTTCGCCGGTGGTTCCTATCCTCCGACTCTGCCAACCACTACGCCATTCGGCCAGATCCCCCAAGGGGACCTGATCCCTCCGGAACAAGCGTTATACAACCTGTTGAATATCTACTTCGACGGCACGCCGGCCGCCTCCTCCTTCGGCGGAACTCCGGGGTCCACGCCTCTCAACTATCTACAGATCTTCGCCGAGGACATCGTATACGCGACCAATCACGCCCAAGCGCCGGTACCAGTGATCGAGAAAGGCCAGTCTTCCCCGGTGTCGGTAACGGCCCAGAGTATGCTCGAACTCGCCAGCCAGCTACTTTTCCAAATCGCGGAGCCCGGACCGAATAATTGAGACGGATATTTCAAGGAGGACATCACCATGACGCTTGCGCTTAGAGCCTGCCAAATCCTGACCATTCTGACGGCCTGCTCCTGCTGGGGCCAGGTTCAATTTCCAACGTATCCTTACATACTGCCCGCCGTCGCGGAGAAGGGCGGGCCCGTTTATGTCATTCCCGGCACCGTCACGGATGATTCCACCATCCCCTTGACGAACGTGACAGGCTCGGTATGCCTGAGAGCTGGCTATTGCACGAACGCCGCCGGAATTGTGACGGCCGCCGCCGGGAATACCACCGCCCCGGGCTTCGATTCTTTCTTCGTTGAGCTACAGCCCGACGGAACTCAACAAGTGTTCGAGTATGGCGCCGTTCTCATATCCATCGAGGGCGTGGGCAACCGGCAGGTATTTCCGGCCATTCAAGCGAACGGCTTGAACAGCATCTCTCCGCCTACCAGTTTCAACGCTTCACAGCCGACCTTCAAGTCCCTTGGCTTTAAGAAATTCTCCGCGCAGAATGCGCAGATCAGGTTCATTGTGGCCGACACCGACTACGGGGACAATTCAGGTGACTACCTGCTGACGCTGCAAACGCCGTCGCTGACGTACAACGCGGCGGCGCCTACGAAAAAAGTCGAACAGGTGGTAGGCCCGTGCGATTGGGAAACGTGGGTACCCCCGGGAACCACAAGCGCCTCCGGCACCCCTATTCCACCGGTATGCGATGAGACGGCAGCGTCCGGCTTTCCTAGCCAAGTGTTGGGCATGGACTTGGGCTTTTCGTTCGAGGATCCAATAGCGGGGAACCTCATTTTCTTGTTCGGCGATACCATCGGCGTTCAGGTGACATCCGGCAGTGCGCTCGTTCCCGCGGTTCAGAGCCCAAGCCAGTTCCCTGACTTCGGAGGGCACGATGCCATTGCGACGTCCGCCAACACATCGACCGCATTGAGCTTTCCTCTGGACTTTCTCGAGAAGCCTGGCACCAGTCCAGGGCCGGGCATACCAAACGCGCCGGTATTTGTAGAGCCTTTGTACGAGCCCAGCAAAGTGCCCGTCCCTATGGGCGGGAATGACGTACCCAACTCCGGCATTCACGTGGACGGTGTCAACTACATCATTGTGAACACCGGGGCAAGCAGCACGGCGGCCACTACTCAGGAGTTCGCACAGTCAGTGCTTGTAAAGTACGTAAGCAATACGAATTTCATTGCGGGCCGTACCATCTCAACAGCCAATGTTCTCGTCTCCGGTGAGGCTGTACCCGATGGGCATTTCGTCTTTGTGGCGCCGCACAAACTGCCGCTCGACTTCGCTCAACAGCTCGGGCTCCCCGAGCAGGTAATGATCTTCGGGAACGCGCAGTACCGGGCTGAGAGCATATATCTCTCGATGATTCCAGCGGACCAGTTCTGGGATAAAGACGGCACCGCAACGACTCTGTATTTCGCCGGCCTCGACGACAATGGGCAGCCGACCTGGACTACTACCGAGTTGTGCGCGGTGCCCGTGGTGTACGACAACCCGTTGGGGACTACGCCGGTCTCCACAGGCAACTCCTGCACGACGACGACAGGACAAACGTACTCTACGATGAGCGATCCCGGCAGGGCCGGAAACGTGTCGGTTTCCTATAACAAGAATCTGAGCCTCTGGCTGATGACCTGGGACGGCGGCCGGCAGACCGGTGCGCTTGGGGGAATTTACTTCAGCTATGCCTCCGCGCCATGGGGTCCGTGGAGCCAACCGGAGAACATCTACAACCCTTGTTTCGCCCACGTATACTACCAAGGCTTTGGCGATTTCATTCACTACTCCCATAATGCTAAAGATGATCTATGCGCAGACCTCGGAGTAACCGTAACGAACGATTCGGGGCCGGCAGGGCCGATTATTGGAGCCGATGGAAGTCCATTCCTGGGCGCCAACGAAAACACAGGCGAAACAGCCATGTCGAGGAACGGCACCGTCTACGCTCCTTTCCAGATCGAGCGCTTCGCGACCGTGCAAGACGGCTTGCTGTCGATTTACTTCAATATGGCAACCTGGAACCCATATACGGTTGTGCTGATGCAATCGAATTTCACAATCGCGCCCTAAGGCCAGACCAGTCGGCGCGATCCGCGATAAGCGCAAAGGCCGTGACGCGCGGCGGCCAAACAGAAGATGAATTCAGCGGACTTTGCCGCGCGGTGCGAATCCGCTTTCGGCGAACCCTCAGGGACGTAAGTCGGCAATCTGAATAGCTCGATCCAGTAGCTGAACACTCGCGAATCGGAATTGGGCCGGCCGTCACCCGCGGACGGTGCCACACGAACCGTGAATATTGCTTACGGATGCGCCGGGATCGAGACGTTTAAGTTCTTTACACCTGCCAATACAATGCCGGGTCTTCGCAAATAGGCCGCCATTGCGTTTCGAACATAGTGCGCGCACTTGGCCTTAAAGGGACTTATCCCGCCAATCCCCGTCATCGGTAGCCCCGCACTAATCGCCAAATCTTTTGCTCGCAGTTTCTGCGACCCTGCCTGATCGGTGGTCACGTGGGCAACCCGGTTAAGAAGAAACAACGAGGAGGAGGCCCGGAGCCGGGCTCTTCCCATGAGAAGCGCAGCACACGGCGGCCCGGCCAGGGATGTTGTAGTCGGCCTCCGATCTACGCCGCGAGTCACCCACCTGGGACAGTTCGAATCCATCATGGGGTCCCCAGAAACATTAAGGAACCTTGAGAGAAAAAGTTGGAAAACCGCGTTTTTGGGGACCCGGAATGAACGAACACACCCCGTAGTTAGTAGTTAACAGTGCACCCCAACGGCTCAGCGCGCCGCGCGGAGCTTAGTTCTGGTTGTCCTTCTTTTCGACCTTCTTTTCATCCTTCTTCGTAGAGTCTTTCTTTGGACTCGCCTTTGAATCTTTCTTGTCTTCCTTGGGCGCCGTCTTGGTTGCCGGCTCCGGCGGGGTCG
>Ga0187851_10004425_pt1 | contig 11457 bp, 9 predicted proteins | sample June2016WEW_6_10_FD_132997 | JGI IMG/M metagenome (GOLD analysis project Ga0187851, IMG submission 132997) | Peatland microbial communities from SPRUCE experiment site at the Marcell Experimental Forest, Minnesota, USA - June2016WEW_6_10 | ecosystem: Environmental > Terrestrial > Soil > Wetlands... | reverse complement strand
TTTCCACCTCGGGCGTCTTCTTCGCGCTCTTGATTACGCGGACCACATTTAACGTATCGTCTTTCATGGGACTGATTATGGTCATCGGCATCGTTGCCAAAAACGGCATTCTGTTGCTCGACGCAAACCAGAAGCTCCGGTCGATTGGATTTTCCGCCGGCGAAGCCCTGATTCAGGCCGGGCGCCGGCGGCTTCGCCCCATTGCCATGACGGCCATGGCCGCCATCGCGGGCATGCTGCCTCTCTCGCTCGCCTGGGGAGCGGGTTCGCAAATGCTGCAGCCCCTGGCCATCGCGGTGATTGGCGGTATCCTCATTTCCATGGTCCTATCGCTGATCATCACTCCCGCGATAGAATTCTATTTTACGCAAGGGGCACGATCTTCGATTTGATCGCTCATGCTGCCCGATCGCAGATCGGTCGTTCATTGTTTTGTAACATTGGCTCCCTACCTTAGCTTCCCATGAAACCCTCCAACTGTCGGTGGGCCGCGCGCGTTGTTCTCATTTGTCTGCCGTTCATCCTGGCCAGACGGTCTGTGCCCGCCCAAGACAAACGGGCCGCGCCGGACGCAGGCGTATGGAGCGAGCCGGGTGCAACCTTTTCGGTCCCGGACTCGCAGCTTCCCAAGAACCTTTCCATGATCGTCTACGGCGACATGCGCTTCACCGATCCGTCGAACACAAAGGTGGCCAATCCCCAGGCGCGCCGCCTGCTGGTCGATAAAGTCGCCTCCGAGCATCCCGACGCCTTGGAGTTGACAGGCGATGTTGCCTACGCCGGGAAAAACCCGGCGGATTACGACGAGTTTCGAGCCGAGACGGCCTCGTGGAGAACTGCCCACCTGAGGGTCTATCCGATTCTGGGAAATCACGAACTGGTCGGCGGCCCTGACTCGCTGAAGAATTGGTGGGCTGCATTTCCTGAGTTGAACAACCGGCGGTGGTATTCGGTTCAGTTCGGAAACCATCTCTACCTCATCAATCTGGACAGCAATTCCGATCTGCTTGAAGATAGCCAGCAGATGCTATGGCTGCAGGATCAGATCGCCCATCTGCCCAAGTCAGTCCAGTTCGTCTTCATCGGACTGCATCACCCGCCTGTTGCCGACAAGCAGACCTTGACTGAAGTGGATCACAATCCCCGGCCCAACGAGATCGCCCTGCGAAACTACCTCTCTCGGGTTGCGCCGCAATCCCATGCGCAATTCATCGTCGCCGCGGGCCATATCCACAACTACGAGCGCCTCATCGTAGACGGCGTCACCTACCTCGTGTCGGGCGGCGGGGGAGCGCATCCCTATCAAGTCGAAAGGGGCCCGGCGGACCAGTACCAGACCGACGACGAAATTAATTTCCATTACATCCTCTTTCGTCTCAACGGCAAACGGCTCCAGGCGACCATGTACCGGCTCGCTGATCCGTCAGCCCAGACGCCGGAATGGCAGGCAAGAGACAGCTTCGTCATCACCGCGCGCCGGTAAAGCGGCATCCGCAGCTGTGTCAACGGAATTCAACCCTCCTTTAACAGAGCGATAACATTCCGCATTTAGCCTCCTGTCGCCGGACATCTAAATTCGACTCCACGCAGAGGAACCATGAAACCGCACGCCATTGCCCGTTTCCGTGTCTTCGTCGAACTTTGCATGAGCATCGCCATCCTGGCCATGCTGTCCACAGGGGCTATGGCGCAACAGAGCGGAACCGCCGCGCTCAATGGCAACGTCCTCGACGCGAGCGGCAGCGCCGTCCGCAACGCCACGGTCGTGGTCACCAATGAATCCACAAATCAGGTGAGCAAGGGAACCAGCGACCCGCAGGGCCATTTTTCCGTGACGGGCCTGGTGCCTGGGCGGTACACCGTCGAGGTATCGGCCTCCGGTTTTGCGGCGGACACCCACAAAGGCATCCAGGTGACTCCGGACCGCGCCGAAGAGCTCTCCATCTCGCTGAAGATCGGGAGCGTGAGCGAGGTCGTCACCGTCGAGGCCAATGATTCCGACTCGGTGGCGGCGCATCTGGCACCGATGGACGCCCTGCTGGATGAGCATTCCGCGCGCACCGAGATCAAGCCGGTATTTATTCAGAACTTCACCTCGCCGGAGGCCGATTTCGGCGAATTGGTGGAGATGGCGCCCGGAACTTTTAGCGTAAGCCCCAACGGAATCGGCCTGGGCCAGGACAAGACGTATTTTCGTGGCTTCCCGGACGGCGATTACGATATCGATTTCGACGGAGTGCCCTTCTACGACACCAACACTCCCACTCACCACACCTGGGCGTTTTTCCCTCCCCCCTGGGTTGGCGGCGTCGACTTTGATCGCAGCCCCGGATCGGCTTCCACCATCGGTCCTACTCCTTTCGGCGGCTCGATTCACCTACTCTCACCGGACATGCAAACCGATCCTTTGATTCAGGCGGGGGTCTCCTACGGCTCCTTCAACACGATTTTCATCGACGGCAGCTATGATTCCGGAGGGTTCGGCTCGGGGAAGAAATCGAATCTTCTGGTCGATGTGCAGCGGATGACTTCAGACGGTTACGAGACACAAAACTACCAGATCCGTGACGCGGGTTCGCTCAAGTTCGTGCACAGGTTTTCAGAAAATAACGTCCTCACCGGCTACAGTGGCGTGGTTTGGCTCGACAGCAATACCCCGAACAGCAGCCCGACTCGCGGCCAGATCACGAACTACGGGGATACCTTCCTGCTGACCAATGATTTCAATGCCGGCGAGTTAAACAGCGCGGGAGCCTGCATCAACCCGTCTGATTGCTTCTATCCGCTCAACTACAAGTTCTACACCTACCACGTTCCTACCGACTTCGAGTACGTGGACTGGACCAAGCAGTGGGGACACGGCTGGCAAACCGATTTCAGACCCTACACCCTGAGCTACTACAACGCCCAGTATTACGACAGTCCGAAGTACAGCACCACCACCGGCATCACTTTCACGGGCGATCCCGTTTCTGCCACGAGCGCAGTGGACAAGCTCAACAGCTATCGCAAGTATGGCGAGAACTTTGTCGTGAGCCAGGTCTCCAAATACGGCATCTTCCGGACGGGCCTCTGGTATGAATGGGCCACCACCAATCGCTATCAGATTCCGTCCGACCCGGTCACTCGCATCGATACCATTCTTCCCAATTTCCACGAGAATTTCTACACCAACTCCTATCAGCCTTTTGCAGAGTACGAATACCATGCGACGCAAAGGCTTACCATCACAGGCGGATTCAAGTACTCGCACTTCAGTCAGAACCTGACCCAGTTCCAAGACAACGGAAAAACGGTTGGCTGCCTGGGCGGCACTCTTGTGGGCGGCACAACGGGGACCTGCGTCGGTGGCTCCGCATCCACAAACCACAGTGCCGGCTACAACTCCTACATGCCGTCAGCGGATGCGAACTTTCGGCTGAAGTCGAATTGGTCCATCTACGGACAGTATGGCACCGGCACGATTGTCCCGCCGAGCGGCGTGTTCGACGTGACCGGCGCAAATGTGGCGATCTTGCCGTCACCGACCTCCGTTTACACCTTCCAGGGCGGTTCCGTTTACAAGATGAAGCAAGTAACCCTGAATGTGGATGCCTACTACACCCACTTCCAAAATACCTACAGTTCGATCAACGACCCGAACAACACAAGCGAATTCGACCAGGTCGCCCAGGGTGACGCGGTGACCAAGGGCTTCGAAGGAGAGGCGACTTTCTATCTCACGAGAGGATTGAGCTTCTACATCAATGGAACCGCGGGCAATGCCAAGTACGTCAGCCCCACAATTCCACTGGTTACCAACAAAGGCGTCGTGGGCCCCAATCCCAACTACGAGAGATGGGTCGCCAACACACCGTCCAACACCGAAGCGTTCGGCCTCACCTACCAGCAGAAGCACTTTGATGCCGGCATCTTTGATAAGCGAGTCGGGAACATGTGGAACGACCTCACCCTCGCGAGCGGCGCCACAGCCAACCAGATAATTCCCATCGCCCCTTTCAGCATTACCAACATCTATTTCAACTACGTGCTTGCGAACCATTCGCATTTCGCCCAGACCAAATTACGGTTGAGCGTCAACAATCTGTTCGACAATCGCAATATCGTGGGCGTCACGCAATCCTACGCCACCACGGCTATCTATAACCCGGGCCCCGCCGATCTGTTGACTTTGCTGCCGGGCCGGAGCATCACCGGCACTATCACATTGGGCTACTCCCCACACGCCCGATAGCGCAACCCCGCTTGGATCGATAACGCCACTGACCAGGGGATGTTGATCCCAGAGAAGCTCAGCGTTCCCGGGGTTTATGGCAACAGGAGAGTCTTGGTCGGCCGTGGCGAGCGGTCAGAGCGCAGCGCTTTGCTCTCGGAGGTTCCTTGAGGCCGTTTGCCCCATCAAATCCTGAAGCGCCGCCACCTGTCCCCGCGCGTGATTGACTTGCCTCACAGCGCTATGGTACGGATATCTTGTCCCAAGCAAGTGGCTTCCCTGCGACTTTGAATGATATCCAAGACTCAACGCCTCGAGGTCACGCTGGAAACGCTGCTCGAAAGCGTCGATCTTGCCGAGAACATCGTGGTAGGGGTCGCCGAAGCCGCCGGTTTCGGCCAAGAGGACGTTCATAAGATAGGGATGGCCGTGCGCGAAGCCGTCGTGAACGCGTACAATTACGGCAACCAGCAGGATCAGACGAAAAAGATATGCGTCGCGGTCGAGTTCGACCCGGAAAAGATGACTATCCGCGTGCTAGATGAAGGGCCGGGATTCGAATTGGCCGAAATCCCCGACTGCCTCGCGGAAGAAAACCTGCTGCGCACCTCCGGGCGAGGGTTGTTCCTGATGCGCGCCTTCATGGACGATTTCAGGGTGCAACGCAACCCAGCCGGTGGCGCCGAACTCGTGATGGTAAAGAATCTCCCGGCGGGTGTTTCACATAACGGAAGTTCCGGTCCAAAATAGAATATTCCTGCGAGGTTTTGTGGCGTTGCAAGGAACATGCCGGGAAGTGGGTGACGTGGCCGTGGTGGACTTCAGCGGCAAGATCACCCTGGGCGAAGGCAGCGCGATTTTGCGCAAGATGATCCGAGAACTAGTCGAGCAGGGGCATCGCAAGATCCTTCTGGACCTGGGTGAGGTCGACTATATCGACAGCTCCGGAATCGGCGAGATGGTGGCCGCCTACACCACCGTGCGCAGCGCGCAGGGCGAGCTGAAACTGGTTCGTCTCACCCGTCGCGTGCACGACATTCTGCAGATTACCCGCCTCTACACCGTCTTCGACGTGCAGGGCGATGAGGCCAGCGCCATGCGCAGCTTCCGCGAAATTGTGTAACCCGCCTTGTCCTCTTGTTGTCTAGCCAACCCTGGCCCCCCACTTTTTCGTGTTGCTGTATCCGGGCCAGCTGGGGGGGGAGATTCAAGGCCTGGGAGGGGGCTCGGAAAATCGGGGCAAAAACGTGCCGGTGCGCCGGAGATGTTCCTGGAAGGCCGCCCCGAATTCGCAGGCAAGCACGGAGTCTTCCCTGTGGGCCTTGGCGAGGTAGGACGCGAACATCACCGCTACCGCGACCAGCGCTCGCCATTCGCCCATCGCGAGCGCAGTGCCCAGAAGACCCAACAGGACGCCGGAATAGATGGGGTGGCGGATGCGAGCGTAGGGTCCCCCACGAATGAGTTCGTGGCTCTCTTTGAGCGTAATGGCGGCAGACCAGTTGCTTCCCAGCGCGTAACGCGCCCAGGCGGCGAGTCCGACGCCCATTGCCGTAGCGATTGCGCCGGAGACGGCTGCCAGTTCGCTTCGGGGAATAAATCTTTCTCCCAGCCAGCCAAACCTGCCGCGCGGGCTGAGCAAGAATGCGAAAACAAGAATCGTGAGGGTCATGCGCGAAAAGCGCGATGCGGGTGCTTCGATCTGCTTGGCGGGCTTGATGCGCAAAGCGCCGATCAGCCAATAGGCGAGCAGCGCTAGCCAAAGCCCCTGAATGATATAGCGGATCACCATCGGTAGCTTAGTGACGGGCAGTGCACCGGGTCAAGCCGAACGCATCGCTGCCACGCCGCCAATGCCCATCGCGCGAGTTCCCGATCCGCAGAAAGATCGCCAAACTGACCGTGGCGATTGTTAGAGCCGCTGTGCTATCTAGGATGTCGGTGACGGTGACCGAAAGCGAGGACTCCATGGGAAAGCTTCTAGCGGGGCTGATTCTAGGAATGGTCATTTTCCCGGCCCTGGCCCTGGCGTACGTGATGCTGGGGCTCGCCCCAGCGGCCGCGACAGCGCCGCCTATGCCCTTCGAAAGATTTCTCGCCGGAACAGCCCTGCACAACCGCATCTCGCGCGAGGCACCCCAGCGGGATCTTTCGAGCTTCACAAACCAGGATCTTATTGCCGGGGCCGACGTATATAAGAGGAATTGCGCCGTGTGCCACGGCTTGCCGCCTCTGCCGGCTCCGCCAATCGCCAAAGCGATGTTCCCCGGGGCGCCCCAATTGCTAACGCCCGAAGGCATGATTACCGACGATGCGGTGGGCGTGACTTACTGGAAGGTGCGCAACGGCATACGGCTCAGTGGAATGCCCAGCTTCGAAGCGGTCTTGAGCGATCAGCAGAAATGGGAGGTGAGCGCGCTGCTCGCGCGCGCCGATCAGCTTCCGCCGGAGGCGCAGGAGGCGCTCAAGCCAGGCCCCGCAGCGGTTATTCCAGCTCCCGCAGCCTCCGTCCACACCAAGTGAGGGACCCCAGGGGCTTCGCATGACTCTGCTTGGCACCCAGAGGGGAGGCTCGGGCAGCGCCGGGCAGCTCGGGGCTATGGGGGCCCTATGCAGGCTCGCTGCCCAATGAGTCTCGCAAGGCATTTCTTCCAAGGGCCGCAGGCCCTTGTTTCAATTCGTCAAAGCACTTGCCCGCGGCGACGGGAGCCTGTATAGTATACCCCGCTAGGGTAGCGCATTGAACATGTCTCATAGGTCCCGGGAAAAACTGGATCTTCTCAATCGCACCAAGAAGGTCGTCGGTCAGCTCGAGTCGGTTCAGCGAGCCTTGGAGGAGGATGCGGCGTGCGCGCAGGTACTCCAACGCCTGGCAGCCGCTCGGGGGGCGATTAATAGCCTTATGGGTGAGCTCCTCGAGGACCATATCCGCAATCACATGCCGCGCACGACCAAATCTTCCGAGGAAGCCGCCGACGACGTCATCGAGATCGTGCGCACCTATCTCAAGTAGAAAGCAGAGCGTTCCCGTAGGGCGCCGTGCCTTCTCATGGCGATTTGCGCCAGCCAGGCGCCGGGCATCCCGATTGCCCGAAAAGCACATCTTTAGTAGTCTCTACCATTGCATTAGCGCCAGCGAATTCAACGCAGTGAATCAGGGGTGAGTGATTTGCGGGGAAAAATTCGGCTCTCTCTTTTATTTGTTGTGTTTCTGGCCGCGGTCCTTCCTGGGTGCCAACAGACGATCAATTATCCAGCGCCTGCAATTTCGGCAATTTCTCCGACGAGCATCCAGGCGGGGCAACCCCTGTTTACTCTGACGGTCACGGGCAGCAATTTCACCCCCGCTTCAACAATCCTGTGGAACGGAGGCGGCCTCAGCTCCATTTTTGTGAACACCAATACCCTGACGGCGCTGGTTTCCGCTTCGTTGATTGAGAATCCGGGAACGGCAAACATAGAGGTATCGACGCCGACGCCGGGCGGAGGGCTAACCCTTGCGGTAACCTTCACGATCAATCCTACGGTAAGCCCCACGCCTTCGATTTCGTCGACGTCACCGTCTTCGGTGCTCGCGGGCTCGGCGGCATTGACCCTTACGGTGCTCGGAACAAACTTCGTGCCGCTTTCGGTGGTGAATGTGGGCAACACGCCTCTGCAAACTACCTACGAGGGCCCGACTTTTCTGAAAGCCACTTTGCCGGGAAGCAATCTGGCGACCGCGGGTAGCCTACAGATCACCGTGGTGAACCCGGCCAATCCATCGCCCGGAGGCGGGAGCTCCAATCCCTACTCCTTCAACATTAACAATCCGGTGCCAAGTATCACGGCAGTGAGCCCGGCGGCCATTGCTGCCGGGGGAACCGGGACTACGCTTTCCATTACCGGTTCCGGGTTCGCGGCGAACTCCGAGATTCTGGTAAATGGCGTGGCCTACATGACGGTCGCCACATACACAACGGCCGTCGCGAATCTGAACTCTGGCGACCTGAGCGTCGGCGGAATCGATTTAATCCAGGTTTTCAATCCGGGACCCGGTGGGGGCACATCGAACACGCTGACTCTGGCCGTGGACCCGATCGATACGGCCGGCTTGCCGATCCTGGTCGACTACGCGCCCGACGGCACACAGGCTAACAGCGGAATCTGCGGCGGCCTCCTGAGCTGCCAGAACGGTTCCCTGGGCCTTACTCTAACGACCTCGGGACCGTCCAGCAGTTCGACGGGGGAGTTTGTCGCTTTCGCGTCGATTTCAAGCAACCTGGTTGTGAATCAGTCCAGCGCGGCTAGCCAGATTTTTGTGCGCGACACGTGCCTGGGCCAAAGCTGCACGCCGCTCACGTTTCTTGCGAGCGTCGCTTACAGCGGAGTTGCGGCCAACGGTGCCAACTCCGAACCCTCGATGGACAGCAGCGGCGGGAGCATTGTCTACACGTCGCTTGCGACCAATTTGGTGGATTACGTTCCCGTCAACGGGGGCACACGCCAATTATACTGGCAGCCCGTGTGCAGGCCGATTAGTGCCGGGAGCAGTTCGAACGGTTCGGTTGCGACTTGCACCACCGCGACGACGACCACGACCTCCAATGGTTCCAGCACAACTCCGACGAATCAGATCGTGCTTGTTTCGGTCGGGGCCGATGGCAGCGCGGGCAACGGTGACAGCTATAATCCCGTGCTGAGTCCGGATGGGCAGTTTGTCGCCTTCGTCTCCCTTGCCACCAATCTGGTTTCTGGAGCTACGGTGGATGGCGTGACACCGCAGGTGTATCTCCGCACGCTATGCGGCGGTGTAACCCCACTTACAGAAACCCCCACCACCACAACGACCACGACGACATCCGGATGCGCGCCGACGACCTATCTGGTTTCATCGCCGGAGGGTATCACCCCCGGCAACGGCCCCAGCTCGCATCCGGCGATCTCAAGCGGCGGAACCTACGTTTCCTTCGTCTCGTCGGCAGGCAACCTTGTGGGAGGCCAGAACCCACCCCTGGCCAATCCGCAGATTTTCGAGCAGTATGAATGCCAGCTCACAGGGACCGGTTGTGTGCCGGCCATGGCCATCATTTCTTCGCCGGATGGAACAACTCCGGCAGGCGGCATCAACTCGCAGCCTGCCATTTCCTACGACGGCCGCTTCGTCGCCTTTTCCTCCACGGCCACCAATCTTGGCGTTGCTTCAGGCGGCATCCAGCAAATCTATGTGCGCGACACATGTACGAACGCTTCAGCCACGACTACAGCGGCGTGCGTACCTTCGACCCGGTTGGTTTCTACACCCGATGGGACTACGCCTGGAAACGGACTGAGCGAGAGCGCAAGCATAAACCAAGACAGCACGGGTTCGGGACAGTTGATCGCCTTCGCTTCGCTGGCGCCCAATCTCTCCGCGAATGCGGCGAACGGCATTGAGAATATTTACGTGCGGAATACCTGCAATACGATTGTGTCCTCCAGTTCTGCCTGCGCTCCTGGAACCGCTCTGGTAAGCCAGGCGGCCGGAACCTCTCCCCCCGCCTCCAATGGCAGCAGCTATGCGCCTTCGATCAGCGCCGACGGCCACACCGTCAGCTTCCTCTCTTTTGCGAGCGATCTGGTGGCGCACGACTCAAACGGGCTCGAGGACGTTTTCCTATCGTCTACAACATTCTAGGGTTCAGGCTGTATGGGCAGGGTGAATGACAGCTGCAGAGCCGATGTGTCTGGATGTGGCCTGGAAAAAATAACAAGGGAGATGGACGGGTTGGGGAGCGTGCCCGGCTCCTTTTCTCGGAAACCGTTGTCCCCGCGTTTGCAGCTCCCAACCCGCACATCCAATGGTGGGGTGCGCGCCGGAATGCAACGATGGCTCGAAAGATATATTTTCAGGGTACCGTGGTTCCAGTACCCCCGGGAACGGGTGTGCGGACTAGGGCTTTGGGAACGGGATTCGCAAAGTGACTTGAGTGGCCTTCTTCGAGCGGATGGGGATGCGCTTCGCCCAGTCCGAACAGGAACCGTTCGAACAGGCGCGGACGTCGTATTGGCCGACAAGGAAACGGCTGAATGAGAATTGACCAGTCCCGTCGGTGCGTGTGGCGTGGGGATGCTGGCCGTCGGAGGTTTGAATGGTCACAGCCGCGCTAGCAACTGCTCTGCCGCGGGCGTCGATGACAGTTCCTTCCAGGGCTCCGAGCGCGGTCCTGGCGTTTGAGGCAGCAGGCAAAACACCCATCAAGAAAAGGGCGAGAACTGGGCGCAAGATCTTCATGACCGATTTCAAGGCTATTTTAGCGCTCGCAGCGGGAGGTTTTTCCGCGAGTTGGCCAGATTTGTTCACCAAGTGCAACCTGTGCGGATGGACAGACAGCCCGGGTAGGCATCCCTTCTACGGGAAAAAGCTTGGGTGAGTCGGTGAGTCCACCGATTTGCTTCTCAGCAATGAGCGGGTATATTCGGTTGGCGGACTCACCGTATCACCCGCTTGAACAGGAGACCCCATGGCTCGATACCTCTCACAACACACGCTTGCCTGCCTAACGCGCCAGGGAGCCGACGAACTGGCCCGGCGCTTGTCCGATGGAAAAGAAATCGCTGCGAGGCGTGTCCTGGTCAACATGCACGAAGGAAAAATGCTGGTGGAATTCGACGCGCCCGGGCGCGACCAGCTCGAGCAGTGGCTGGCGGCGCAGAAATTTCATTTCGACTGGCTGTTGCGGATTGAGCTTGAATCGGTCGGGGACAAGTTACAGCCGGTCGGCTAGAGCTAGAGAAGAAAACTGCAAGCGTGAGCGCATCGCCCTGGACGATGCGCCCACGCTTGGTTGCTTCGGTTTTTAGTTCCCGCTCGAGGTTGCCGGCTCCCCAACGGGTTTGGGCACGCTGAGGTAGCCAGCCACTTTGTTCTTCCCAACCTGATTGATCACAATCTCCATCGGCCGATGGGCTCCATGGGCATAGAAGAAGATCGGCTCATTGATGCTGCGATTGCGCTTTTCGGTGCGCGCATCATCCACGATGATCGCTAGGTTGCATTGGGCCTTCTTGGGATCGGTGCTCTTGAGCTCGACGGTAATGTCACCTACCTTTTGAGGAGTGTTCCTGGCCGCAACGGTGAACTCGATATAGTCGCGTTCGCCCAAACGCCGCAAGGTTTCGATGTCGTCACGGTTCTTGGCGATGAGCGTTCCCATCTCGCTGCGCGCCATCTGCAGATCCTTCTTGGTGCTGTCGAGATCAGTGCGGACAACGGTTACCTGGCC
>Ga0187851_10004424_pt1 | contig 11467 bp, 9 predicted proteins | sample June2016WEW_6_10_FD_132997 | JGI IMG/M metagenome (GOLD analysis project Ga0187851, IMG submission 132997) | Peatland microbial communities from SPRUCE experiment site at the Marcell Experimental Forest, Minnesota, USA - June2016WEW_6_10 | ecosystem: Environmental > Terrestrial > Soil > Wetlands... | reverse complement strand
GTTCGCAAACCATTCCGCATGGATGGGGAGATGTGGGTCGCCATTGGACTGAGCAACGATGGTGCGCGCGCGTACCGCTTGTGCCCGATGCGTATCTTCAACGGAACGCCCACCAACTACCACGACAAGAGCGGCAGCGCCGAACGCGCAGAGGAAGCCCGTAACGATCCCAATGGCTTTTACGACCGCATGACCGTCAAGCACGGCGGACAGCAGTTCGTTCTCTGCGGCCCCGAAGTTCAGTTCGTTGCCAGACAGCACGAGGACGTTTCCGTGCCACAGGTTCAACTCGCCCTTTTTTAACCGGCACCCAGCCGCACCAACACACGGAGACATCCATGCTAGGACACAGACTCAACCCAACGATTCACCGCTATGAAGACGTGGAACTCATCGAAGTCCACTCCGAGTATCTGGAGTGCCGCTTCATGGTTGCCAAAGACGAATGGGAAACCGGCAAGAAACTGCTCAACATTTTCAGCCCCATCGACGGCAATGTGCTGGGCTTCCCGCACTATCGCCTCCACCGCGACAACATCTCTGCCACCGGACCCAAGTTACCCGACGGCACCACTGCCCAACCCGGCATGGCCGAGGCCATCGAGATACAGCGCCAGGCTGGACACACCATCTACGCCGAAAATCTCTCCGCCATGCTCTACGGAAATGGCCTCAACCCCGCGCGTTCCTGAAACGCGCAACACGGAAAGGAAATTATGCAAATCACAGTTTGGAGCGTGGCAGCGGACGATGATAACGGCACCTATGCCAGCGTCCACGAAACAGAGAGTGCCGCATACCGGCGCTTGATTCAATTGACCGTTGATGCCGACAACAAGGACGACGTAGCCAAGGCTGAGGCATTTATGGAGGCCGAGGACTTTGACAGCTTGGACGAATGGATTCACGAGGAAGTGATCGAGCCGCTGAATACCTACAGCGTGGACCAGCACAAGATTGATGTGCCGACCACCCCTCCGTCAGCAGACGACAGCAAGCACGTCACGCGCCGCGAACTCGCCAGCGTCCTTCACGGCTTGCGCCTCATGCAAGAGCAATGGGAGCCGAAGATGCACGGCTGCACTTCCATCGGCCTTCACGACCCGCTGGAATTGAGCGAACCCAACTCATGCGACCATTTCTGCGACGAGGAGGATTCTCCACTTGGACCCGGCGAAATCGACGAGCTTTGCGAAAGGCTCAATATGGGGTTCTGCAACTAATCGGCTCCAGCAAAGGGCGAGATAGCCAAATGTCTGCTTGCTTCCATCTACCAACGCGGCAAGCTACTCGCCCGATGCCGGCTCGGACGATTCCATTGCGCACCGCAGCGCGTGTTGCATGATTCGCTCCGTAGCTTCCTCCCCAATCAGCGCGTTGACGAACATGCAGAATTGAATGGCTCTCAAGGAGAGAGGTTCCACCACTCTCTTTAGATCCTCTTCCGACAGAGTGTGAAGATCGGCAAGCGCACTTTCCGTGTCAAGGTCGCAGAAAGCCCATTTCAAGGCAGAAACCACTCGCCATACATATCGGGCTTCGAGCGGCAGCGCGGCCAATGCCGCCAAATCAGGTTCGGTATCCTGCCCGGACATCTGTGCCTTCAGGAAAGCGAGATACGGCTTCATCCTTTCGGAACGGACGAGTTCCTGGGCGCCATCTTCGGAATGAATCTCGCTAATGGGGAGACTGCTTATCTTTCCCTCCGCCATACTTCCTCCTGAATGAAGATGCACCCTCCGTGGTCCTGATAGCTGAGAGACGGTTCGGGTACATTCCAAGGCTACTCTACGCGACAGCTCGCGTCTCCAAAAGGCAGTCCAGGTCGCTCCGACATGCGACGCTCAGGCCAAACGCTCCAGCAGCGCCGGATCGCTGTTTCGCACATTCCCCACGCGGTCGCTTACCGGCCAAGCAAGCATCATTTCGGCAGGGAAGGGACGGAGCAAGTCCACAGGCGGTCTGGCAGGGTCTCCGGCATCCAGCCAGCGGTCATAGTCTCTCGGTTCGAGAATCACCGGCATCCGGTCGTGAATCGGTCGCATCAATTCATTCTCGGTGGTGGTCAGAATCGTAAAGGTCTCCAGGGGCGGGCAGTCCTTTGAACGCCAGCTCTCCCACAATCCAGCAAAGGCGAATGGTTCGTCGCCCTTGAGCGCGATTGCAAACGGCCGCTTCGACTTGGCATCCAGGCGCATCCACTCATAGAAATTGTCGGCAGGTATGAGGCAGTGCCGCTTCTTGAATGCCTCCCTGAAGGCGGGCTTCGATACAACCTCCTCAGCGCGCGCGTTGATTGTGTTGTAGCCGATCTTGGCATCCTTCGCCCACGCGGGCACCAGGCCCCAGCGCAGCAACGAAATCGCGCGTTTCCCGAAATCGCAATCCAGCCGTACAACGGGCTGGAAGCTCTGCAGGGCGACATTGTAGCTGGGCGCAAACCACGGCATATCTTCAAGTTCCACGCCAAACCAGCCGGCGAGAACCTCTTGTGTAGATTCTCTGGCGAATCGGCCACACATTCTCCAAGCAGGATAGCGGATTGCGTTCCATCCGCCTTGAATTCCGCCCGCAGAATCTTCCGAACGCTTGGGCGTTCTGCAGTACCGATCCGCCCGCCGAGTGTAGGCTCCCGAGCAACTTGCGATTATGCCCAATAGCCGGAGTGCCGTTCCCACGACTACACTCCACCTCTTGGCCTGTTCGCTGGCACCTTCAAAGCCATATACTGAGAGGACAGTTGCCTATGGAGCAAAGCCTCAATGGACCAGGCGCGAGCAGCACGAATGGCGAAAGAGCTTCTGGGCTCGACAATCGGTTCGTGGACCCCAGTCCGCCTTCTTGATGCGGGGAAGTCTGCGGTTGTATTTGAAGCCGAAAATGGGTCCACCGTATGCGCTCTCAAGATATTCGATCCAGAGTTGGTCGAGAGATTTGGAACCGAAGTGCAAACCGCCAGAATCACGCGCGAACTCGCCCTGCGCGGCAAGGAGCATCCTCATCTCGTCCGCATCTTGGACGGTGGGCAGTGCGACAGAACCCACTGCTTTTTTGTGGCCATGGAACTCCTGCCTGGCCAGCCTCTTGCGAAAGTGCTCCATTCCCTGCCGAGGGAGAGGATCTGGCCGCTGATTTCACAAGTAGCAAGCGCAGCAAAGTTTCTGGAGCAGTTAAACCTAGTTCACCGTGACATTAAGCCTGACAACGTCTTTGTAAGTGATGACTTTCAGCACGCCTGCCTCCTCGACTTAGGCGTTATTCGGCCAATCGGCGAGCCGGGTCTCACGGACGGCGACCATAAGACGTTCATCGGAACGCTCCAGTACAGCTCTCCGGAGTTTCTGTTTCGAAAAGAGGACGACACACCAGACGGTTGGCGTGCATTAACCTTTTACCAGCTAGGTGCCTTGTTACACGACCTAGTAATGAGGGAGAGGATTTTTGCTGATCACTGCTCTCCTTTCGCAGCACTGGTCGAAGCAGTGAAGAGCCTTTCCCCAACTGTCGAGGCACCGGATGCCCCGCAAGACCTGATATTGCTCGCCAAATCATGCCTCTGCAAAGACCCGGAACTACGCCTCAGGCTTGTTCGCTGGGAGCATTTTGACCCGCCTTCCGCTCAGGCGGCGTCTGTTTCAGTAGTGGTGGAGCGCATCCAAAGACGCGAGGCGCTTGCGCGCGGAGCGGCAGCTGCGGATAGGCTAACTGAGATGAGGACTCAAGCAATTCATCAGACACGAGAGTATGTAGGAGAGCGGGTGCAGGCATTAGTCCGAAAGGAGTGCGTCGGCAGTGGATTGTTTCCTCCCGTGCAGGTTGTGGACTGCAACGGGGAGTCCGAAAACGAAGTGCATTTCGTGGTAAGGTTCGATGCCTCCGCGGACCATGCCTTAAGAGGATGCTTGCAGGTATGGTTCCATGTATGTTTGATTTCCCAGCCGTCGATCTTGGTTCGGGTTTCCGCGTCTAGTTCTTTCAGCGCTTTAGCCCTCGCACCGACGACGCAAATACCCCAACTTTGTTTACTCTTTGAAGGGCTTCTTGATGAAGGTGTTCTCGGGCAAAGAATAAAGCGATTTCTTTACTCTATGCTTGACCAGGCGCAATCGACACCGGAAGCTGCCGAGGGAATTGTCGTATGGTTGCCAGAGGGACAAGATGAGGAGACCGAATGAAAGACACTTGGTGGGTCAATGCAAAGGAACTCAACGGAGAGCAGCGAGATGTCATCATGCTGCCGCCCGACGGGAGCTACTTGGTAACAGGCCCTCCAGGGTGCGGTAAGACAAATCTCTTGGTTCTTCGCGCAAACTATCTCGCTATGGGAGCGCACGCCAACATTTTAGTTCTCGTCTTTACCAGAACATTGCAGGAGTTCATTCGCACTGGCGCGCAGCAATACGCATTTCCGGAATCCAGCGTGATGACCTCATGGTCCTGGGAGAGAAGCCTGCTAAAGGAAAACGGTTATGACCCCAACGTGCAAGGCGATTTCGCGGAGCAGCGGATTGAGCTGCTCGCTCGCATGAAACAGATGGTGGATGCCAAACAGCTTGGGCACATCTATGACGCGATCTTTTTAGACGAGGCTCAAGACTATCTCGTCGGCGAAATTGAACTCTTTAGGCAACTCACGCCGCGTCTATTCGCGGTGGCCGATTCGCGCCAAAGAATATACGATCTCGAAGACCCAATCGAGGCGCTAAAACGGCTCACAGACAAGTATTGTCCCCTCAGGTTTCACTATCGCAGTGGACGCAGAATTTGCCTAGCAGCCGACTCATTAAGAAGGGGAGACTATACGTACGATCCTCTGGAGGAAACATTTCAATATGACGAAGTGAAGCGCCCATCTACAGTTGATTCCGATAAATGTTCCAGTCGGGATCAAGTGGCTGACCTGGTCCTTGAGCGTCTGAGATTCCAACTTCAAGCCTACCCGGACGAGCTTCTTGGTGTCGTCGCTCCGCGACGTCAGGATACAGAATACATCGGTAAAAGGTTGCTTGCCTCTGATATCGGTAACTCATGCGTAGTCCAGAGTGACACAGACTACATCTCGTTTGGAACAAAAACGTCTGTCTGCGTTTGCAGCCTACATGCAGCGAAAGGTCTTGAGTTTCGGACGGTGCATCTTGTCGGTAGCGAGGGTTTTCCCGCTTTCAGAGATAGGCAAAAGCGAATGTCGTATACAGCGATTACCAGAGCCAAGACCTCATTGAATCTGTATTCTGTTGACCCCTTGCCCGGCTATCTTGCACAGGCTGTATATGACGCAAACCCCAAACCCGATCCACCGGACCTCGATGCGGTCTTCAAAGGAAAAAGGTGATGCATACAACCAAGATGAACCGGCGCGAGCTGCTGGACCTAATAACGGGGCGGCGTCGAGACGGCGTGCAGGGCAGCCTTGAAATAGAGCAAGGCACCCAAGCTGTGCAACAGATGACAGTCATCTGGCGCGAAGAGGATGATTCCCCAGGAGGAACCTTGCCGCGCGTGATAGCCCTGCCAAGAGAGGCACAACAAGAGTTTCTTGCATGGGCGTATACATATTTACCGGTTCTACGGCCATTCACAGCCTTCGTTCGTCTGGTCGATCTAGCGGAGGCATCGGAGATTCTCCACCGAGACAGCGCGCATGACCTTGGGCGGTTCCGTGAAGCATTCGTTTCTTTGATAATCTGCGAATCCATGAGTCGCCTTGGGCCTCGACCAGACTTACCACAGCAACTCACTCCTAACGCGTGTGCAAACTCACACTCCTACGCCCTCGCGAGAGCACTGGCGCTCGGATTTGAGGAACGAACCGAGGAAGTAAGTGCCGCTTGGCATTCGGTGCGAGATCTTACGAAGCAGCGCACGCCCGAGCATGATCCGACAGGCCTTACAGTGGCCTTTCGAGTGCTGTCCAGCTGCTGGAGGCGACAGCCCACACCAAGCGGTTCAATGCCCCCGGAACTTCCCTTTCTTGAACAGGCCTGCCGAGAGATAGCCGACGCTGGAGACATTAAGAACGAGACGTGGTTCGACTTGACGAGGCATTGGGACAATCTCTCAGAGATTCGCCTACAAATGGTGGAGTCTCGGGAGAACCGGGTCCGAGCGTTCGACAAGGCCTGGATAACTATCGCCGAGATTTCGCAGACGAATCCTACTTTGGCAAGCTTCATTTCGGGGTATCTCGGCAGCCGAATTGCGCCGGGAGAACTGGACCACTTCGGTGTGGTTGCGAGAACACTAGAGGCCGCTCCAGATGCACTTTTATGGTTCGGCATCTGCTCAGGACTTCGGAGTGACGGCCAAGTACTTGCGTTCTCCGGTGGGCTCGGGTATCGGATTCTGCGAGACTTGGAGCAAGCAAGCCATGTGCTGGACCGTCCAAGATGCGACTTGGCAACTGCTGAGCTGGAGGTTTTATTGAACCGCGACAAACCTCTTACTGACTTCCGGGTAGGAAGCAGTGGCTTAATCACGGTGGAATTGCTTCCCGGTGTAATTACAACGGTCCGCTGGCCAAGGCCATTGGACGGACAGGCCGATCTCTTTGAAAGACGAGACATTTCCTCCGAGACGCGCGATCTCATCAGAGAGTTGCTGGTCGCTCTCGACCGGGTTGATTATTTACGTACACGTTTGGAGCGGACCGGTGATTTAGGCATCGGAGTTCCCCGAGGCAGAATCGACTCAAAGCCCAGGAGACGGCCCTGAAGACAGACCACGGCCTGTATGTTGCACCTCAGGGGCGAGTTAGTCGTTGGTCTGCGGCGTGTGAAACTAAGGGCGACTTTGCTGCCCAGCGGCACAGTCAGCATTCGGAAGTGATCTGCCTCTGCCAAGGCAAGATCGGCATCGGGAAGTCGGCGAGTGTCTACGCAACTTCGAGGTTGCCATGATGCAGCAGTCGCCGTCTGAATCGGGTATGATCTCCGCTCGTGGAGGTTTCCCTTACAGTGAGAGGACGCCTGCGCAGAATCGGAGGAGATAGATGGCAAAGACACATACCGCACAAGGATGCCTATTCGAGCAGGATTTTCTCCGCAGGACCCTCGGAGCTATTGCGAATACGCCCGAGATAGCATTGACCGAACTCGTGGCGAACGCGTGGGATGCAGGAGCATCCAGAGTGCAAATAGCTCTGCCCGAGGAGATCGGCGAATTGCTGACCATTGAGGACGACGGCACGGGTATGTCGGCCTCAGACTTTCGACGGAAATGGATGACGCTGGGTTACGACAGGGTCAGGTATCAGGGAACATTCGCAGAATTTCCGCCCGACCGTGAAGGTTCCAAGCGACCGGCTTATGGGAGAAATGGAGTGGGCAGGCATGGAATGCTTTGCTTCGCGTCGGAGTACGAAGTCCAAACGCGAAAGGACGGAACTCTGTCTATCTTCTTGGTGGAAACAACAAGTGGTAAAGACCCCTTTCGGATCGCAAAGCACGAAACACGAACAGCTTCAGGTCACGGAACCGTCTTGAAAGTGAAGGTTGCTCGACACCTCCCGTCCGCTGAACATGTGTCTACAGTGCTATCAGCCCGATTCCTTCATGATCCGCAATTCAGTGTATCTGTGAACGGCCTATCAATTCCGCTTGCAGATCATGGAGGACTCGTTAACAAGAAGACGCTAACATTTGGTGAGGGATGCACAGCGGAAGCATATTTCGTCGACTCAACTCAAGCAGCGCGAACGACTCAATACCAAGGTGTAGCGTTTTGGGTTGGTGGCCGACTTGTCGGAGATCCAGGTTGGGTCGCCGGCGGAAAAGTCTTCATGGACGGACGCACGCGGATCGCAAAGCGCTACACAGTCATAGTGAAGTCCGACGACCTGTTTGACGAAGTTTGCCCAGATTGGACGGAATTCAAGAAGAGCGAGCGAGTTGATGCTTTACTTGATGCTGTCGCAGATTATGTCCAAGGGGTATTTACACAAATATTGGCAGACCGTGTTCAAGATACGACCGAGGCCGTACTGAGGGAGCACGCTCCCGAACTCAGAGACCTTCGGCCATCGGCGAAGATGGAGATCGCAGAGTTTGTCACATCTGTCACCAAATCCCAGCCTTCAATCCAGCCCGACAGCCTGTCAGCGGCTGTCCGGGGCGTAATAGACCTCGAAAAGACCCGCACAGGAGCTTCTCTTCTTGAGAAGATTGCCCGTTTGTCGGAGGAGGATGTCGCAGGACTCGATCGCCTGCTTGGTGAGTGGACCGTTCGTGACGCACTTACGGTGTTAGATGAGCTGGATCGCCGTCTGAAAGTAATCGAGGCAATCGAGAGATTCTCGGCCGACTCTAAGGTTGACGAACTCCACGGCCTTCACCCCTTAGTAACGGAATCAAGATGGCTTTTCGGCATTGAGTTCGACACTCCCGAGTACGTTTCCAACGTAAGTTTGACCAGGGCCATGCGAGAGATATTCGGAAAGCGTCTCGTTGGTGACGAAATCGAGAATCCGCGTAAACGTGCAGATATCCTAGTGCTTGGAGACGCCACAGTCTCTGGCGTTGCTACCGAACGGTTCGAAGAATCGGCACTTCCTACAATGAGCCAAGTTTTACTCCTGGAACTCAAACGCGGGGGTTCTGAGATTACTCGGGATAATGTGAACCAAGCGACAGACTACGTCCAAGACTTTCTTGGCAGTCGCCTAATTGAGGGAGAGCCGTATTTTCGTGTCTTCGTGATTGGACACACCGTTTCAGACAAAGTGCAGCCACGGCTGGAAATCCCTCAGCGTGCGAAGATTGAAGTTGCAACGTATGGGCAATTAGTCCGACAGGCTAACCGTAGGCTGTTTCGTCTCAAGGAGCGCCTTACGTCCCGCTACGAAGAGGTTACTGGCAACGATTTGCTAAATAGGATTCTCGCGGAGCCAGAACAGATGAGACTTATAAGTCTGACGCAATGAACTATATTAACAACGGATAAGAGGGCCAAGAAGGGGATTTGCGAGCCCCCCAGCGTGGAAGGGTTGAGTATTGGCGCTAGGCGTACGGCTCAAATGCCAATCAGCTACCGGGTTTCTGCACGGGTTCCTGCCCCTTCGGTGATCCGCGCCGCTGTGACACATTCTGAATGGACTTTATGAATCCCTGCCTAGCCGCCTACTGCACCCCAGTACCCCACAACACGGGCCAGTTCCTGCCCGGACCGTCCTTTTGAAACCCCGGCTGGGAAGCATTGCCTTGTCCAACTCATCGGCGCAACGACCCAGCACCAGGCCAACAACGGCACCACACTCACCTTCGTCATGCTCAGCTATTTCCCCAAACATAGCCGTCCAGAGCAGGCACCCCTCTTAAACGGCCTGTTGCCCTGAGCGACAAGTGCCGAAATGGCATAAAAGAATATAGAACTACCCATAGAAGTGTAATATACTGACGTGTACCCTTATGTGGGGGAGGTGGAAATGCCACAAATTCGGCCAATGCAGCAGTCCCTGTTCCCGGAGCTGTCCGGCACCTTCCGGGAATCCGAATCCTTCGCTACACTGAACAAGGAGGCACGACATGACTCCCAACGACGCACCCAGCACCATTCCCGGCAACCCCGACTCCATCTTGGAGTTGATGCAGCTCCCGGCCTTCCAGAACCTGCTCGCCAAGGTAGAGACGAATTTCTACCGGAACCGCCCGAAGGAAGCAGCAGAACTGGAATTGGAGGGGACGATTCGCTTTACGCTCCAGGAGCGAGCAGCTCAGGCGTGGGAGATTCTCAAGGAAGCCCGCTCGTCGGGCCTGCCGGTGGACCAGGCCCAGGAGTTGATCTCCGAACTGGTCTACCCACCGCTGGAGTCGGACGACAACTGATACTAGAAGGCGATGCCAAAGCCACGCAGTTGGACTTTGGCATCGCCTCCGACGACTCCACCGAACCCGCAACGCCAAAACCGATTCTTCCGCCCGATCCTCTCCGCAACAGCCGCAATTTCCGCCTCAACGACGATGTCGCCTCGCATATCGCCGAGGGCGGCTCAAAGACGCGCATACAGCACAACCTAGACATTCTTGCGCTGCTCAAGTCCATCCAGGCCGAGCAGCGCGTTGCGACCGCCGACGAACAGAATCGCATTGCGCAGTACATCGACTTCGGCGGGCTGCGGGAAATGTGGGATCAGGGATACCGCTATTATGAGGAACGCAACCGCCTTGCCGAGATCCTCACCGAGGACGAGATTGATGCGGTCAAGGAAACATCCCTCAACACCCACTACACTGCTATTGAAGTCGTGGACCAGATGTGGGCGGCGGCAGACCGTCTCGGCTTCGCCGGCGGGCGCATCCTCGAACCGGGCATGGGAGTTGGCAACTTCTTTGCCCGCATTCCCGATCAGCTTCTCCATGAGTCCGAACTCTTCGGAGTCGAGAAGAATCCCCTCAGCGGGGCGCTTGCCTCGATGCTCTATCCGGACGCCAAAATTCTCGTCCAGTCCTTTGAGGACACCCGGCTACCGAACAACTCCTTCGACATGGTGATCGGCAATCCTCCATTCGCAGACATCAAGATTGCCGACCCAGAATACTCCGACCCCAAGCTCTCCCTTCACAACTACTTCCTCGTCAAGTCTCTGGACAAGCTCAAGCCGGGCGGGATTGCCGTCTGCATCAGCTCGCACTACACGCTCGATTCCCTCGACGTGCGCGCCCGACGCGCGATGGCTGCTAGGGCCGATCTCGTCGCTGCAATTCGTCTGCCCGACGACACCTTCCAGAAAAACGCCAACACCGCAGTTACCACCGACATACTGTTTTTCCGCAAGCGGCTTCCCAACGAACCCCAGCCGGAACACCCAGTCTGGATCGACAGCGTATCGCACATAGTTCCGGGCTATGGCGACCCGGCAGCGGTCAACTACAACGCCTACTTCGACGAGCATCCAGAGATGGTCCTCGGAGTTCACAGTGCGGAAAGCCGGATGTACGGGCGGAAGGACTACACGCTCAAGCCCTTTGAGGACGATCTCAACATCACGGATCGCCTGCAAAAAGCCATCGACACCTTACCGGAAAACATCTTCACACCCTACGATCCGTCCGTCTCCAAGGATTCGCGGAACAGCCGAAGTGCATCCTCGCTTGTTCCCGCACCCAACACGATCAAGAATCATTCGTACTTCATCGACGAAGGCAGCGTCTGGTTCAACGACAACGGAGCACGGACTCCGCTCCCACGCGCATTGTCGAGTGGACGCGTCCTCTTTCAACTGAAATCGCTCGTTGCGCTCAGGGACTCATTGAAGGAAGTGATTCGGCTTCAGCTCCAATCCGCGAATGAAGGCCAGCTCGCGGAATGCCAGGAGCAACTCCTACAGCACTACGAAAGCTATCGCGCAAACTTTGGCCCGCTCAACAATGTCAGCACGGCCAAGGTCTTTGAGGACGATCCTGAATACCCGCTATTGACGGCGCTCGAAAACGTCGATCCAGAGACTTCGAGAATTTCTCTTGCCGACATCTTT
>Ga0187851_10004423_pt1 | contig 11470 bp, 7 predicted proteins | sample June2016WEW_6_10_FD_132997 | JGI IMG/M metagenome (GOLD analysis project Ga0187851, IMG submission 132997) | Peatland microbial communities from SPRUCE experiment site at the Marcell Experimental Forest, Minnesota, USA - June2016WEW_6_10 | ecosystem: Environmental > Terrestrial > Soil > Wetlands... | reverse complement strand
GTGGAACTGATCACGCCGGTGGCCATGGACAAGGGTCTGCGGTTCGCGATCCGCGAGGGCGGCCGGACGGTGGGCGCCGGGACGGTGACGGAGATTCTGCAGTAACCAGGGGACTGCGGCGGGGCGCGCGGGCGCGCCTGGGTTGGACTGGGAACAGCGTTGGGAAGGGCTTCCGGGGCGGAATCCGCACGGCCGGGTGCTCGCGCGGGTTACGATAAGAATAGAGTCTGACCACAGGGGGTTAGGTTAAGGGTAGACCCGCGGTCTCCAAAACCGCTAGTGGGGGTTCGAATCCCTCACCCCCTGCCAGCAGATTTCAGGAGCATCAGATGGGGTCACAGAGCACAACAGTAGCGGCGCCCGGCGGCCAGATCGTGAACTGGTTCAAGTCGGTCAAGGACTATATTGGCGAGCTGAGAGCCGAGATGCGGCGCGTGACCTGGCCGAGCCGCGTGCAGGTGCAGGCGACCACAGCCGTGGTGATTATCAGTGTGTTTTTGTTCGCCGCGTATTTTGCCCTGGTCGATGCCCTTCTGGGCAGCACGATTAACAAGATATTCCACGCATTGGCCACCCGATAGGGGGCCATTCAGGCGGTCCCCCGCGAGGGACTGTCATGGGGACACGAATCGATGATGTCCGAGAATGAATTGAACAACGAAGAGCAGGCGGTAACGGACCTGGCAGCCGGGAGTGCGCCCGAGGCGGCGCCGGAGAGCGCGCCCGTGAGCAGCGCGGCGCCGGAAGCGAGTCCGGAGGCCGAGACTGCGGCCGCGAGTGGCGTAGCCGTGGAATCGCCGGCGGCGCCCGTGGAAGAAGTTCCGGAAGCACCCGCGGTGGATCCCACGGCGGGCATGAACTGGTACATCATTCACACCTATTCGGGCTTCGAGAACAAGGTGGCGGAGTCGTTGAAGGCGCGCGCGGCGGCCTACGGTTTCATGGAGAAAGTCGGCCAGGTGCTGATCCCGACCGAAGAGGTCGTGGAGTTGCGCAACGGCAAGAAGGTGACCAGCAAGCGGCTGCTGTATCCGGGCTATGTGTTGGTGCAGATTGCCATGGACGACGAGCTATGGCACCAGGTGAAGAACACGCCGCGGGTGACGGGTTTCGTGGGCGGAGGCAATACGCCGGTGCCGCTGAGCGCGGACGAGGTGAATTCGATTCTGTACCGCCAGGCGAGCTCGGCGGAGCGGCCGCGGCCGAAGCTGACGTTCGAGAAGAATGAGACGGTGCGGATCGTGGATGGTCCGTTCACGAACTTCTCGGGCAAGGTGGAAGACATCAACTCGGAGCGCAATACGCTGCGGGTGATGGTGACGATTTTCGGGCGCTCAACGCCTGTGGAACTGGATTTTCTGCAGGTTGAAAAGATCGCCTAGCAGCGCGCGCACGAGAGAGTTTTTGAAAGTAGAAGGTTAGAGAGCATGGCAAAGAAGATCAACGCAGTGGTGAAGCTGCAAATTCCAGCGGGTAAGGCGACGCCGGCGCCGCCCGTGGGTACCGCCCTGGGTCCCCAGGGCGTCAACATCATGGAGTTCTGCAAGGCGTATAACGCCAAAACTTCGGCCAAGGAACAGGAAGGGCTGATCATCCCGGTGGTGATCACCATTTACAGCGACCGGAGCTTCACGTTCATTACAAAGACGCCGCCCGTCGCGATCCTGGTGAAGAAGGCTCTGAGCCTTGCCAAAGGCAGCGCCGAGCCCAACAAGAACAAGGTCGGCAAGATCACCATGCAGCAGGTGGAAGAGATCGCCAAGATCAAGCTGCCGGACCTGAATTCGTTCAGTCTCGAATCGGCGATGGCGCAGGTCAAGGGCGCATGCCGGAGCATGGGCGTCGAGGTGGTGCAGTAGTTTTTGGAGCGATGGTGGCGGCTGGAGGCGACTCCGGCGGCACAGCCGAAGGGTCGGATTTTGCTCCCGCCCTTTGGAAATGCTAATCTAAAAATTCAGGTCTTCCATAACCTCGCATTGGGAGGCTACCGGGCTCGCCGGGCGACCGGGGATGGGCCGGGGCCGTTAGGACCATTCGATATGTCAAATAAAGCAGGCAAAAAATATACAGCCGCCGCGGCGCAAGTCGAGGCCAAGCCGTACACTCTGGAGGAAGCGGTTCCGCTCATCCAGAAGATCAAGTTCACAAAGTTCGACGAGACGGTCGAGGTGCACATGCGCCTGGGCGTCGACCCCAAGCATGCCGACCAGATGGTGCGCGGCACGGTGGTTCTGCCGAACGGTCTGGGCAAGAGCAAGCGGGTACTGGTGATCGCCTCGGGCGACAAGCAGCGCGAAGCCACGGAAGCCGGCGCCGACTTTGTCGGCGGGGAAGAAATGGTGGCCAAGATCCAGCAGGAGAACTGGCTGGATTACGAAGCCGTTGTGGCGACACCTGACATGATGCGCTCGCTGGCCAAGCTGGGGAAAATTCTAGGCCCGCGGGGCTTGATGCCGAACCCGAAAACGGGGACGGTGACGACCGACGTGGCCAAAGCGGTGACCGAAGTGAAGGCCGGCAAAGTGGAGTTCCGCGTGGACAAGACCGGAGTCATTCACGCGCCCGTCGGCAAGGTGGGTTTTCAGACGCAGAAGCTGTTCGAAAACGCCAACACGCTGATCCAGGCGGTGGTCAAGGCCAAGCCGGCCGCGGCCAAGGGCAAGTACGTGAGAAGCGTCACAATCTGCTCGACGATGGGGCCGGGGGTGCATCTGGACGTGACCCCGTTCAACCTCCGGGTGGTCTAGCGGCGCGCAGTCAGGAATATAAAAGATGAAAGACAGAAAGCGGAAGCAAGAGGATTTGGACGCGCTGCACAAGGCGCTGGCGGAATCGGCCAACGTCTTCGTGACCGGCTTCAACAAGCTCACAGTGGCGCAGGACTACGAGTTGCGCAAAGCGGTGCGCCAGGTGGGCGGCTTGTATGAAGTGGTGAAAAACACGCTGGCCGGGAAGGCATCGGCGGGAACGCCGGCCGAGGAAGCGTTGAAAGATCTGAAGGGCATGTCGGCGGTCGCTTATACCAAGGGCGATCCGGTCACGCTGTGCAAAGTGCTGACGGCGTATGGCAAGGCCAATCCGACGTTCACCTTCAAGGCGGGCGTGGTGGAGGGCCGGGTGATCAACCTGGCCGACATCAAGGATCTGGCGAACATGCCGTCCAAGGAAGCGATCTACGCCCAACTGCTGTACGTGATCAACGCACCGGCGCAGCGCCTGGCGACGGCGATCGGCGGGGTGGGCCGGAATCTGGCCGTGGTGCTCGACCAGGGCGTGCAGGAAAACAAATTCTCCTCCTAGCCGGGGCGGGGCCTCGAACGGGAGCGTTGTGGGACGATTTTTCGGATAGGGAGTACGGACAAAGATGGCTGACATCAACTCGATTGCTGAGCAAATCCAGGGCCTTACGCTTCTGGAGGCCTCCCAGCTGGTGAAGCTGCTGGAGGAGAAGTTGGGTGTAAGCGCCGCGGCAGCGGCGGTGGCAGTGGCCGCTCCGGCCGCGGGTGCGGCGGCAGCCGCAGCTGTGGTTGAGGAGAAGACCGAGTTCACCGTGGTTCTGACCGCAGTCGGCGCCAATAAAATCAACGTCATCAAGGCAGTGCGCGAAGTCACGAGCCTGGGACTGAAAGAAGCCAAGGATCTGGTCGAGGCCGCTCCGAAGCCGATCAAGGAAGGCGTCAACAAGGGCGAGGCGGAGACGATCAAGAAGAAGTTCGTCGACGCCGGCGCGACTGTCGAGATCAAGTAGCGCCAGTTTACGCCGCGGGCGCGGCGTGAAAGGGATGAGCGCGGGCCGGCTGGGCTCGCGCTGGAAGGGACAGTCTACGGGCAGGGCGCAGACGCGACAGGCCGGGACCGGGTGGGCAGTGGGGAGCGGTGTGTACCGCGCCGCCGGGAATTGCCCAGTGGTCCGGGCTCGGCGAGCCGGGCTTTGACGTAACTGTTTCCTTTTTGTTAAACTCAAATTAATCGAGCCGGAAGCTGAGCTGGGGATTATAGCCTCTGTGCGACTGAAGACATTGCCGGAGACCACCTTCAGTACGCGCTGCGCAGTGGGTGTGCCTGCGCCTGCGATCGCGCCTTATTCCTCGACATTTTCGCTCACAGCGGATGGCTGGATTGCGCCCTTGGTGACAGACGTTCCTGCACCGGGCATCTCCAAGACAACTAGATACGGTAATGGTTCCGCTGGGTTAGCCTAGGCTGCCTGGCAGTTTGGACCAGGGAGATCGGAGGGTTTCCCACCTGCGCGTTCTGGCCGCGCGGGCCCGCCTTCCAAGGAGCGCACAATGGCCACTGGGTCGAGCTTCACGCACATCGAGCGCGTTGATTTTTCCCGCATCAGAACTTCGGTTCCGATCCCTAACCTGATCGAGCTGCAGAAGAGCAGCTACGAGCGCTTCCTGCAGATGGACCTGCTGCCGGATGAGCGCGACGACATCGGGCTGCAGAGCGTATTCCGCAGCGTCTTCCCGATCAGCGATTTTCGGGGCCTGAGCGAGCTGGAGTTCGTCGATTATTCGATCGGCAACTGGGAGTGCAAGTGCGGCGCTCTGAAGGGCCTGAACCACCTGCGCACGGTGTGCCGCAATCCTCTCTGCGGCGCCACGATCAAGACCGACCCGTTCCAGCCGGGCGACGTGCTGTGCGACAAGTGCGGAACGTTCAACAAGAACGTCGTCACCTTCTGCAACCGTTGCGGAGATCCCGTCGGCCTGCAGTTGAAGTACGACCAGGCGGAGTGCGAAGAGCGCGGCATGACCTATGCGGCTCCGCTCAAGGTCACCATCCGGCTGAAGATGTTCGACAAGGACGAGGCCGGCAACCGCACCGTGCGCGAGTTCAAGGAGCAGGAGGTCTTCTTCGGCGAGATTCCGCTGATGTCGGCCAACGGCACCTTCATCATCAACGGCACCGAGCGCGTCATCGTCAGCCAGTTGCACCGTTCGCCGGGCGTGTTCTTCGAGCGGATTTCGGCCCAAAGTTATTATCTCGGGAAGATCATTCCCTATCGCGGCAGTTGGGTGGAGTTCGAATACGATTCCAAAAACCTGCTGCACGTGCGCATCGACCGCAAGCGCAAGTTCCTGGGTTCGGTGTTCCTGCGCGCGCTGGGCCTGCAGACGGACGCCGACATTCTGCGCGCCTTCTACCGCATCACCGAGCTGCGGCTGAAGGACAAGGAGATTCTCTGGAAGACCGACGAGAATCTGATCGGCCTTAAGCTGTCCGGCGCCATCAGCCATAGGGGCGAGGTGATTTATTCGGGCAAGGGCAAGATCCGGGAAGCGACGGTCAAGGAGCTGCTGAAGGCAGGCAAACACGAGATTCCGGTCAGCACCGCCGAGATCGAAGGTGCGTGGGTCGCGCAGGACGTGATCGACACCGAGACGGGCGAGGTTCTGGCTGAGGCCAATCAGGAACTCACGACCGCCATGCTCGCCAAGATCACGGAAGCTGGCATCCGTTTGATCCACGTTTTCTTTCCGGATCGCGACGAGGTCGGCAACGTCGTTTCGATGACGTTGAAGAAGGATCCGATCAAGGTGCAGAAGGAAGCGCTGATCGACATCTACCGCAAGCTTCGTCCGGGCGACCCGCCGACGCTCGATACGGCGACGCAACTATTCCAGGGCATGTTCTTCGACCCGCGCAAGTACGACCTTTCGCGCGTGGGCCGGATGAAGTTCAACATCAAGCTGTATGACCGCGCCGACTACGCTCCCGAGGAATGGTTGAATAACGCGGAGGCCAAGAGCCGCAACCCACTGGACCGGCGCACGCTGGACCAGAAAGATTTCATCGATACCATCCGCTACCTGCTGAAGCTGCGCCGTGGATTCGGCTCCGTGGACGACATCGACCACCTGGGTAACCGCCGCGTGCGCGCGGTGGGCGAGCTGCTCGAGAATCAGTTCCGCATCGGCTTGGTCCGCATGGAGCGCGCCATCAAAGAAAAGATGGCGGTCTACCAGGAAATGTCGACGGCCATGCCGCACGACCTGGTGAATGCGAAGCCGGTGATGGCGGCCATCCGCGAATTCTTCGGCTCGAGCCAGCTATCGCAATTCATGGACCAGACCAACCCGCTGTCGGAGATCACGCATAAGCGGCGTTTGTCGGCCCTCGGCCCAGGCGGTCTGAGCCGCGAACGCGCGGGCTTTGAAGTGCGCGACGTGCACTCGACGCACTACGGCCGCATCTGCCCGATCGAGACGCCGGAAGGTCCGAACATCGGACTGATCTCGTCGCTGTCGTGCTTTGCGCGGATCAACGAATACGGCTTTATCGAGAGCCCCTACCGCCGCGTGGTCAATGGCGTGGTGCAGGATGACGTGCGCCTGCTGAACCCGGGCTCGACGAATCTGAAGGTCTCGCAGGTGCTGACGCGCAAGGATATGGACAAGCTCCTCAAGTCCTTGACGCGGGACGCCGCTCCGCCCGAGTATGAGGCGCACAGCGATTACCTCTCGGCCTGGGATGAGGACAAATACCTGGTGGCGCAGGCCAACGTCAAGCTGGATGCCGACGGGCGCATCGTCGACGATCTGGTCAACGCCCGCAAATCCGGCAACTACACATTGGTGCATCGGGACGAGGTCCAGTACATGGACGTCAGCCCGAAGCAGCTCGTCTCAGTGGCCGCGAGCCTCATTCCGTTCCTCGAAAACGACGACGCCAACCGCGCCCTGATGGGCTCCAACATGCAGCGCCAGGCTGTTCCGCTGCTGCGCGCCAATTCGCCCATCGTGGGCACCGGCATGGAGAAAGTGACGGCCCGCGACTCCGGCGCCACTATCATCTGCAAGCGCTCCGGCGTGGTCGATTCGGTCGACTCCGAACGCATCATCGTGCGCGTGGAAGGCAATATCCACGAAGGCCAGATGTCGCGCGAAGTCGGCGCGGACATCTATCCGCTGACCAAGTTCAAGCGGTCCAATCAGAACACCTGCATCAATCAGAAGCCCATCGTGGATATGGGACAGCGGGTGAAGAAGGGCGACGTGCTGGCCGATGGTCCCTGCACGGACATGGGCGAGCTGGCGCTGGGGCGCAACGTGCTGGTGGCCTTCATGCCCTGGCGCGGCTACAACTTTGAAGACGCCATCGTGGTCAGCGAAAAGCTGATCAAAGAAGATTACTACACCTCGATTCACATCGAAGAATTCGAGATCGAGGCGCGCGACACCAAGCTCGGTCCGGAAGAAATCACGCGCGACATTCCGAACATCAGCGAGACTTTCCTGCGCAATCTCGACGAGAGCGGCATCATCCGCATCGGCGCGAAAGTGAAGCCCGGCGATATCCTCGTGGGCAAAGTAACGCCTAAGGGCGAAACGCAGCTCACGCCGGAAGAGAAGCTGCTGCGCGCGATTTTCGGCGAAAAAGCCGGCGATGTGAAAGACGCCTCGCTGTACTGCCCGCCTGGTATCGAGGGCGTGGTGGTGGACGCCAAGGTCTTCTCCCGCAAGGGCGCCGACCTCGACACGCGGTCGCGGGCGATCCTCGAAACACAGATCGAGAAGCTGCACCGCAACCTGGACGACGAAAAGCGAATTCTGCAGGACGAGCGCGCCAAGCGTCTCGCGGCTCTGCTCGAGGGCAAGGAACTGCTGGCCGACCTGCACGACGAAAAGACCAACAAGAAACTGCTGGCCAAGGGCACGCCGCTCACGCGCGACATCTTCGAAAAGATGAAGGCGCGCGACCTGAAGCGCATGAAGCTCTCCAGTCGCGACGTTCGCCTGAACGAAGCCATCGACGAAGTCGAGGAGCTGACCTCGCGCCAGATTCAGGTTCTCGAGAAGATCACCGAGGAGAAAATCGCCAAGCTGAAAAAGGGCGACGAACTGCCTCCGGGCGTGATCAAGCTGGTGAAGATTTACATCGCCATGCGCCGCAAGCTTTCGGTCGGCGACAAGATGGCCGGCCGGCACGGCAACAAGGGCGTCATCTCGCGCATCGTCCCGGATGAGGACATGCCTTATCTGGACGATGGCACTCCGGTCGAGATCGTGCTCAATCCGCTCGGCGTGCCCTCGCGCATGAACGTTGGACAGATTCTCGAGACGCACCTCGGCTGGGCCGGCATGAAGCTCGGCAAGAAGTACGCGACGCCGGTTTTCGACGGCGCCACGGAAGCCGACATCAAGGGCGAACTGGCCAAGGCCGAACTGCCCGGCTCGGGCAAAGTCACGCTCTTCGACGGCCTCACCGGCCAGGCTTTCGAACAGCCTGTGACGGTGGGTTACATCTACATGCTCAAGCTGTCGCACCTGGTGGACGACAAGATCCACGCGCGCTCGATCGGGCCGTATTCGCTGATTACGCAGCAGCCCCTGGGCGGCAAGGCGCAGTTCGGCGGCCAGCGTTTCGGCGAAATGGAAGTCTGGGCGCTTGAGGCCTACGGCGCGGCGTACGTGCTGCAGGAACTGCTCACCGCCAAGTCGGACGACGTATTCGGACGCGCCAAGATTTACGAAGCGATCGTCAAGGGCGAGGCCGCGGCGGAGCCCGGCGTGCCCGAATCGTTTAACGTGCTCATCCGCGAGCTGCAATCGCTGTGCCTCGACGTTGAGCTGATGAAGAAGCCGAAGGATGTGCCCGACCTGGCACACGCGGCCGACTAAGGATCCGGAACGAACAGGAGGCAAACGTGTACAGACCCAACCCGTACGATCGTGGAACCCTGAGCGCGGATTTCGATTCCATCCGCATCAGCTTGGCTTCTCCTGAGAAGATCCGGAGCTGGTCTCACGGCGAAGTCACCAAGCCGGAGACGATCAACTACCGAACCTTCAAGCCCGAGCGCGACGGCCTGTTTTGCGCGCGCATTTTTGGACCGACGGCCGACTGGGAGTGCTTATGCGGCAAGTACAAACGCATGAAGCACCGCGGCGTGATCTGTGACAAGTGCGGCGTCGAAGTGACGCTGTCGCGCGTCCGCCGCGAGCGGCTGGGCCACATCGAACTGGCCAGCCCGTGCTCGCACGTCTGGTTTTTCAAAGGCCTGCCGAGCCGCATCGGCTACCTGCTCGACATTACCCTGCGCGACCTCGAGCGCGTGCTGTACTTCGAGGCGTTTGTCGTCGTCGATCCCGGCGAAGGCACCGGCTTGAACAAGGCTGAAGTCATCACCGACGAGCGGAAACGGCAGCTCGATGCCGAGTTCCCCGGCAAGTTCGTCGCCATGATGGGCGCCGAGGGCATCAAGGAATTGCTCAAGAAGGTGGACGTCGAATTCCTCTCGGTCGACATCCGCGAGAAGATGAAGACCGAGCTGTCGCAGCAGAAAAAGCTCAAGTACGCCAAGCGCCTGAGGGTCGTCGAGAGTTTCCGCAAATCCGGCAACAAGCCGGAGTGGATGATCCTGGACGTTCTCCCGGTGATCCCGCCCGAGTTGCGGCCGCTGGTTCCGCTCGATGGCGGCCGTTTCGCGACGTCGGATCTGAACGACCTGTACCGCCGCGTCATCAACCGCAACAACCGCCTGAAGAAGCTGATGGAACTGCACGCGCCCGATGTGATCGTGCGCAATGAGAAGCGCATGCTGCAGGAGGCCGTCGACGCGTTGTTCGATAACGGCCGCCGCGGACGAGTTCTGCGCGGCGCCAACAATCGCCCGCTCAAGTCGCTCTCCGACGCGCTCAAAGGCAAGCAGGGCCGCTTCCGCCAGAACCTGCTCGGCAAGCGCGTCGACTACTCCGGCCGTTCGGTCATCGTGGTCGGCCCCGAGTTGAAGCTGCACCAGGCCGGCCTGCCGAAGAAGATGGCTCTCGAGCTGTTCAAGCCGTTCATCTACCATCGTCTGGAGCTGCGTGGCCACTGCACGACGATTAAGCAGGCCAAGGAATTGGTCGAGCAGCAGGATCCGGTCGTGTGGGACATTCTCGAAGAGGTCATCAAGGACCACCCGATTCTGCTGAACCGCGCTCCGACGCTCCACCGCCTCGGCATTCAGGCCTTCGAGCCGGTGCTCGTGGATGGCAAGGCATTGCGCATCCATCCGCTGGTTTGCACTGCGTTCAACGCGGACTTCGACGGCGACCAGATGGCCGTTCACATTCCGCTCTCGCCGGAGGCGCAGATCGAGGCCTCCACGCTGATGCTCGCCGCCAACAACATCCTGTCGCCCGCGCACGGCTCGCCCATCGCGGTGCCGACGCAGGACATGGTGCTGGGCCTGTATTACCTGACCAAGCAGCGCCGGGGCACCCGCGGCGAGGGCAAGAAATTCGCCTCGGTCGCCGACGTTCTCATCGCGCTCGAGATGGGCGAGGTCGAGACGCAGACGCCGATCACGCTGCGCTTCACCGGCCGGGTGATCGATCTGGCCACCGCCTATGACAGCCAGGACATCACGCACACCGAACCGGTCGATTACCGCAAGGGCGATATGAACACGTCGGTCGGTCGCGTGATCCTCAACGACGTTCTGCCCGATGAAATGCCGTTCGTCAACGGCCTGTTGAAGAAAAAGGGCCTCGGCCAGCTCGTTTATTACTGCTACCTGAAACACGGCCTGAAGACCACGGTCGAGATGCTCGACAACATCAAGGACCTGGGTTTCTCCTACGCCACCCGCGCGGGCATTTCCATCGGCATCGACGACATGGTCGTGCCGGCCTCGAAGGCCCAACTCGTGCGCGACGCCGAGAAGGCCGTCATCGAGGTGCAGAGCCAGTATCAGGAAGGCGCCATCACCCAGGGCGAACGCTACAACAAGATCATCGAAATCTGGAACAAGGTCACCGAACGCGTCTCCCAGGAAATGTTTAAGAAGATGGAGCAGGACGACGAGGCCGGCCTGCTGAACCCGATTTACATCATGGCCGACTCCGGCGCCCGCGGATCGAAACAGCAGATCCGCCAGCTCTCCGGCATGCGCGGCCTGATGGCCAAACCTTCCGGCGAGATCATCGAGACGCCCATCACGGCCAATTTCCGTGAGGGGCTCAACGTGCTGCAGTACTTCATCTCGACGCACGGCGCGCGCAAGGGCCTGGCCGACACGGCGCTGAAGACGGCCGACTCCGGCTACCTCACGCGCCGTCTGTGCGATGTGGCGCAGGACGTCATCGTGACCGAGCCCGATTGCGGCACCGCCGACGGCATCTTCGTCGAGCCGATCGTCGAATCGGGCGAGACCATCGAGCCGCTGCGCGATCGCATCATCGGCCGCGTCGCGCTCGAAGATATCCACGACCACGAGGGCAACCTGCTGGTGGCCGCGAATCAGGAGATCACCGAAGAGCTGGCCTCGGCCATTCAGGACGCCGGCATCGACCGCGTCAAGATCCGCTCCGTGCTGACCTGCGAGTCCAAGCGCGGCGTTTGCCAGTTGTGCTACGGACGCAACCTCGCCACCGGCCGCCTGGTGGAACAGGGCGAAGCCGTCGGCATCATCTCCGCGCAATCCATCGGCGAGCCCGGCACGCAGCTCACCATGCGCACGTTCCACATCGGCGGC
>Ga0187851_10004418_pt1 | contig 11479 bp, 10 predicted proteins | sample June2016WEW_6_10_FD_132997 | JGI IMG/M metagenome (GOLD analysis project Ga0187851, IMG submission 132997) | Peatland microbial communities from SPRUCE experiment site at the Marcell Experimental Forest, Minnesota, USA - June2016WEW_6_10 | ecosystem: Environmental > Terrestrial > Soil >... | reverse complement strand
CCGCCACAGCGGCACCGACAGCCGCCGGCCCGGTGCCGCGCAACGGCGTGCCCCGTTCCGTTACTGTTGCGCCGGCCCCGTCGGTGGCACCCGCGGCGCACCCAACCATTTTGCCGGAACACACACAATCAACCATCTCCGCCCCATTGGCCGCGCTTTCGGAGGAGTGGCCGGAGGCGTTGCGCCAGGAAATTGCGCAAACAAATTTAACAAACGCCATGGTCGCGTTGCCGGTGCATCTTGTGGAACCGGCATTGAAGCGCGGCCGCGTCATTTTCTCGTGGCGTTACGTGCGTTCCTGGATCAGACCGGTCCCGGCGGGGGTTTCCGTCCATGACGGGATTGAACTCGAACTGCCGTTGAAAGTCATCGCACCGCTGTTTTTCGGACAACAAAAAAGCATGGCCAGATTGCAGCGGAAAACAACCCTCACTCCCGAAATTCCTGATCTGTTTTTCGGTTTTCCGCAGCCGCAATCGCCGCAGGAAGCCACTGTGCGACAGCCGGAGCTGGCCGTGCCGCAGCCGGGAACCACGCGTCGCGCGCCCGAGCCGGTTGAGGCCAAGCAAACCGATACGAATTATTACATTTGGGGCGACAGCGGCGATACGCCAAAGGCGAACGACGATGACGAGTTCAAGGGTCCGGCAACGCCGCCAACCGATTTCACCAGTCGTCGGGCAATGCCGAAGGAAATCATCGCCCGCGCTTTGGAATTGCCCGGTGTTGCGGGCGCGCTCGTGGCGCTGCAGGACGGTCTGAAAGTGGCCAGCCAGGTGCCGGCGGACTTGAATGCCGACACGCTTGCCGCTTTTTTGCCGCAGATTTTTGACCGGCTGGGCCAGAGCACCCGGGAATTGCGCATGGGTGCGCTGAACAACGTGAATTTCACCGTTGGCAACGTGCCTTGGAAGATTTATCGCGTGAACTCGGTCTATTTTGCCGCGTTCGGTCGCGCGGGCGAAGCGTTGCCCACGCCACAACTGGCCCTGCTGGCCGCCGAACTCGACCGAAAAAACAACAAATAATTTATGGCCATAATCAATCAAGCTACCAAGGAATTACAGGTTAAAATCGTGTACTACGGCCCGGCGATGGGCGGCAAGACGACCAACCTCGTCCAGGTCCACGACCACGTCCAAACCGCCGCGGGCAACAAGGGCAAGCTCGTATCGCTGGCGACAAGCTCCGACCGCACGTTGTTCTTCGACTTCCTGCCGATCGAGGCGATGACCATCAAGGGCTTCAAGACGAAGTTCCAGCTTTACACCGTGCCCGGCCAGGTGATTTACAACACGACGCGCCAACTGGTGTTGCGCGGCGTGGACGGCATCGTGTTTGTCGCCGATTCACAATACGAAAAAATGCCGGAGAACGTGGAGAGCTTCCAGAACCTCATCGACAACTTGAATACGCTCAAGCTCAACTTCGCGGACATTCCATACGTGTTGCAGTACAACAAGCGTGATTTGCCGAACGCCGCGCCTGTTGAATACATGGAATTTCTGCTGAACAACCGCGAGTTGCAGGTGCCGTCGTTCAGTGGAACGGCGCACAAATGTGAAGGTGTGTTCGAAACGTTGAACATGATCACGCGCCTGCTGCTGCAAAAATTCATCAACCAAAGCGTTCCGCAATACGCATGACATGGCCACTCTGCCTCAACTTATTGAGCGTGATATTCACCTCTTGGACGAAACGCTCCGCGAATTCATCGCTCACACCGAAGCGACGACCGCGCTGATTATTGACAAGGGCGGTTTTCTCATTTCGCATCAGGGCGATGCCGAGCAGTTTGATTTGACCACCATCGGCGCGCTTGCGTCCGGTGCTTTCATGGCAAACCAGACCATTGCCGGTCTCGTCAACGAAGCGAATTTCAACAGCATTTACCAGCAAGGTGAAAAATACAGCATGTTCGTCGTGAACGTGGATGAACATTGCATGCTGGTCGTCATTTTCAAGGTCGAGGTGGGGGTGGGGGTGGTGAAATTTTATGCGGCCAGCACGGTGAAACGCCTTGCGCGCCGGCTCAAAACCGCGCGCGAGCGCAATCCCGACGGCGGACTCGACCTGTCCGTGCTCAACGTGGCCAACCCGCAACACCTCTTCCGCAAGAAGGAAGCGTGACATCCAATCTTCATCCTGCTCCGTTCGCGGCAGTGGATTTGGATTAAGAACAGGACCGCGTTTTATTCACGGCAAAAGCGCGTGGCTGCCATCGCAGAACGGTGCATTCTTCGTGTGCTTGCACCCGCACCACGCGACGGTCTTGGCCGCGGTGATTTCAACTTTCTTCGGCGCGAATCCGGTGCCCTTGTGGGAGCCGTCACAAAATGGCTGCGATTTTGACCCGCCACACGCGCACCACCAATATGTGCCGGGTTCGGCCTTTTGGACGAACGGCGATTTTTGTGCAACTGTCGGTTCCATAATGGGCAAGCATATTCCAATCCTGTAAAAACGCAATCACCCTGATTAAATGGTGGTGGGAACGTCCTCGTGAGCCCGACGTCAGTTTCAGCGGGAATCACTTCGCGCTCTCGCTTCCGTTTGTCGGGCATGGCTTCTCTCGCGCCTTGTCAAAATGGCCACGGCTGGCGAAGAGGCGGAGAGTTGAAAAAGACAAAAAGTGCCTTGAACACTTACCCGCATCCTGCCTTGACTTTTGCGATGCCGAATAGCTTGGTTGATCATTCTGTTCGGCGAAAGTGCACCTCATTTACACAAGGACCGGCATTTCATGGACTCATTTTGCCCCATCAGGACTCATTTGGTCCGACGATCTGATTTGGTTGCTTTCCCTGCCAGCTTAGATGGGCCCAACGAACCAAACGCCCCGGTTTTTTCACAGGAGAGGTGACAATCGGGGATGACGATTCCCTTCATTTTAGAGCCAAAAACCGGCCATTTTTAGATATAATTGTGCCTGTCAATCTGCCTTAAATATACACCTCCGCGTACCTTTAATTGGACCGAAACATGCTGTTTTTGCCCTTGAAATATAGAATTTAAGGGGGTTCTTTGCGTAACAAAGGAACGCTCCAACTGGCGGCCTGTTAGAATCCGATGAACACCAGGTTTTCAAATCAAAAAGTCGTTCATTTCCCGCCGCGAGGCCGGGCAGGAATGACCTTGGTTGAGGTGATTATTGCTTTGGCCATCGCCGGGCTGATGGTGGCGGGAATTGTATCGGGCTACATCTACTGCACGACGTCCGCAGCAAAGGCGGAGCTGGCTCAGGCGGCGAACGCCAGGGCGATGGAACGCATCGAGGAAACACGAAGCGCCCAATGGGATACATCCAGTTATCCGACAACAAACCAGTTGGTTGCCACGAATTTTCCCGACGAGGTCGTCTCATTGGATTTATCCGGAACAAATGCGGGAGGCACGACTGCGACAATCCAGACCTACATAACCCAGATATCAACAAATCCGCCGTTCACAAAAATTCATGTGGATTGCATCTGGCAATTCCAAGGGGCCGAGTTGATCACCAACAGCATTGAAACCATTCGAGCCCCCGACCAATGAAGTTTCAGGTTCCATTTTCACGTTCGACCCGGGGTGGATTGCCAATGCAGGCCGCAGGCTTCACCTTGACGGAAATCCTCATTGCGATGGCGGTGTTTCTTTTTGTGGTCGGCGCAGTCATTTCCGCGAACGTGTTTGGCTTGAGAATGTTCCAAATGAATCAGGCCAAGCTCAACGTCACCCAGTGGTCCCGCGAAACGCTCGGAAATATAATGAACGAAGTCCATGCCTGTAACACCGTGTGGGTTGGTAATATCACGACGAACAGTTATTTTGAAGGACTGTTGGATGGGGAGGCGCAGCAGGGCAACGCGCTTCAAATTTATCCGACTTCGAGCACCAACACTTACACCACCTACTTTGTCAATTCGTCGGATGATACATTCAGGCAAACCGTGATCACACCGAGCGGCACCAACACCGTCATCCTGGCCGATGCGGTTACCAACACCATGGCATTTAGCGCGCAGGACTTTTCGGGAAATGTGCTGACCAACGTCGAAAACAACCGGGTGATTCACCTCACCCTTGAATTCTATCAACCGGCAGGATTCATGCAGGGCGCGGATTATTACAAACTGGAAACCTCCGTGACACGACGTGCGTTGCAATAAGCATGAAGACCGACTTTAGAATTCAAAAGCCGAGCCGGACCGGCAGCGCGCTGCTGGTGACGATGGTCATGAGCGCGATTGCCCTGGCCATACTGGCCGGGGCGATGTCGTGGTCGGCAAGCAGCACCAAGCTGACATACCGTTCCATCCAATATACCCGGTCGGTTGCGGCAGCGGAAGCGGCCACGGAAAAAGTGGTAAGCCAGATAAACCGGGACTTTCTGTACGGTGGTGAAAGTTTGGTCGTCAACAATCTGAACTCCTATCAGACCACGGTGCCAACATCATTGGACTCCCCCTATTGGAGCACCTGGGTGTTCACTGACACCAACGGCAACGTTGGCAGGACTTACGTGCAGGGCGGGACTTCGTCCAGCTACGTCACGCTTGACGCCCCCTACACCGGCCTGCAGGCGTTTGTCTCGACTTACACGGTGGTGTCGGATGCACAGGACACCGCCAGCCCGCAAAATCTCAGCGTGGGAGTGCTTCAGCAATTGCAGCTCGCCAGCATCCCGGTTTTCCAGTTTGCCATGTATTCCTCCGGCGACATGGAAATCAGTTGCGGCCAGCCATTCAACGTCACCGGGTCGGTGCATTCCAATGGACATCTTTATGTCGAGCCGGACAGCTCGCTGACGTTTGAATCCGGTGTCACCGCTGTAATAGACATCCTGTTTCACCGGAATCCACTCGATACGCGCGGCACGCCGCCCGGCACACCGTCGGGCACCGTGGTTTATGTGAATCCGAACGAAAAAGTCGCTCCCGTTCCGGCTTTGACGCTTCCCATCGGAGTCAGCAATTCCCCGGCTGCAATCCGGGAAATTATTGAGCCGCCACCGCCAGGAGAACTCGCCAGCTCGCCCATTGGTCAATTGCGATATTACAATCAGTGCGACATGGTGCTGACCGTTTCGGACACCGGGGTCAGCGCAACCAGCGGAAATTTTAATGGCTTTGCGACCCCCATCTCGACCAATGATTTGAAGACGTTTGTCTCGCTCACAAACAGTTTTTATGACGCGCGTGAAGGCAAAACCGTCCTGCCCATAGATATTAATATCGGAAATCTTACGGCTTGGAACCTGACCAACACCAGTCTGCGATCCTCGCTTATCGGGTCGAACCTGACTTCCATTTATGTTTTGGACAGTCGCACCACCCTCACGCTGCCCGGCACCAGTCTGGGCGCGGTTCGCGTGTACAATGGAACCAATCTGCCTCCCGACGGGCTGACCGTGGCCACGGCGCGGCCGCTCTATGTTCTCGGGGACTACAATGAATTGAATGCCGCGAATCTTGGTACCAGCAACACCTCCGCCACACGGCCGGCGTCGCTGGTGGCCGACGCCATCACTTTTCTGTCCGACGCTTGGCAGGATGCAGCGAGCACCAGCCCGGTAGCTTCCAGAGTCGCATCCTCCACCACCGTCAACGCCGCGCTGTTGACGGGCGCGGTTGACACGACCTTGGGACACTACGGCGGCGGCATGGAAAACTTCCCGCGTTTTCTTGAAACCTGGGGATTGTCCCATACGAACACTTACAATGGTTCGATGATTAAGATGTTTCCAAGCCTCTATGCCACCAATGTCTGGGGCCAGGCAAATGTTTATGTACCGCCCGCCCGCAATTGGGCTTATGACGCCAATTTTAACACTCCGACCAAGCTTCCGCCGAAGACACCGAGTTTGCTGAAGGTGATCCGCAGTCAGTGGGCCACCTTGCCGCCTGGCCAAGCTGTGGCACCGGCGATTCCGTAAGTTCACCGGTTTGGTTGAACTTCATGCATGATCGGAAAAATGGGACCGAAATTGGCATTCGATGAATTGACGGCTTGCTTGCGGTTGCAAGCGGCCGCCCGGCTTATTCCATTTGGACTGATAAGCCAGTTCAAAATGGCTGCGAAAGGCTTCCCCCATCGAATGGTTCCCGGCGTGGCGCGGGTATCTCGGATTATTGCGTTCCTGATTCTCTTCATCGCGGCAATTGGATGCCTTCCGTCGCGCGGAGACACGGAAACGAACACTTACGAATTTGAGACGCCACCACCGCAGCGGGGTTCCATTCAATGGGATGTAAACCAGCGCATCGCCAGGGAACGACAGGAGAGCTACCGGATGCGCGTGCCCATGCCTGATGCAACCGGCACAAATGTTCCGAGGTCCGCCATGACAAGTTTGATCAATGGTCCGAAAATGGCGGCGGCCCCGGCACCACCTCCAGCTCTCTTCTCCGGAAAAATCTTGCGGGTGTTGTTTTTCGCCGCCGCGGTCATTATTCCCGTGGGTCTGATTTTCCGAAGAATTGCCTCCCGTGTTCTCAATAACATCAACCAGCAGTTCAATTCATGGGCGTTTGCCCCGGGTTCAGGCAGGGATTCACTGGCAAGAGTTCGCGCGGAGGAGGAGGAATTTGGCAGGTTCCTTGCCGCATTCCGGGTCGGCCCGTCCACATCACCGCAAAGCGACCCGCCGGAGAAGTTCGATCCGCTCCAGGAGTTTTATGCGCGGATGAAAAAATGCCTCGTCACGCAGCGGAAGCTTCTTCAGGACATCGGCCGGGAATCAAGCGATACAGCCCGGCGAAAGATGCTGACGTATCTCTATTTCGAGATGGGCGTGCTGAAAGGCGAGTCTTGTTTTCCGGAAGTGCTTCCCGTGTGGCAGGCCGCTTCCGCTCTGGAGGGACTGCTCAAACAGCTCACCGGAAAAATCAAAAACGTCACGCCTTCCACACTGCGAACCGTTGCCGGCGGCCTGGATTTGCTGGGCGAGTTGTGCGTGCCGGGACTGCAGCCGGATCTCCTGACCGAACGTCCCCTCAGGTGTTTGGTTGTGGACGACGACTTGATAAGCCGCCAGGCCCTGTCCCGTTCGCTGACAAAAACATTCAGCCAGCCGGACCTCGCGGTGGATGGCGAAACCGCCTTGGCCCAGGCCGCCAACCAGGCTTACGACGTCATTTTCCTCGACGTGCAAATGCCGGGCATGGACGGCTTTGAGCTTTGCACGAAAATTCGCGAAACCGCTCCCAACCACAACACTCCGGTGGTTTTTGTCACCGGCCAGAGCGACTTTGACGCGCGTGCCAAGTCAACCCTCAGCGGCGGCAACGATCTGATGGGAAAACCGTTTCTCACGTTTGAAGTCACCGTCAAGGCGCTCATGCTCGCGTTGCACGGCCGTCTCCGGGAACGCGCTCAGAACCTTCTCCCGAAACCCGATGAAAGCCGGGGCACGGCGGATATGCCGGTGGCGGTCACGGATGCTCCGCGTCCGGTCGAAAGTTCCATTGTCACCGCGCGCACGCCGCTCTCAACGCCGCCGCCATTGGAAACGGGCGAGCTTGCCGATGCCTTCCTGATCCGCGCGTCAAAACACCTTGGCCCGTTGTGGGAACTTTGTAAGACGATTCTTCAGGTCTCGAATGCGGAGACACGGCAGGCCCTCCTGGCGGATGCCTTCCTTCGCATAAATTCATTGATTTCCACGTCCGGCCCCGAGGTGGTCCATCCAGCGTACAAAATGAGCGCCGCGCTGGAAGGGCTGCTCAGAAAAATGCTGCAGGATTCCAAGCATGCCACTCCATCCGCGCTCGCCACCATGGCCACAGCCGTGGATTTGCTCAATGACTTGTGTGTGCCGGGACTGAAAGCGGACATGGCCGTCAATCCGCCGATTCGCATGCTGGCGGTGGACGACGACCTCGTGGCGCGCCGGGCCCTCGTCGGCGCCCTGCAAACAGCCTTTAAAAAGCCGGAAAGCGCGGAGAACGGCGAGGCGGCACTCGCCTTGGCAGGGGCAAAACCGTTCGACGTCATTTTCCTCGACGTGCAAATGCCGGGCATGGACGGATTCGAGGTCTGCTCAAGAATCCGCAATACTGCTCCCAACAGCGCCACGCCCGTGGTGTTTGTGACCGGCCAGAGCGACTTCGAGGCGCGCGCCCAAATGAGCCGCAACGGCGGCGACGATCTGATGGGGAAACCGTTCCTCACCTCGGAGATCACCGTCAAAGCGCTTACATTCGCCCTGCGTGGGCGCCTCCAGAAACTCAAAACGCTGGCGTGCTCGTGAAGACGCCGCCGCCGGCCGCAAGGATTACCGCAGAAGCATGTTCCTCACGGCGTCGATGAACGCGTGCACGATGGCCGGCACAGCCAGATTCCCGCTGCGCCGCCAGCCTAGCGAAAGGAAAACGCCCACGGCGATGTGAATGCAAGGCAGCAGGACGATGAGCGTCATCAACTGCACGATTCCCTTGCTGCCCGAAATCGGCAGGTGCCACCAGCCCCACAAAATGGAAACAAAATTTGCCATCCACCACGGGCCTTTGTCTCCCTGCTGAAAGACGTGCGAATCAATGGCGCCGCGAAACACGACCTCCTCCAGCACAAAACAAACCGGCACGTAAAGCACGAAGCTTTCGGCACCGGCCAGCGCATTGGCCCACGTGAAATTCACCGCCACGTTGTGCCCGTGCGTGATGGCCAGCGCGAGAAAGGAAAGCGACATGGTCAGGCAACCAATGGTGCCGGCCGTTCCGGCGCAAAAGCCGAGTACTTTCCAGGTCTGCTTCGTGAATTGGCAAAACCCGAACGCCGCGCCGAATGCTCCGATGATGCAACACAGGTACCACAGGATTTCCGGTGTGTGGGACGGCCAATCCGCCATTCTGAAGGTCTGGATCAATCGCACTGCCGGCAAAACCGCCATGGCGAGTCCAAGAACAATTCCCAAGCCGTTCAATCGAAAGCGCTCCGCGTCCCGGACCCAAAGTGTCACCAGCGGCTTTTTGCGAACGAAAAGTTGAAAAACCACAACCAGCGGAACCCCAACCACCAGATAACTGTTTGCATCCAGATCGAACAGCCAGCCGATGGCCATCCAGATTCCGACAAACGCCACCGCTTGCAGGCATCGCTGGAATTGATTCAAGCTTGTTGGCATGAGGGCAGTGGGCATGATTATCTTAGCCACAGATGGGCACAAATAAATACGGATCGCAAATGCAAATAAGAATCCCAACGGGATTCAACCATTCAGCCCGGCGTTGACGGATGAAATCCGGCTACGCCGGGTGGCAAATCATAAATTGAAATCAACCCTAAAGGGGTTGGATCAAATCGCGCCGCCGCCGATACAACCCCGTTGGGGTTGATGATTCTGGGGATGATAACCCAGGGTAGTCGTTCCTCGCCCGTCCGGCTCGGACCGCCAACCCTGGGCTGAATGATGGAATCCCGATGGGATTAGCCGTTGACTTTTTTTGAGGAAGCGACACGCCGCGTTTCTTTTGTGTTTACCCATCCGATGATGTACTTAAACAAGACTTTAGTAGCTTCGATGAACGCCAGCGTTGCTTCTTCGTATACTTCATCCGTCTCAAAACTATCTCCCACACCCACCGCAATGTTTTGGAGTTTCTTGTTGTGTTCTTCAGGACTTGTGGGGGCGAAGGTGTTGAAAATATGAGTGTCAGAAAGGTGAATATAACCCGACGTTCGTTCATAAACACGAGCAACCCAAGGATGCTGCTGGCTCAGCTTCTCTACGAGATATGCGTCTTTCATCAAATTGCCTGTGCGATCCTTCATCTTGCGAATTGCTACCCCTTCAAAAACCTTCATGGCAAAGTCGTGGGGCTTCTCGACAATGAAGACCGCGTAAAACCGCAAGCAATTATCCAGTTGGAGGCGGAGTAATGGAGCCGCACAAATCCAGTTTCGCTGCTCAACCAACGTCGCATATCCACGGACGAGATTAATCGAACGGTGCAGAACTGCATTTGCTAAGAGATCGACAGGGAAAAGCGCTCCACCATCTGCATCCATCATCTTTTTCCAAACCTTCAAGTGGAAATCTTCAGACTTTCGCAGATGGGCAAGCTGCTGCTGTAATCGCTTTCCAGTTTTTCCTGCCATCGAAAAATAAATTACTTCTTCCTCTGCACCTTCGCCGCCACTTTCAACCGGAGGGCATTCAGCCGGATAAAGCCGGTGGCGTCGTCTTGGTTGCAGGTCTTGGTCGGGTCGGCTTCCATCGTGGCGATGTGCGGATAGTTCAGGCTCACGGCAACGCTATGTTTTCGACTTCAAATGAATAGGTTTTCAAGGATTCGGGCGTCGCGAGTTGGATGTTCAACTGGGTATCTGGCGGCGGCGGTGATTCAAAAGAAGTGCTCTTAAAGCTATCGGTGCTCCAACTTTGGTTGTTCTTCAAGGGATTGCCCTGACCGTCCACAAACTTCAGGTCAATGATGCGCTTTTCGGGATCGCTGATGTAGAGTTGGATGGAGTTTTTGGAATCGGACACCATGCCGCCGAACATTCCTTTGAACAACTGGCCAAAAGCGTCGCCGAGCTTCTGGTCGCCATTTTGTTGGGATTCAATTTCCTTTTTCTTGGCGTCGTAGGCGGCCTTTGTCAGGTATATCAGTTGAATATGATATTTTGCCAGCACCGGATTTTGCACCGGTTCAGCGGGATGTTGCAGGATATTTTGTATGGTGAGCAATCCGCCGTTCGCCTCCGTGGGGTTGAACAGTTCCGCCTGGCCTTTGATAACTTTGATGGCGGTCGCGTTGCGGGAAGGATTGCGCAGTTTCACTTCAGTGCTCAACGCACCGCTTGATTGCCCAAAACCCATCAATTGCGGGAAATCCTGGTTTTCACTCCTCGGAATGAGGTCGCGACCTGTTGAGTCGGTGGCCTCGGTCAATTGAACGCGGCGCACGCTTTGGGCATCGGCCGCGGCGTCGCCGGTGAATTTCAATCCCACTTTGCATTCAGAAGCAAAGGCGCCGGTCGTGCGGTTGTCCGTAACGTCGCCGACGCTCACCTGGATGGGCGGCGGGGATTGCTGTTGCGCAGTGGCAGCGATTGGCAAGGTTAGAAAAATCGCCAGACAAGTTTGGTTGAATAGTTTCATATTTATTTTTTCTTTTGAACTTTCGCTGTGATTCCACGAAGCAGGGCGCGCGCCATTTTATTTGTGCTTTTGCACTTTTGCCGCCACTTTCAACCGCAGGGCGTTCAGCCGGATGAAGCCGGTGGCGTCGTCCTGGTTGTACGCCTTTGTCGGGTCGGCTTCCATCGTGGCTATGTGCGGGTTGTACAGGCTCACCGGGCTTTTCCGGCCGGCGGCCATGATGTTGCCTTTGTAAAGTTTCACGCGCACGGTGCCGGTCACGTTTTTCTGGCTCTCGGTCACCAGCGCCTGCAACGCCAGCCGTTCCGGCGCGAACCAGTAGCCGTAATACACCAGCTCCGCGTACCGCGGAATCAGCGAGTCCCGCAAATGCATGACCTCCCGGTCCATGGT
>Ga0187851_10004417_pt1 | contig 11479 bp, 8 predicted proteins | sample June2016WEW_6_10_FD_132997 | JGI IMG/M metagenome (GOLD analysis project Ga0187851, IMG submission 132997) | Peatland microbial communities from SPRUCE experiment site at the Marcell Experimental Forest, Minnesota, USA - June2016WEW_6_10 | ecosystem: Environmental > Terrestrial > Soil > Wetlands... | reverse complement strand
GAGAACTCTCCGGGCTGGATCGCCTCCGGCCAGCGCTCCAGGCCGTGCGCCTCGACCGCCTTCTCGTAGCCGGCGCGCCGCTCGCCGGTCAGCACGTTGTCGGCCGGACCGCAGATGTAGGCGACGCGGCGATGGCCGAGGCGCGCCAGATAGCTGACCGCGTCGAAGGCGGCGGCGACGTTGTCGATGCCGACGACCGGCGCGTCGACGCCGGCGATCCGCTCGCTGACGACGACCATCGGGTAGTCGCCGACCGCCCGCTTGCCCGGCGGGAAAGGAAGAAAGCCGTTGAGCAGGATCATGCCGTCGGCGCGCTGGCCGTCGATGAGTCGCCAGTACGCCTCGGCGATGGCGTGGTCGACGCCAGTGTCGCCGATCAGCACCGCCATGTCGTGGCTGCGCGCCTGCTCCTCGATTCCCTGCAGCAGCACGGAAAAGAACGGATTGGCGATGTCGGGCAGCAGCACGACGACGAGGCCGCTGCTCTTGCCGCGCAGCCCGCGGGCATTGATGTTGACCGCGTAGTCGAGCCGCCGCGCCGCCGCCTGCACCCGGCGCGACAGACGGGGAGACACCTCGGCGGTGGCCGACAGCGCCCGCGAAACGGTGGCGAGCGACACGCCAGCAAGGTCGGCGACGTCCTTCATGGTCGCCTTGCGCGGGCGTCGCGGCCGCGCCGCGCCGCCGTCCGGCATTTCGCCTGCCCGCTTCAGCATCGTCCCTCTCGCGCTGTCGGCATTCTCACGAGAATCAGCGCCAAGCCCAGCCGACGACGGACCTGGTCGCCACGTCAAGCCGTTTATCGTCGCAGCGCCGCTTGACTCGCCTGAAAACGTTTTCTAACAATGAAACAACTTTATTCGCCGCGACACAAGAAGCCACCGCGGCCACGCGCCAGCTGACCCGTCTTTATGGGCGCCGGCGGCGCTCTCGAGGTCGAGAGATGGTGAGGAAACGACCGGGCGATTTCGTCGACAATTCGTCGCGTCGAAGCGCGTCCGCGTCCAGCCGGCGTCAGCGCGCCGCGAGGCGGACGCGATGACGTCTCAGACCGACGTCGTCGATGCGGAAAGCGGCGCTCAGCCGCTGCTGGAGACGAACGGCCTGACGAAGGCGTTCGGCCCGGTCGAGGTGCTCTCCGACATCAGCCTCGCCTTCCGCGCCGGCGAAGTTCACGCGATCATCGGCGAAAACGGCGCCGGCAAGTCGACGCTGATGAAGATCATCAGCGGCCACCTCGATCCGACGCGCGGCTCGCTCAAATTCGACGGCGCGCCGCTGACGCTGCGCGGACCGGTCGACGCCGAGCGGCGCGGCATCGTGCTGGTCCACCAGGAGATCATGCTCGCCCCCGACCTGTCGATCGCCGAGAACATGTTTCTCGGCCGCGAGCTGCGTCGCGGCGTCGCCGTCGACGACCGGACGATGAACGCGCGCGCCGAAGAGGCGATGGGCGTCTTCGGCGTCGACGTTTCCGTCACCGTGCCGGTGCAGCGGCTCTCGATCGCCAGACGACAGCTCGCGCAGATCGCTCGCGCGCTGGCCGTTCCGCACCGCATCGCCATCTTCGACGAGCCCACCGCCTCGCTAACGCCCGTCGAGACCGGGGCGTTGCTCAAGCTCATCCGCGAGCTCAAGGCGAAGGGGATCGCGGTCATCTACATCTCGCACCGCCTGGAAGAGGTCAAAGCGATCGCCGACATCGTCACCGTGCTGCGCGACGGCAAGCATGTGGCGACCTCTCCCGCAGTGGAACTGCAGCCGGTCGACATGGCGCGGCTGATGGTCGGGCGCGACCTGCTGGCGCTTTATCCGCCGCGCGCGCCCGCGCCGACCGGCGCGCCCACCTTCGCCGTCTCCGACTTCAATGCGGCCGGTTTCGCCGAGGGGGCGAGCTTTGCGGTGCGTTCGGGCGAGATTCTCGGCTTTTCCGGCCTGATCGGGGCTGGCCGCACCGAGTTGTTCGAGGCGTTGTTCGGCTTGCGCAAGGGCGGCGGCGAGATCCGCCTCGATGGCGCGGCGCAACGCTGGTCCGACGCGCGTAGCGCCATGAACGCCGGCGCCGTCTACCTGACCGAGGATCGCAAGGGCAAAGGGCTGCTGCTCGAGGAGACCGTGGCCACCAATCTGACCCTTGCGGCGCTCGAGCGGTTCCAGCGCGGGCCGCTGGTCGACCGCGCCAAGGAAGCGCGGGCGCTCGACGAGGCGATCCGCCGCTTCGACATCCGCGTCGGCGACAGGGGCATCCTTGCCGGCCAGATGTCGGGCGGCAACCAGCAGAAGCTGCTCATCGCCAAGATGTTGCAGCTCGATCCGAAACTGGTCGTCATCGACGAACCGACGCGCGGCGTCGACATCGGCGCCAAGCAGCAGATCTATCGCTTCATTGTCGCGCTCGCCGCCGAGGGCCGATCGGTCATCGTCATCTCGTCCGAAATGACGGAGCTCATCGGCATCTGCCACCGCATTATCGTCATGCGCAACGGACACATTGTCGGCGAGGTTGCGGGGGACGCGATGACGGAACACGCCATCGTCGTGTTGGCGACGGGCGTCGATGCGCCCGGAGGGGCAGCGCATACATGACTCAAGCGACCCACGAAACGGCGATCCCGACGAGGGCGCGCTTCGAGATCGGCGCCGTCGCGCCGTTCATGGCGCTGGCGCTGCTATGCGTATTGGGCGTGCTCGTCAATCCGCGTTTCCTCGGTCTGGAGAACATCACCAACGTGCTGGCGCGCAGCACGTTCATCGCCACGATCGCGGTCGGCCAGACCTTGGTCATCGTCGGCGGCGGGCTCGACCTGTCGGTCGGCGCGATGGCGGCCCTGGTCTCCGGCCTGGTGATCCTGTTCCTCAACAGCGGGCTCATCGCCGACCCGACGTTGCTGATCCTCGCGGCGATGGCGCTGTCGCTCGTGGCCGGCGCGCTGTGCGGCCTGTTCAACGGACTGACGTCGACGCTCGGCAAGATCGAGCCCTTCATCGTTACGCTGGGCTCGATGGGCATCTTCCGCTCGCTGCTGACCTGGTTGGCGCAGGGCGGCTCGATCACCATCAGGAGCAACAATGTCCGGGCCGCCTATAGTCAGGTCTATTTCGGCGACCTGTTCGGCGTGCCCTATCCGGTTCTGGTCATCCTCGGCGTCGCGATCGTCGGCGCCTTCATTCTCTACAGCACCGCCTACGGGCGGCACGTGCGCGCGGTCGGCTCGAACGAGGACGTCGCGCGCTATTCCGGCATCAATGTCGCGCGGGTGCGCACGATCACCTATGTGCTGCAGGGCCTGTGCGTCGCCATCGCCGTCATCGTCTACGTGCCGCGGCTGAGTTCGGCCAGTTCGACGACTGGGCTCGGCTGGGAGCTGACGGCGATCACCGCTGTCGTTGTCGGCGGCACGCGGCTCAAGGGCGGCGTGGGTCGGATGTGGGGGACGATCGCCGGCGCGCTCATCCTCGAAGTCATCGGCAACATCATGCTGTTGTCGAATGTGGTCAGCGAATACCTCATCGGCGCGGTTCAGGGGGCGATCATCATCATTGCGATGCTGGCGCAACGCGGCCTGGCCCGTGGTCGGTGAAGCGTAGAGGGAGCGCGACGGCCAAAGTCGCCTCTCACAATAGGGAGTGGAAACATGAAGCGATTTCTGGCGAGCGTGGCCGTTCTCGGCCTCATGGCGGGCGCGGCCTATGCGCAAGACAAAATGACGATGGCGGTGTCGATCCCCGCTGCGGATCACGGCTGGACCGGCGGCGTCGTCTACTTCGCCACGGAAGAGGCGAAGGCGCTGGAAAAGAAATATCCGGGGCTGAAAGTCATCGTGAAGACCTCGCCTGATCCCGCCGCCCAGGCGAATGCGCTCGAGGATCTGTCGACGCAAGGCATGGATGCGCTGGTCATCCTGCCGCACGATCCGAACGTCCTCACCGACCCGGTCCGCAAGGTCAAGAGCAAGGGGACCTTCGTCACCGTCGTCGACCGTATCGCGAACGACCACTCGATCTACGACCTGTATGTCGGCGGCGACAATCCCGGCATCGGCCGCAACGCGGCCGTCTATATGAAGGAGAAGATGGGCGGCAAGGGCGACATCGTCATCATCCGCGGCCTGCCGATTCCGATCGATGAAGCGCGCTACAACGCCTTCATGGATGGCATCAAGGGCACCGACATCAAGGTGCTCGACAGCCAGTACGGCAACTGGAGCCGGGACGACGCCTTCAAAGTGATGCAAGACTTCCTGGTCAAGCATCCCAAGATCGACGCCGTGTGGGCGCAGGACGACGACATGGTCGTCGGCATCCTCGAGGCGATCAAACAGGCCAAGCGCACCGACATCAAGTTGGTTATCGGCGGCGCCGGCATGAAGGACATGATCAAGAAGGTCATGGATGGCGATGCGATGATCCCGGTCGACGTGCTCTATCCGCCGGCGATGGTGGCGGTGGCGATGGATCTCACCGCGCTCGGCCTCGAGGAGAAAATGCCGGTGCGCGGCAATTACATCCTCGACGCGACGCTGGTGACCAAGGACAACGCGAAGAACTTCTACTACAAGGATTCGCCGTTCTGAACGTTTGAAGCACGACGGGGAGCGCGTCCGCGCTCCCCGGTTTTTCTTGAGGGCGCTTGGCGCGCGAAGTTCTTTTCAGGGGACGATCATGGCTGGCATGGTGAAGGGTCCGGCGATTTTCCTGGCGCAATTCGCCGGTGATGCGGCGCCGTTCAATTCATTCGATTCGATTTGCAAATGGGCGGCTTCGCTCGGTTACAAGGGCGTGCAGATTCCCGCCTGGGACGGACGCCTGATCGATCTCGGCAAAGCCGCTTCTTCCCAGACCTATTGCGATGAGCTCAATGGAATCGCGGCGAGTCACGGACTCGTTATCACCGAACTCGCCACGCATCTGCAAGGCCAGCTCGTTGCGGTGAACCCGGCCTTTGATGAAGCGTTCGATGGCTTCGCGCCCGCTGAGGTGCACGGCAACCCAGCCGCGCGGCAGAAATGGGCGGTCGAACAGATGATGAACAGCGCCAAGGCGTCGAAGCGGCTGGGTCTGAAGGCGCACGCCACCTTCTCCGGCTCGCTCGCTTGGCCATTCGTCTATCCGTGGCCGCAGCGCGCGCCGGGGCTGATCGAGACGGCTTTCGCCGAACTCGCCCGTCGCTGGCGGCCGATCCTCGACGCCTTCGACGACGCCGGCTGCGACGTCGCCTATGAAATCCATCCGGGCGAAGACCTCTTCGACGGCGCGACCTTCGAGCGTTTCCTCGACGCGGTCGGCGGCCACAAGCGCTGCAACATTCTCTACGACCCGTCGCATTTCGTGCTGCAACAGCTCGACTATCTCGCCTTCCTCGACATCTATCACGAGCGGGTGAAGATGTTTCACGTCAAGGACGCCGAGTTCAATCCGACCGGCCGCCAGGGCGTCTATTCCGGTTACGCGCCGTGGGTCGAGCGCGCCGGGCGGTTCCGCTCGCTCGGCGACGGGCAGGTCGATTTCCGCGCGATCTTCTCCAAGATGGCGCAATACGGCTTCTCGTCGTGGGCGGTGCTCGAATGGGAGTGCTGCCTCAAGCATCCCGAGGACGGCGCGCGCGAGGGCGCCGAGTTCATCAAGCGCCACATCATCCGGGTGACCGAGAAGGCGTTCGACGATTTCGCCGGCGGGGCGATCGATCAGTCGATGATTCGGCGCACGCTTGGGCTGAAGTGAAGGAGGCAGGTCGATGACGATCGAGGGACGCAGCGACGCTAAGCGGGGCGGAAGGATTCGGCTCGGCATGGTGGGCGGCGGCGAAGGCGCCTTCATCGGCGCCGTGCATCGCATCGCCGCGCGCATCGACGACCAATACGAACTGGTCGCCGGCGCCTTGTCGTCGACGCCGGAGAAAGCGCGTCGTTCCGGTCAGGCGCTGGGTCTTGCGCCGGATCGCGTCTACGACAGCTTCGAGGCCATGGCCAAGGTCGAGGCGGCCCGCCCGGACGGCATCGAAGCGGCGGCGATCGTGACGCCCAACCACGTCCACGCGCCAGCCGCCTATGCTCTGCTCAAGGCGGGCATCCACGTCATCTGCGACAAGCCGCTCACTGTCTCGCTCGCCGAGGCCAAGCGCATGCAGGCGGCGGTCGCGGCGTCGGGACGCATCTTCGCCCTCACCCACAACTACACCGGCTATCCGCTGGTCCGCTGCATGCGGCAGATGATTCGCGCCGGCGATCTCGGCGATCTCCGGCTGGCGCAGGTCGAATACCCGCAGGACTGGCTCTCCGGCCCGACGGAGACGACCGGCAACAAGCAGGCCGAGTGGCGCGTCGATCCGGCGCGCGCCGGCGGCGGCGGCGCGCTCGGCGACATCGGCACGCACGCCTTCAACCTCGCCGACTATGTGACCGGCCTCGACGTCGCCGAACTCTGCGCCGATCTTGCCACCTTCGTCTCCGGCCGCAAGCTCGACGACAATTCGCAGGTGCTGTTGCGCTACGCCAATGGCGCGCGCGGCGCGCTGTGGGCGAGCCAGGTCGCGCCCGGCAACGAGAACGGCCTGAGGCTGCGCGTCTACGGGAGCAAGGGCGGTCTCCATTGGGCGCAGGAAAATCCCAACGTGTTGCGCTGGTCGCCGCTCGGCGAGGCGACGCGCATCATCACCCGCGCCGGCCCCGGCTCGGGCGCCGCGGCGGCGCGCGTCACCCGCACGCCCGGCGGCCATCCGGAAGGCTACCTCGAAGGCTTCGCCAACATCTATTCCGAAGTCGCGCTGGCGATCAAAGCGGCGCGCGAGGGCAAGAAGCCGCCGGCCGAGTGCGACTTCCCGACCATCGTCGACGGCGTCAAAGGCGTCGCCTTCGTCGAGGCGGCGGTGAGATCGTCGAAAGCCAACGGCGCTTGGGTGAAGCCAGAGGCGTAAGCGGACGCGGGCGAAGAGCGAGCGCCACTGAACCCGAGTCGGCCGCGCTCTATTTGCGGCCGACCATCGCCTCCGGGCGGACGAGCCGGTCGAAGGTCGCTGCGTCGAGGCCGGCCTTCAGCGCCTCCTCGCGCAGGGTCGCGCCGTTGTGATGCGCGGCCTTGGCGATCGCCGCGGCGCGATCGTAGCCGATCGCCGGCGTCAGCGCCGTCGCCAGCATCAGCGAACGGCGCATGAGCTCGTCGATCCGCGCGCGGTCGGGCTCGATGCCGACGACGCAGCGCGTGACGAAACTGTCGACGGCGTCGGCGACGAGGCCGATCGATTGCAGGCAAGCGTTGATGATCAGCGGCTTCAGCGCGTTGAGCTCGAGATGGCCCTGGCTGTCGGCGAAGGCGACGATCGTTCCGTTGCCGATCGCCTGCACGCAGACCATGCACAAGGCCTCGATCTGGGTCGGATTGACCTTGCCGGGCATGATCGACGAGCCGGGCTCGTTCTCCGGCAGCCGCAGCTCGGCGAAGCCGCTGCGCGGGCCGGAGCCGAGCAGGCGGATGTCGCAGGCGATCTTGTAGAGCGCCGCGGCGAGGCTCGACAGCGCGCCGTGGGTGAAGACCAGCGCGTCGTGCGCGGCGATCGCCTCGAACTTGTTGGCGGCGGAGACGAACGGCAGGCCGGTCAGCGCCGCGATCCGGCGCGCGAACGCTTCGGCGAAACGCGGATCGGCGTTCAAGCCGGTGCCGACCGCCGTCGCGCCCTGCGCCAAGGCGTAGAGACCCGGCAGCGTCGCTGCGACCCGCGCGCCGCCGAGCTCGACCTGCGCCGCCCAGCCGGAGAATTCCTGGCCGAGCGTGATCGGCGTCGCATCCTGCAGATGGGTGCGGCCGATCTTGACCAATTCGGCGAAGGCGGCGCTCTTGGCCGTCAGCGCGTCGCCGAGGCGGGCGAGCGCCGGCAGCAGGCGGCGATGAATCGCCAGCGTGGCGGCGATATGCATCGCGCTCGGAAACGAATCGTTCGAAGACTGTCCAAGATTGACGTGGTCGTTGGGATGGACCGGCGACTTGTCGCCGCGACGTCCGCCGAGCCGTTCGTTGGCGAGGTTGGCGATCACCTCGTTCACATTCATGTTGGTCTGGGTGCCGGAGCCGGTCTGCCAGACCTTGAGCGGGAATTCGTCGTCGTGCTGGCCCGCCGCGACGTCCGCCGCCGCGGCGGCGATCGCCTGCGCGAGCGGCGGCGGCAGCAGCCCGAGCTCTTCGTTGGTTAACGCCGCCGCTTGTTTGACCAGGCCGAGCGCGTAGATGACGGCGCCCGGCATGCGCTCGTCGCCGATCGGAAAGTTCTCCAGCGACCGTTGCGTTTGCGCGCCCCACAGCCGTTCGGCCGGCACGTCGATCGCGCCGAAACTGTCGGTTTCGCGTCGCGTCGCTGACGATTTCGTCATATTTCGTCTCCCGGCTGCGCCGCCGTCACTATATATGAAGCGCTGCGACGCCGGGCGACGACGAGACCGAGGCGCGCAAGTGCGTCATACGCCGCTGCGGCGAACCGCGCCGCCAGGCGTCCGCCAGACAATCGCCACATTGGCAGGCACCATGGGCCGCGCCAAAGAAAGGGCGCAATGATGAATTCGCACTTTCCGAAAATGGCCGCCGACGATTTGGATTTCCAGCGCACGGCGCTGTTCCTCGACGTCGACGGGACGTTGCTCGACATCGCCGCAACGCCCGAGCGGGTCGTGGTGCCCGACGGACTCGTCGCGACGATCGCCCGGCTCGAACAATCGCTCGGCGGCGCGCTGGCGATCGTCACCGGCCGCACACTCGCCGATCTCGATCGGCTGTTCCTTCCATTGCGTACGCGCGCCGCCGGCGTGCACGGCGCCGAAATTCGCTTTGCGCCGAACGAAGCCGCGGTCGAATCGGACGGCGCAGCGCCGCTGCCCGACAGCCTGTGGCGCGCATTCGCCGCCACGACGCTCGCCTTCCCCGGCGCGCTGGCCGAGAACAAGCGCTATTCCTTCACCGCGCATTATCGCGCCGCGCCGAAAGCGGCCGCGCCGCTGCGCGCGGCGCTGCTGAGCTTGCTCGAGCGCTGCGCGACGGGCGATCTCGAATTGACCGATGCGCTCTGCGCCTACGAGATCAAGTCGAGCGGCGTCAACAAGGGCGCGGCGGTGCGCCGGTTCCTCGAGCGCCCGCCTTTCGTCGGACGCCGGCCGATGTTCATCGGCGACGACGCCAGCGACGAATTCGGCTTCCGCTCGGTCGCCGATCGCCGCGGCCTCGCTTTCGCGGTCGGCGCGGAGCGACCGCAAGTCGACCATGTGTTCGCCGATCCGGCGACGGTGCGGCTATGGCTGGAGCGGCTCGCCGCCCAGCCGGCCGCTACGTGAGCGTCGCGACCGAGCCCAGCGCAGGCATGGATTTTGCGCTGATCGGCAATTGCCAGACCGCCGCTCTCGTTGACCGGCGCGGGCGCATCATCTGGTGGTGTTTTCCGCGCTTCGATTCCGATCCGGTGTTCTCCCGCCTGCTGGCGGGAGACGAAGAGAAGGGGTTCTGCGAAGTGGCGCTCGCCGACCTTGTCGAGGTCAAGACGCAGTACTTGCGCAACACCGCCGTCGTCGAGACGATTCTCGTCGACGTGCGCGGCGGGCAGGTGCGCGTCGTCGATTTCGCGCCGCTCTTCGATCTTTACGGCCGCACCTACCGCGCGCCGCAGATCGTGCGGCGCATCGAGCCGATCGCCGGCCTGCCGCGAATCACGGTCAAGGTGCGACCGACCTGTAACTACGGCGAACGCGTCGGCGAGATCAGCGCCGGCTCGCATCACATCCGCTACATCAGCGGCGGCGCCGTCGTGCGACTGACGACCGACGCGCCGATCTCCTACATCGTCGCCGAAACCAGTTTTCCGCTGCATCGGACGATCAATCTCATCTTCGGCCAGGATGATCCGGTTCGTGACGCCATCGACGACACTTGCCGTGAATTCCTCGACCGCACCTGCGACCATTGGCGCGAGTGGACGCGCCGTCTCAACGTCCCGTTCGAATGGCAGTCGGCGGTGGTGCGCGCGGCGATCACGCTCAGGCTGTGCGCCTACGAGGACACCGGCGGCATCGTCGCCGCCCACACGACGTCGATTCCGGAGGCGCCGAGGACGTCGCGCAATTGGGACTACCGCTATTGCTGGCTGCGCGACGCCTTCTTCGTCGTTCAGGCGCTCAACCGCCTCGGCGCCACGCATATGATGGAATCCTACATCCATTATTTCACCACCATCGCCACGCACGAAACGGGCACGCTGCGGCCGGTGCAAGGCATCGTGCCGTTCACCAACCTCGACGAGAGGACCACGCCGGCGCTGAAGGGCTATCTCGGCTACGGGCCGGTGCGCATCGGCAATCAGGCGGCGGAGCAGGTCCAACACGATTCTTACGGCAGCGTCGTGCTCGGCGCGGCGCAGATGTTCGTCGACGAGCGGCTGACCCACATGGGCGACGACACGCTGTTCGCCGAACTCGAGACGCTCGGCGAGAAGGCGTGGAAGGTCGCGTTCGAGCCAGACGCCGGCATCTGGGAATATCGCGGCAGCACGCGGGTCCACACCTATTCCGCCGCTTTGTGCTGGGCCGCGTGCGACCGGCTCGCGCGCATCGCGCATGTCCTTGGTCTCGCCGAACGCCAGCGGTTCTGGGCGTCGCGCGCCGAAATCATCCGCGAACGATTGCTTGTCGGCGCGTGGAACGAAAAACGCGGCGCGCTGACCGCCGCGATCGGCTCGCCCGATCTCGACGCCAGCGTGCTGTTGTTCGCCGAACTCGGCCTGCTGGCGCCTGAGGACCCGCGGTTCCGCAGCACGGTCGAGACGATCGGGCGCGAGCTCATGCGCAACGGCCGCATCATGCGCTACGCCGTCGCCGACGATTTCGGCGCTCCCGAGACGGCGTTTCTCGCCTGCAACTTCTGGTACATCGATGCGCTGGCGCAGATCGGCCGACGCGACGAGGCGCGCGCGATGTTCGAGAGCGTGCTGGCGCGCCGCAACCATTTCGGGCTGCTGTCGGAAGACATCCATCCCGAGACTGGCGAGCTGTGGGGCAATTTTCCTCAGGCTTACTCAATGGCCGGCATAATCAATACGGCGACGCGTCTGTCGTCGAGTTGGGAGGACGCATGGCTACGCGCTTGATCATCGTCTCGAATCGAGTCGCTATTCCCGACACGCGGCAGCACCTGGCGGGCGGGTTGGCGGTCGCGGTCAAGGCCGCGCTGCGCGATCGCGTCGGCGTCTGGTTCGGCTGGAGCGGCGACATCAGCGACCAAGAAGCGACGGCGCCGCGCCGCCTCAAACGCGGCCGGGTCGACTACGCCGTCATCGACCTCTCCGAGGCCGACTACCAGGAATATTACAACGGCTTCGCCAACCGGGTGCTGTGGCCGATCCTACACTACCGGGTCGACTTGCAGGAATATTCACGCGCCGACCAAAGCGGCTACATGCGCGTCAACAGCTTGTTCGCCGACCAGCTCGACGCAATCATCGAGGAAGACGACG
>Ga0187851_10004413_pt1 | contig 11488 bp, 13 predicted proteins | sample June2016WEW_6_10_FD_132997 | JGI IMG/M metagenome (GOLD analysis project Ga0187851, IMG submission 132997) | Peatland microbial communities from SPRUCE experiment site at the Marcell Experimental Forest, Minnesota, USA - June2016WEW_6_10 | ecosystem: Environmental > Terrestrial > Soil >... | reverse complement strand
GACCATCCGCATCCACGATCAATTCCTGCTCGATCAAATCGAGTTTTTTCACGCGCCCGAGGTCGCCATTGAACACGTCCTTGTCGTAGTTGTTGCGAACCTGCATGACGCGGTCGCCCACGCGATACGTCCGGCCGAACCGCTGGATGCTCGGCCCGGTCGGGTTCAAGGTGGCCTGCAGTTCGCGGTTGAGGTTCTCCGAGCCGCAGACGCCCTTGTGCATCGGGGTCAGCACCTGAATGTCCCCCATCGGGTCGAAGCCGAATTTTTTCGGCACGCGATCGGCGCCCATCGTCTTGATTGTCGCCAGCACTTTTTCCGGGTCGTCCCCTCGATGAAGAAGAAGTCGCTTTCCTTGGGCGCATCCAGCACGGGCAACTGGCCTTCGTTGACGCGATGGGCGTTGGTGATGATGAAACTGTCCTTCGCTTGCCGGAAGATTTCCGTCAACCGCACGACTGGCACCGCGCCCGATTCAATCAAATCGCCGAGGAAGTTTCCCGGGCCGACTGACGGCAGTTGGTCCACGTCGCCGACAAACACCACCGACGCGTTTTGCGGGACGGCCTTGATGAGGTGGTAGGCGAGGGGAATGTCGAGCATCGAGGTTTCGTCGATGATGATCATGTCGCCCTTCAGCGGACGGCGCTCGTTCAATGTGAATCCGCCCTCATGGGGGTCGTATTTCAATAATCGATGGATTGTCTGCGCGGGCGCACCGGTCGCCTCGCTCATGCGTTTGGCGGCGCGGCCGGTCGGCGCGGCCAGCAACACCTGACAATCCTTGGCCTGCAGGATCTTCACGATACTGTTGACGATGGTGGTCTTGCCCACGCCCGGGCCGCCCGTGATGACGCAAAGTTTGGAGGTCAGCGCCGTGCGGATGGCCAGTTGCTGGGCTGTGGCTAGTTCGACTTGCGTCTTTTGCTGGACCCAGGCAAGTGCTTTATCGATGTCGACGGGTGGGAGTTCCAGTTTGGCGGAAAGCAGTTCGCGGATTCTGGTGGCGACGCCGCGCTCGGATTTGTAGAGGCGCATCAGGTACACCCAGTCTTCCTCGATGACCACGTCGCCGCCAAGCGCGAGAAGATTCGCGGCATTCTCGACGGACGCGATTTCGGCTTCGAGCAATTCAGCGGCGGCGTTGATGAGCTCTCCGCGCGGCAGACACGTGTGGCCGTCGCCCGCAGCGCTTTCGAGCGTATAGGCGATACCAGCCTTGAGCCGATGAATGGAATCCTTGGCGATGCCCAACTTGGCGGCAATCCCGTCGGCGGTCTTGAATCCGATGCCGGTGATGTCCTTCTCCAGGCGATAGGGATTCTCCTGCACGATGGCAATCGCGTTCTCGCCGTACTGCTTGTAAATCTTCGCCGCGTGGGCGCTGCCGATGCCGTGACCCTGCAGGAAGATCATGATATCGCGGACGTTTTTCTGTTGCGACCAGGCTTCCTTGATGCGCTTGGCACGTTCCGGGCCGATGCCGTCCACCTCGCGCAGCCGCGCGGAGAAATGATCGATCACATCCAGCGTCTGTTCACCGAATTTCTCCACGATGCGATCGGCGAACGCGTCGCCGATGCCTTTGACCAGTCCGCTGCCGAGGTATTTCTTGATGCCGACGGCGGTGCGTGGAAGGACGGACTCGAATTGTTCGACCGCGAACTGACGGCCGAACTGTTTATGGCTGGTCCAGCGGCCCTTGGCCCTGACGGTTTCCCCCAGGTTGAGCGCAGCAAGGTTGCCGACGATGACGACGGGTTCGGCGCGGCGGCCACCCTCGGGGAGGAGTTGCGCGACGGTGTAATGATTTTCTTCGTTGGTGAAGATGATGCGCTCGACGGTACCTTCGATGGTTTCGAGTGCGTCGTGTGCGGGATTGCTCATGCCATTGATTGCCAGATTAGCAGATGTTGGCGGAATTTCCTCATCCAAAACAGCGGCGGCAGCGCGGTTTTGAATGGTGGGCGCCGAACATTTTGTGTAGACTTGGGTCAAACCAGCGGGATGCAGCCATGAGCGGTCATCCACATCAAAACCAATCCGGCGGGGGGTTTACGTTGATCGAACTGCTGGTGGTCATTGCGATCATCGGACTTTTGGCGGGACTGCTATTGCCAGCGCTTGGCCAGGCTCGTGACCGGGCGAAAGCGATGTCCTGCGCCAACAATCTCAAGCAGTTGGGCTTTGCCATTCAGATGTATTGGGACGACAACGACGACAAGCTCAACGGCTTGTACGCCACCTTTCCCACGTGGGGCGACACGAGCTGGCCGCACGCCTGGTCGTATTCGATTTACCCGTATCTGAACAGCACGCGGGTATTTCTTGATCCCGGCCGTCCGAAGTGGATGGCCGCGCCCATCGTACATTACTATCTGAATTTGCTGGAGGCATTTTTGTCGTCCACCAATCACACGCCCGGGCCCTACGCTGTGGATTCGCGGGCGATCAAGAATCCTTCCGCGTTCATCCTGTTGAGCGACGATCTATGGGCACAGCCGTACCAGGAGATCGATCCAAGCAATGAGGTCACGGATCGGACTGGGTTTGGAACGGGAAGCGCGACGTATCCGCCGTTTCACCTCGGCATGGCCAATTTCCTGTTTGCGGATGGTCATGTGGCCGCGTTCAGCCGGTTTGACACGTCGCAGATGACGTATTGGTATACAGCCATGACCAACTGGCAAACGACGATTCCGCAATAGGACAGACGCCATGGTCGAGGACGGAAACTGGAAATCCCGGGTGGCGGTTGCCGCCGTTGTGTTGGCGGTGGGATTTGCCGTGTACCAATATCGATCCGTCTTCATGCCGCACGGGCCGGCGTCTCTGCAGATGCGCGAGCGTGAAAGCCAGCGTATCCCGAAGCTGCGTGAGACCAATTCGGCCTTTTGGCAGTTCTCCCAGCTCTTGCAATTGGTGCGAACCAAGGCGGCTGCGAGACAGGTAAAGCAATATTCGGTTCAGGTCATGGAGCTTGATCCGGACGGGAACAATGGCGTGCTCTGGGAGGGGGAGACCGTTCGCAACGAGGGATTCGATCCTCTCCTGAACGTCGAGCACGCATTATGGCTTGATTCGTCTCGTGTATTGGGTTGCTACACGGCGGAAGGCGCGCCGCTTGCCTTCCGCACGAGATTGAACCCACCTTTGAACGGGGAGCTTGTGGTCAGCATCCATCTTGATCAACCCATCGCCCCGGGCGCAACAGCATTCCTGTTCATCCGCGAGCGCGTTCCCAGTCAAGCACACCCTTACAAGAACAACCAGCGAATCATCGGGCTCCAATCGATGAGAAAGGAACAAGATAATGTACAGGGCCGCGGGGTGCTGCTGCCTGCGCGGACAAAACTGGTGCATTACTCCCCCGAGCCGCAGGCGATGATCTGGAATGGACCGCCGATGATGACCGCGTGGACGAGCGAAGACTTTCAGGAGGCGTACACCGGGGTGTGGATCATGTTTGCCATGCCCTAACCGGCTGAGGAGCTCAACTCCGCCACCGCTTCGCAGTGGGCGGTTTGCGGGAACATGTCGAACGGCGTGACCTTTTCGAGGACGTAACCGGCCTTGTTCAGTTCCTTAATGTCGCGGGCCAGCATCGGCGGCGCGCAGGAAACGTAAACAATCTTCCGGGGTTTTTGTTCGCGCAGCGTTTTAAGCACGGCCTTGCCGCAGCCGGACCGTGGCGGATCGAGGACCAGGCAGACTTCGTCGAGTTTGCACTGGCGCAACGTATAGAACAGCAATCGCTCGGTCTTGCCCGTGTAGAAATCGCAGTTGGCCAGGCCGAGCCGTTGCGCGTTGGCATTGGCGGCGGCGATGGCTTTGGCGTCGATTTCCATCCCGTAGCAATGCCTGGCCAGATCAGCCAGCAGCAGCGCGAACAGCCCGACACCGCAGTACGCATCCACAACGGTTGAGCAGCCGCTCGCTGTAAAAATTTTCCTGACGTGTTCCAACGCCAGACTGATCACGTCTTCGTTGACCTGGAAGAACGAACCGAGCGGAGCCATGAGCGTTTTGCCGAGGATCACTTCGTCGATCTGTTGGTCAACAGGAGGTTCGATGAACGTCCAGACCTTACCCGCCGAGTTGACGCGGATCGTGAGATGGACGTTTTCCAATGACTGCTGGCTGACTTCGGCGAGTTTCGCATTGATCTCGTCCCGCGCAATCGGACAACGGTCGATGGTGATAATCGAACGACCGCGCATGGTCCAGAAGCCCGGCTTGCCCGGCCCATGCACGACGATCTTGTTGCGATAGTCATACGGGCGAGGCGATGCGACGACCGGCCCAATGGGCGGTTCGGCAATGCCACCAATGCGCTGGAAGATGTCGCGGATCTGTTTGCCTTTCAGGTCCAACTGATGCGGATAATCGGTGTGCTGATACTGGCAGCCGGCACAGCGCATGTAGTAAGCGCACTGTGGTTCGGTGCGATGCGGCGATGGTGTAATGACCCGCACCAAATCGGCGGTCGCATAGCGGCGTTTGACCTCGACGATTTCTGCCTCGACGCGTTCCCCTTCCAGGACGAAGGGAACGAACACCACGAAATTGTCGATGCGTCCGATGCCATCGCCGCCGAATGCGATCGTCGTGATGTCGAGTTCGACCCGCTGGCCGGGCTGAAGCACGGGAGGGGTCGGGTCTGTCATTGGTTCATTGTATGTGCCGCCCGCAGCATAGCAAGACCCGTCGCCAGTGACCACAACCAGGCGAGACCGAACACGAAAACGCCCGCGACTCCCAGCAACAGGTGGGGGGGGAAGCCTTCAGGCAATGATCCCGTGCGAATCCAGGCCGCGACGAAGAACACAAGACAGGCGACCGTCATGATCAATCCTGTGATTGCCATCGCGCCCTGGATGAGGCCGACCTTTCGTCCGGCAATCCACGAACCCAGCCCCGGCAATCCCAGCAAATTGATTGTGAGACACGACCGCGCCGCCGCCACGCTATTGGGGGGCAGGGAGTTGAACGCCCACGAGATCTTCATACGCATACATGATAGCACCGATCGCGGTGGGCATCGTCACAAAAATTCCCACACAGCACGCCAGCATTCCGGCCGCCGCGATCAGTCCGGTCAGCAGCAACAGCGCGAACACCGGCCACCAACGGCCGGAAACGGCCTGGCGGCTCGCTTCCATCCCTTCCCAGAATCCCAGTCTCTTGTCGATGATGGCGGGCAGCGTGAACTTCCATCCCACGGAAAGATACAGACCGGGAATCACGCAGAGGAAAAAGCCCATCATCGACAGGAAAGAGACCACGAAAGAACCCAGCACCAGCTGGCCGAATTGCGGACCAAACCCCGCAAACGCATCGCCGATGCCGGCGGGTTGTCCACGGATCAGTTTCAGGTACAGGTTGTACAAGCCGCCCATGAGCGGACCGGTCATGACGAAATACCAAATCGAACTCACCAGGATCCCGGGCAACTGCAGACGGAACCTCCCCACACCGTGCGCCTGGATCAATTCGCCGAAGGAGACCCCACAGGCCAGGTTGGTCCCCAGCCGCAACGCGGTCCCCACGATGCCGAGCATAAGGAGGATCAGGAGGGTCGCGCCGACAAGCAAACCGAAATGCGCCTTCAACAGTTCCCAGGAGCGGCTGACGCAGTTGCCGATGTTCAGTTCCACCGGACCCCGCACCGGCGGCGGCGCAGGCAGGGCGGTGAACTCGGGAAACGCATTGAGCGTTTTCCAGTCCGCGCTGTCCTCGGCCCGGATTTGTGTCTGCGCGTTGACCCGGCCCTCAGCAATCCATTGCCGAAGCTGGTCTGCGCTGACCGGCCCGTACTCGCGTCCATCGCTCCCGATGATCTTGTACATAGATGAATCTCTTCCTTTTGCGCGGTATAAGACTCAACAAATGCTATGTCATTGGTACGCTGCTGAGCAAGGCCTATTTAATATTCGACGTCGTCTCCGCCGAAGGCGCCAGCCACGTGAACGGCTCGCACGGCAGGTTGCGTAGCACACCGAAGGTCGCAACTATTGCCAGGAACACGACGATCCCAATTGTCCGAAAGCGCGATCCCGCAACAGGGGGCTGCCAGCGTAAAAACCGCCACAGTATTATAACGCCAAGCACTGGCAGGGCTAGGATCGCCAGCGCATTATCATGCACCGCCTCCCGAAACCTGCCACGAAGCAGACAGTGCAGCGCCCGCGTCGTGCCGCAGCCCGGACAATACAGACCTGTCGTTTGGTGGAAGAGGCAACGCGGATAGTATCCGGTCGTCATGGGATCCAGATAAAACAGCACCAACGCAACTGCCGCAACCGCGGTTACGGCTATGAGGGTTGCGAATCTATTGACAGGCACGCAGACAGTGGCGGCATTACAAGCCGCCCCTCCAGTATTGACGAAAGTGCATTGGGTGGCGGCCATATATCCCTCTGAACCCCCAAAGCAGGCCAATCCCAACGGACGCAGTCAATCCAAAAACCGACAATACCAAACCGGCGATGGCCAATCCCTTGCCGGTCTGCTTTGGGTTTTTGCCGATTTGGGAGAGCCCAATGCAGGAAAAGATGATTCCGAGAATGTCAAACAAAGGTCCACAGCAGAGCAAGCCGACCGTTATGCCGATCAGCCCCATTACAAAACCGGTGACCGCCATGTTGTTGGCGTGCGCTGATGGTTGCAGCGGATTGATGGGGGGCAGTGGCGCGTGCGTTCCAGTCGGCGCCGTACCCGCAAACTCCGGAAACTGACCTAGCAATAGCCATTGTGTGCTCCCTTCGGCCAACGCGCTGGTGTGGGCGTTCACGCGACCTTCGGCCATCCATTGACGCAGCTGTTCCGCGCTCACCGGACCGTATTCGCGACCATCTGCACCGATGATCTTGTACACGTCAGAACCAGCCCTTCTTATTCGAGACATAGGTTGCGACAAAATCCTCGTCTGATTTGGTCAGATAGATAATCCCTTCAATCAAACCGAAGATCTTCATGACGACCCAGCCAATGCCGCATGTCAGCAGGGAGATCAAGAACATTGTCACGCCCTCGGAAGTATATCCGAGGATAAACTTGTGGATGCCGAACTCGCCCAGCAGAATTCCGCATATACCCGCCGCAATTTTCCTGTCAGCACCAGGTGGACGAATTCGCATCTGCGGCGGCACGGCGGCGACAACAGGCGGCGCCGCCACACCAAACATTTCTGGAAATAGCGTTAATAGGGGTATCCAGTCGGTCGTTCCTTCCCCTTGCACGCGTGTAGTGGAATTGGCGCGGCCTTCGGTGACCCACTGACGCAATTGGTCCGCGCTGACCGGCCCGTATTCACGACCGTCGCCTCCGATTATCTTGTACATGGCTATCCGCTCCTCCCGGCCACGGATGCCATGCTAGGACAGCGCTTTGTGCAGTGCCAGCTTTAATTTTTCCAGGCCGTCGCCCGCCAGCGCGGAGATTTCAATGACGCGGACGCGATGCTTGCGCTTGAAGGCCGCGAGGTTCTTTTTCGCCTCGGGCAGGTCCATCTTGTTGGCAACAAGAACGCGTGGCCTGTCGAGGATCTCGGGATTGTACAATTCCAACTCTTTAAGCAACTGTTTGTAATCATCGTGCGGCTTGCGGCCGTCAACCCCCGCCATGTCCAGTACCACCAGCAGCAGCTTGCACCGCTCGATGTGGCGGAGGAAATCGTGGCCCAACCCTTTGCCCGCGTGCGCGCCATCGATCAATCCCGGAATGTCCGCTATGCGCACGCGCGTGTAGTCGTCATAGTCGATGATACCGACGTTCGGCGTGAGTGTTGTAAATGGATAGGGCGCAATTTTCGGATGCGCCTCCGTCAGCTTCGAGATCAACGTGGACTTACCCGCGTTGGGATAACCGACCAACCCTACGTCCGCCAGCGTTTTCAGTTCCAGTTCAGCGTCCAGCTCCTCGCCGCCTTCGCCGTACTCGAACTCGCGCGGGGCCCGATGCGTCGAACTTTTGTAATGCGTATTGCCTCGCCCACCGTTCCCGCCCTTTGCCAAAACGAACCGCTGACCGTCCTCGACTAGGTCGGCGATCAACTCGCGCGTGTCGTTCGGCTCCGGTTCCGCCACTGTCGTCCCGGCGTACGTTTTGCCGACCTCCGCCGTCGGGTCGAATTCCTCGGTCGCTGCTGCAGGGTGGTAGCGGGTGGAAGCGCGCTGGCGCACCGGCTTCGTGAGCCGAAACACCTGCGTGCCAATGGGCACCCGGACGATCACCTCTTTCGCGCTGCGGCCCGTGCAGTTTTTCCCGCGACCATGCGCGCCGTGTTTCGCCATCAACCGCGGCGAATAATAGAGATCGGTGAGATTGTCGACGTTCTTATCGGCGACCAACACCACGTCTCCGCCGTTGCCGCCGTCACCGCCGTCGGGTCCACCGCGGTCGATATACTTCTCGCGCCGGAACGAGACGCAACCGTTGCCGCCGTCGCCCGCCTTCGCGTGAACTTTGACTTTATCGACAAACATGAGAACAACAGGATACAGGAGCCGGGGGTCGGGAGCAAGGAGGCGTAAAGCGGGATCGTCTCTACAACGGCTCTGATTTCTTTTGCACCAGCACCTTGAACGTGCGGCCCATCAGTTCGGGATGGATAAGTTGGTGGATGGCGGAGCGCTCTTTGCTGAGCTGGCCGGCGGTGCGCTCGACGATTTCGGTGATGTCGGCCTCGCCGATCCTCAACAAGTAATGTGATTGATCCGTGAACAGGACGGGTTCGAGGCCGCATCGTTTGCCGTGTTCGATAAACGAACTGAATTCGACGTGCGCGGTGATGTCCTGTTCGCCGACATTGATGCAGGGATTGTCGTTCCTGGTATGCTGGTGATAACACATCAACGTCCCGTCGCGATGATGCGGCGCGAAATACTCTTCGCGTTCGTAGCCGTAGTCAATCGTCAGCACGAATCCGCGTTTCAATCGGCGCGCCACGTTCTCCAGCCAGCTTCTCGCGCGCAGATTGATCTCGGTGCGGTATCCTTCCATCAACTTTGCGGGCAGATCGCGCACACTATCGGCCAACAGGGGTGACGAGAGGGGACCGAGCATCTCTTTTAATCCATCGGTCACATAAATCTCCTGCCAGCGACCGCCGGAAACACAGACGCGATGAACAGGCAGCGCATCGAGCAGTTCGTTGGAGAATACGCAACCAACAATTGAATCGGGCAGGGGATGGCCGACCTCCATCACGCGGTAGCGCAAATCCGGCGCTGCGGCGAGCACGTCGTCGCGCAGTTGACCGCGATGACCACCGCACTCGATCACCTCGAATTCGGGCGGGCTTCCCAGATCTGCTTTGAATTGCTGAAATTGCCGGGCAAGAAGTTTGCCGAACAGCGGGCCGGTGCTGACGCTGGTGTAATAGTCGCCTTCCTTGCCGATCCGGGCCTGTCCGTTTGTATAATAGCCGAGTTGGGGATGATAGAGCGCCAGTTGCATGAAATGCGCAAAGCTGATGCGACCACCGCCGGCGGCGATGTATCGGCCGATATCGTCAAGGAGCGCGAGGTTGCCGTTCACGCGGGGACAATACTGGAGCAGGGGCAGGGATTTCAATGAAGGATTGAGCCGGCCGGTTTCGCGCCAGATACCACAATCGGCAGTGTGTTTGTGGTCAAATAAACACTTGAAAGCGGATGAGAATCCCGCTAGTTTGCTTTGTGAAATTTGTCACAAGGTTCGCCGGCGTGGCGTGACGTGGCGAACTCGGGGGTCGGTAGATACAAATGGATCAACAACTGCAACAGTACATTCCTGTAGGGCTCTTGCTGCTGATTGCCATCGGCTTCGCGGCGGTCAATCTGGTTTTGCCCACCCTTATTGGAAAGAAGCGCATCCACAGTCCCGTTAAGGATAGTGCCTACGAATGCGGCATGCCGGCCATCACCGAGGCGCATACGCGGTTCAGCGTGAAGTTTTATCAGATCGCGATGCTGTTCATTGTGTTCGACATCGAAGTGGTGTTTTTGCTCGGCTGGAGCGCGGTGTTTCGTGATTTGATCAGGCCACTCCATCAGGGCGGCATCGGCACCAGCATGCTGCTGGGGGCAATGATCTTTTTGGGCATCCTCGAAGTCGGCCACATTTATGCGTGGAAGAAGGGCGCGCTGGACTGGGCCCCGCGCAAATCGAAACGGCGCGAGCGGCATCATTCGGCCCAACCGGCGGCACAACCTCCGCGCGAAACCCAACCGGTGGCATTATGATGCAAAAGGTTGAGAGCGGGTACGATCCAAAAGTCGAGGGGCGTGACGTTGTGGTCACACGCGTGGACGCAGCGATCGATTGGGTCCGCAAGAATTCCTGTTGGCCGATGCCCATGGGGCTGGCGTGTTGCGGCATCGAGTTGATGGCGGTGGGGGCCAGCCGATTTGATATTGCACGGTTTGGATCGGAGGTCATGCGATTTTCGCCGCGGCAGTCGGATTTGATGATCGTGGCGGGCACGTGCGTGTACAAAATGGCCGGCGCGGTGAAACGCGTGTGGGATCAGATGCCGAACCCGAAATGGTGCATCGCCATGGGCGCCTGCGCGAGCACGGGCGGGATGTATCGCAGTTACGCGGTGGTGCAGGGCGTGGATCATTTTCTTCCGGTAGACGTTTATATTTCCGGTTGTCCGCCGCGACCGGAGGCCGTGCTGGAAGGCTTGATGGCAATCCAGGCCAAGATTTCACACGAACGGGCTCTGACAAATCTGAAATCGGGCGACCAGTCGTCCTCGCTGGCCGGGGAAGTGAGGGGACCGATCATAGTGAAGGGCGAGTACATGCCCAAATTGAACCACCGGAGAAGGCGATGACCCCGCAGGAAGCAGTTGAAAGACTCAAGGCACAATTTGGCGATGCAATCGGCGCAATCGTCGAGTTTCGCGGCGAAGTGACAACAACAGTACTGCGCGAGAAGATCGTCGAGATTTGCAAATTCCTGAAAACAGAATGCACGTTCGCGATGCTGACGGATTTGTCGGGCGTGGATAATTACGGCGAGGACCCACGCTACGAAGTGGATTACCTGCTGTATTCGTTCATGCACAAATGCCGGCTGCGCTTGACAGTGAAGGTTTCCGAGGACGACCTGATCGTGGACACCGTGACGGGCGTGTGGCGCACGGCGGACTGGCACGAGCGCGAGGCGTACGACATGTTCGGCATCCGATTCCGCGGGCATCCGAACCTCAAACGGATCCTGATGTGGGAAGGGTATCCGTATTACCCGTTGCGCAAGGATTTCCCGCTGGCGGGATTGCCGGCGGAATTGCAGGAGACGGCGGTCGACGCCGGCAAAGTCGACCGGGCACCGATGCTGGGCGGGCCGTTCATACCGGGGCGAGGCACGCGCAGTTCGATTGCCCGCGAGCCGCGCCAGTACGACACGGTGGCGCAGCAACAGGAAAACCTCGCGAACCCGACGAAGAAGGAAACGGTTTAGCGATGGCCGAGACTCACGAGATGAATTTGATCGATTC
>Ga0187851_10004411_pt1 | contig 11492 bp, 9 predicted proteins | sample June2016WEW_6_10_FD_132997 | JGI IMG/M metagenome (GOLD analysis project Ga0187851, IMG submission 132997) | Peatland microbial communities from SPRUCE experiment site at the Marcell Experimental Forest, Minnesota, USA - June2016WEW_6_10 | ecosystem: Environmental > Terrestrial > Soil > Wetlands... | reverse complement strand
CGGGCGCATGCCGGAGTTTCTCGAATCGCTCAAGCCGGGCGAGCGCGTGCGGGAGCGTCCTTCGCTGGCCAACCTGTCTGGGGAGAAGCGGACCCTGCTGTTACAGATGGCCCGCGGCCGGAAGCACTGAATGCGCATCCTGCTGGCCCAAAACGCGCTTTACTATCCGTCGTACGGCGGCGGCGACCGGTCCAACCGTTTACTCCTGGAGGCGCTGGCCGCGCGCGGTCATGAATGCCGCGTGGTGGCGCGCATCGCCCGCTTTGGCGCAGCCGGACACGCGCAATATCTCGGCGAACTGGAGGCGCGCGCGGTTTCGCCGCTCTCTACCGACGGTGGTGTGGTGGTGTTTCGCCGCGCAGGGGTGGAAGCGCACGTGGTCACGCATCATCCCAATCTGCGGGCGTACTTCTCGGCACAGATTGCGGAGTTCGCTCCCGACGCGATTCTGACTTCCACCGACGATCCCGCGCAACTGCTGTTGGAGGTTTCAGTACGAGCGGACGCGCCCACCGTGTACCTGGCGCGCGCCACGCTGGCGCTGCCGTTTGGCCCAGATTGCGCCTTCCCCAGCGCGGCCAAGACGGAGGTGCTGCGGCAGGCCGGCGCGGTCGTGGGAGTGAGCCGGTACGTCGCCGATTACATCCGCAAGTGGAGCGGAATCCCGGCCGTGCATGTGCCCATCTCGTTGCTGGACCCGCCACCTTATCCCGACCTGGGCCGCTTCGAAAACGAATTCGTCACGCTGGTGAATCCGTGCGGCGTGAAGGGGATTTCGATTTTCCTGGAGCTGGCGGATCGCATGCCCCGGGTGCGGTTTGCGGGCGTACCCACTTGGGGGACCACGCAGGCCGACCGCGCAGCGCTGGCGAGGCGCGCCAACGTAACCCTGCTCGATCCCGTGGATAACGTGGACGACATCCTCCGCCGCACGCGCGTGCTGTTGGTCCCTTCGCTGTGGGCCGAGGCGCGGTCGCGGATGGTGGTGGAGGCCATGCTAAGGGGCGTGCCGGTGATTGCCAGCGATATCGGCGGCATCCCGGAGGCCAAACTGGGCGTGGATTATCTGCTGCCGGTGCGGCCGATCGAAAAGTATCGGGCGCAGCTCGATGAGCAGATGGTGCCGCTGGCGGACTTGCCGGCGCAGGATATCGGGCCGTGGGAAGCGGCGCTTGGGCGGCTGGTTTCGGATCGCACGCACTACGACGAACTTTCGCGGGCATCGCGCCAGGCAGCGCTGGCCGACACAGCAGGCTTGAGCGCGGGACCGTTCGAGGAGCTACTGGAAAGGAGGGCGGGCTTAAGCCCGCGAGGGGCTTTAGCCCCGCTTCCGGTGCGCGAAGCGCCGCCTGCCAATGCGCTGGAGCGCCTCTCCCCGGGGCGGCGCAAACTGCTGGCCTTGCGGCTGCGCGGGATCTCCGGCGAAGGGCACGTTGCGGCTGGCGCGCTGCGCCTGTTCTGCTTCCCGCACGCCGGCGGCGGCGGGGCGGCGTTCAAAGGCTGGGCGGAACGGCTGCCGCCATCGGTTGTGGTTGTGCCAATGCGTCCACCGCCGCGCAGCAAACCGGTCAATATGGCCGAGTTGGTAGCCGCGTTGGGCGATTCCATCGAGGCGTATCTGGACGAACCATTCGCATTCTTCGGACACAGCATGGGCGCGGTGGTGGCCTTTGAGCTGGCGCGCCTGCTGCGGCGGCGCAATCGGCCGTTGCCGCGCATGCTGGTAGCTTCGGGCGCGCGCGCGCCGCGGTTTCGTCGAGGACATGTGCCGGGGCCCGAACCCGGCGAAGCGGAATTCGTGGAGGCGTTGCGGCGGTTGCAGGGAACGCCGCGCGAAGTGCTCGACAATCCCACTTTGTTGCAACTGATCCTGCCGGCATTGCGCGAGGATGCCGCGATATACCGCAATTACATCTATGCCGAAGAGCCCCCGCTCGATTGTCCGATTCGCGCCTATGGCGGATCGGAAGATCCGAACGTACACCGGCAGCACCTCGAAGGATGGGCGGCGGAGACCACGGCGGCGTTTGCAGTACGGGTATTTCCTGGCGGCCACTTCTACCTGCAGACTCACCGCCAGGAGTTTCTCGCGACGCTGGCGCTGGATTTGACTGCGTGAAGTGTACCGGTTTACGCCGTCTCTCGCGTCTCTTGGCTTTGGTAGTATCTGGATAGCTAGCCGAGAGACTGTCTTAACATGCGCTTAACATACTTAGCACTCCCCATGTCTGTATTTGCCGCGAGCCTTGCCTGGGCGCCCGCTGCCAGTGCGGCTACGCCAGCCGCGACGCGATGGATCGTGCTTCTGAACGAGAAACCCGTGGTGGAGCGGTACCCGGGGAGGATCGAGAAGACGCGCCTCGCCGCGGAGCCTTACCGGCAACATCTGCAGCAGGTGCAAGCCGGCCTTCGCCCGCAGATAGTAGGCATGCAGGTGCGCGTGACCGGCTCGTTGCAACACCTGCTGAACTGTATCTTCGTGGTGGCCACGCAGTCCCAAGCCACGGCGCTGCGCAAACTACCCGGAGTGAAGGCCGTGACGCGGCTGCGCCAGTACCGCAGAGCGGACCAGGACAGCATGAGCAATGTCTCGCAGGCTTGGGCTGCGTCGCCAATCGGCGGCGAGACGAATGCGGGGGCCGGCATCAAGATTGGGATGATCGACACCGGTATCGACCAGACTCACCCGGCGTTTCAGGATCCCACACTCACGCCACCCAGCGGTTATCCGATCTGCGACGTGCGGCCATCGGACTGCCCCACGCTGCCGTCCCAGTGCGCGTATACCAACAACAAGATCATCGTCGCCCGCAGTTACGTCTGCGAGATTGTATTCGCCGATGCGACCAACTCGGCTGACCTGGCGGCGCAGTCGCGGCCGGACGATGTTAGCGCGCGAGACTTGGTGGGCCATGGCACGGGAACGGCTTCGGTGGCTGCCGGAATGCCGGTGACTTACAATGGGACCACTATTACAGGGGTCGCGCCCAAAGCGTTCCTGGGTAACTACAAAGTATTCGGCTCGGACGATGTCAATCCGAATGGCGCGGGAAACATTTACCAAGCGCTGGAGGATGCGGTTACCGACGGGATGGACGTGGTCAACATGTCTCTTGGCAGCCCCGCTTGGTACAGCGGGCCGCTCGACGAAGACTCCACTTACTGTCCGAGCACCGGCTTGCCAAACTCGCCGATTCCGATTCCAACGGACTCCTGCGACCCGCTTGCCTACGAAGTGGAAAACGCCATGGACAACGCGCTGGTGACTGTGGTGGTCGCTGCCGGCAATCAGGGCATAAACGGTTATCAGGCCAATTATGGGTGCAGCTCGCCTCCATGCTATCCGCTACCCACCTTCAGCACCATGGCTTCCCCAGCGGATGCGCCTTCCGCCATCGCCGTGGGCGGCATCCAAAACGACGTCACCTACGTCGAGCGAGTGGAAGTAGCCGGCAGCGGAGCGCCGCCGGACGTGCAGGCGATCGCGGCACTTGAAAGCTACGACGGGCCCGCGCCTCTGACGCCGTTGACCAAGCAACTTGTTGACGTTACCCAAGCCGGAGATAGCGACGGGCTACTCTGCAACCCGGTGGGCGCGACGGCCCTTTCGGGCGTATTCGTTCTGGTGCTGCAAGGAACCTGCAGCGACGCTACCAAGGTGACCAACGCACAGAGCGCGGGGGCGGCGGGTGTAATTGAGATTGCCGATATAAGCGGCGCCGCGCTCTACCCGCCGTTTGGACTTGCCGGCACGACCATTCCCACGTTCATCATAGACCAGACCGACGGCGCAAACCTGAAGAGTTATATCGATGCCAATCCGGGCGCCAAGACAACCCTGGATACCACGCCATACCAGGCGTCCGCGGCATCCCAGGGATTTTCACCTTACTCTATGGCGATCTTTTCCTCCCGCGGTCCGGTGAATGAGACGGGCGCGCTGAAACCGGACCTGGTGGCCGCCGCTACAGACTTCCTGATGCCCGCGCAAAGCTACGATCCCTACGGGGAGCTATTCAGCTTCTTTCGGTACGGCATTTCGCAGGGGACAAGCTTTGCCGCTCCCATGGTGAGCGGAAGCGCCGCCCTGGTAAAGCAGTCTAATCCGAATCTGACTCCGCTGCAGATCAGGTCCGCCTTGGTGAATACCGCGTCTCTGTCGAACCTAACGACATCCGATGGATCCACGCAGGCCTCCGTGTCGGAGGCGGGGGCGGGACTGTTGCAGACGCAAAACGCGGTCGTCTCCACCGTGCAGGTGGTGCCATCGCCGGGCAGTTCCTACAACCCCTACTTCGGCGCAACCATTTCCTTTGGAACGGTGGGTACCCCATCGATCACTCCGTCGGGGAAACTGACACTCGATAACACGGGCACCAGTCCGGTTACTTTGACGATGAGCGTTCAGCAGAGCGCCAACTACTCTACGACCGCAGCCGCCGTTTCGGTCAGTCCGTCAACTGTGACCATCCCGGCGGGCACTCCCAGCAGCCCTGGCCAAGCCAGCGTAACGGTAACGGTGAGTCTTGCCAATGGCGCCACGCTGCCGCCCGGACGCTTTGAGGGCGTCATCGCCGCGACAGGCGGGCCGGTTCCGCTCACGATTCCGTACATGTACCTGGCGCCCAGCGGCACTCCATACGATGTGATTCCGCTCAACGCTACCCAACCGGGCCAAGGTTACATTGCATTCGATGGCGCCGTGGGCGCTTATCTTCCGTGGGAGTATCTGGGATGCACCAACACGAACAATAGCTGCGTCAACGATTACGGCCCAATAGCCATTCAGGTGGTCGATCAAACCGGGGCGCCGGTTGCCAATGTCCCTGTTGAATGGGGGGTAACGGAAGGCGCCGGATTGCTCGATGCAAATGACTCGGATAGCTATACGAACTCCAACGGCGTGGCGGGAGCAGCGTTCGTTTTGGGGTCGTCGCCGGGGCCGCAGGAATTTGCGGTCCTGGTGGATGGGACTTACGAATTGCCTTTCGACGGCTATGCGCGCGTGGCTCCGGCGATCAATGCGGGCGGCATCGTGGACGGCGCCAGTTTCAAGCTCACATCGGTGGCGCCCGGTTCCTGGATTTCGGTGTTCGGCACCAATATGTCGGACACTACGCAGGGTAATAGTGGGGTAAATGTCGCGTTCGACAATTGCTCACTGTGCAACGTGGTGAACCAGGCGTTGCCGATGGGCATCGACGGCGCTTCCTTCAGCTTCGATACGTCGAGCCAAAGCTTGCCGGGACGTTTGAATTATGTGAGCCCGACGCAGCTCAATCTCCAGGTTCCATGGGAATTGGCGGGTGCTTCGGCAGCAGTCAAATCGATCGTCAACTACACATACGGCGCGGAATATGCTCTTTCGCTCGCCCAATACTCGCCGGGCTTCTTCGTGATTGACACGGCCAATGATGTGGCCGCACTCGACTTGAGTTACAACCTGGTCAACTCCGGCAATCCGGTGGCGCGCGGCGACTATGTGCAGTTGTTCCTGAACGGGCTGGGACCGGTGTCGAATCAGCCGGGGGATGGTCTGGCGGCGCCGAGCGGTTCGCTGGCGCAGACCACGGCTACTCCGACAATCACGATCGGCGGGCAGGCAGTCGCGACGCCCCAGTTCAGTGGTCTGGCGCCGGGGTTTGTGAGCTTGTACCAGGTTAACGTCCAGGTGCCGGCGGGTATTTCCTCGGGCGCGCAACCGATCACTTGCACTATCGGCGGAGTGACTTCCACTACGGCACAATTGTATGTAAAGTAAGAATTGTGGGGCGGGACTCCAGTCCTGCGGCCGGCGTCCACGCCGGCCTGCGTCCGTGGCGGACGCGCAGACCTGGAGGTCTGCCCCACAAGGAGATGCGCTATAGTGAATGACTATAGCCATGTTCGACAAGGTCGCTGTATTCGACACTACTCTGCGCGATGGTGAGCAGGCCGCTGGCACGCGGCTGGGCAGCCGGGAGAAGCTCATGATCGCACGGCAGTTGGCGCGGTTGAAAGTGGACATCATCGAAGCCGGATATCCGGCGTCGTCGCCGGAAGACTTTGAGGCCGTGCAACTGCTCGCGCAGGAAATCGAAGGGCCGGTGATCTGCGCGTTGTCCCGCGCGGTGCCGTCCGACATCGAGGCTTGCGGGAAAGCGCTGGCGAAGGCCAGACGGCCCCGCATTCATACCGGGATCGGCGTTTCCGATATCCATGTGCTTGGAAAGTTCCGCGACGAACGCTACGGCAGAGACCTGGCTGAGAAGAAAGTCACCATGCTGGCCATGGCCGTCGAGGCGGTCAAGCTGGCCAGGAGCTATGTGAGCGACGTGGAGTTCTACGCGGAAGACGCCGGCCGCGCCGATCGGAGTTATCTCTTCGAGATGCTACAGGCGGCCATCGAGGCCGGAGCCACCGTAGTCAATATTCCCGACACCACCGGCTACACGGTGCCGGAGCAATACGGCGCACTGATCCGCGCGGTTCGCGAGAACGTGCCTAACATCGCACGGGCGGTCATCAGCGTGCACTGTCACGACGACCTGGGCCTGGCGGCGGCCAACACCTTGAGCGGTGTGATGAACGGCGCGCGGCAGGTGGAAGGCACCATCAACGGCATCGGCGAAAGGGCCGGCAATGCCGCGCTGGAGGAAGTGGTGATGGCTCTGCGCACGCGCCGCGACTACTACGGTGTGGATACCGGCATCGATGCGCGGGAGTTTTGCCGGACCAGCCGGCTGGTGGGAGACATGCTCGGCATGCCCGTGCCGCCGAATAAGGCCGTGGTGGGCGCGAATGCGTTCTCGCATAGCTCAGGTATACATGTGGATGGGTTCCTGAAGGAGCGGGAGACCTATGAGATCATGCGCCCGGAGGATGTGGGGCTTGCAGAGAGCCGCGTGGTACTGACCGCGCGCACCGGGCGCCATGGACTGCGCGACCGCCTGGAGAAGCTGGGTTACTCGATATCGCAGGAGGAATTGAACCAGGCTTATCAGCGATTCCTGACCGTGGCGGACAAGAAGCAGGAAGTATTCGACGAGGATCTGATCGCCATCTTACGCGATGAGATCCGTCCCGCCGTGGAAACTTACAAGCTTGAGTATCTGCATATCTATAGCGGGACGTCGGCGATACCGACGGCGACCGTGAGGGTGCGGATGGGCGAGGAGACGCGCGAGGGCGCGGCCATTGGCGACGGTCCGGTGGACGCCGTGTGCAAGGCGATCTCCGGAGTGACGAAGAGCGGCGCCAAGCTGGTGCGGTACGAGATCCGCGCGGTGACTAGCGGGACTGAAGCGTTGGGCGAGGTTACGGCGCAGCTTGAGGAGGACGGGCGGAAGGTGGTGGGACGCGGCGCTTCCACCGATGTGATCGAAGCCAGCGCCAAGGCATATGTGGACGGACTGAATAAGCTGGCGAATCTGGAATCGAAGCGCGCCGCTACTTGAGCGTGGCGCCGAGTGTGGCAATGGTGGCGCCCCATCCGCCGGCCTCCGGCGGCGCGTCGCCGTACGACACCACAAAACCGGTGCGGGCCAGGACCGTGCGCACGATTTCGCGCTGCACTCCGATGCCGCGGCCGTGAATGATGCGGATGGCGCGGAAGCCCAGGCGGTGCGCCTCCTCCAGGTAGGCCTCGACCACACCCTGGACGTCGCGCGGCGGCACGCTGTGCAGGTCGAAGACATCGGTGATGGGGATGCGGATTGGTTCGCCGGGATCTGCAAAATCGTCCGCCATGCTATAAGCTTATACCGGAGGCGCGCGGTGTCCGCCAAGTATACCTACAAACAGGGGCAAGTATCTGGCCTTCCATCTATCCGCACACCAAGCTCCACAAGCGGGCGCCGGCGGAACTGGACATCCAGCGGTACTTTCAGGTGACTCCTCCGAGTGTGCACCAAATGATCCTGACTTTGGAAACGCGCGGACTGATCAGCCGGATTCCGTGGACGCCGCGGTCGATTCAGGTGCTGGTGCCGAAGGACGAACTGCCGGAGCTGGATTGAGGCAACCGCTCCCTCACGGTCGCGGCTCGGAAGCGGGCAATCGGAAGCGGGGCGTCGATTCGCAGCAGGTTACGGAGCCGCGCGCGTGAGCAAGCGGAGGCTTTGCGAGTCTTGCGGATTGTTCTGAGGTAGACTGGACTCCATTATGCGGACCATCATACTGGGCTTGGCATTGATGTTGTTAGTCGCGCCGCGGGGAATCTGCGGCGCAGCCCTCCGGGCGGGCGTGTCGCGGGCGGACATCACGCCGCCAGTGGGCGAACAGATGTGGGGCTTTGAGGACCGGCATCAGCCCGCCACCGGCACGCTGGACCCGCTGTACGCGCGCGTGCTGGTGTTGGAGGCTGGCCCTGAGAGCGCGCGCCGCAGGCTGGCGCTAGTGACGCTCGATCTGGGCCGCAGTTTTGGGCCGGGATCGCTGGCGCGGCTGCGCGAGGCGGCCAGGCGCTCGAGCGGAATCTCATGCCTGCTGGTAGCCGCATCGCACACGCATAGCGCGCCGGTGATCCGGGACGAATACCGTGACGCGCCCCCGGCCTGGGAGCAGGCCGCGTTGGACAAGCTCGGGCGCGCCATCGCGGAAGCTGCGGGCGCGTTGCAGCCGGCGCGCATCGGCGTAGGGACGGGCGCCGTGTACATCGGGCACAATCGCCTGCGGGTGAATCCCGATGGCACGGTGAGCTGGTTCGAACGCAACCAGACGCGCATCCCCACCGCGCCGGTGGACCCGACGGTCACGGTGCTGCGCATCGACCGCGCCGACGGGACGCCGCTCGCGGTACTCACCAACTATGCCTGCCACCCGGTGGTGTTCGGCGCGGACAACCTGCGCTACTCGACGGACTTTCCGGGGGTGATGAATCGCGTGGTGGAGCGGGAACTCGGCGGGCAGGCGCAAAGCTTCCTTCTGCAAGGCGCGCCGGGCGATATCAATCCTTACTACGCGGTCACGCCGATGGAGCAAGATGCGGCTGGCCGGCGCGATTGGACGGGAGAGCGCCTGGGTGAGGAAGCGGCCAGGGTGGCGAAGGAGATTCATACGCGGGCCGTGGATACGCCCAGCATCGACTTCGCCGAATCGACGATTACCGTGCGGTTGCGGTGGGATGTGGACAAGTTTCGCGCCGCACTGTCGAAGTTTCTGGGGCCGGATGGGATGGAGATTTACGGTGCGCGCATCGTGCCGGAGATCCAGTTGCCGGTCACGACGGTGCTGATCGACCGGGACATCGCGCTGATGACTATGCCCGGTGAGCCATTCGTGGATTTCCAGATGAACTGGCGCGACCGCTGCCCCGTGCCGCACGCGCTGCTGCTGGGGTATACGAACGGGTATAACGGTTATTTTCCGACGATCGCGGCGGCGTCGCGCGGCGGCTACGGCGCGGCCAGCGCCAGTACTTGGGCGGAGCCGGGCGCGGGCGAGCGGATGGTGGACAACGCGGTGGTGAAGGTGTACGAGATGCTGGGGCGATTGAGCGATTTGCCGAACGATTTGAAGGGGGATGTATACAAGTGAGGGGACGCTAGTGTTAGTGTGCGCAAAGAGAGCGGATGGCCAATCTTGTGGGGCGGGCGTCCACGCCTGCGGTGGGTCTCCAGACCCGCCTGCTTTTCCCAATAAGTTACGGTTGGTTTTCGGTACTGCGCGTCCGCCTCAGCCGTATCCGCGTACGCGCAGGCCGACATGGACGTCGGCCGCAGGACTGGAGTCCCGCCCCACGATTAACGCAGCTTGCTCAAGAATGGGCCATGATTGGCTGCTCCACAAGGCGCGGGTGGCCGCGATGGCGGTGGCGGTTCTGTTATGCGGCTGCCATCGGCACCGGGTCTCGCAAGCACTCCCGTCGCCCGCGCCGGCTCCTACGGCGCCGGTTGCGTCAACACCGGAATCCGCCGAAACGGGCCTGGCAAGCTGGTATGGCCACCCCTATCACGGGCGGGCATCGGCCAGCGGTGAAATCTACGACATGGAGCAGATGACCGCGGCGCATCGCACCCTGGAGTTCGGCACCATGGTGCGGGTCCACGATCTGGACAATGACAAATCGGTGGACGTGCGGATCAACGACCGGGGTCCATTCGTGGATGGGCGGATCATCGACCTGTCGCACGCGGCGGCGCGGGCCATGGGGATGATCGGTCCGGGAATTGCGCGCGTGAGGCTGGAGATACTGAGCGCGCCCGCCGCGGACCAGGCGCATTTCGGCGTGCAGGTAGGGGCGTTTCGGAATAAGGAAAACGCCGAGCGCCTGCGCCGCGCCATGGCGGCGAAATACGGCCGGGCGCGGCTGGTGGAGCGCGCCGACGAGCCGGGCTTTTGGCACGTCGTGGTGGGGATGGAATCCACCCAGGAGGGCGCATCCGCATTGGCGGATCGCATCCTCGGCGAGGATCACGCGGTGACCACCGCATTCGTGGTTCGCCTGGATTCTGTATAATCGAAGCAGCTAATGGAACGTGGTGCTCCGGGCTGGTCCCACGGCCTGGTGGGGCAGTCGCCGCAGATCTGCGAGATCCGCAGGCTCATCGAGAAACTCGGACGAACCCATGCGCCGGTGCTGCTGTTGGGGGAGAGCGGCACGGGCAAAGAGGTGGTGGCGCGCGCCATCCATGCCGCTAATGCGAGCGGCGAATTTGTACCCATCGACTGCGGCGCACTGGTGGGACCGCTGGTCGAAAGCGAACTATTTGGCCACACCAAGGGCGCTTTCACCGGCGCGTCGGAAGCCAAGCGGGGCCTGATCGAAGTGGCGGACGGCGGCACGGCCTTCTTCGACGAGATCGGCGATCTGCCGCTGGACATGCAGGTGAAGCTGCTGCGGCTGCTGCAGGAGCACGAGTTCCGTCCGGTTGGCTCGTTGAAGCAACGTACTGTGAATATCCGGGTGATTGCCGCCACGCACGAGGATCTGGCGCGCGGCGCGGCGCGGGGGACGTTCCGGCAGGACCTCTACTACCGGCTGAACATCGTGAGCTTGCGGCTGCCGGCGCTGCGGGATCGCAAGGGGGATATTCCGGAGCTGATCGATCACTTCCTGGAGCGCTTGGAGGCGCATCACCGGCTGACCTCGGACACGCTGGATGCCATGATGAACTACGATTGGCCGGGGAATGTGCGCGAGCTGCAAAACTCGATCGAGCGGATGGTGGCGCTGAATACGGGCCCCTGGCTGCGCGTTGAGGACCTGCCTTCCGCGTTGCGGAATCACGGGCCAGCCGAGCCGCCGCTGGCTTCGGCGGTGGCCGCGGGTTCGGAGACCGCGCCGCTGCCGTTGCTCTATGCGCCGCCGCGGCCGGCGGGGTTGTTTCTGGCCACGGTAGAAAAGGAGACCATCCTGAAGGCGCTGGTAGCTACGCACGGCGACCGCGCCAAGGCTGCGCATTTGCTGGGTATCGGCCGCACCACGCTCTACCGCAAGCTTAAGGAATATAAAATCGAGAATTGAACATCGCGCTGGATTCGACGTATAGTGTTGGCGCTGACTTGTCCGG
>Ga0187851_10004407_pt1 | contig 11495 bp, 12 predicted proteins | sample June2016WEW_6_10_FD_132997 | JGI IMG/M metagenome (GOLD analysis project Ga0187851, IMG submission 132997) | Peatland microbial communities from SPRUCE experiment site at the Marcell Experimental Forest, Minnesota, USA - June2016WEW_6_10 | ecosystem: Environmental > Terrestrial > Soil >... | reverse complement strand
TGGCGGTCTTCCCGCCGACCGCGGCGTCGGCCATGGCCAGCAGCGTGGTCGGGACCAGGACCAGGCGGACCCCGCGGAGCCAGCTGGCGGCCACGAACCCGGCCAGGTCGGTGGTCGCTCCGCCGCCAATCCCGACGATGCAGTCGGACCGGGTCACGCCGTGTTCCGCGAGCCGTGACCACAACCGGGCGGCGACGTCGACGCTCTTGGCCGCCTCGCCATCAGGTACTGGCTCGGCCAGCACCCGCAGGCCCGCCGCGGTCAGCGCGCCGCAGGCGGGGCGGGCGATCGCGCCGAGGCCTTCGGCGTGGATCACGACCACGGTCTGGGCCTGTTTCGGCACCAGGCCGGGCAGCTCGCTCAGCACTCCGACGCCGACGACCACCTGGTACGGCGCACCGCCATCGGACGGGTTGACGTCGATCCTGGTCGCGCTCACCGCGAGTCCTCCGGCGGCGGGCCGGCGGTGACAGTGGCCGCGATCTGGGCCGCGAGCTCATCGGGGTCCAGATCGTCGGTTTCCACCGTGACGGCCGCGAGGCGCTGGTAGAGCGGGAGTCGTTCGGTCAGCATGGCGCGCAGGCGGCCGCGCGGGTTTCCCGGGACCACGACGCGGGGACGGTCGAGCCCGATCCGTTTGACCAGAGTGCCGAAGCTGGTCGACAGGTAGACCACCGGCCGGCCCGTGAGCAACTGCCGGACCCCCTCGTCGAGGACCGCGCCGCTGCCAACCGCCAGTACCCCGCGGGCAGGCTCGGCTCCTTGCTCGCCGAGCGCGCTGGTCACCGCGGCCCGTTCGAGCTCGCGGAAGGTTTCCTCGCCGTCCTCGACGAAAATGTCGCCGACCGGCTTACCCGCGGCGGCCGCGATGTCCGCGTCTGTGTCCCGGAACGGCACCCCGAGCAAGTCCGCGACCAGCGGGCCCACCGCGGACTTGCCCGCTCCAGGCGGCCCGATCAGGACCACCACGGGACCGTGCGTCCGGTGAGCCGCCTGAGCTCCCGCGGGGGTCAAGAGATCACCAGGGTCTTGAGGTAGCTGTCTGCGTTGCGGCGCATCTCCTCCACCGAGTCGCCGCCGAACTTCTCGACCGCGGCCTCGGCCAGCACCAGCGCCACCATCGCCTCGGCGACCACGCCGGCCGCCGGGACCGCGGTCGCGTCGCTGCGCTGGTTGATTGCCTTGGCCGGCTCGCGGGTACTCGTGTCGATGGTGTCCAGGGCCCGCGGCACCGTCGAGATGGGCTTCATCGCGGCGCGAACCCGGATCACCTCACCCGTGCTCATGCCGCCTTCGATGCCGCCCGCGCGATTGGTCCGGCGCGCGATCCCGGCCCCGGTGGCCTCGATCTCGTCGTGCGCGACCGAACCGCGCCTGCCTGCGGTGGTGAAGCCGTCTCCGACCTCGACACCCTTGATGGCCTGGATGGACATCAGCGCACCGGCCAGCCTGCCGTCCAGGCGCCTGTCCCAGTGGGTAAAGCTGCCGAGCCCCGGCGGCAGCCCGAACGCCAGGACCTCCACCACGCCGCCCAGGGTGTCGCCGTCCTTGCGGACCGCGTCGATCTCGGCCACCATCGCGGCGCTGGTCGCCGCGTCGAAGCAGCGGACCGGATCGGCGTCCACCGCCGCGCCGTCACCCGGGCCCGGCATCACCTCGTCCGGGACTCGCACTGATCCCAGCGCTACCACGTGGCTGAGGATCTCGACGCCGAGCACCTGGCTGAGCAAGCGCCGCGCCACCTCCCCGAGCGCCACCCGGGCGGCAGTCTCCCGCGCGCTGGCCCGCTCGAGCACGGGGCGGGCGTCCTCGAATCCGTACTTCTGCATCCCGGCCAGGTCCGCGTGCCCCGGCCGCGGCCTGGTCAGCGGCGCGTTCCTGGCCAGGCCGTCCAGCGCGTCGGCGGGCACAGGATCGGCGGACATGACCGTCTCCCACTTGGGCCATTCGGTGTTGGCGACCCTGATGGCCAGCGGGCCGCCGAGCGTGCGGCCGTGCCGGACGCCCCCGGTGAGTTCCACCTCGTCCCGCTCGAACGCCATGCGCGCGCCCCGGCCGTAGCCGGCTCGCCTTCTGGCCAGCGCGGCGGCGATGTCCTCGGTGCTGACCCGCACGCCAGCGGGCATGCCCTCGCAAATCGCGACGAGCGCGCGCCCGTGCGACTCGCCTGCGGTCAGCCAGCGAAACATGATCTCGATCCTACGGGGTTACCTACGGTGAATTTCCTGCGGTCGCAGCCGGCTACATCCGCGCCGGGGCGACGCTGAACTCGATGCCGCGGCGGAGTCGCCCGGCGAGGCGGGCCGCGATGCTGCTCGCGGCCCGGTCCACCACCGGCTCCCAGTCACTGACGGCCAGGGACAGCACGATGGCCAGGTCCGTTCCGTCTGCGCGGCTGGCGGCCAGGCTGAACGCGGCGATCGCGGGCTCCGCGGCGACCGCGGCCTCGACCGCGGCCCGCACATCGGGATCCTCGTGCGCGGGCGGCACCGGCCTGCCGCCGGCCAGCGCCTCGAGCCGGGCGCCCTCGACCGCGAGCGGAATCGGCCCGGCGACGTCGATGACGACCGCGCATGCGTCCGCGACCGCGGCACGCCATACCCGGTCCGCCTCCGCGGGCACCGGGCGTGCGTTGCTTCGCCACCGAGCCAGCGCGTCCAGGCAGGTGAAGGCGAGCACCGCGGGCCTTCCGTCCCGGCCGATCAGCGTGGGCAGCACCATCTCGCTGTTCTTGTCTGAATGGCCGGACGCCGAGCCGTCGGCCAGGACCGCGACCACCGGGACGAGCAGCCGCGCGGCCGACAGCGCGGTCAGCACCGCCTGCTCGCTGGCCTCGCCCTCGACGTAGGCCGCCAGGGCTTGCGCGACGCGGGGATCCGCCCCGCCATTATCATCGCGGAATTGCTTTCCGCCGGGGTTCAAGTGGCCGGACACGGTAATGACCCTACGCTACCCACCACCCCAGCTGGCTCAGGCCCAGCGATATCCGTCAACCTTAGGTACCTATGTGACTACCTAAAGTCATGAATCCTGTGAATGCTCCGCTTTACGGCCAACGGCTGTCATTAAGTAGGCACAATCAGTTGAGCGAGGATATTACGAGCGGAAGGGAGCATGGGTGGCTCAGCCCGAGCGACTGTCCGCCATCGCACCAGGCACGCCGATGTGGAAGGCGGTCCCGCCGCGCCTGGTCGGCCCCTACCTGACGGGGCAGCGCTCCGTCCTGGCCGGCTATGTCTACCGCGCTACCGACGTCCGGTTCCACAACCCTGCCGAGGCCTACCTCGCGTTGAGCCTGGGCTGGGAGGACTCGGAGTTCACGCCGACCATGAGCGAGCTCTACCTGGTCTGCTGGCTGGCCCGGCCGATCGACGGCTACACGGAGGCCGCGGGTCATGGCGCACCCGAGTTCTACCTCGAGCCCATCGCGATCCCGGTCGGCGCCGGCATGTGCAGGCTCGGCGCAGACGGAGAACAGCTCGTGGCCCGGTATGACGGCCTGGCCTGGCAGCATGCGGAGCTGTGAGCCATGCGATACCGGCTGATGGCCACCTACCTCGGCGTCCCTTACCACGCAGGACTTGGACCCGACGGCAACGACGTGACGCTGTTCTCCCCGGGACCGCCGCCGGAGGAGCTCGGATTCACCGCCGCCCCCGGCCACTGGCGCAAGCAGGTCAGCGTCACCGACCTGTCGGCCCTGTGGCAGTCCCGGCTGGTCGGCGAGTACCGGGGCGAGCCCTGCCTGGTCCTGGACGACCTCGGCGAGCGGCTGCACATCGTCTATCTGGGCCGGGACGCGGTGCGGGCCAGGCAACTCGGCTACTGGGAGATTGACCGCGAGGTCTTCGAAGTGGTGGTGGCCCGCACCGACGTGGACGGCCTCACCGAGGAACGGGTGGAGTTCCCGCTGAGCGCCGCCATGTTCCCGTCGTCGAACCCGGCCCCGCCGCCCGCCGCCGGGCCGCTCTTCGATGTGTTCAGGCCGGCCGGCGGGAGCCCGCCGACCAGCCCCGAGGCCGAGCCCGAGACCTTGATCCAGGGCCGCCTGGACGCCCAGGGGCGCGTGATATCAGGGGTTTCCGCCGAGCCGACGGGACCGAGGACCCGAATGGGACCCGTCCCGTCGACCCGCTCCCCTGCTCCGCCGGGGTACCCCGGCCAGGGCCAGGGGCCGCGCACCACGGACCGCGCGGCGGCCTGGCACGGCTCGCCCGGGCCCGGACCCGGTCCCTGGTCCCGCGACAACCCCCGGCCTGGGCCCTGGGCCGGGGGTGACCCAGGCCCAGGCACCGGCCCAGGCCCGGGCCCTGAACCCGGTCCGGCCGCGGCACCCGCCCCTGCTCAGGCGCGCGCTCGAGCAGAGGCGGCGCCGCCCGGTCCGCCGGCGCAGCCCAGACAGGCGGCGCAGTCTGGTCAGCCGGCGCCGGCGGGCAGGCGGACCGCCCGCAAGGACCGGGTCTCGCCCCAGTCGGTTTTTGCCGAGCTCCTCAGCCTGGCCGGCATTCCGCAGGCCACATACGCGGTCGATGAGGAGGTGCCGGGCGCAATGTGCCTGGTGAAGGCCGAGGGCGGCTTCGAGGTGTTCAGCTGCACCGATGACGCCCGGCTCGAGGTGCATTTTTTCGAGGATGAAGAAGCGGCCTACTTCTACCTGTTCGGCGTCCTGGCCGCAGAGGCCATCCGGAGCAGGCGACTCGGCCCGACCAGGCCAAACGGCTACGTCAACGGAAACCGCGGCCCGGCGGGGGCGGCCGGCGCCGGACTGCCGGGGAAAACGTTTCGAAGTACTTACGGGACAGAAAGTTAGCCAAATCGCAGTCTCGTCCAGCTATTGTTGAATAGCCGGCGGGGCTGACGGTCCCCCGCTCCCCAAGCAGCCTCGCCGGCCTCTCCAATCACGGATCGACAAATAGTATTGACGGATCACTGTGCAATCCCTTTGTCATTCCAGGCAAATAACTTTACCGGCTTCACTTCAGGCTCAATGCGTCCCGCGACGGTGGGCCAGGACCGTGGGATCGAGACCAACGGCCCCCCGTACTGTGGCGTACGTGACAGATTCCCCGGACCGCCGGGCCCGGACGGGCCGGTACCGGTGACCGCCGGGGTGGCCAGCCTGGCGGCCCGCGAGCTGCTGCGCGGAACGCGTCGGCCCGGCAAGGTCCTAGCCGCGCTGCCGCACGCGATCTACCTGGAATTCGCCGAGGTCGAGTGCGAGCCGCGCGTGATCGCCATCTCGCCGCCGGACGCCATCAGGCTGCCGAACGCGATTATCACTGGCCCGTGGGAGTCTCCTCCCCGGGCCGAGACCGGACCGTGCTGGGCGGGCGAGGACGCCGTGATGGCGTGCGGCCTGGATATCCGTATCGTCCGCTGGTGGGATCCCTCGCCGGTGTTCGGGCCGCTGTCCCGGGCCAGGCTCGATCATGGTGACGGCGTCCTGGCCCGGCTGTGCGCCGCGGCCGAGCAGGCGCCGGGCCTAGCCGGCCATGACCGGGCGGCTCAGCTGGCGGCCTGCTGCGCCAGCGGTGACCTGGCCGGCGCCGTCGAGGCGGCCGAACACCTGGTAGGCCTCGGTCCCGGCCTGATGCCAAGCGGCGACAGCATGGTCAGCGGCGTTCTGCTCGCGCTGCGACTGCTCGGCGGCGCCATTTCCGGCGGCACCCGGGCGGTCTGGCTGGCGAACTGGCTCAGCGCGGCGGCGACCTACGATGCCGCGCAGCGAACCACCACCCTGGCCGCGGCGCTGCTGCACTGCGCCGCCCGCGGCCAGGCCGCGGCCGAGGTTTCCGCCGTGCTGCTCGGGATGGCCGGCCAGGAGCCGCTCGAGCCCCCGGCGGCCAAGCTGCTCGCGTCGGTTCAGGGAGCCGATCTCGCCTGGGGATTGGTGGCCGGCTGCCGCGCCGCGTTGCGGCTGTCCGTATCCTTAGGCCCGTGATCGTTCCGCTGACTGGGCTGCAGTACGAGATCGACGCCGACGACTACCACGCCACGGTCACCGAGCTGGGTGCGGGTCTGCGTGAGCTGACCTTCCGCGGCCAGCCGGTGATCGCGGGCTACCAAGCTGACGAGCTGCCGCCCGCGGGCGCGGGCCAGCTGCTCGCGCCCTGGCCCAACCGGATCGACGGCGGCCGCTACGTCTTCGACGGCACCGAGCAGCACCTAGCCCTGACCGAACCCGCTCGCGGCCACGCCATCCACGGCCTGACCCGGTGGATGCCGTGGGCTGTCGTCAGCCACGACGCCAGCGCCGTGCGGCTGCGCAGCGCTCCGCACGGCCAGCAAGGTTATCCGTTCGCCCTGGAAATCGAGGCCGAGTACCAGGTGCGGTCAGGCACGGGGCTGCACGTCTCCATCACCGCGCGTAACCGGGGCAGCCACCCGGCGCCCTACGGCACCGGCCAGCACCCCTACCTGACCGTCAGGACGGCCTCGGTCGACGACTGCGAGCTGATGTTGCCGGCCGGGTCCTGGCTGCCCCTGGACGACCGCGGCATCCCATCCGGTCCTGCGCAGTCCGTCGCGGGCACGCCCTGCGACTTCAGTCAGCCGCGGCTGATCGGCACCACCAAGCTTGACCATGCGCTGACCGGTCTGAGCCGGGACTCCGACGGCCGGGCCTGGGCGCGCCTGACCGCCGACGGCGGCGCCGGAACCCAGGTGGGCCTATGGGCCGGCCAGGGCTACCACTGGCTGCAGGTCTTCACGGCCGACCCGCTCGGGCCGGACCTGCGCCGCAAGGCGGTGGCCATCGAGCCGATGACCTGCCCGCCAAACGCCTTCGTGACCGGCGATGACCTGCTGGTGCTGCAACCCGGTGACACCGTCACCCATACCTGGGGCATCGCGGCCCTGCGAGATTAGGTTCTCTTCTCCCGAACGATCCGTGGTTCTCGTCCCTGGCCACTGTTCTCGCTGGCATTGTTCTCGCTGGCACTGTGCTCGCTGGCCAGGCGCGCTACCCGCTCGAGATCCTCAGCCGTGTCGATGTCGTCCGGGCGGCCGGTGTCACCGCACTCGATGAGCGTGACGAGGTCCGCCCGGGACCGCAGGAACGCCCGAGCGCCCTGATCGCCGGTGGCCGTCGCGAGTATCTCGGGCCAGTGCTCGCGGGCCAGCAGAACCGGATTGCGGGGCCTGCCGTCGTAGGCGGCCACCGCCACGCTGGCTCCATCGCGGTAGGCCGCGATCAGGCGCGCGACCGCGGCCGCTCCCACGAGCGGCTGGTCGGCCAGCGCGACCACTGCGGCACCCACTTCGGACAATCCGGTTTCGGACAATCCGGTCTCGGACAATCCGGTCTCGGACAGTGCGAGTAGGGCGGCGCACAGGGAGGATCCCATGCCGGTCCGCCAGCGTTCGTTGTGGACCATGCGAATCTGGCCGGACTCCACCGGGGTCACCGGGGTCACCGGGACGGCGCCGGTGACGATGAGGATCGGGTCCGCGCCGCCGGCCTGTAGCAGCCGGACGCCGCGCTCGGCGAGCGTCTGGCCGGCCAGCTCGACCAGCGCCTTGGGCCGGCCAAGCCGGGAGCCTTCCCCGGCGGCCAGCAGTACCCCCGCCACCTTCGTGCGCACGGCCCCCAAGCGTACGCGCCCATCGGAGGTACCATCCATCACGGATTAGGAGCGCTGACACGTATGAGCAAACAGGACCCGGCGTCCCTCAGCATCGATACCACCACGCCGAACGTCGCCCGGATCTATGACTACCTGCTCGGCGGTAAGGACAATTTCGCCGCGGACCGCGAGGCGGCCAGGCAACTCCAGGACGCGATTCCCGACGTTGCGGCGATCGCCAGGGACAACCGGTCGTTCCTGGGCCGGGTGGTCAGGTACCTGGCCACCGAGGGCGGAATCCGGCAGTTCCTCGACCTGGGCAGCGGTCTTCCGACGCAGGCCAACGTGCACGAGCTCGCCCAGGGGGTGGTTAGCTTCGCGCCGGGCGTGCACGTGGTCTACGTGGATAATGATCCGGTGGTGGCCTCCCACGGACAGGCGCTGCTCGCCTCGGGGGGGAACGTAGCCATGGTGTTCGGCGACCTTCGGCGGCCTGCCAGCATCCTCCGGGACCCGGACGTCGCCGGGCTACTTGACCTGTCCCAGCCTGTCGGCGTGTTGTGCACAAGCACGCTGCACTTCATCGCCGACGAGGCCGAACCGCACAAGATCGTCGCGGAGTACCGTGACCACCTCGCCTCCGGCAGCTACCTGGCCATCACCCACGCCATCGGAGCGGAAGAACTCGTGGCCGAGCGCAGGGGGGCGGAGGCCGTTTACCGCCAGGCGTCGTCTCAGCTGCACGTTCGGCCGCTGGCCGACGTGCTGCGGTTCTTCGATGGCTTCGAGCTCGTCGAGCCTGGGTTCACCTGGCTGGCCGAATGGCGCCCTGAGCCGGGGACCGCGCCGATCGGCAGGGTGCAGTCCATGCGCGGGGGCGTGGGACGCAAGCCCTAAAGGCTGGCTCAGCCAGCCAGCTGGTGGTGGATGCGGCCCTGGGTGGCGGTCAGCGGCTGGCCGGTCCCGCCCCAGCGGAGCTGGATCAGCTCCGCGGCGATCGATACCGCTGTTTCCTCGGGCGTCCTGGCCCCGAGGTCGAGCCCGATCGGCGAGCGCAGCCGGGCCAGCTCGTCCTCGGTCAGGCCGACTTCCCGCAGCCGGGCCAGCCGGTCGTCATGGGTTCGCCTGCTGCCCATCGCGCCGATATATCCCGCCGGGGTGCGCAGCGCGACCTCGAGCAACGGTACGTCGAACTTCGGATCGTGGGTGAGGACGCAAATGACCGTCCTGGCGTCCACGTCCGTCCCGCCCAGGAAGCGATGCGGCCAGTCGACCACCACCTCATCGGCGTCGGGGAAGCGCGACGTGGTGGCGAACACCTTCCTAGCGTCGCAAACGGTGACGTGATACCCGAGGAATTTCCCGACCCGCGCGACCGCGGCGGCGAAGTCAATGGCCCCGAAGACCAGCATTCTCGGCGCCGGCGCGAACGAGTTCACGAACACGCTCAGCTCGTCGCCGCGCCGCTCGCCCTGCGCCCCGTACCTGCGGATACCGGTCAGTCCCTGGGCCAGCATGCCCCGGACGTCGTCGTCCACGGCCGCGTCAAGCCGCGGTCCCGACCCCAGCGTGCCCGACGCGCCCGCCTGCCAGGCGTCCCGGGCCAGCCCTTGGCCCCCGTCCCCCTCAGCACTGTCTGTCTCAGCACTGTCCGTCTCAGCACTGTCCGTCTCAGCACTGTCCGTCTCAGCACTGTCCGTCTCGGCGCCCGGCCGGATGTCTCCCGCCCAGATCACCCGCCTCGCGCCGATCTGGCCCGGGCCCGCGATCACCGTCGCGACCGCCACCGGTTCACCGCGCTCCACCGCGGCGGCGATGTCCCCGAGCTCGGGGAAGCTGTCCTTATCCACCCGCTCGACGAAGAGGTCGATGATGCCGCCGCAGGTCAGCCCGACCGCGAACGCGTCGTCGTCGCTGACGCCGTAGGTCTGGAAGACGGGGCTCCCGGTCCGGCAGACATCAAGCGCAAGCTCGTAGACCGCGCCCTCGACGCACCCGCCGGATACGCTGCCGATGACCTCGCGGCCGGCTGAGGAGGACACCGCCAGCGCCGCACCTGGATCACGGGGCGCGCTGCGGTAAGTCCGCACCACGGTGGCCAGACCGAAGGTCTCACCAGACTCCCACCACTTAGTGATCTTGTTCAGGATGTCACGCACGTGCGTCACCTCGGCCTTTGATGTCCTCACCCAGCTCCACGCTACGCGGCTCGGCCCTTGTCCGCACGCCGGGGAAGTCCCCGCCGCCCGCGCTGAGCCCGCCTTCGGACCGAACCCGTACCCTTGTCATTCCTATTCCCGCGGTTTAACGCATGTCACGGCGGTAGCCTCACGAGCTTGCACGGTGCGGCGGGACCGGCGGGTCAGGAGAGGCGGTTGCGGACGGTGAGGACGGCCTTGCGGATCAGGTCGGGGATGTCGGGGTGGGCGGAGCGCTCGCTGTCGGCTAGTTCGTCGGCCGAGAGCCAGCCGTACTTATCGGTGGTGGCCCGCTCCCACTCGTCCAGACCCTCCAGGCTCACCTCGGTGGAGGTGACGGCGACCGCGAAAAATGTCTGGTCCTGGGCGATCCGGTGACCGCCCCAGAAGAACTCGATCTCGTTCTGCGCGATCGGCTCGCCTAGGTGCTCAGGGGAAACCGAGATGCGGGTCTCCTCGTACAGCTCACGGACCGCCGCGTCGCGCAGTGACTCACCCTCGTCGGCGGCGCCCCCAATGGTGAACCAGAACGGATCCTCGGGGCGGTGCGGATCCCAGCCGTGCAGCAGCAGCGCACGGCCTTCGGCGTCGACCGGCAGCACCCGGGCGGTCTGTCGGCGCAAGGGCGGGCCGGCGGGATCGCCCTGGGAGATCTGGGCGGCCGGAATCACCCCGGACACGGAGGGATCGGGAGGAGGCGTCTCCCCGGCATAATCCGGCACGGCTACTCCACGATCTTGGAAATAGGAATCTCCAGTATGTCCTGCGCGCCGACCGCTTTCAGAGCCGGTATCAGCGTGTTGACGCCGCGCTTGGGCACCACGGTCTCCACCGCGTTCATGTTCCCGCGAGCGAGCGTGGTGATGGTCGGCGAGGACAGGGCGGGCAGCATCTCGGTGACGACGCCAAGTTGCTCCGCGGGCACGTTGAGTTTCAGCAGGACGTGGCCGCGGGCCTGGATCGCACCGCGCAGCAGCAGGGCGATGTCCTCCATGGCGGCCCGCTTCTGCTCGTCCGCGAACGCCGGCGTGGACGCGATCAGCTCGGTGTAACTGGTCAGCAGGGTATCCAGGATCCGCAGCCCGTTCTTGCGCAGCGACGAGCCTGTCTCGGTGAGATCCACGATCGCGTCCACGATGTCAGGCACCTTGGCCTCGGTCGCGCCATACGACGGGATGACCATCGCCTTGACGCCGTGCGCGTCAAGAAATCGCCTGGTCAGCGACGGAAACTCGGTGGAGATCCGGACTCCGTCCGGCAGGTCGGAGACCGACTGCCAGGTGGCACCGTCAGGTACCGCGAGTACCACCCGGACCGGCCGCGAGGTGGCCTTCGAATAATGCAGTTCACCGAGTGAGACCACCTCCGCTTCGGTCTCCGCGATCCAGTCGCGCCCGGTGATACCGACGTCGAACAGCCCGCGTTCGAGGTAGGAAGGGATCTCCTGAGGCCGCAGGAACCGTACCTTGTCGATCCGCGGGTCGTCGATCGAGGCGTGGTATTCCCGGTCCGAGGATCGCCGGACGGTGAGGTCGGCCGCGTCGAACAAGTCGAGGGTGGCCCGCTCGAGCGAGCCTTTGGGCAGTACCAGCGAAAGCATGAGTTATCCCTGTTTCTCAGATGATCCCCGAAAGGGGTCGCGGTGCCCTTGCATCCCTTCTTAGGGGTGCAAGGGCACCGCGACCTCCAAACGAGTCAGCGCCGCGACGTGGGGGGAGGCGACAGGGCGGGG
>Ga0187851_10004406_pt1 | contig 11496 bp, 14 predicted proteins | sample June2016WEW_6_10_FD_132997 | JGI IMG/M metagenome (GOLD analysis project Ga0187851, IMG submission 132997) | Peatland microbial communities from SPRUCE experiment site at the Marcell Experimental Forest, Minnesota, USA - June2016WEW_6_10 | ecosystem: Environmental > Terrestrial > Soil >... | reverse complement strand
GTGGCGGCCGGGAACATGCGGCGCAGGATCGTGCCCAGCTGCGTCACCGTCGACGCCGGGACCGCCCCGTCGTGATCGAGCCGTGAGCCGAAACGGTAGGGGATGCCACGGCCGCCGAGCGCGATCCGGCCGTCCGGGGTGCGCTGGGCGTAGATATACGCGTGGGCCTCGTCGCTGAGCGTCTCGCCGCCGTCCCAGCCGATCGATGTCCAGGCCTGGTCACTGAGCGGACCTGTGATGATCATCGAACTGTTCATCGGCAGCAACGTCCTGCGCTGCCCGGGCAGCTCCGCGGTGAAGCCTTCCGTGCACCGCAGCACGTACGGCGCGCGCACCTCGCCGCCCGGCGTGCGGGCCCGGCCGGCGGTGATGGACGTCACCGGGGTCCCCTGGTAGAGCAGGACACCCGCGCGGGTGACCACCTCGGCCAGCCCGGCGGCCAGGTCAGCCGGCTGCACCCGGGCGCAGTGCGGTGAGTACAGGGCCCCGACCGCGCCCGCCACCTGCAGTCGTCCGGCGAGCTCGTCCCGACCCAGGTACCGGATGATCTCAGGCCCGTCACCCCAGGCTCGGGCGGCGGCCAATCCCTGGCGGAGCCGGGCGTCCTGGGCCGCCGAGGTGGCCACGGTGAGCGTGCCGCCCTTGACCAGGCCAGCGTCAATGCCTTCGGCCGCGCAGACCCGGCCCACCTCGTCGACGGTCTCGCGCAGCCGCCGCTCAAGCTCCCGCACGCCCGCCCGGCCCGGCCCGGCCCTGGCGTACCTGGCGCGTGAACCAGGCAGGGTCGCCGTCACCCAGCCGCCGTTCCGGCCGGAGGCGCCGAACCCGGCGAACTCGGCCTCGAGCACGGTAACCCTCAGCCCGGGGTCAGCCCGCTTGAGGTAGTAGGCGGTCCACAGCCCGGTGTAGCCGGCTCCGACGATACACACGTCGGCCTCGGCGCTGCCCGGCAGCGGCGGACGCCGGTCCGGCCGGCCGTGCGACTGCCACCAATAGGACACCTCCCCGTTCCGCACCCAGGACCCCCCGACAGACGCACAACGGTTCGTTCGGAACAAATTATCTGAAAGGCCACAGAAAGTCGCATCCGGCGCCGCGGATCACCCTCGCTCAGGCCGGCTTCCGGTCGGTAGCAGGGTAGCGTCATGAGTATGCGACTTGGGGTGCTTGATGTGGGGTCGAACACGGTGCATCTGCTCGTGGTTGACGCCTACCAGGGGGCACGCCCCATTCCTGCCTTCTCGCACAAGGTCGAACTCAAGCTCGCCGCGCACCTGGAGGACGGGAGCACGCTGTCCGGGCGCGGCGAGAGCAGCCTGCGGGCTGTGGTCGAAGAGGCGCTGCGGATCGCGGAGGACAAGGGGGTCGAGGACATCATCGCGTTCGCGACCTCGGCGGTCCGGGAGGCCGTGAACGGCGAGCAGGTACTGGCCAGGATCCGCAAGCAAACCGGTGCGCAGATCAACGTGATGACCGGCCAGGAGGAGGCGCGGCTCACGTTCCTCGCCGCCCGGCGCTGGTTCGGCTGGTCGTCCGGGCGGCTGCTGATGATCGACATCGGCGGCGGCTCGCTCGAGGTGGCGTCGGGCATCGACGAGGAGCCCGACGCGGTGGCCTCGCTGCCGCTCGGGGCCGGCCGCCTGACCAGGTACTGGATCAGCTCTGACCCGGCGTCAGGCCAGGAGATACGCCGCCTGCGCAAGCACGTGCGGGCGGAGATCGGCCGGGGGGCCGGCGGCATGCTGCGGCTGGGGGCGCCGGATCACGTGGTGGGAACCTCCAAGACCTTCCGGCAGCTCGCCAGGATCGCCGGCGCGGCTCCGTCCGGCGAAGGCCCCTACGTCAAGCGCATCCTGCGCCATGCCGACGTCGCGGCCCTGGCCGAACGGCTGCCCTCGATGTCGCAGGCCGAGCGCGCCCGGCTGCCTGGCGTGTCAGTCAGCCGGACGCCGCAGTTGCCGGCCGGAGCCATCGTGGCCGACGCCATCTTGGACTTGCTCGACGTCGATCAGCTCGAACTGTGCCCGTGGGCCCTGCGTGAGGGCGTCATCCTGCGGCGCCTGGACATGCTCGCGCAGGGCCTGGACACGGGTCAGCTGAATCCGGGCCTGACGGGTTAGCTGTCACCGGCCGGCAGGATGCGGATGTTCTCGGTCTGGGCGTCGGAATCGAGGGCGGTGCGTGGCTGGGACCGCTTGTCCTGCGGCTGTCCCGGCTGGGACGGACCGGCCTGAGACTGGCCCGGGTGAGCCGGGGCCGCGGGCGGGGCCTGGGTGGCCTGCTGGGCCGGGCCCCTCTGCACCGGGGTCATCTGGGTGGGGGCAGCGGCGACGAGCTTGGCGGTCACGGCGGTGGCCGGTGGCCGGACGCCCGGGCGGGGTCCGTCCTGGCCCGCCGGGCCGTTCGGTCTGGTTCCCGCCGCGGCTGGCCGCGGTGCACCCGGGGACTCCGGCGAGCCGATCGCCTGGGCGGTTACGTGCTCGACCTCGTCCTCGAGTGACATGCGGGCGGTTTCGGCCGCGACCAGGGCGGAGACTCCGTCCAGGATTTCCGTCAGCCGCTTGATCGTTTCCGTGTGCCGGTTGGACAGCAGGTTCAGGCGGCGCTCCGCGCCGTCATGGATGGCGGTGGCCCTGGCCGTCGCCTCGTCAAGCGCCTTCTTGGCCTGGGCCTGGGCGCTGTTCAAGGCGCTATCGGACTTCTTCTTCGCGTCGCCGGTGGTGCGCTCGGCCTCGGCCCGCGCGGCGGTCAGGGTCTTCTCCGCCTCGGCCCGCGCCGTCGTGATGGCCCGCTCGGCCTGCTCCTGGGCCGCGGTGAGCATGCGCTCGGCCTGCTCGCGCGCCTCGGCCCTGGCCTTGTCCGCCTCCGCCAGAGCATCGTTGCGCTGCCGGGCGATATCCTCGTGGGCCTTGGATTTCTGCGATCTGGCCTCGTCATCGGCAAGCTTGAGGATCTGGGCGATACGCTCACTGACTTCTTCGTGCGCGGGCTTGGCGCCGAGGGCCTGCTGGCGGGCCGTGGCCAGGTCGTCCCTCAGTTCCTCGCCCTCGTCGAGGGCGCGCGCCAGGCGCTGCTCCAGGTCGCGGATCTGGCTACGGCAGCGGGCAATATATTCATCCACCTGACGGCGGCTGTATCCACGCATCTGCATTTCGAATGCGTCCTCGTGGACCAGGTTCGGCAGGAGATCACTGTTGTCATTCATGGCTTCCCGAGGGTGATGTAGTCCGAAGGAGACGGAAACGGTGTCCTGAGTAGCGGGGTGCGCGGGTGCAGGCTCGCCTGGCGATCCGCCGGGGACCGCTACTTCTGTAGTATGCGTGCTCGGAGCGGCAGGGCGGGGCGAATCGTCTAGGACTGGGCCGGAACCCGCAACCGGATGCCGCCTATATGGTCAATATCCACGTTTGTCAGCTTTTGTCCGTTAATACGTCATGTATAGTTTACTGAGCACTATGGGTCGTGGTGCGAATGTTAAAACTGTGGCTCGCGTTATCGGATTGACGGCGACTGTGTGGCGGTTTGCCGGAATCGTTACCGCCAGGGTGGGTAAAACCGCACGTGAAGGTGATCGGCGAATGGCCCTGATGGGTCATGCGGAGGAGCAGTGTCGGCACGTAACCTGGGGCGCAAGCGAGCGGAGCCGCGATCAGCGCCGGAGGTGAGCACGATTCCCAGGCAGTTGGACCTTCGTGTCCACGACCGGGTCGCTCTCGATGAGATCGAGCTTTACGCCGAGGTGCTGACCGCGGTGGCGGCCGCCGACCGGCCGCTGACCGCTGCGGAGCTGGACGAGGCGCTAGGCATCCGCGGCCGCTAGCGGGCCGTCGGGCGGCCCTGCCGGTACATGACGTCTGTCCTGGCCCGGGTGAAACCGAGCGCCTCGTACATCCGGATCGCGGCCGTGTTGTCCTCATCGACATACAGCATCGCCGTCTCCAGGCCGAGATCACGCAGGTGGTTCAGCCCGGCCAGGGTCAGGGCCCGGCCCAGCCCGCTGCCTTGCTCGGCGGGATCCACCCCGACGACGTAGACCTCCCCGACGCCCGGCCCGGCCCCGGCCGCGAGGCCGTCACCCGCTCGGGCCCGGCTACCGGCCGGCTGCGGCGGGTGGACCTTGGTCCAGTGGAAGCCCGCCATCCGGCCATCTCGCACCGCGACGAAGAATCCCGCCGGGTCGAACCAGGATTCACGTTCCCGCAGCTCGATATCGCGCCGGGTCCAGGCGCCCTGTTCCAGGTGCTTGGCGAAGGCCCGGCCGTTCAGGCTCAGCCATTCTTCCTCGTCCCGGCCAGGGACAAAGGTACGCAGCTCCCGCCCGGCCGGCCACTCCGGCCGGGCCACCGGGTCGCGCAGCGACCGGTGCATCTGCCACAAGGTGCGGAAACGCTCGAAACCCGCCGTCGCGGCCAGCCTCTCGGCGGCCGCCAGGTCCCCGTGCGCCCACAGCTGGAGGAGGTGCCCGTTCGCCGCGGCGGCCAGCTCGGCCAGCAGGGCCCGGCCGAGGCCCTGCCTGCGGCGGTCCGGGTGCACCACGAGCTCGCCGCTGACCTCAGGCTCCGGCGGGTCCAGGTGGGCGTAGGCAGCGATCTCGCCGGCCGCGGTGGCGACAAAATCACCACCGCGCCGCGGATCCTGGTCGGCGGGACCCGAGCCAGAGCCGTCGTACCGCAGATGCAGCAGCACCGGCTCCGACAGCGGCGGCACCCCGTCGGTCGCGCTCGCCGTGCCGGCCAGGGCCACGATGCCAGCGACCTGCGCCGCGCTGAGATCGACACGGGAAATCGACCATGCGGTCATCGGAGGGGGTTAGCGCGCGGCGGTGGTGGCCCTGACCCCAGAGACCCCGGAGATCCCCTCGCCTGGCGTGCTCCGGGTCCGATCCTCGCCGAGAGCCCCCTGCGGCCGTTCGGCCCGCTCGCCCTTGACCGGCACGAACCGGTATCCGACATTGCGCACGGTGCCGATCAGGGCCTCGTGCTCGGGGCCGAGCTTGGCCCGCAGCCGCCGGACGTGCACGTCCACCGTCCGGGTGCCGCCGAAGTAGTCATAGCCCCAGACCTCCTGCAGCAGCTGCGCGCGGGTGAAGACCCGGCCCGGATGCTGGGCGAGAAACTTGAGCAGCTCGAACTCCTTGAAGGTCAGGTCAAGCACCCGGCCGCGGAGCCGGGCCGCATAGGTCGCCTCGTCGATGGCCAGCTCGCCGGAGCGGATCTCGTCCGGCGCGTCCGCCACGGCGGCGACGGCCCGGCGGCCGATGGCGAGCCTGACCCTGGCCTCCACCTCGGCCGGGCCGGCCGTGTGCAAGATCACGTCGTCGACGCCCCACTCGGCGTTGACCGCGGCCAGGCCGCCCTCGGTCACGATCGCGAAGAGCGGGCAGTCCAGGCCGGTCGTCTGCAGGAGCCGGCAGATGCTCTTGGCGTGCGCGAGCTCGCGCCGCGCGTCCATCAGCACCGCGTCCGCGGGCGGGGCCTCCACCAGAGCGGACGCGTCTGCGGGCAGCACCCGGACCGGATGCAGCAAAAGCCCGAGAGCGGGCAGGACTTCCGCGGACGGTTCCAGCACGCCGGTGATCAGCAGCAGGTCGCTCACTCGGTGGCACCTCCACTCGCTGGTGCGGTCGCACCCTTGCTCCGTGACTACTTGTATAAACAGACAAGGACCCGGGGGCAACGGCGCCCGGGTCCCGATGACAAGAGGATATCCCAAATGGCCAGAGTAACAATCCAGTACTGGGCCGCGGCCAAGGCGGCGGCCGGCGTTGAGGCGGAGTCGGTGGACGCGGAGACGCTGGCCGAGGCGCTCCGGGTCGTGGTGGCCCGGCGCGGCGGCGACGGGCGGCTGGCGTCGGTGATCGAGAGTTCTTCCTTCCTGGTCGACGGTGCGTCGGCGGGCCGCCACGTGGCCGCCGACCTGGTCCTGCGGGACACGGCGGTGATCGAGGTGCTGCCCCAGTTCGCCGGGGGATAAGGCGAGAACGCCGCCAGGGGTGGGCTTTCCGTGTGTTTTGCGGCACACTGAGGAGATAATGCCCTAAAGTGTCCGAGCCAACACGTTCTGAAGTCAACCGCCGACGGCCGGGTGAGCATGAGCCAGCACGGACCTCCGAGTCCCCCGGGTCCCCACGTCCCCGGGGCCGCCCCAGGTGACAAGAATTATCCCGGCGGTTTGAACCGCCCCAGTCCGCCGCACGTTCCAGCTGATGTGCCGAACGCGGGAACCGCGCCCCGCCAGGGGCGGGTGGCAGACGAGGCCTTTGTCCGGGCGCTTTACGCCGAACACGGCGGTGCCCTGCTTCGTTACGCCCTCCACCTCACCGGCGGTGACAGGCAGCGTGCGGAGGACCTAGTGCAGGAAACAATCGTACGGGCGTGGCGCCACCCCGAGGCGCTGGCCGACCGCCCAGCCCGGCCATGGCTGTTCGCCGTGGCCCGCAACCTTGCTGTCGATTCCTACCGTGCGCGGCAGGCCAGGCCCCCGGAGACCGGTCAGGCGGCGCTGGAACTGCTGCCGTCGGACGACGACGCCGACCGCACGCTCGAGTCGTGGGCCGTCGCCGACGCCCTCGCCTCGCTGCGGCCGGATCACCGGCGCGTGATCGTGGAGACCTACTACCGGGGCTGCTCGGTCGCCGAGGCCGCCGCCACCCTCGGCATCCCGCCGGGTACCGTTAAATCTCGGACGTTTTACGCATTGAAGGCGCTCAAGCTGGCGCTACAGGAACGAGGACTAGCGCCATGAACCCGGCGACCCCGACATGGGACTGCACAGAGGCCAGGCCGTCGCTTGGCGTCTACGTGCTCGGTGCCATCGACCCGGCCGAGCGCACCCTGGTCGACCACCACCTGGCCACCTGCCGCGACTGCCGGGACGAGCTGGCCGGCCTGGCCGGGCTGCCCGCCCTGCTGGCCAGGGTCAACCCCGACGAGGTCAGCCGGATCCGGGTCGATGACACGGTGCGCACGGCGACCGAGGACCAGCCGCCTGGCGAGCTGCTCGGCACGGTGCTCGACCTAGCCGAAGCCAGGCGGCGGCGGACCCGGTGGCGGTTCCTGGCCACCGCGGCCGCGGTCGTCGTGCTCGCGGGCGGCTTGTTCGGCGGCCTGCGCGCGGCGACGTCAACCACGCATACGGTGTACGCCGCGCAGTACCCGACCGGCACCGGCAGCTGGGACAGCGTCCAGACGACCAGCAAGATCACCGGCGCGAGCGCCACGATCGACTACGCGAGCGAACTCTGGGGCCGCACCTTCGAGGTCCTCGTCACCGGCATACCGGCCGGAACCACGTGCGACCTGTGGGTCGTCCACCCCGACGGGACCCGCACCGAGGTGGCGGCGTGGACGACGTCACACGACGAAGGCCGCGTCTGGTACCCGGGCTCGATGGCTGACAGCACCAAGCCGATCAGCGCCTTCCAGATCACCGCCGACAGCCGGGTCCTGCTCACCGCCACCCCGACCTGACGGGGTCCGGCTCCCGGCCCACCCGGCTGGCACGGCGGGAATGTAAGTTGTCCCGAGGGTGCTGGAATAGGCGTGATTGCCGGATTGATCGTGCTTGTCGCGGCCCTGGTCGTGGCGACCGGGTTCGGGCTGATGCTGCGATGGCGGGCGGGGCGGTTCCGGGCGGCTGGATCCGCGCCGGCCGCTCAGGCTGCGCCGGCCGCTCAGGCGCCCAGGCCCGATGTTCTCACCGAGGCTGACCTCGGCGACCGGCTTGGCCAGCAGGCCACGCTGGTCCAGTTCTCCACCGCTTTCTGCGCGCCTTGCCGCCCGACGCGGCAGATCCTGGCGCAGGTGGCCCAGCAGGCCGACGGCGTGACCCACGTGGAAATCGACGCGGCCGCCCGGCTTGACCTGGTGCGGCGGCTGCGCATCAACAGCACCCCGACCGTGCTCGTGCTCGGCCCGGATGGCGCCGTCGTCACCCGCGCGACGGGCCTGCCCCGCAAGGCCGATGTGATCGCCGCGCTGAGTACGGTGACCGAGCCCGACCCCATTACCCCCAGGAACCCCAGGATCCCTGGGATGGCCGCGTCCGCGGGCGGAGAATGACATGGCCGCTGGCCGCGACGGTGAAATCACGCGGGCCGGCCATAACGGAAATAACTCACGCCGTGGGAGTGACAGCCCGACCGGGCCCGCATAGCATCTGGTTCGTGATCTCCTGGACGGCGAAGACGCTGACCAAGCGGCGTGCCGTCGACTTCTGCCACGTCGCCACCGCTATCTGTCCGCGCGTCCTGCTGCCCTAGCCCCATCTGATGAGCTGATTCCGGGTACCGGTTAACCACGGCGCCCCGCAGTATCCGGACGGGCTGGGACGGCGGCTTGGCCGGTCAGGAAAGCGTTCAGCGGCGAGGAGCAGCACGATGGAGATCGACCCGCGCGGCCCGAGGTTCGGAGCCGCGATCACCGCGATCGTGCTGGCGGTGGTCCTGGTCACCGGCAACGTCTGGCTGCTCGCCGCGCAGCTCGTGGTATTCGCGGTCGGTGCGCTCGCCGGGTTGCGGTACGCGCCGTACGGCCTGGTGTACCGGTGGCTGATCCGGCCCAGGCTCGGCCCGCCCGCGCATACCGAGGCCGAGGCGCCACCGCGGTTCTCACAGGGCGTGGGCATGGTCATCGCGGCGGGCGGCGTGGCCTGCTACGCCGTCGGCGCGACCCCGGGCGGCCTGGTTTTCACCGCGCTCGCGCTGATCGCCGCGTTCCTCAACGCGGTCTTCGATCTCTGCCTGGGCTGCCATATGTATCTTTTCATCCAGCGTCAAAAAGTCCGGCCGTCCGCTTAGGACGGGTCCGGAAAAGGAGGTATATCCGCATGAGCCGATCCGACGTCCTGGTGGACGCCGATTGGGCCGAGGCCCATATCAATGATCCCGGGGTCGTCATCGTCGAGGTAGACGAGGACACCAGTGCCTACGACAAGGGCCATATCCCGTCCGCGATCAAGCTCGACTGGAAGAAGGACCTGCAAGACCCGGTCCGCCGCGACTTTGTCGACAAGACGGGCTTCGAGGCGCTGCTGTCCGGGCGCGGCGTTTCCAATGACGACACGGTGCTGCTTTACGGCGGCAACAACAACTGGTTCGCCGCCTACGCCTACTGGTACTTCAGGCTCTACGGGCACGACAAGGTGCTGCTGCTCGACGGCGGCCGCAAGAAGTGGGAGCTGGACTCGCGCGAGCTGAGCACCGACGTGCCCGAGCGCCCCCGGACCAGCTACACCGCGTCGGAACAGGACGCCTCGCTCCGGGCGCTGCGCGATGAGGTGCTGGCCGCCATCGGCCAGCGCAACCTGGTGGACGTCCGTTCGCCCGACGAGTACACCGGCCGCCTGCTCGCGCCGGCCCACCTGCCCCAGGAGCAGGCGCAGCGAGGCGGTCACATCCCGACCGCGCGCAACGTCCCCTGGTCCAAGGCGGCGAACGAGGACGGCACGTTCCGCTCAGACGACGAGCTCCGCACGCTGTACCAGAGCGAGGCGGGACTGGACTTCGGCAAGGACACCATCGCCTACTGCCGGATCGGCGAGCGGTCCGCGCATACCTGGTTTGTGCTGCACGAACTGCTCGACCAGCCGAACGTCAAGAACTACGACGGCTCGTGGACCGAGTACGGGTCGCTGGTGGGCGTGCCGATCGAGCTGGGTGACGGACGATGAGCGCCGACGGCTGCGGCGCGCCCGCAGGCGGCGTCAGCGTGAGCGCGGCCACCGGCGACCAGGCCGTGGTGGAAGGACGGGTCGTGCACGAGGGCGCTCCGGTCGTGACCGGATACGCCCGGCTGCTCGGCACCGGCGATGAGTTCGTGGCGGAAGTCCCGCTGGGCGAAGACGGCGGGTTCAGGTTCTTCGCCGCGCCCGGGTCCTGGACCGTGCGCGTGCTCGCCCCCGGCGGCCTGCGCGCGGAGCGCGTGGTCGAGGCGGACTTCGGTCAGGTGACCAAGGTCGACGTCACCCTGTAGCGCAGCACCTCACCTGACGGGGTGCGGCCCCGTGCCGGACCCGGCCGCACCCCGTCGTGATGTCAGCCCGTGCGGCCCCGCCTGCCTTGCCGGGCAGTTTCGTTACCCTTTCGCCTCGTGCTGTTTGGGCTCGCGTTGCCTGACGTCCGTAGTCTTTGCTCATGGGTGAGCACCGGCAGGAGTTTGACAACGACCTTGATGCTATTGAGGGCAAGGTCATCGAGCTGTTCGCGATGGTCGCCGAGGGCGTGCCGGTGGCGACCCAGGCGCTGCTTCACGGGGACAACGAGGCCTACCTGACGCTGGCCGAGCGCGACCGCGCCATCGACGCCCTGTACGTCGAGGTGGAGGGGCTGGCCAACCGGGAGATACTGCTGCAGGCTCCGGTGGCCGCCGACCTGAGGTTCCTGCTGTCGGTCCTGCGTATCGTGCCGGAGCTTGAGCGCTCCCACGACCTGGTCGTCCACATCGCCGCCAGCGCCGGTCACCTCGTCGAGGACGACCTCACCGCGCGCGCCAGGGGCCTGGTCGCGCGGATGGGCGATCTCGCTTCGGAGATGTGGCGGCAGGCGGCGGACTCGTGGTATCAGCGCGACCGGGCCGCCGCCGCCGCCCTCGCCGAGCGCGACGAGGGCCTGGACGAGCTGCACGGCAGCCTCGTGGCCGAGCTCGCCGCCGGACAGACGGCGGTCCCGGTCGCGATGGAGATGGCCCTGATCGCGCGGGACTACGAGCGGCTCGGCGCCCACGCGGTCAACATCGCCCGCCGCGTGATCTACCTGGCGGGCTCGGCCGGCCGCCCCCGGCAGTAACACCGTCCCGGAACGACAGAACGGACCCTGACCATTGACGTCAGGGCCCCTCCACGGTGATCGCGGTATTACCCCATGCGGCCGGTGACGTAGGCCTGGGTGCGGCTGTCCTGCGGGTCCTCGAAGATCTGGGCGGTCGAACCGTACTCGACGAGGACGCCGGTGCGGGTGTCGCTCTTCTCGTCGCGCAGCACCGAGTAGAAGGCGGTGCGGTCGCTGACCCGGGTCGCCTGCTGCATGTTGTGCGTGACGATGACGATCGTGTAGCGGGTCTTGATCTCGTGCATGAGGTCCTCGATGTGGCCCGTCGCGATCGGGTCGAGGGCGGAGCAGGGCTCGTCCATGAGCACGACATCCGGCTCCACCGCGAGCGTACGGGCGATGCAGAGCCGCTGCGCCTGACCGCCGGACAGGCCGAGACCGGACTTTTTCAGCCGGTTCTTGACCTCGTCCCACAGGGCCGCCCGCTTCAGCGACCGCTCCACGATCTCGTCCAGCTTGTCCTTGTGGCGGATGCCGTTGATGCGCGGCCCGTAGGCGACGTTGTCGTAGATCGACTTGGGGAACGGGTTGGCCTTCTGGAACACCATCCCGATGCGCCGCCGCACCGCCGTCGGCGAGACGTCCTTGCCGTACAGGGGCACGCCGCGGTAGCGGATGTCGCCTTCCACCCGGGCCCCGGCGATCAGGTCGTTCATCCGGTTGAGGCTGCG
>Ga0187851_10004405_pt1 | contig 11501 bp, 10 predicted proteins | sample June2016WEW_6_10_FD_132997 | JGI IMG/M metagenome (GOLD analysis project Ga0187851, IMG submission 132997) | Peatland microbial communities from SPRUCE experiment site at the Marcell Experimental Forest, Minnesota, USA - June2016WEW_6_10 | ecosystem: Environmental > Terrestrial > Soil >... | reverse complement strand
TTCCAGCGAGTCCGTTTGTGCCCCATAACCAGTAAGTGGCGCGGTTCGGATCAACCCCCAGGTAGGCGGCAATATTCTTCACGTTGTAGATGCGGTTGGGGATGATGCCGAAAAGGTTTGAGCCATTCTGCGTGAGGTTAACGCCAAAATAACCCTGCTCGTTGTTGCTGACGCTGAGGTTCACAAAGGCCAATACCACGTCATAAAAATTCGGGGAGCCGGCTGCCGTTTCATACTTTCCGACCGCAAAAACATTGGTCTGGGACACGGTCGGACTGAGGTAATCGCGGTTGGGACTTTGCAGCGCCGGGCTGGATTGGCGGGCCTTACCCACGGCCGCGTAAAGTGGATAAAGTTGATCGACCCTGAGATTGCCGACTGTTGCCGTATAGGCGGGCTGCAAAGAATTAAACGTGTACAAATCCGGAACCTGTTCGGTGCCGCTCGTCGTGTAAAGACTGAAGCCAAATCCTGACGTGGTGCCCACTTCCTGACCATATAACATATGGGGAACACCGCAAATGGTTCCACCTATCATGTAACGGAGCAAGGCTTGGTATGGATCCGTGTAATAAAAGCCCACGTCGTGTGAGGTCGTGTTCCACAACATCAAACATTGGCCATAACTGCTCTCTTCCGAATTGAAGGTGTTCTGGAAGCTGGTGGCCCCTTTGTCAGTCCGAAAACTGTAAAGAACGCTATCGTTCACAACGTCAAAATCACGACTGGAGCGATAGGTTGGCTGGCTGTCGCTGAGGGACTCAGCAAGAAAAACAAAATCCCACTTCTGGCAGCGCACCGTATTGATGATGTACTCCCAGCATTGCGGCGGCAAACCCTCTGCGAAGTCCGCGCGCAGCCCGCCTATGCCCAGGGAGGAGGTCTGACTGGAAGGCGTGCCGTTGGTGCAACCGCTTTGGGTGAGCCAATACAAGAGTTCATCGGCAAAGTATTTCCAAACGTTTTGAGTTATGTAATCGAAGCTTCCCGTGTTGGTGCTGTAATCAAACCAGTCGGCTGTGCTCAAGTAGTTATTATTCTCCGTGGGATTCTCGCAGACCCGCGCGGCATAAACACCATGGAAAACATCAATCACGTCGCTCCATTTCCCAATTGTCCCTTCGTCTGGCGCCAGTGCGAGATTGAGGCTGGTAGTCGCGCGGGCGCAGTAGGAATTGCTGGGCGAATACCATTCCGGGACACGGGTCGAGAGCAAATCGGTGGGCTGCCAGTTGCCGGGATTCCCCGCCCCGCCAAAATCAGCGACTCCTTCATTTTCCAATAGGGCATCATGAGCCGTATGATCAAACGGTTCGTCGATCATCACACCCACTCCGGCGGCATTCGCCGCCGCAACAAAGCCTTGAAATTCCGTCATGCCGGCAGCCTCCGTGTTTGGCTTGCCCATCCATGGCGATATTTGAAAATAGTCTTTCACGCAATAGGGACTGTTGATGCTGTCCGAGGCTCCAATGGGGTGCATTGGCTCGATCCAGAGCCAGTTCACTCCAAGATTGGTCACATAATTCAGGTTAAAACGATTAGCAACTGAATTGTATGGCCGCGAACCTGGCCCGTTATAGAGGTCAGTGAACGTGCTGCGCTGCGAGCCGTTGCCGTTGTCGCCTTGAGCCCCGATGTTATTGACCGCCAATTCATAAAGCACCATGCCCATCGCCCGTTGGGGCGAAACTACTATCGAGAAGTCGCGCCGGTTTCCGGTGGTGTAGGGAGCGTTGGTGCTATACCAATTCCAGTTCGTGCTGCCCGCCACCATCCAACGCGCCGTCAGGCGATAGGCGCCGGTCTTTTGCGCGTAGAGAGTCGCTGAATACTGCCCCGGTGTGCCGGTCGGCGACATCTGATACGCCTCATAATAGTTGTTGGTGTCGCCGGTGGCAATCGTGTTGGGGTCAGGCGGCAGGATACCGTCTGGGACGCCGTCTCCGTTGGCATCCAAGTTCGCATGGTCGCGCCGGTTCAGATTGGAAAAAGCGTCAGCCTCCACCACATTGGATGCATTCGGCGTAAATAAGATCGTCAGTGGCACAGCCTCATTCGACACTTCATTGACGAAAACATGGGCCGTGGCGTAATCAGCGTTGACACCATTAACGGTCAAAACCGGCGGCGTTTCTTGGGCACAGACAGATCCAGCCAGTCCCCCCATGGCCACCAGCAAAAACAAAGCCGCAGCCTTTTGATGTTTTTGCCTTTTACGGAATTCGAGTCCGCAAGCCGCGATGGATGGCTTTGGCGGATAGATTGGATTCATATGGCTGTCGATCTGTTGTCTTGTTGGACCTCGATTAAACATAGCAGAATCTCCTTTGCGTCGCTACCGCACGTTTATGCGACCACTGGGTTTTCTCGGGCAGCCTTCTCCTTGACCGGAAGGTGTTTTTGCGGGATAAATAATCCTTTGATGGCCGATAAACAGCCCACTGCAAATCCCGGCCTGCCCGAAAGCGAAGCGTCGGCCTATCTGGCCACCGGTTTTCTGGTGGGAGGCGGACGGTTCAGCCTATTGCGGGAGTTGGGCCGGGGCGGCATGGGGTTGGTTTGGCTCGCGCGTGACGAACGCCTCATGGCGCCGGTGGCCCTGAAATTCCTGCCTGGTTCGGTGCGCGCCAATTCTGTCGCCCTGAGTGATCTGCGCCAGGAGACCCAAAAGAGCCGCATCCTCAGCCACCCCAACATTCTCCGCATTTACGATCTCTACGAAGCCCCGGGCGAACCGGCCTTTATTTCCATGGAATACGTCGATGGCCCCAGCTTGTGGACCTTGCTCGCCCAACAGCCCAAGGGCTTCTTTTACTGGGATTATCTCAGACCGATCGTCAAACAATTGTGCGAAGCCTTGGACTATGCCCACAGCGAAGGCGTCATTCACCGCGACCTCAAACCCGCCAACATGCTGCTTGATGAACGGCAACGTTTGCGGCTGGCCGATTTCGGCGTGGCCTCCTGGGCCTTCGCCTCTCCCGTCCACGACACCGAACGCCATCGCACCAGCGGAACCCCCGCCTACATGAGCCCGCAACAGCTTGATGGACAACCGGCGAGCGTGACGGACGATATCTACGCGCTGGGGGCGACGCTCTACGAAATGCTGAGCAGCCATCCGCCGTTTTATCAGAACGACATTGCCTATCAGGTCCGCAGCGTCCTGGCCTCGCCGCTCTCAGAACGGCTGGCCGATTTAGAAGTGGAGAACAAGGTGCCGCCGGCGGTTGCCGCCATGATCATGTCCTGCCTCTCGAAAAATCCCGAAAAACGCCCGCAAAGCGCCCGCGCGATTGCGGACTGGATCGGCTTGACGGATTCGACGGCGCCCGTCACCAACTTTGACCCCGCAGTTTTCACCACGCCTGCGGCAACCCCACCAGCAAGGAAAACCACCTTCATGCCGCTGCCGGCTCCTGCAATCGCCGCGCCTGCCCCCGAAGTCCTTGCGCCGGCGCCTGCAACTGAGGTCGATGCAGCACCGGCGGCCGCGCAGAATCCAGTGCGCCGTCGTCTGGTGATGCTCGCCTGCTCCGCGGCATTGGGATTGCTGGCATGGCTGGCTTGGAACCATTTCATCCCAAAAATGCCGGAATTTCCCGCTACCTCTTCTGCTCACAAGACCAACGCGGCCAGTTCGCCTGGTGTGATCGCCGACACCGCCGACGCCACCTCAACCCCGAGCGTGGCCCCGACACCAGCTTTCAGCAAAGCGCCGGCCAGTATTGAATTGGCCGCGGTCAATCGTGAAAAAGGATTGCGGGAAGTGACTGGAGTGGAGGACCTGCCCACCCTGCCCGCTAACATTGGCGGCAAGGAATGCCGCCGTCTGCAAGGCCGTCCGCGCGCGCGCTGCTATTTCCAAATTCTGCCAGCTTTTAAACATTCGGGACTGATGAACGCCAGGCTCCAGGTCGAATTCTACGCCGTGGCGCCGGGTATGATGCAAATCCAGTTCGACGGGTCTGCCCGGGAAATGCCTCAATACACAGGGGGCGGGAGAACCAACTTCGAAGGCGGGGCCGGCTGGCAAACCGCCACTTTTAAGCTAAACAACGCGGTCTTCCGCAATGGTGAAAGAGGCGGCGCGGATTTCCGGCTGACCACGTCGTCCCGGGATTTATATCTCCGCAGTGTCACCGTGTTGTTCGACAAGTAGATTTCAACGGCTTTCTCCCAATCTCAACGGGCGTCCGCCGCAAGCGCGGCCAGGATCTGTTCAGCGGCGGCGCGGGGGCTTTTGGCCGCGCAAATAGGCCGCCCAATAACCAGCCAATCCGCCCCCGCGGCCATCGCTTCGGCCGCGGCCATGGTCCGTTTCTGATCGTCGGGCGGGCTGGTTCCATCGCGGATTCCCGGGACCACCAATTGCATTTCGCGGGGAATGAGCTTCCGTAAACCGGCAATTTCCCGGGGCGAACAGACCAGCCCACGCAACCCGCCCTGAACAGCCAGGGTCGCCAAACGTTCGACTTGACTACCCGCGTCCGCTTGCAGACCAACTTCCCCCAAGGCGGGGCCGTCCATGCTCGTGAGGACGGTGACGCCCAGCACCAGCGGCGCGGCCCGTCCCAGGGATTGGGCCGTATCACGCGCGGACCTTTCAGCCGCTTTCAGCATAGCCATTCCACCGCCGGCGTGGACGGTCAGCATTTGCACGTCAAGCCGCGTGGCGGCGGCGACTGCCCGGGAAACCGTGTTGGGGATGTCATGAAATTTCAAATCAAGGAAGACAGCAGCCCCTGTTTCGCGGATTTTATTTACAATCCCGGGTCCTGCCGCCGTGAACAATTCGCTGCCGATCTTCAAACCGCCGACGGCCGGGGCCAGCTCGCGGGCCAAAGCCAAGGCCGCTTCCGCGGACGGAACATCCAGCGCGGCAATAATTGGGTTTCGCATGGGACCCGCGGGTTATGAATATTTCTTGGAGAATTTTTTGGACGATTGTGTTTCAGCGGCCGGTGGCGGCTTTTCACCGGGCAATTCCGGTTCGGCGACGGGCGTTTCCTGCTCGTCCGTGACGGGCGCGGACGGCGCCTGGTCCGCCGGGGCGGGGGCCGGGGCGGCTTGGGGATGATTGACTGCTTCGACAAAAGCCATGCGCAGGCTGGTCAGGCTTTGTTTTAAAATGGCTTCCTCCTGTTTACTCAGGTTGCCTTTGGTTTTGGCCTCAAGCATTTCCAGTTGATCGATGAAGTAGCGGGCGTGTTCGAGGTCCTGGGAGACCTGGCCTGTTTGCGGATGAGGCATCTGCCCCAGAAAAATCAAGGCCATGTTGGTGTGCTGCATGACCAGGTGGGCGAACATGGCCGAGATCATTTGTTCGCGACTGGTGGGCGCGCCGGGGTCCGGTGTCAAAGTGGATTCATTCATTTGGATTTTGATTTTCGATGCTGCTTGATTTGTTCCATCAGGAAATGAATTAAATGCTTCAAACGCGGCTCAATTTCAATCGTTTCCAGAATGGTTTGGCGCTCGTCCGATCCTGGAAGCAGGGTGCCTGAAATTAGGTCGGCCACATGGTCCGGATCACTCAGTTTGTCCAGACAGGTGATGATCTCTTTGACGGAGCGCACCTTGGGCGCGTTGGGCCGTGCCTGCATGCCTTGGCGGATTCTCTCGGAAACCAGGTCGCGCACTTTGGCCATGAGGGCGTCGATGGCAACGCTGTCGCGCGAAGGCGTTGCCAGCATCCGTATTGCACTGATGCGAAAGGGCTTCTGGCTAACCGTTTTGGTCAGTTCCACCCGGCTGATGCCTTGCACAATGAGATGGGAAGTGCCATCCGGGTTGTCCACGCAAACACGAATAAGCCCCAGGCCGGCCACAGTGGAAGGGCATTCACGGTCAAACCCGCGCTTCTGCATGGAGATGACGAACATGCGGTGGGAATGAAGGCTTTCCGCCAGCATCCGGCGGTAACGCCGTTCGAATATATAGAGAGGAAGGAGGGCTGTGGGCAGCAGTGTCTCACTGGGCAGCGTCATGACCGCGACCTCGTTCGGAATATCCATGAACATTAATGTATGCTCTGGCGTCTATTAATCAAGATTGACATGGGGACTTGCCAAACCGCGGGCAATTGGCGCATTCTCTTTGCATGAAAGACAAGGCTCCAATCATTATTCTGATTATCGTCGCCATTGGGCTGGGTGTGGCGCTCATCGTCATCAGCAACAAGGCGAAGGAAGACAAGGTTCAGGCGGATAGCAGCATTAAAACGCTCTCCAATAGTTGGACCAGCGCGCGCGCCAGCTTGGATGAACAGCAATCTGTCAACCGCGCTCTGGAGAGCAATCTGGCAGCCACCAAGGTGGAGTACTCCAACAAGCTTGCCGCCCGGGAAACACAACTGGCCGGCACCGAAGAGGATCTCGCCAAAGCCAAGGCCCAAGCCAAGGCCCAGGCAGACGCCGCCACCGCCGAAATCGCCCAGAAGGACAAGAAGATCGCCGACCTGGAAAATCAAAACCAGGCTCTCGACAAGGAGTCAGCCGATTTGCGCGGGTCCATCTCCAATCTCGAAACCCAGATCACCCTGACCAAAAAGAAGCTCGATGCCTCGGAAGGAGACCGGACCGCGCTGATCAAGGAATTGAAGGAGTTGCAGGCGAAGAAGGATGAGTTGGAAAAGAAATTCAACGACCTGGCCGCACTCAAAGAGCAGGTTCACATGCTCAAGGAGCAATTGTCCATCGCACGGCGGCTGGATTGGATTCGCCGGGGCATTTACGAAGCATTGGACGAAAGGGGCGGTCAGCGGCTCATGCATCCGACGCCTCCTCCGCCAACGCAAACGAATGCCCCTCTCCAAGTGGAACTCCGGCAAAGCGGCGGCGTCAGGATCCTGGCGCCGGCCCCCACCAACAGTTCCCATTAACGGCAACCGCCCCCTTGAACACTGCCGCGTCGCATCTGATTGATTCGCATGGGCGCGTCCTGCGCGACCTGCGCGTCAGTGTCACCGACCGGTGCAATTTCCGGTGCCTTTACTGTTTGCCGGAAACGGAAGCGGCCGCCCTGTTCCAACAGAACCGTTTCCCCGCCGCGCCGGAAGGCGCCACCCGCCTGACCCGCCCGTGGCAGCCCCACGCCCTGATGCTTACCTTCGAGGAGATCGAACGCGCCGTGCGGGTCGCCGTTGGGTTGGGCATTGAAAAGGTGCGCCTGACCGGCGGAGAACCTCTCCTGCGCCCGCAAATCGAAAAACTGGTCGGCATGATCGCCTCCATCCCGGCAGTGCGCGATCTGGCCATGACCAGCAACGGCTTCTTCTTTGTCCAGAAAGGTCGGGCCTTGCGCGACGCCGGCTTGCGGCGCATCAGCTTCAGCCTGGATTCGCTGGACCGCGAAAACTTCAAGAAAATCACCGGACGCGACGGCCTGGCATCGGTGCTGGAGGCCATTGAACTGGCGCAGGAACTGGAGTTGCACCCTGTCAAGATCAATGCCGTCGTCATGCGCGGCGTCAATGATCACGAAATCGAAGCGCTGGCCGAATTTGCCGCCGCGCGACGCCTCAACCTGCGTTTCATCGAGTTCATGCCGTTGGACTCAGGCCGGACCTGGCACAGGGACATGATGGTTCCGGGACGCGAAGTCCTCCAGCGATTGCAACAGCGCTTTGCGCTCAAGCCCATGGTTTCCCTGAACCCGGCGGAGACGGCCGTGCGGTGGGCTTTGCCCGACGGCCAGGGCGAAATCGGCATTATCGCTCCCGTCAGCGAACCCTTCTGCGGACACTGCAACCGGCTCCGCCTCACAGCCGACGGCAAGATTCGCACCTGCCTGTTCAGCGTGGTGGAACATGACCTGCGGGCTCTGATGCGGTCCGGCGCGGATGAAGCCAGTGTGCAGAGTTTTCTCCGTTCCGTCGTCTGGCAAAAAGAACCCCGCCATCACATTGGCGAGCCGGAATTTGTCCAGCCGGAGCGCACCATGAGCTGCATCGGCGGTTAGGATTTCCCCTTTTGTTTCACGCATATGCCCACCTACGAATACATCTGCGCCAAGTGCGAACATAAGTTTGAAAAAATGCAGCGCATCACGGCCAAGCCGTTGACCATTTGCCCCAAAGATGTCTGCCCGAAAAAGCCCTGGGGAAAAGGGAAGGTCAAACGAGCCATCAGCACGGGCGGCGGTTTGATTTTCAAGGGAAGCGGATTCTACGAAACGGATTATCGGAGCGAAAAGTACAAAGCCGCCGCCAAAAAGGATGCCGGCTCCGCCTCTGGCTCCTCGTCCGAAGGCGCAAAAAAGGACGCCAAAACCCCTGCTGCCACCGGCTCAACCGCAACGGCCAGTCCTCCCCCTGCCCCGGCGCCTCCGCCAAAAAAGGATTAGGCCGCGGCGGCGGAAAGCCGCGCGTCTGTTTTGTCAGGCGCCGAACCTATTTAACCGCGAGCGCCTTGTCGATTTCGTTGACCGCGCGGTGGATGTGCGGCTGCTCCACTGCCTTGCTCTCAACAACCAGGTCTTGCAGCAGTCGCTTGGCTTCCTGCAGGCGGCGATCCGACTTCCATTGCGCCTCTTCGACGTGGTCTTTCCCGTGAAACTCGACCCCCAGGACTTCGCCCGCCTTTTTGATCGCATGCATGGCTTCGACGCGATGTCCGTGATAATCGGCCTTCGCCCCCTCCAGCAAGTGGTAGGCGTGCTCCAGCTTGTCAATTCTGGCTTGTTCCCATTTGATTTGCTGGAATGGGACGCATTGGACGGCGCTTGCATCCGTGTTTTGCAGGGGCACTGCGGCCGCATGGCCGCTGCTGACACCGCACGCTAAAAGTGTGAGGGCCGCCCCCGCTGAGATTTGAACCGATAATGAATATAGTTTCATAGATCAATTTCCTGTCTTCCTTGTGTCTAACTGGCGCGGCAAAATAGCACCTGCGGGGGTGAAGTCAAACAAGAATCCTGTCGGCGTCAATACGTCAACTGCACACCCAGATAGCCCTGAAACGTCGGCGTGCTCGACAGCGGCCCGTTGATGGACCGTCCCGCCGATCCGATCAGCGCAACGTGCTCCGTCAACGCTTGCCGGAAACCGACATTGAAGGTCAGACCGCCTTCCTGAAAATCCAGGCCATAGCCGCCGTACAATTCGCCCATCAAGGAAAACTTTTCGCTGAACTCATATTCCGCCGCCAGGCCATAAAGCCCCTCCGGCGACCGGGACGAGTTGAATATATAACCCCCCTCCGCGTAAACCGTCAGCTTCTCGAACTTATGCTCCACTTCGATCGGCAGCAAAAGATTGTCCCCGTTATCGGCGAGCAGGCGCCGCACCGAGGAATCGGTATAAAGGAATTCGACCTGCGGATATGTGGAAACTTCAAACCAGCAGCCGTTGGTCTGATCGAGAAACCGCCATTTCACGCCGGCCAGCGAATTGCCCGTGCCAGCCAGGGCGCCGCCCGGCTGCGGCACGACCACTTCCACGGGCACCTGGTACTTCAATTGGATGTGGTCGCCCACGCCGTAATTGATGTCGAACAACGGCGTTTGCAATTCCCAGATGTGCGCCACGTCTTCAGCGGTCATGGCGATGTTGATTTCCCAATGATTCGGCCCCGGCGTATCCGGGTCATCCGTCAGCAACGGCGGACCGCCCAACGCGGTCAATGCAGACAGCAGGCCAATGAAGCCGAGGCCACGGAGAAATTTAAATCCACAATCGCGATGCACGCGCCCGATGACAAGACAAAGCGCCACGCTTGTCAAACCCGAAAGCTCCTCTTCGTTCCGGCTATAAATGGAATGTTTCCTTGGCGGGCGGGTTAGTGTATGCTGGCGGCAGCATGATTATTCCGGAACATCGCAAAGCCATTGACAAGCTCGACGCCCAGATCGTCAAGTTGCTCAACGAGCGCACCCGGCATGTCCTGGAAATCGGCGCCGTCAAAGTCAAGGCGGGCGAAGCGATTTATGTCCCCCATCGTGAACGCACGGTCTTGCAGCGCGTTTGCAAGTTGAACCAGGGACCCATCACCCCCGATTCCCTGCGCGCCATTTACCGCGAGATCATGTCCAGCGCGCTCTCGCTCGAGAAAACGATGACCATTGCGTATCTCGGGCCGGAGGCCACTTTCACCCATCAGGCCGCCCTTCAGAAATTCGGCTCCAGCCTGCTCTATTCCCCACAAAAAACCATTGCCGACATCTTCACAGAAGTCAGCAAAAGGCGCGCCGATTACGGCGTGGTGCCGGTGGAAAATTCGACCGAAGGCGTCGTGACGCACACTCTGGATATGTTTGTGGACAGCAATCTGCAGATTGTCGCGCAGATCGTTTTGCCCATTCAATATTGCCTGGCGGGCGAGGCGAACGTGAAGGACGTACAGCGGCTCTACGCGCATCCCCAGGCGCTTGGCCAGTGCCGCATCTGGGTGCAACGGCATTTGCCCAAGGCGGAGGTTCTCGAAACGTCCTCCAACGCGCGCTCGGCCGAACTGGTCGCCAGTGCCGCGGCCGGCGGGCGCCGCTCCAAATTGCGCGGCAAAGTCGCCGCCATCACCGGCTTTTTGGCGGCGGAGAAATACAACCTGAAAGTCATTGAGCCGGACATCCAGGATTTCAACGCCAATGCCACCCGCTTCCTCGTCCTGGGCGGGCAATGCGGCCCTCCCACCGGGCGCGACCGCACCAGCGTCATGTTCAGCATCGCCGATCAAGTCGGCGCCCTCTATCGTGCCCTCGCCCCCTTCCGCCGCTACAAGCTGAACATGACCAAGATTGAATCGCGCCCCAGCAAACGCAAGGCGTGGGAATATTTCTTTTTTGTTGACTGCGACGGACACATGACGGATCGAAAAGTGTCCCTGGCCATCGCCAACCTCTCGGAAGTTTGCAATTTCGTCAAAGTTCTAGGATCCTATCCCAACAGCGATTGAGCGCCGGGCAGGCCGGGGCGCGCAGCTAGATGAATGCATATCGGACACGGCGGGCAACGGTGGAGGATTTGGCGCGACTGGCCGGATTGTGGCAGGCGGCACATTTGCCGGCGGCGGAACTGGGGAAACGATTCACCGACTTCCAGGTGGCGGAAGACGAGCAGTGCAATCTGGCCGCCGCAATCGGGTTGCACATTGAAAGCGGCCAGGGTCGGGTCCATTCAGAAGCTTACGCCGATTTTGCCCTGGCCGATTCCTTGCGGCCATTGCTGTGGCAACGATTGCAAGCCGTCGCGCAAAACCATGGCCTGTTCCGCCTCTGGACGGAGGAAACCGCGCCCTGGTGGAAAATGGACGCCGGATTCTCCCCGCCGTCGGACGAGATGCTGCAAAAATTGCCGGAGGCCTATGGTCTGCGCCATCCCGCGTGGCTGACGCTGCAGCTCAGGGACGAAGCAGCCGCTCCGGCAAACCTGGACAAGGAAATCGAGCTGATCAGAGAAGCCGCCAGGATCAGGCGGGAAACCTTCATGCGCCGGGGAAGGGTCCTGACAATTATTGGCACTGCGATTTCCCTGTTGTTCCTTTTATTCTCCCTAATCCTGC
>Ga0187851_10004402_pt1 | contig 11510 bp, 11 predicted proteins | sample June2016WEW_6_10_FD_132997 | JGI IMG/M metagenome (GOLD analysis project Ga0187851, IMG submission 132997) | Peatland microbial communities from SPRUCE experiment site at the Marcell Experimental Forest, Minnesota, USA - June2016WEW_6_10 | ecosystem: Environmental > Terrestrial > Soil >... | reverse complement strand
GCTTACCAGAAAAGTCGCGCTCTCCGGCGTCAGAGCGTAACGCTGTTCTGCATCCTTGCTCAGAAATTCGAATCCGACCAGGGCATTCATCAGAATCGTGAGACCTCGCTTGGATGCGCCCGTAGCGGCGGCCACCTGCGCAACGGCCTTGGGCCCTTCATCCAAAACATCAAAGACGCGGTTGCGAATCGCGGCCTCCAGAATCAGTGGCGCGGAATATCCCCACGCAAATTGATAAATGCGTTCAGGCGAAACCTGATCGCGTGCGGTAGAACTCATAATATCCCTCCTCTAGGCAGACTCTATCCGATCTACTTCAAATTCTCCAACCTGCATAAACGCGCAGCCGATGCCCTAGGAACTTCTAATTTCGCCAGTCGCGACAACCGCAACCCTACGCGCGCTCTCATCTCGTTGGTGTTTTCCCGGGCGCGGCTGAGCTGCGCAAATGGCCGAGCGCTATTCTCAACGGCCCATCGATCAGCGCCAGCACTGCGGCAATCAGAGGCAACCTTCGCGCCCCGCTGTCCTCTATAATAGTAGAATCCGCCTGGCTAAGCAGGAGAAGGACGCGGAAACGATCGCGATGATCACCGCTGCTTCTCGCCAGCAACCGGCCAATCTTCGACATCGCTTCCATTTGCGTACTGCTCATTCTGGATCTGGGTCATTCTCGCCAGCCAATTCATCAGGGCTGCGATTGGCTTCAGCACCGGCCAGTAGGGTTCGCGCCAGATCGGGCCTAACGCGCCCCAGGTCGATGGTAATCGCCTCACCGGCATCATGAGCCGTCCGCCCATCAGCGGAGTTACGGGGCGTACTGGTTGATGTGGCCTCTGAGGGTGAAATAGGTGTCCAGGTACTTGTGCCTAGTGGGGTGATCCTCTCCCACTCTCGGCTGTCACTAAACCTCCCTTCGTAAGTCGCGAGTTCAGTCTTCGTGGCATAGATCCCTGGACGCAAGCAATCGATAATAACGCGCTCGTCCGTGAGCCCCAATTGTTCGAAGAGATCTGGCCCTTTCTCGGGGAGATTTTTGAGGCCGATGCGCGCTGCGTCGCGATGGCCGATCCCGCCATTCTGCCAGCTTCAGCAGTCTTTGCAGATGACCCATCTCGGCTCAAGGACTAAAAGACTCCAACCCGCGGCTGCGGCCATAGAGGGCGGCATGGGGAGGGATCCCACTTCGATGCATCCGGCTCACGTTTGAATTGCCCGCTTGTGACGAAGGCGGTCGTAAGATATTCGGGATCGTCAACCACTGACGTCACTAATAGATACGCATTGTCCTTATAGTCGAAGCGATCGTAGTATTCGGTCAGAACTGTATTCCCACTGTACGGCACACCATTCTTGCGCAAGTATCCAGGGCGCATGTGCGTGGTGACGACTTTTAGCGTCCCACCTTTGCCCGGGACCGCTCCTCCTAAAGTCACAGTGTATTTTCTTTGAGACATCTTTTCCCAGCTCGAAACAGAATCTCCCTGCCACTGAGGAACACCACCCCGCCATTTCGAACCATCGAAGTGGAAGAGCCGTGCCTGCATCCCGGCATCGGTGTCCATCCGCAAGGTATTGTCATTAGCCCATGTGATATGCAAACGCGCGGGTATGCGCATAATACCGGCGGCGCCATAGGCCCGGCACTGATTGCCTTCGCGCTCGTCCTTCACGGAATCCCAAGTGTCCGCCACGCGCTGCCCCTCCGCGTTAAGCGGGACGCTCGCGTAGTCGCCCTTGTTCGGCGTCAGCATTCGCCAGCGCCAGTCTTCGTCAACGATTGAGACCCAATAGCCCGTGAGATCGATCAAGGCTCCGTCTTTCGGGGTCGGCGGCGTTTGGCCCTGGTGTCCTTGCGCAGCCCCGGTTTTGCCCGACGCGCCGATGGCGAGTAACACCAGGCCCGCGATCGCAAGGTGTCGCAGTAAGCATCTCTGAAAAATGTGGTCACGCATCATCGGCCGCTGCCTGGTCTTGGCGCTTGTGGGCTGCTGTCCTTACTCAGTTGCCGATAAACTGTCTCGATAAAATTGGTCGTTGTCCACGGGCCAGCATCGACGCCATAGATTCCATCGTAATCGAGCGTGGGCCTCGCCGCTTTCACCTGATCGAGCGTCATCCCTTTTTTTAACATGACCTGAATCCGGTCGCGAATAATCGTCACCATGTCGCGGTAGTCCGAGACATCGCTTCGGTCGCACAGCCGCCCGTGTCCTGGAATGACATACGTTCCTCCCTCCTCGTATTCCTTGGGAACCAGGAGGTCGATGATGTCGTTCAATGCGCTGATAAGACCCTCAAGGCTGCCGCCTTTCCCCACCTCGATCACCGGGTAATGCGTGGGCGTGAAGAGATCGCCGGTACTTACAACGTCCGAGCCGCGGAAAAAGACGATGCTGTCTCCGTCGGTGTGCGCGTCGGGCATGTGGTGAATAATGACCGGCTCGCTGTTGTAGAGCTTTAAATCCACCGTCTCGTAGGTGATGCCAGGCCAGGCGGCTGACGGCGTGGGGATTTCTTCGCCGGTTGGAGCACTCATTCTGTTAAGCACATTGAGATGGGCGACGATCGACGCTCCCGGTGGAAGGGAGAGTCCAAGGTCGCTTACCACCGAGTTCTCGTCAGGGAGCGCCCAGCCCACTTTCGAGATACTCGCATTCCCCCCGACGTGGTCATCATCCCCGCTTGTATTGGCGATGAAAAGGATTGGCTTGTTCGAGATTTTCCGGATCGACGCGAGCACCTCGTCGCTCTTCTGCGGGTACCCTGTGTCTACCACGAACAAATTTTCATCACCCACTTGGACCGTGATGTTCCCGCCCGCACCGACCAGCATGTACACCCTACCCTGCACAGGGAGTACATGGACTCTCCCGCTGTCGTTGGTATCTTGCGGAGCACCGTTCTGAGATTGCTGGATGCGATTCCCCTCCTGCGCCGAAAGAGGGCTCGCCGCTCCGATTAACAAGATGAATAAGCGCAATGCCCTGGAGAGGGAAGCTCTTACCTTATTCGTTGTCATTATTTATTTCGTGTCCGAAAGGCCGCGCGAAGGGGAGTTGTTTTCCAATCTTTGTTTATACTCCGCATACGTGGGTGGCTCGGGCATGGTCGCCAATTTTCGTTGATACTCGGGGTACATCGTCTCCATCCCGCCTCGCGTCGCTTCTACCGGCACTCTCCACCTGGATGCAAATTCCGTAAGATATTGATTGGTGCCTGGCAAATGATGCGGCACCCAACCCTTCGGGCGAGCTACCAGCTCACTCGGGATGCAATAGTTCGGCGCGAGGTGAATGTTCTCGTTTAACACCCAGTTGAAACTTCGAATGAACGGCTCCGTCAAGTAGACCGGGTCATCTACGATCCTGGCCACCGTCAGGTACTGGTGGTGCCGCGCATAGTACTCGGTCACGATAGCTTTATCACTGCGCGCGAGACCATTCTTCCGCAGGTACCCTTCTTTGAGATGGGTCACCGTCACCTTCAGCATGTCCGCTACCCACTCGCCGGTGGAAAAACCCTGCCTCCTAAAGGCCGCGTACTCGGGCGGATGCGGTCGGCCATCCATGTAAATTGTTCGCCGTGCGCTATTGTGCTGCATTACCGTGTGCCAAGCCGTGATTGACTGGGTAAGAGGATCCACATCCGAAAATATCTGCAGATTGGTTGCGCCGTAGTCCGCTGGGTGCTGTTCGCACTGATGCTCAATGACATCCGACATCTGTGCGTCCCACGAGTCTGCCCTCAAGCGATCCGCATCATTGATCGGCATTCCCGTATAGTCACCGATCTCTGGACCCTGTGCTCGTTCCGGTTGATCCTCATGCTGTAGCGTAGCCCATTGCCCGGCCAAGTCCAATTGAGCCGACGCACGCTGACTCATCGGTCCAAGAAAAAACAGCACCAGGCCAGCCAGAATGGTTCGAAACCCCCTCGGGAGTATCATTTCGCGCTCTCGGTTTGATCATTCACTTGGCAAATCGTGGGGTGCGAAGGTTCTATCATCGCGGACGGCCCGCTAGAAAACAATTCTTACTGATGGCGCTCGGCCTACAACCTCATGCGGTTGCATCAGGTGCAGTTTAAGACAAACAAACCAGTACGGCCTCCGCAACCGGTAATCTCGATGAACTCCCTAGCGTGAAGCGAGCGACCTGGTGCCGCCTTCAGGGTCGAGCACGCCAATTTTGCCCGTCCACCATTCGCCAAACCAGATGCGACCATCCTTGTCGAGATCGATGAAACGAGGGATCGCGCCGCGCGTGGGAATCGGATACTCGGCAAACTGCTGGGTGCTCGGATCAAATCGGGTGATGTAGTTTCCGATCTGGTCCCCATACCATATGTAACCGGTCTTCGGATCAGCAACGATGCCGTAGGCACCAGCGCCACGGGTGGGCGGCTGATACATCTTGAAAGTTCCCGTTTTCTGATCCAGCATGCCCAGGTGATGGTTGTAAAAATCCGAGAACCAGATGTTATCGTGCGCATCAACGGCCATTCCGCGCATTCCCGAAACGCCCGGCGGGAAATACTGTTTCGTTTCACCTGTAGCGGGATCGAGCCGAGAAATTATGCCGGCCTCCAGGGTGCTCGTCCAGAGGATGCCTTTCGAATCAAACCCCAGATGATAGGTCCCGTACTTTACAAATTTGTTCTCCTCAAATTTTTCCCAGGTGCCTTTTGAATTCTCAGGATATTGGGCCGGGCTGGGAATCTTGTAGGCTTTGAACTGCTCGGTCTGCACGTTGAAGCACCACACCTGGGCGACAGCGGAATCCGTGCCGTGACCGGAGATCCAGAGGTTGCCCTCCTTGTCCATGATCATCGTGTGGGCTGAGCCTTTATCTTCCGGATTTGTGTACAGTGCGATTTTGTTTGTCTCGGGATCAACCGAAACAATCTTAAGCCCCGGCGTCGTCAAGGTGAACCAAGCGCGTCCATCTTTACCTACGACGCCGCTGTGAGGATCGGATTTTTCCACTGGAGAAGGAAATTCCTGGAAGGTTTCGGTGGCGACATCGAATCGCGCGACCTTATTCGCGCGAAGTCCAATTTCGCTAAACCACACGGTCTTTGAGTCGTGGTCGAGGAAGACCGTGTGCGGGACGGCCTGCACGCCCGTCGGGATCTGGTACTCGCGGTAGGTGGCCTTCAATACGGCTGGCGCAACCGCAGGGTGGTTGATCTGCTCCTGCGTTGGCGGCTCCGCTTCGGGTCCAAAATACTTGGCTTCCGGCCCAAAATATTTTTCGAGGGCCGCGCCGAGAGCCGCTAATTCCTCTGGACTGTAGTTGCGCCGGGCACGCCTGCCGGCGGGCATATCCGGAAGGAAGCTCTGCCATTCGGCGGAGGTCATTCCGCGCCGATGGATCACGACGCTGAAATCGTGGCACTCCAGACACACGGCTCTGAGAAGATTCCCTTGTACATCGCTCGGGATCAGGGGCGTGATGTCGGCTCCTGTTAGGCGCGTTACGTCCCATTTCGGTGTCAGAGTGAAGTTTGTGTCACCGGCCTGGGCGGTATCTTTCGTCTGAAATTTCACGCCGTACCCATAGGCATCAACCGACATCTGATAGGAGCCCCCCGCCACCGGTATTTCGTATCGGCCGTCCACCTGCGTGAAGCGGCTGATGCTCTTGGGCCCAAGGGTCGCTTTGACGATCGCGCCCCGCACGGGTTTCCCCGCGGTATCCGTGACGACGCCCCGGATCGTTGCGTCGGCCCCGAACAGGCTCACGGCTAGAAACGGAACTGCCAGCAAGCACCAGAAGGAATTTCGCATCGGTAGTCTTCCTTTTCTGCCCCGTCTTATAGCGCCGCTTTTTTGATGCCGGCACGCATACAACTCGCGTCGGTAACCTTCCGAATCAACATACGATAAACTCCACAGCGACAAGCCCACCCAGCCCGCATGCTAACTCGAAGTTTCGCGTCAACGCAATGTCGAAAATCAGGACACGTGTTCGGTCCGAGAGATGTCGGTAGACACCGGACCGTCGCGCCAGAGCAATGGCGTCATATCCGGCAGGATGGCCCGCCGAACTTTGAGCCGTGCCTTTTCTGTCTGATCGGTTTCCCGCACCTGCTTCAGGTTCGCTGCCGCTGTCGAATCGGGGGCAGCCGTCCCCTTGGGAACTGCATCTGGCTTGGACGCCAGGGCGGTGGGAGTCCTTTGTGACGGGCAGGCAGAACCCTTGAGGCCTTCCTGATAATCGAACAAAGTAATTCCTCTTGAGCCAAACGAGATCTACAATCCGCCAGTGACGAAATCGGATCTGCTGCTGAGTCTCGTTCTGGTATTGGTTCCCTCAATTCAGGCCCAGCAAAGCAACGACGGCCAGCCTATCGTGCTCGCCAGCGACACGCTGGAACTTACGATGGGCACGACAGGCGGCACATTTCTGAAACTTGTGCTGCGCCATGCAGAGCCGTTGAGTCCCCTGGCAAAACTTGGGCATTTCCTTGCCCTCGACGGCTTTGGGGCGCCGTCGGAGCAAGAGCAGGCCCTGGGCATGCCTTTCCATGGAGAAGCTTCGCACCAAACCGTCAAGATCGTTGCCAGGCAAGATTCCGGACCCCTGCACCTGGTTACGATGCAGAGCATGCTTCCTCTCGCTCAGGAAACCCTGACGCGCACTGTCGAGGCTGTCGACGGCGAAAGCGTCATATATGTCACCAGCCGGCTGGAAAGTGAGCTCACCGTGGACCGCCCAATCTCCTGGGCCGAACATGCCACCATCGGTCCCCCGTTCCTGGAGCCGGCAAAGGTAGTGGTGGATATGCCTGCCTCCCATTGCCGTGTCCGGCCCTATAAACCCGGACCGATTCCAGGCCACTTGGTTTACGATCACGATTTCAAGTGGCCCATGGCCCCGACCAATGACGGCGGGGAGGCGGACCTGCGCGTCATTCCGACCGATCATGGCTGGCTGGACTTGGCGAGTTGCCAGATGGACCCAGGCCGCACGCTCGCCTTTGTCACCGCGCTACAACTTGAGAAACATCTTCTGTACGGGTATGTGTTTCGACGCGAGGACTATCCCTGGCTCATGAGTTGGATGAACTACACGGGCGACGATCATGCGGCGCGCGGAATGGAGTTCTCCTCCCAGCCGTTCGACATCTCGCGCCGGGAAACGGTGGCCATGAGCCCGCTTTTCGGTACTCCGACGTTCCGCTGGCTGCCCGCGAAATCAGCCATTGAAACTCGCTTTCTGATGTTCTACACAACAGTGCCGGACGACTTCACCAAGATCGACGACGTCACTGTGGATGGCGGGCGATTGACGATTCTGGATCGTTCCGGCAAGAGCGTTGTCCTCGCAGCTTCCAAAGGACTCTGAGCTTATCGGGGATATCTGCGGCGTCTGCGCTCTGATTTTCCTGGCCGCAGGCCCTGCATCGTGCGCGGGAGGGCACCCGGGTCTCTATCGCGCACTGCCAAGCAATGTCACGCAACGGACGATTTTCTTCCCGATTTTTCCGCGTTTCATCGGCTATTGATGTGCCGCTAACAATTGGGATGTATGGATGGAGTGGTCCCTGCGGCTGCTTGGAATCCTGTGATTCCCCTGCGACAGCAAGAATTGCTTTTCAATGCCAAGCTACATTGGACGGACGTGACGCCTCTTCGATATTGGTTCTTAGCTGTCGCGACAATTGTTTCGATCCAAGCCCCCACGTTTGCTCACCCGGGCGCGGAGGAGATATGCCCCCGTCCCGCTGTCGGAAGCACGGTCGCTGAACCCGTGGACCTGCGAAGCCGACATGGCGTGCTGAAGGTCGAGTTCACTTATCGCAATTTCGTCGATTCAAATGGTCAGATGCGCTACTGCTATCTCTACAAGGACGGAAGCCAGGCTCCTAATCTTCGGTTAAACCCCGGCGATATGCTTATTTTAGCCCTAAAAAACAAACTCAGCATTCCGTCTCACACCGATGTTCAGTCCATTGACACGGGAGCAGATCAGCACCCAATGCCGCGAACATGCACCCAAGGAAAGATGACTCCCTTGTCGACAAATCTCCATTTTCACGGATTAACCGTACCTCCCGTTTGCCACCAGGATGACGTGCTCAACACAATGATTGGGCCAGGGGACCTGCCCTTCGAGTATCGATTCAAGATTCCTCGCGAAGAGCCCCCCGGCTTGTATTGGTATCACCCGCACGTTCACGGCCTGACAAAAGCACAGGTCCTAGGAGGAGCGTCGGGAGCCTTAATTGTGGAAGGGATAGAACGTGCAGTGAGTGATCTTGCGGGTTTGCCGGAAAGAGTGTTGATTGTTCGCGATCAAGATTTGCTGAATCCCAAAGCAGCACCACACTCTTCGACTTCCGTTGAACTACCCCCGGTCATTCTCGATCACGACGGAGACACTCTAAACACCGGCACGGGAACAGGAAAACCGGCGAAGGATCTATCGCTCAATTTTGTCCCGGTTCCCTATCCGGACTATCCTCCGGCGGTTATCCATATGAGGCCGGGAGAGCGGCAACTCTGGCGCGTGTTGAATGCATCCGCGATTACATACTTGAACCTTGAAGTCGTGTTCCATAACACTGCCCAAGCCGTGGGGGTTGTAGCTCTCGATGGCGTTCCGATCAGCGAGAACGGACTGGCCGGAAACCGCGTTCTGTGGCAGAACCATCTGGGAGTGCCCCCAGGAGGAAGAATCGAATTTGTTGTGAAAGGGCCTCCGGCGGGAACCAGCGCAAGCTTGGTTACCAGGAGCGTTAATACAGGAGAGGGGGGCGAGAATGATCCCAACCGGCCACTCGCCACGATCATCGCACGAGCAGACGCGCCCGAACCTCGTTCGAAGTTATCGGCAGATCCCGTGCCCCTGCCGCGTCCCACGTCGACTTGGATCGGGAATGTCGCGCCTGTACGGATCCGCAAGCTCTACTTCTCCGAAACGCTGCAGGATCCCAAGGACCCGAACAGCCCTACAATTTATTACATCACGGTAGATGGTCAGAATCCGAAGGTGTTCGACCCAAACTCGGGAGTAGCTGACATCGTGGCGCATCAGGGAGATGTCGAGGATTGGATCATCGAGAATCGGACGCAGGAAGTGCATGCGTTTCATATTCACCAAATTCACTTCATGCTGCTAGCCTGGTTTGGGCTGCCCGTGAACGAACCCTTTCTTCGTGACACCGTGAACGTGCCGTTCTGGGACGGCAAAACCTCCGCGTATCCCAGCGTCAAATTGCGAATGGATTTCCGGGACCCCGATTCGGTCGGAACATTCGTCTATCACTGCCACATTTTGGAGCATGAAGACGGAGGAATGATGGGTTCGATTCGCGTTGATCCGCCCGAAGAAACAAATGCCCGCACCAAGGCACGTGTTAAAAACGCAGGCCGTCCAAGTAAGCTTTGCGGATTCCCGCGGAGAACTGCGCTCGCGCTGCCTTCAGCAAAACGGAAGGTGGACTCGCCACCGCCGCCTCAAACTCAGCAACCTGCCCGTAGCTAATTCCGGACAGCAGCCCAAGGCGCGGTCGATCCCGCAACTTAGAATTCTGGTTCGTGACGCCGTGTCCTTTGGCGTGTCATCTTCCAAATTCTTTGAAACAAAATTCATCCGCGTGTCATCTGGGGATAATAACCTTCACGTATCCACGTCGTGCAACGCGTTTGATCCACTCACTTCTCGACGCGCGGACAAGCGCGTTTATTCCCGAGAGGCACTATGGCTCAACCGCTAAATTGTCCACAAGGAGAACGAATGATCAGGAAGAATCTTCGCTGGATGGCAGTCTTTGTCCTGGCCACCAATCTTGGAATAGCGACCCCGAGTCCTTTGCTCGCTGCAGGAGGACGTGGAAACGAGCCTGCCAAGAACAACGTCGGGGGAAGCACGACCAGCACACCCATCAAACACGTTGTAGTCATTTTCCAAGAGAACGTTTCTTTCGACCATTACTTTGGCACCTACCCCCACGCCGCAAATAAGAGCGAAGAAGTACAGTTTAGGGCATCCGCGAACACTCCCACGGTCAACGGGTTAACAGAAGGATTGATCGGAAACAATAACAATCAGGACAAGAACGGTATCTACTACGCGCCCGTGCGCTTGGATCCGACGCAGAATTACACGTGCGACCAGAATCACGACTATACTCCCGAGCAGCAAGCCTTCGACAGCGGGCTCATGGACAGGTTTCCCGAATTCACGGCGACGGCTTGTTCAGACAGCCCCTATTCAGATGTGTCCAAATTGGGCGCGGGAATCGTGATGGGCTATTACGATGGCAACACCGTAACGGGGTTGTGGAATTACGCCCAACACTACGCCTTGAATGACTACTTCTTTGGCACCAATTTCGGACCCTCAACACCGGGCGCCATCAATGTCATTTCCGGAATGACTGGGGGGGGCGATCCGAATGCAAATCTGAACGCGGTTGCCGACGGAGATGCGATCGAAACCAATGGGCAGATAACCGTCATAGGCGATTCGGACCCTTACTATGACGATTGCAGCAGCACCACGGAACGAATCGGAATGCTCAGCACCAACCAAAATATCGGCACTCTGTTAACTGCCAACGATATTTCCTGGGGTTGGTTCCAGGGCGGCTTCACTCCTTCCACGGCATACACACCGGCAACGACCACGTCGCCCGCGATACCGGCAGCCTGCACGACGACGACTCCCCGTATAGACGGCACACAGGAGACCGCGTATAGTCCCCATCACAATCCCTTCCAGTACTATGGCGCTACATCCAATCCCCACCATCTGCCGCCGACTTCGGTCGCTGAAATCGGGAACAACGGGCAAGCGAATCACATTTACGATTTGAGTTGGTTTCAGACGGCGGCACTTGCCGGCAACCTACCGGCCGTCAGCTATCTCAAAGCCAACCGAGCCCAGGACGGCCATCCGGGGAATTCGTCGCCTCTTGATGAGCAAGTCTTCATCGTCGATACCCTGAATTTCCTGCAGTCGCTTCCGGATTGGAACCAGACAGCCGTCATCATCACCTGGGACGACTCCGACGGCTGGTATGATCACGTGATCGCACCGATCATGAACCAATCGAATACGACAAAATCGAGTCTGATCCCAGCCAACACTGCGAACCCCAGCCCATTTGAAGCCGACGCGCTCACAGGTACCGGACTGTGCGGCTCAGGCCTGAATTCCCTCGCCGGTCTTCAGGCTCGTTGTGGATATGGACCGCGTATTCCCCTCCTTGTGATTTCGCCGTATGCGAAGAAGAATTTCGTGGACCACACCCTGACCGACCAAAGTTCAGTGGTCCGCTTCATCGAGGACAATTGGAGCTTGCCGCAGATCGACGGTTCGTTTGACGGGATTGCGGGTTCTCTGTTGAACATGTTCGATTTCAAGAATCAGCGGAGCGACCAGCTTTTGCTTAATCCTGCGACTGGACAGGTCGCCGTTCAGTAACAGTGTTGCCGCATCGTTGCTGCCACACGAGGTTGAACTGGCTCGGGCCTGGCAATTGGCTCGAGCCAGTCG
>Ga0187851_10004398_pt1 | contig 11515 bp, 11 predicted proteins | sample June2016WEW_6_10_FD_132997 | JGI IMG/M metagenome (GOLD analysis project Ga0187851, IMG submission 132997) | Peatland microbial communities from SPRUCE experiment site at the Marcell Experimental Forest, Minnesota, USA - June2016WEW_6_10 | ecosystem: Environmental > Terrestrial > Soil >... | reverse complement strand
CCGGCGAGATCGCCCGCGAGATCGAGAGCGAGATGCAGTACCCGGGGGTCATCAAGGTGACCCTGATCCGCGAGACCCAGGCGATCGCGACCGCCCCAGTGCAGATCGGGCGCAGCATGGAGCCGCTGGAGCCGGTCCTGGCCGGGGCGACGACCAAGCGGCGGCGGCGGCGCAAGAAGCGCAGGGGCGGCGGGGAGACCAACGGGGCCGGATCCCCTGGCGAGACCGGGCCGGCGGACGCCGAGTAGTCCTGGCAGGTCCGTTTCGGCCGCCGCTGCCTAGGCGGCTCAGCTGCCGTGGAGAAAGGAGACCATGACCTCCGCGGTCAGTTCGGGTTCCTCGTGGAAGAAGAGGTGGCCGCGACCGTCGAACCAGTAGCGGCGCGCTCCGGGGATCAGCTTGGTGAGGGCCTCGGCGTTGGCGAGCGGGACGAGGACGTCCTCGGTTCCGTGAAGGACAAGGGCGGGCACGGCGATCTCGCCGAGACGGTCGCCGATGTCGGCGTCCCGAGAGGAGCGGAACTGGGCGGTGAAGGCGCGTCCCGGGACCGGGTGGGCGGCCCGGTAGGCCACCTCCTCGTCGATGAACTCGGGATGCTCGCGCTGAAAGCGCCCCGCGTAGAGGACGGTGCAGGCCGTGCGGTAGGCCTCTGCCGGCGTCCTGGCACCGCGCCCGAGAAGTGAGGCGGTCGCCTCGGGTTGCGCGGGGAAGGCCGTGTGACTCCCGGGACCGGTGGCTGCCAGGATCAGCCGGATCAGGCGATCGGGATGCAGGACGGCGACGTGCTGGGCGGTGAGCCCCCCCATGGAGGCGCCGAAGAGCTGGAAGGTCTCCGCCCCGCAGCCGCCCGCCACCTCGACGCAGTCCGCCGCCAGCCGGGACATGGGATAGGGCCCGGGGGGTGCATCGGAGTCGCCGACACCCCGGGGGTCGTAGACGATGACCCGGTGGTGCCGCGCCAGCGCGGGGATGATCGGTGCATAGACCCGCCGGGTGGCCCCGAGCCCCGGGATCATGAGCAGGGGCTGGCCGTCGCCGTGGACGCTCACGGCAAGCCGGACACCGTCGCTCGTGACCACGTGCCGGACGGGAGCAGGCGGAGCCACGGCTCCCGATCGTAGGGCACGGCGCGGGACGGCCGGAGCCGGGCGGTCGGTGCCCGGGCGGCCGGCGCTGGAGGGGTGGGGCGGGCGATGCTGGGCCGGGGGATCGCGTCCGGCGGGAGACGCGCCACCATTGACCCGTGCCACGACTCTTCATCACCCGAGACCAGATCGGCGACGGCACGCTGGTGGTCGAGGGTGAGGCTGCCCACCATCTCGCCGGGCCCCTGCGCACCGAGCCCGGGGAGCTGATCCAGGTCGTCGATGACACCGGCGAGGAGCACGGGGTCCGGGTCACCTCGGTGGCGCGGGCTCGGGTGACCGGATCGATCGTCTGGTCTCGCCCGGCATCGGGCGAGCCCCGTCTCCGCCTCGACGTCGTCCAGGGTCTGGTCCGGGACATCGACGAGGTGGTGGCCGGCCTGGTCGAGGTCGGGGTCGCCGCGATCCACCCCGTGATCGCCGCACGCAGCGTCACCCGGCCCGACCCCGCCCGGGCCGCGGCCCGACTACGCAGGTGGGGCGAGATCGCCCGCGAGGCTGCCGAGCTGGCCCATCGTGGCGCCGTGCCGCGGGTGATGGTGCTCACCGACCTCGCGGGAGCGCTGGCTGAGCTGCCGGAGAGCGCGCGTATCCTCGTCTGCATGGTGGACGCGGCCGTCCCGCTGGTCCGACTGGAGGTCGACGCGGCCCGCCCGGCGGCGCTGGTGATCGGTCCGGAGGGCGGATTGGACCCCGGCGAGGTCGACCGACTGCGGGAGGCCGGCGCCGAGATGGTCCACCTGGGGCCCCGCGTGCTGCCGGCGCGCCGGGCCGCCATCGTCGCTGCCGGGCTCCTCCTCGCCCATGCCGGAGACCTCGATCACGGGCGCTGAGCTGCGGACGGCGCGCGACGAGACCATCGCCGGACCGCTGCGGGTTGCCCTCACCACCCTCGGCTGCAAGGTGAACTACGCGGAGATGGCCGAGCTGGCGGGGAGGCTCGCGGGCCTCGGCTGCGAGGTGGTTCCCGAGGATGAGCCCGCCGACGTCCGCGTGCTCAACTCGTGCGCGGTGACGCTCCAGGCGGATGCCACCACCCGGCAGCGGCTCCACCGGCTGCGTCGCCGCGACCCGGGCTGCCACCTGATCCTCACCGGCTGCTCCGTGGACGCCAACCCGGAGCGTTACCTGGCCGCGGGGAGCGATGGGGAGCCCGCCGTCCCCGGACTGGATGCGGTCTTCGCCAACAGCCAGAAGCTGCGCATCGCGGACCACGTCGCCGCCCTCGCGGCGGGGCGCGAGGAAACGCTCCGCCAACTCCCGCCGGCGGGACTGCGCAGCCGAGCCTTCCTCAAGGTCCAGGACGGTTGCGGCCACCGCTGCACCTACTGCGTGGTGTGGAGGACCCGGGGAGCGCCGGCGAGCGTTCCCGAAGAGGTGGTGATGGCCCGAGCCCGGGAAGCGGTGGCGGCCGGCCACGCCGAGGTGGTCCTGACCGGCGTCGACCTGGGCAGCTATGGGCGGGACCGGGGATCCGACCTGACGGCCCTGGTACGCCGCCTCCTCGAGGGGCTCGACGGCGCGGCGCGCATTCGCCTCAGCAGCATCAACGCCAACGACATCCCGGAACGACTCGTCGAGCTGAACGGCGATCCGCGGCTGTGCAGCCACTGGCACATCCCACTCCAGAGCGGGAGCGACCGGGTGCTCCGGACCATGCACCGCGGATACCGGCGCCAGCGCTACCTGCGGGTGGTGGAGAGCCTGCGCCGTCAGGACCCGTACACCGAGCTGACCACCGACCTGATGGTGGGTTTCCCGGGGGAGAGCCACGAGGATCACGAGGCGACGCTGCGCCTGATCGAGGAGGTCGAGTTCCTCGGCTGCCACGTCTTCCGCTACTCGCCGCGCCCCGAAACGGAGGCGGCCCGTCTCCCCCAGCAGGCCGACGACGCTCTCCTGCGATCGCGCAGCGCCGAGATCCGCCGCGCCGCAGCCGCGAGTGCCCGCCGGCGCCGTCAGCGCGCGGTCGGCCGCCGGCACCGGGTGGTCTGGGACCGGGTGTCGGAGGGGGAGGCACACGGCCTCACCGACGCGTACCACGAGGTGGTGGCGGACCCCACCACGGAGACGAGGACGGGGCAGATGCAGACCGTGCTGGCCACCGGGGTCGAGGGCGATCTGCTGCGCGGGATCATCCTCCCGGAATCAGGCGCGGACGAGCGCTGATGCGCGTCGCCGTGGTGGTCCACCCGCGGGCCGGGAGGGAGGAGCTCGAATGGGACGGGCGGGAGCTGCGGCTGCGCATCACCCAGCCGCCGGTCGACGGGGCCGCCAACGCGGCCGTGCTCCGGCTGGTCGCCGCGTGGGCGGGAGTCGCACCCTCGCGCGTCCGTCTGGTCGCCGGTCACCGGGGCACCCACAAGCAGGTGGAGATCGAGGGGGTCGACGCCCTTCCACGGTGAAGGCGGAGGACGGGTGAGTGCTTTCGACCCGTCTGACGCGTCGGACTCTGCAGACGGGCTTGCAACGGTGGCACACTTCTCCTCACTAGCTGGGCCTCGCAGGCCAGCGGGGGAGGGGCCGACCTGAATGCGATCGGTTGGCGCAAGCGGTGGCTTGCTGGCGGGATCCCATGCTCGATGCGGTGGGGTCGGATGACGGACTGCCTGCACGCCCCCGCAGCCGGGTCGGCCCGTCTCCGGTTGGCCGCCACGGGGACCGCGCGCCAGGCGGCGCGTCGCGCCGAGCGCAGCCGCCTGGGCAGGGTCCGGTCGCCATCACCGTGAGCTCCCAAGACCTGATCGGGCACGACTCGAGAGCCGACCGCCCGCTCCCCGTCGACCCGCCGGCGCCGGCAGCGCGCCCGCTGCCCGCCTACCCTCCTCCTGCCACCCCCCCCGGCGCCGGCACGCGTCGAGGACGTGGGATCGGACGGCGGCGCACCGCGGCCCTGGTGGCCGCCGCCGGGCTGGCCTCGCTGCTCACGGTTGCCCTGCTCAGCACGTCCCTCGGCGGGTCGGCGATCACCGACCAGGTCAACGCGCGCCTCTCCGGCGCGGGCAAGCAGGCCGCCGGTTACCTGGAGCAGGTCATCTCCGGCCGCGTCACCGCTCTCGACCGTGCCGCCAATGAGCTGCCGATCCTGGCGCTGGCGGAGGGCGGCACCTCGGCCAACCCGGCGGCCACGGCCGACCTCACCGCCCTGGCCACAGCTGAGGCGCAGAGCCAGGGCCTCGTCCTGACCAATGCCGGCGGATCGCCGGTCCTGCAGTCCGGCAACCAGGACCCGCTGGACGGCCTGCCCTCGGGTTGGGGCGCGAGCAGCGCGCGCGCCGGCTTCCTGGTGGTGGAGGCACCATCGTCGCTCGCGGCTCCCGCCATCGACGTGGCTGTCCCGGTCCTCGAGGGGGGTGGGACCGCCGGCGGCTTCCTGATCGAGCGATACGGTCTCGGCGGGACACTCGCCTCCCTCCAACCACTTGCCGCGGCCCAGGGGATGAAGCTTCTGGTGCTGAACCGAGCCGGAGGCCTGGTGCTGGGTGAGGAGGCCGTGGGCTCCGGCAGCGCGAGCGTCGTGACCAGCTGGACGCCCGGCGCGTCGATCACCGCGGCAACCGACCGGGCCCTCGCGAGCGGCGCCGTCGGGCTGGACGACAACGGGCGCGGTGGGCCCGCCGTGGATCGCCCGGTCAGTGGCACCGCGTGGGTCGTGCGCGCTGTGCTGCCCGGCTCAGCCCTGGCTGCGGTGACGAGCCTCAGGGTGGCCGTGTTCAGCGTCTGCGCGATCCTGGCGCTCCTCTTCCTGGCGACGGTTTTCATGGTCAACCGGATGCTCCGGGGCCGGGATCGGACCGAGGCCGCATTGATCATCCAGTCGGCGGCGATGGAGCACGCGGCGATGCACGATCCCCTCACCGGTCTGCCCAATCGCCTCCTCTTCAATGACCGGCTGCAGCACGGCATCTCCAACGCGCGCCGCTCGGGCCAGCCGTTGGCCCTCCTGGTCCTGGACGTCGACGGGTTCAAGGCTCTCAACGACGCCCTGGGGCACAGTGCCGGCGACGCCGTTCTCAGGGAGACGGCCGCCCGCCTCCAGGCGTCGGTCCGCGTGTCGGACACGGTCGCCCGGCTCGGAGGCGACGAGTTCGTGATCGTGGCCGTCGACGCCGATCCGGCTCAGGCCGAGCTGATCAGCGCCAAGGTCCGTCAACGGATGGAGGAACCGATGAACGTCGACGATCGGCAGGTCCCGGTCGGGCTCAGCATCGGTCAGGCGGCGTTCCCCGAGGACGGCGGCGAGCCGGCGCAGCTGCTCCGTCGCGCCGACACCAACATGTATCGGGACAAGCGGGCGAGAAAGTCCACCTCCGGCTGGGGTGGCCTGCCGGAGCCGGCCGGCTGACGACCGCGCCCGGCGTCTACTCGGCGGGGGCGAAGAAGTCGCGCAGGTGGTCAAAGAAGCCGCGCCTGACCTCCACCGGCTTCCCATCACGCCCCCCCAGCTCCTCGTAGAGCTTCCGCTCCCTCGCGGAGATGTGAGCGGGCACCACCACCCGAACGACGCAGATCTGGTCGCCGCGACGCCCGGTGCGAAGATGGGGTACCCCCTGGCCCGCGATCTTGATCACGCGACCGGGCTGGGTGCCGGCGGGCAGATCCACCTCCGTCTCGCCCCTTACCGTGGGGACCGTGATCCTGTCTCCGAGCACCGCCTGGGTGACCGAGACCGGCAGCTCGTAGACGAGGTCCTGACCCCGGCGGATCAGCTGGGGATGGGGCGCGACCCGGAAGCTCAGGTAGAGGTCACCGTGAGGCCCGCCCTGCGGTCCGGCCTCGCCCTCGCCCGAAACCCGCACCTGGACGTCGCCATCGACTCCGGCGGGGATGGAGACCTCGATGGTCTTGCGAGCCTCCACGAGCCCCCGACCGCGGCAGCGCTGGCAGGGGTTGTCCACCAGCTTCCCGACGCCATGGCAGTGCGGGCACGCGGTCACGTTCATGACCTGGCCGAAGATGGACTGCATCGCCCGCCGCACCTGGCCGCTGCCCCCGCAGTCGGGGCAGGTGTGCGGGGTCGTCCCCGGCGCCGCGCCGCTCCCCGCGCAATCGGGACAGGTGTCGGCACGCGGCACCTCCACGGTCCGCTTGGCGCCGAAGACCGATTCCTCGAAGGTGATGTCGACGGACATCCTCAGATCGGAGCCACGCTGCGGTCCTGACCCGCGCGCGGAACGCCGCCCTCCCCCGAAGAACATGTCGAAGAGGTCGAAGGCGGAGTCGAAGGAGAACTGCCCGAAGTCGGGCATCTGCTGACCGCTGTGGCCGTAAGCGTCGTAGCGCTGGCGTTTCTGAGGGTCGCTCAGGACGGAGTAGGCCTCGCCCACCTCCTTGAACTTCTCCTCGGCAGCCTTGTCACCCTGATTGCGGTCGGGGTGAAACTCCATGGCGAGCTTGCGGTACGCACGTTTCAGCTCCTCGGGTTTGGCGTCGCGCGTGACACCGAGGACCTCGTAGTAGTCGCGCTTGACCGTGGCCATCAGAGCTCGGGTCCCGCGCCGGCGCTCCGGCCGCGACGCGGGTGCACGACCTGCACCAGAGCCGGGCGGAGGAGACGGTCGTGGAGCCGGTAACCCGGCTGCAGCTCGGCGACCACCGTATCCTCGCTGACCTCGTCGGACTCCTCACCGCCGATCGCCTGGTGCACCGATGGGTCGAAGCGCGCGCCGACCGTCTCGACGGGCTCGACCCCGATGGCGCTCAGCGCCTGCTCGAACTGGATCATCACCATCCGAAGCCCGTCCACGAGCTGCTGGCCGCCGCCGTCGCCAGCTGAGTGGCCAACGGCGCGACGGAGGTTGTCGAGCACGGGAAGGAGCGCCTGAGCGGCTTCCTCGGACGCGTACCGGCCCCGGTCGGTGAGCTCCTGGGCCTTGCGCCTGCGGAAGTTCTCGAAGTCGGCGGCCAGGCGCAGCAACTGGTCACTCCGCTCGGCCAGCTCCGTCCGCATACCCTCGACCTCCGCCTCCGTGACGGTTTCGGGGTCGGTGGCCGGCACCACGGCATCAGCGGGCGCATCACCGGTCGGGTCGCTCCGGACCACCCTGCCGGCTCCGTGGGCACCCGGGCCCGCTGCCCCGGAGGCGGTGACGCCGGGACGGGACGGCGGCTCGCCATGGGAGGGGCGGACGGCTCTCCCGTCCACACTCCGCCTGGGGTGGTCGCTCATCCTCGGTCTCCTCGATCAGCGGACATGGTCAACTGAGTACCCGCGTCACCGCTTCGCCAACCCGATCGGCGACGAAGCGGACCCTTGGGGCCACCTGGGAATAGGGCATCCGGGTCGGGCCGAGCACCCCCACGGTGCCACCCCTCCCCTCTCCGGCCCGGTAGGTGGTCAACACCAGGCTGCAGCCGTTCAGCTGCGAGATCCCGGACTCGGTGCCGATCACCACGGTAACCGGACGCCCGGTGGGCGCGCCGCCACCTGCCACCCCCTGGTCCGAGGCGGAGCCGGCCCCCTCGAAGGCGGCGGCGAGCAGCTCACCGAGGACCCGCTCCTCCTCGACCAGCTCCAGCACCTGGGCAAGTCGCTGGACGTCGCCGAACTCGGGCTGGTGAAGAAGGTTGCGGACCCCATCGTGGACGATCAGGGTGTCCTCCCTGGACTCCACCGAGTGGAGGAAGGCGGCGATGTCGGCGACGAGCTCGGAGCGGAGCGGATGCACCGGAGGGCTGCCCGGGCTGGACTCGATCTGCGCCCCGTCCAGACCGACGATCTCGGCGTTGAGCCCACTGGCGAGCCGGCTCAACTCCTCCTGGTCGGCCTCACGGCTGAGGGCCATCGGGTGCTGGCGGATGACGTTGCCGTCCAGCACCAGGATAAGGAGGGCGTGACCGGGGTCGAGCGAGACCAGGTCGAGATGCTTGACGGCGACCCTGCGGGCCAGGGGACCCGTGACGATGCTGAGGGCGTCGACGGCCACGGCGAGCACCTGGGCGGCGAGCTCCAGGACCCCCTCCACGTCGGCCGGCATCACCGCCAGGCGGGGCTCCAGCTGGCGGCGCACACCACCGGGAAGGTCCTCCTCCTGCATCAGGAAATCGACGTAGTACCGGTAGCCGCGATCGCTGGGCACCCGACCGGCGGAGGTATGGGGCTGGAGGAGGTAGCCCACCTCGACGAGGGTCGCCAGCTCGTTGCGGATGGTGGCGGCAGACCAGGTCGCCAGATGCAGCGCGAGGGCGTGCGACCCCACCGGCACCCCCGTGGCGGTGAAGTCCGCGACCACCGCCTTGAGGATCTGCTCCTTACGCGTATCGAGAGGGATCCAACTCTCCATGGCTCTCCCGGACCGGCGGCTCCACCCGGAGCCACCTTAGCACTCGCTAGTCCTGAGTGCTAAATCCTAGCACCGGCCCGGCCGGCGAGCTCGGCGGGCCGCCCAGGGAGCCGAGACCACGGCCCCGCGCGTGAAGCTCGGAGGTCCGGCGGTGGCCGTCGCCGAGGTGCGCGGAGTGGAGCAGGTCGAACACCTCCTGCGCCTTCCAGCGCTCCATGGCCAGCACGGTGCTCCGGGAGAGCCCGGCACGGAGAAGCTCCGTGACGAGAGTTTCGGGTACGGGCTGACGGCCGGGAGAGTTGGGAGCGCGTCGCATGAGTGAGGCAAGCGTCGCGCAACCGCATGCCACTTCGAAAGCCCTGCGGCGACACTGTCACCCCTCCGTCTTGGCCGGGCATGGCGCCTCAGCGGCGGCGTTACAGATCACCACAGCGCCGCAACCCGACCTGACGACGGAGGGCCCGAACCGCTACGTCACGAGCTGACGGATCACCTCGTCGAGCACCTCCTGCCCCTGCGCGGTGGCGCCGAGACGGCCGTCGCGACGCCAGAGCAGCTCCGCCGCGACGAGCCCGTCGGCGCGCGCTGCCAGGGGGCCGGTGAGCTCAATCCCCTCGGCGAGGCGCAGCCCGAGCAGGATGCGCTCCGCCTCCGCATCGGCGGCACCGACCATCTCGTAAGCCTCGATGGGGAGCCCTCCGGAACCATCGCCGCAGCGGTCCATGTAGGCGGGCAGGCTGCGTCCGTGCCAGTAGCGGAGCCCGATGGCGTCGGGCGGGACCGGGATGTCGACGAGATTGCCGATCCCGGCCGGGAGGTGGCCATGGGCGCCGAGCCCCACGCCGAGGTAGTGGCCGCGCCGCCAGTAGACGAGGTTGTGGCGACACTCCTCGCCCACCCGCGCGTAGTTGCTGACCTCGTACTGATGCAGACCGGCGGCACCGAGGACCGCGACGGCGATCCGGTGCTGGCGGAGGGCCGCCTCGGGATCCACGGCGGGCTTCTCGCCTCGCCGCACGCTCGCATGGAGTGGCGTCCCCGCCTCCACGGTCAGCTCGTAGGCGGAGACGTGGCCCGGGCCGAGGGCCGCGACCCGCTCCAGGGTCGAACGCCAGCGGGCGTCGTCGAGGCCGGGGACGGCGTAGATCAGATCGCAGCTGATCCGGGAGAAGCCGGCACGGCGGACCTCGTCGACGGCGGCGAGGGCTCGCTCGCGATCGTGGACGCGACCGAGGAAGGTGAGGATGTCCGGCTCCAGGCTCTGGAGGCCGAGGCTCACCCGGTTGAAGCCGGCCCCGAGCCACCTCGCGGCACGCGCCTCGGACGTGCTGGAGGGATTGGCCTCGAGCGTGACCTCGCAGCCGGGGGCGAGAGCAAAGGCCGCCCGCACCTCCTCGAGGAGCCCGCCGAGCCGGCCGGGGTCGATGAAGCTCGGCGTCCCACCGCCGACGAAGACGGTGTCCAGCTCGAGGCGGCCGAACCGCGCGGCCAGGCCGCGCAGCTCGGACCGGAGCGCCGCGACGTACTCGACCTCCCGATCCCGACCGGGAAGGCTGACGAAGTCGCAGTACTCGCAGCGCCGCTCGCAGAAGGGGACGTGGAGGTAGAGAGAGCGGATGCTCGCGCGGCCGGCCGCGCGCGCATCCGCCATCTCAGAGTGGCTCGCCGGCGCTCACCGGCCGGCCGGCCCCGTGGAGACCCGGGATTGCCGCGGAGGCCGGCGGAACCAGCGCGCGACGGGCGGGAAGACGAGCGGCACCAGCACGAAACCGGAGGCCGCGGCAATCAGCTGCTCGGCCACCGCCATCCCGGGGCCGGTCGGGAGGCCAAGCACGCTCACCACCAGGTAGTAGACGAGGGTGTCGACGACCGCCACCAGGGCACCGAAGACGAGCACCTCCACGACCCGCGGACGGTCCTTCCTGCGGAGCCTGGCGGCCATCGGCCGGGCCACCAGCGCGGCCACCGCGAGCAGCACGATGGCGATCTCGGAGATCGCCAGACCGACGATGCCCTCGATCAGGCTGCCGGTCGTGTACACCGTCTGCGTGACCGAAGTGCCGGCGGCCGGCGGCGACGTCAGCGGGCTCGAGAGGGTGATCCGGTAGGTGGTGGCGTCGACGGACTTGACCAACGCCTGCTGGCCGTCGACGACGATCGCGGCGTCGCCGAAGTCCACGCCGGCCCCGCCGGCGAGGGTGAACTGGGTGGTGGTGGGTGCCGGGCTCGCCGCCACGGCCGCGCAGCTGTCGAGCGTCGCGGGGCCCAGCGTGCCCTCGGTGACGGTCGCGCCCGAGGCGGGCGCAGAGCTGAGCGGTGCCGCGAGGGTGACCCGATCACCGTCGATCGCCGCGATGTGAGCCTCCGTCCCGCCGACTTCGATGCCGACATTCGGGCCGCAGAGGAGCGCCTTGCCTTCGCCGCTCGCCACCGTGAAGCTGGTCGCGGTCGGGGCCGGCTTGGACTGAACGGTGGTGCTGGAGGTGGCGGTCAGGCCGATGACCAGGCCGATGACCAGGACCACCAACGCGGTGATGGCCGAGAGGGCGAAGTAGTCGACCCGCGTCCAGACCGAGCCGAGGCCGGGCGCGGGCGCGGTGACCCTCATCGACCGCATCGGGCGCGAGGAGCCCGGGGACGGGGAGACCGGGCGCGGGGGACCCAACAGGGACGCCATCAGACCCCGGCGGGGGGGCGGCCAGGGAGCGGGCTCGGGCTCGGCGGCGGGGGGCGGGCCGCTGACGACCCGGGAGGGCCGGCGCTTGCGGCGGTGGCGGGGCGGAGCCACGGTCAGGCGGCTCGGCCGGGGTCAGCCGGCGGATGCGTCAACGTTGCTGCCGACGGTGTCGTCATCAGTCCTCGTCCATCTGCAGGACGGCCATGAAGGCCTCCTGGGGGATCTCCACGCTACCCACCCGCTTCATCCGTCGCTTCCCTTCCTTCTGCTTTTCGAGCAACTTGCGTTTGCGGGTGATGTCCCCACCGTAGCATTTGGCCAGGACGTCCTTGCGCATCGCCGACACCGTCTCGCGGGCGATGATCTTACCGCCCACCGCCGCCTGGATCGGAACCTCGAAGAGCTGCCGG
>Ga0187851_10004397_pt1 | contig 11517 bp, 10 predicted proteins | sample June2016WEW_6_10_FD_132997 | JGI IMG/M metagenome (GOLD analysis project Ga0187851, IMG submission 132997) | Peatland microbial communities from SPRUCE experiment site at the Marcell Experimental Forest, Minnesota, USA - June2016WEW_6_10 | ecosystem: Environmental > Terrestrial > Soil >... | reverse complement strand
GGCATGTTGAAGCGAAAACCGCTTCAACATGCCCCATTTTGTTGCTCGATATTCTCACGGCTTATTGACATCACCGCTACTAGAATAAGCGGTCGCCAAACATGAATGCCCACCGTGTGGTGGGCATTTACTGTTCTGAATAAGCGTGAAGCAGGAAACAACTCTTCAGAAGTAAGCATTCTCGCAGCACTGTGCGGCGAATGTATCAAAGTCCACTGGGTCAATCCCAATTCGATCGAGGACAATAGAAAACTCGAAGGAGGCATAGGCACCGATCAGCGGCGCCTGCCCGTGCTTCAAAGCAGCGGCTAGCGTTCCCCAAGGAGCGACAGTGGGTTCGAAGGCCACTGCGTATTGACGCGCCAGCGCTGAGTTCTCAGGCCAGCCTCCATAACAGAGCCAAAGGCCAAGATAAGGAAGTTGCTTGGTATCGAATCGCACCGCAATGCCCTGCCCACTCTGTGCGCGATAGAGACCGCAGCATCCAGCCCGCAATCGGCCAGTGTAAAGCATCTCCGCAGTGGATGCTGAGATTGCTTCTGTGCGGCTCAGGTCGAGCGAGGAACCTGCGCCGCCGGGCTTGGGCCAGTCAATCACTGAGCCGGGAACACCAAGACGGCCAAGTCGGGAAGACTCAATTTGTATGGTGGAAACCTCAGGAGGCAAGACGATACGATCTCCCCGATCGATAGCAAAAAGAGGATGCAAAGCATAGAGGAAAGGGACCGGCGTATCCGCAATATTCTTGATGCGATAGCGAATTTCCAGAGACGAGTCATATAGGATCAGTTGCTTCTCAAAGAGCAGTGATCTGCTGTAACCGGTGGCAGCCATCGATATGGATTCGCTCTTAGATGTGCTTACCACATTCCATCGGAGGCGCCAAAAGTCTCCATGGTCCGGAACCGGACCACCAGAAGTTTCAGGGCCGCAGGCGCCAACGCTGGGAAGGCAGTCGTCGATGCCTGCGCAAGCGGAATTCTCGAAACGATCCCAGGGGTCAAGCGCCCTTGAACGGCAATAAGACTCCGAAGGTTGAAGGAGGAACTCGACTCTCGATCTCACATCGAAAAACGATGTAATCCTGCCACCTTCCTCAGGCAAAACATGCACACGCAGGCGATCGTTGTGGAGAGTAATGCCGGAAGTCACGAGATCGCCTGGGAAGCACATGGATGGTGGTTTTCCTCTCAGCGGGCGTCAGCCAGTAGGCCCTGAAGCAGGCTGGGATCGCGGAAAGACTCTGTACCTCCTGGGCGCAGGGTTGAGAAGGCTGCGGTACGATTGCCGAAAGCTGCGCAGGCATCGGGTGCTTTTCCCCGCAGGTATGCGGTCAGGAATCCAGCATTGAAACTGTCACCCGCGCCAATTGTATCGATGGGAGTGATGACTTCCGTGGGAACGTGCCAGCGCTGGTTTCCCACCTGTACGAGTGCACCCCGCTTGCCACACTTGACGGCCACCAGCGGGACACGCTTTGCCAGAGCTTCGATGGCGCTCTCAGCATTTGCTTTTCCGCTGATGCGGCAAGCCTCATCCTCATTGGGCAGGAAGATATCGACGATGCCCAGCAGTTCGTCGAGAGCTCCGCCCCAGCGATCATCGGGATCGTCATTGGTATCGAGCGAGAGGGTAAGGCCTTCCTTCTTTAGTTGTCTGCATATCCTGGGCAGGTCCGGCTGAAGCGCCTTGTGAAGAAAGAGGGAAGAAAGATGGAAGTGTTGGCTCGAGGCCAAGTACTCCATATCGAGGTCGGTGGCAGCCATCTCGAACATGGTTCCTGGATAGGTGAGAATATGGCGCTTGCCATCATGGTTCAGCAGGATCGTCACGCCCGTGGATGTGCCGCCGGAGACGCGCTTGACGCGAGTGAGGTCGACCCCTTTTTCCGCCAGCCGTTCCAGGGCAATGCTGCCGAGTGCGTCATCCCCGAGCCGGGTAATGAAGCCGACCGAAACACCAAGAGCCGCGAGGTTGTGCGCGAGAATTGCCGAGGAACTACCCAGGGTAAACCGAAAGTCGTCGGCCAGCAGTTCCCGTTCCAGCGGCATCACTTCAGGGAGCCCATAGAGAATGAGGTCTAAATTGATCTCACCCGCGATCGTTACATCGAAGTGTCTCTTCATATCCCTATCCTGCTAGTGTGACAACGCGGCTAAGATGACGCGGGGCATCGGGATTCAGTCCCTTCCGCAAGCCAAGATGGCTTCCAAGCAATTGCCCCCATATGAGATAGACGACGAGCCGAGCAAGCTCGGGAACAGGCAAACCGAGTTCGATGGCCAGATCAGCAGAGCGCCGCACCTCGGGCGATAACTGATTTGCAATGGCCAAAGTGCATCCCCCGAGATCCTTCATCTCAAGCAAAACCGCGCTCTCTTCCGCATAGCCTGTCTCAGAGAGCAACGCCCCCACCAGAACCTTCTCCGACACAATCGACTTGGGTCCATGCCGGAATTCAAGAGTGTGATAGAACTGAGCATAACTCGACGAAGACTCCATGACCTTGAGCGCGGTTTCGGATGCTATGGGATATAGAGCACCTTGCGCGAGAAATGCAACGTCGTCAAATGATTGTTGAGCAAATTGCTCCACCTGTGGACCGTAGATGGGGAGTAGTTGGGCCAGGGCTGTGGGCAGCGAGCGCAGCGCGTCTACAAACTCATTCTGCTTGGCGAACCGCGCCGCAATATATTGAAGCGCTATCAGCATAGAGGTGAACGAAGAGGTCATCACTGTGCTCTCCTCCGTCACCGGCAGTTTCACCGTGCGCTTGCTGAGATGCGTCAGTTCGTTACCGTCGCAGGTAACCGATAGAAATTCGACGCGGCGCTGCCTGAGAAGTTCAGCTACCTGAAGGACTTCGGAGGTATGCCCTGAACGGGAGATAAGAACAGGAAAAATAGCGGTCCGATCGTTCGGAAATACAAGCTTGGGAAACAACAGTATTTCAGAGGCGGGCATAGCGCGCGCAGTGCCGGCAGTTAAGATCGTGAATGTGGCCGCGGCGGCCTGCGCCAGATAGTAACTGGTGCCACAGCCTACGAAAAGCCATTCATGTGAGCTTGGGTCCTTGTCGCCGACAAGCGGCGCCAGGTCGAGTCGGTCCAATGTGTGCACACAGCGGCGCCAAACCTCGGGCTGGCTGTAGATTTCGCGTAGTGTCATTTCTCCGTGTTCCATCGTGGCTCCATTCTGTCAGCATCAATATTGGGCGGGGGGACAGAGAAAATCAATGCCTCCCGAAGCTTTGCATTCTTCCGCATTTGCAGCAGTCCTTCGCCTTATTTTGCTTTTAAACGAAATAATAGCATATAAAACGGAATAACAACACAACAAAAAACATGTCTTGAATGTTAATATGTATCCAAATCGAAATTCTCTTCGGGCTGTTTGGCGGCGAACCTTTCTGGAGTTTGATCCTCTCTATATGGTGCGTGTGCGTCGGAGAGAATGCTGCCCAGATTTACTCCGAATAGGCCCCAAAGCGCAACAAACGGATACCGTTATGGGAAAAAGGGTCAAGTGGGCTGCGAGAGTTGGGTGGAGTGATGGAGGACGCGCGTGCGTAATGTGTCTCCGATAAGCAGTGGCTAGTGCAACATCGTTGACGGGACGCCGGAGTGGTGTTCCTGATGCTTGGGGACGGCCTTTCTCAGGCAGGTCACTTCCTTGCTGAACAAACGGAAACAGAATAGATGAAGGGAGCCCGACCATGATGGCAATGACAAACCTTTCAGCTGCCAGTTCCGGATCAGTCGACTTTTCCGCCAAGCGCGGCTACAACCTTTTTCTTCTTGTAGTTGCAGGACTGGGCGGCTTGCTCTACGGGATGGACATAGGCATCATTGGCGGCGCGCTGCCCTATCTGGCGGCCACCTCGCGCTTGAATACTGCAGAGCTTTCCGTAATCGTTGCGGCCATGATGCTGGGTGGCGTTGTCTCCACCCTGTTCGCCGGGATGCTTGCCGAGTGGATGGGACGCAAGCCGCTGATGATTCTCTGTGGCATCGCCTTTGTCGTCAGCATTCCGGTTATCGCCCTTTCACACGGTTATGCGCCCTTGTTTTTCGGTCGTCTTTTGGAAGGCGTTAGCGCCGGATTAATCGGTGTCGTGATCCCCTTGTATCTGGCCGAGTGTCTGGCGGCCTCGGACCGGGGTATGGGCACGGCCGTATTTCAGTGGCTCCCCACCTCGTCAATGGTCTTTGCGGCCCTGATCGGCATCTACTTCAGCTATCACGTTGCGGCCGTGGCCAAGACTGGCGATGCCTTGGCCCTTTTCGCCTACAAGGATCATGCATGGCGCAATCTCTTCTGGGTTGCGCTGCCTCCCGGCGTTTTGTTTCTGTTGGGCAGCCTGATGGTCTCTGAATCGCCACGCTGGCTGTTTAAGCGTGGCAAGAAAGAACAGGCATACACGGCCCTGCTGCGCTCACGCTCGGGGCAACAGGCCAAACTCGAAATACTGGAGATGGAAGAGTCGGCGCGCAATGCCTCGGCTACCAGCTTGTCCGGCGAGAAGATTCAAGAGTCGCTTTTGCGCCGCAAGTATGTTGTACCGTTTGTGCTGGCTTGCCTCGTCCTCTTCTGCACGCAGGCGACAGGCGTCAATTCAATCATTGGCTACAACACCAGCATCCTGCTGCAAAGCGGTCTCCCCGATCTCCATGCACACTGGGGCTATGTCGTCTTTACCTCGATGAATTTTCTGCTGACTATCGTGGGCATGGCGCTGGTGGATCGAAAGGGCCGCAAGTTCCTCCTCGTCGTGGGCACCAGCGGCATCATTCTCTCGCTTGTTGGCGTGGGCATTTTGTTTCTGCGCACCGAAAAATTCAGTATGGATGCGCGCGCCCAGGTGCAGACCATGGTAAATCCGAACCAAGCGATGACGCTGCACTTCAACCGCGACCAGGCCGCTCAACTGCTGGTTGCTCAAGCCGGCGCGGGCAATCGGATCGAGGCAGGACGCGCTTCGCTGGCCATCATTTATTCCTATGGTGATTTCACCGCCGCCACCAGCTTTGTGCGCTCCGACGACTCCGCCGCCCGGCCCATTGAAATCACCCGCGCCAGTTGCGTGCCCGCTAACAAGGTTGCGGCCTTCTTTATGAATCCTCTTGGCAATCTGCAGACCGCGCAGACCGCGCCGCTGAAGATAGAGAAAGCCCTGATCTGCCAGGTGCCTGACTCAACTCATGGATGGCTAGTCGCTTTCGGTCTATTCCTGTTCATGGGGTTCTTTGCGTTGGGGCCGGGCGTGTGCGTGTGGCTGGCCCTGTCGGAATTGATGCCCACCCGCATCCGTTCCAACGGTATGAGCATTGCACTGGTCCTCAACCAGTTAGCCTCAACCACGCTGGCCGGCATCTTCCTGCCCTTCGTCAGCAAACACGGCTACTCTTCAATCTTCTTTCTCTTTGCCGGATTCACTGTGATCTACTTCATTGTCGCCGCGTTCTTTCTGCCGGAAACCAAAGGAAAAACGCTGGAAGAGATCGAGGCGCATTTTGAGGGGAGCGCAGCTATGCGACTTCCGTCTGAGAGCCGGTAGGCGCTTTGAGGAGCAATTCATTCCATTGCTCCTGTATGTACCTGAATGCATAGTCTCAACAGGTTGCTGTCGTTGACCCCGGCTCTGCTGATGTGATGGGCGGCAACCTGTTCAGACTGGCATGAGGTCGATGCCAGTTGTATAGATGTGCCCGGAGTCCAGCTCCAGGCTGCGTTCGTCTGAGTTCTGATAAGTACGGAGACAGGCTCATTCGCTCAGGTCAATCCAGTACATTCATCCCAACCTTGCGCGGATAGAGTCAACCCATGATGAATTTCCTTGTAGACCGCATTCTTAAATTTGGATCACCTTCGAGTATCGCGTTGGCGTCCACTGCCGGGTGCTTCGTATTAATACGCGGCTCGCGGCAGATCGCAACGGAATCGGATGGATCAAACTCATCGGATTCCATATGCGCCGATGACAGGTCGAGCCAGCCGTTGGCAGGCATCAGCGCCGCACTCTTCCTAATGGCCTTCGTCGCGAGTGAAGCGCTTGTCATGATTCGGGCGTTTTATCGCTGACTCATATCTGATATTCCGCCGGGTTCATGGCAAGACCATTGTCGGCTTCTCGCAGCTGTCCTCAGGCAATTGATCGAGCAAGACCACATTGAGCAACGATCTATGCACCTGGATGCGGTCCTTATAACTAATCAGGCCAAGGTTGCGGAAGCGATTCATGAAGAAGCTGACGCGGGACCTCGTGGTGCCGATCATTTCCGCCAAGGTCTCCTGGGAGACTGGTGGAATGAAGGTTTCCGGTTCCCCCGGCTTGCCAAACTCGGCCATCAGCAGGAGAACTCTTGCCAGGCGCTTTTCGCTGGAGTTGAATAGCTGATCGACAAGATCGGCCTGGGTGCGCATGCTGCGGGCAAGCAGAAACCTCAAGAAAAAGTCGGCGAATGCAGGTTCATCATGCATTTCGCGGGTCATCTCGTCTCTGCTTATTCTGAGCGCAGTGGACGTGTTTATTGCGGTCGCGGTGCACAGGCGCAACCCGGGGATTGCCGCAAGGGACTGCTCTCCAACAAATTCGCCAGGCTCGATGATTCCTATAGTGGCTTCCTTGCCGTTTGAGGAAACGACGGTGAGCTTGGCACGGCCCTTTTGAAGATAGAAAATGCAGTCTGGCAGATCTCCCTGGGTGAAAAAGGCCTGCTTCGGCTGAAACTCGACTATTCGACCCAAGCCGGGCTTCGCGAGAAAGGCGGCGATATCAAACTCGGATTCCACCGTTTCGTTCACTTTCATTCGACCTCGCTATGTGGCTTGAATGTCGACTGTGATCAGTTTTCCCGGGGTCCAGGAAAACATGCTTCGAAGATCGGAGTTAACCAATCCTTGCGTCCCGGCCTCCACAATGAGGTATCCAAATTGCTTTCTGCGGGGAGGCCCAAGATAGAGGTCACCGTTCTCACGAGGTGAGCGCCTCTACACTCAGTTCTTAAAGAAGTTTGCGCTTATCCTCCCCGCGTCGCTGTTCAATATTGCTCACCATGCGAAGTCCTGCGCTGTGCCTAGCTGCTGCAAATGTTGGCGGGAAGCGTGCAACCTGGAGGTCTGAAATCGCCAGAAGACCGGTTCTTCATGGTCTGTTTCGGCAGAGCAAGCGGGTTCGACCACCCTTGTACTTGACAGATTCAAAAAAACTTATGCCATGTTTGGAGGTTGACGTTTAGACGGAAAATGGCGCAACTACAGAAGACTAGAAGGGTGGATCCATCGGTCCGGCTCCCAAGACATTGCCTGACCGGCTTAACCACGCGTTTTACCAAAGCAAGCCATACATCACGCAAGAGTCTCGTTCTTCGGGAATGTGCGAGTGCGGCTGGACGGAAGCGCAAGCATGGATTCGCGCCCCAGTGGCGTGCTTTTGCTCCACAATTGGCAGGGCAGGCGGCGCAGCGCGCAGAGCTGATGCATCCAGCAAACTGCATGGCTCCTATTGCTCAGACCGGTGTGATGCTTGCGTCTAGAGTGAAGTGTGTAAGGGCAGGTTGAAGACAGATCCCGGTAAAGCAATGGGAATAAACGAACACCCTAAACCCCTTATGGTGGCTGATCAAGCCGGGCTAATCTTTACGGCTACAAACCATCCCACGCAACACAAGGAACCGCAGACACCTTAAAGGGGGGTCAAACATGCGCGGACTCAAAACTCTACTGAGTACAACAGCATTGCTCGCTGGTCTGGCCCTGGCGCCAGCAGCCAATGCCCAAATCGAGGTCGGCATCGGCATTCAGCCGGTTTGCTCTTACGGCTACTACGATTACGCACCCTATGCCTGCGCGCCTATGGGCTTCTACGGTCCAGGGTACTTCTACAACGGCATCTTCCTTGGTATGGGCCCATGGGCCAACTGGGGCTATGGGCACGGCTGGGGCGGGCATCGCTTCGGCGGGGCGGGCGGCGGAAGCTATCGTGGCGGCGGAGGCTATCGTGGCGCAGGCTATCGCGGCGATGGCGGCAATCGTGGCGGCGGTGCACGTGGTGGCGGCTATCGTGGCGGCGGCGGCGGTGCCCGCGGTGGCGGCGGACATGCCGGCGGCGGTGGACATGCAGGTGGCGGTGGCGGACATGCCGGTGGCGGCGAACGCGGTGGCGGCGGTGGTGGACGTCGCTAACCAATAGCTGCTGAAGAATGCAGCGGACTGTGCAAGAAGCGGCGGGGCTTAACAGCTCCGCCGCTTCGCGTTTACCGCGGCATTTCTGGCGCTCATCATGCCTACTCGGAAGGTAAGCACTTTTGCATCGCTTGCGGCGCGACCGACGAAACCGACGAGACCGAGTTACTGGAGAGCCTTCTGGTCATCACCTGGAAGTGATAACCCATTACCGCCAGAGTCATGGCAGCGCCGACGCAATGGCGATAGCGTGTGGCCACGGTCAACAGGAATTTCCAGTAGCTCCATCGCTGCCGGCCGAAGACTCCTTGGCGGACGATCGAGGTGACAAAGGCGCGCGCATTGCCCACGGTCAGCCACTGCTGCCTGGTTTGCTTCACGCCAGATCGCGGGTGGGTGCGGCTGAGATAGAGCTTGACGCGCTCATAGTATGCCTCGCAGGAGTAGATTCTTTTGAGCACCGAGCGATAGCCCTCAACCAGCTTCGCGGCATCCATGTTCGGAAGGAAATTCAGCTTGTCATCCGTATTGTCGCCGCGGCCCACATTGAGAATCCGCCCTTCGCTTCGCAGTCGCCGGAATAACTGGGTTCCGGGCATGGCTTGCAGCAAGCCGACCATGGCGATGGGAATGCCGCTCTTCTGGATAAACTCGACCATGCGGTCGAAGATATCGTCGCGATCAGTGTCGAAGCCCAGAATGAAGCCGCCCATCACCTGCATTCCATAACTCTGAATGGCGGCCACACTGTCGAGCAGGCTGCGCCGCGTATTCTGCAGCTTGTTGCAGGCGACGAGGCCGGATTCATCAGGGGTCTCGATGCCCAGGAAAACCGAAACGAAGCCGGCATCTTTCATCAATTGCATCAATTCCGGATCGTCGGCCAGGTTGAGCGAAGCTTCGGCGTTGAAGTCGAAGCTGATTTTGTATTGGTTGCGCCATTCGGCAAGCGCCACGCATAACTCCTTGGCACGTGATTTGTTGCCAATGAAGTTGTCGTCGACGATAAACACTGCTTCGCGCCAGCCAGCCGCGCGTAACTGATCCAGCTCGGCGAGCACCTGCGTCACGGACTTGTTGCGCGGACGGCGTCCGTAGATTTCGATGATGTCACAAAACTCGCAGTTGAAGGGGCAACCGCGCGAGTATTGCACGGCCATGGTGGAGTAGCGATGCATCTTGATAAGGCTGAAGTCGGGCAGGGGACTGGAGCTCATCTCCGGCCTTTCGGCGGCCTGATAGACCGGCTTGGCTGTTCCTTGCTCCAGACCTCGCGCAAGATCTGCGATCAGGCTCTCCGCTTCGCCGATGACCACGTGGTCCGCCTTGAGTTCGTCTGCTGAAAGACTGCTGGCGATGGGACCGCCGACGACGGTGCGCAATCCGCGCGCGCGGCACCTCTCGACGATGGCCGCCAGGGAGTCGCGCTGGACGTGCATTGCGCTTATCAGCGCCACGTCCGCCCAAGCCAGGTCACGGTCGCGCAGTCGCTCGACGTTGGTGTCTGTCAGCCGCTTATTCCAAGCCTTCGGCAACAGCGCCGCCACCGTCATCAACCCCAGAGGAGGCTGCGCTGCCCGCTTGCCCAGAAACTTGAGCGCATGTTTGAAGCTCCAATATGTATCGGGGAATTCCGGATAGATCAACAGAGCATTCATCGGCCACCTCAAGAGGAAGAAGGGCGCTGGCCAGGATGAAGCTTTACAACTCGATGCCGGCAACTGGCAGCACCGCATCGAAAACTGGCGCGGCTGCTCTCGCAACAGCGCACTACTTCCTGTATGAATTGTCCCACTGGGGAGCTGTAATGCTGTTCAAGACAGCACACTGCGTAAAAAGACGTCGCGTTTTTATGATTCGGATATCGAAAAATTTGAAGGAGAGCCGAATCAAATTGCGCGCGCCGAATGATGGCGACTGCAGTTCTTCCTGCCTTGAACAGGTCGCAATTAGCGAACAGTTTCATTCAAAGATCGGGCACTCTCTAGCCTGAGCCGCAAGAAATTCCGGCTAAAGCTAGAGAGGTATTCAAACACTCTTCTGGCTCTGCATCAGAGGCCGCGTCGCCCGGATACCAGGTTGATGACCAGGACGATTAACGCGACTACAAGCAGAATGTGAATCAGACTACCGGCAATATGGAAGCTGAAACCCAGAAGCCACAAAACAAGAAGTATGACAAAAATTCCCCAGAGCATAAGGAGTCCTTTCCCGTGTTCCCGGCGCCTTCGGCCTGAGAGCCGCCTGAGGCGCCCGCAATGTAATCACAGTCGTTTATCGGCGATTAGTTCTCAGCATGGGCCTGCTGCTTTGCCCCTCTGACTGCGTCGATGAACCTGTTTGCAAGGGTTGGTACGGCTACCTCGCCGTGCAGAACCTGGCGTGTGGAGACGTCGCGTCCGTAGCAGGCATCCATGGAACTGTCATCCCGGCGAATATCGGCCCCGGTCAGCGTGAGCCCCGCGAAGGCACCCTTGGCTCGCGAGTAGGTGAGGATCTCGGTATTCAGCTTCCAGTCAGTATCGGCTGTGGCATGGCGTCCTACCGGCCCGGCTGCTGCGGAAGCGTCCGCTCCAATCTGGAATTTGGCATTTTCCAGGCGTTGCATTCCTCGATCACCCTGGAAGATCATAACCAGATCCACGCCTTCGACTCCGATCTGCAATCCCCAACTGCCGCCGGTAATAGCAAAGAACGCCGGCGCACTCCATCCGTTTGCGGTCCGGCATGTGGCAATGCCTTTGCCGTTTTCTCCGCCAAACACTAGTCCCGCCTTGATCATGTGCGGCACTACTGCCACGCACTGTGCGTGATCCAGCACTTCTTCCGGAATGCCTCTATCCGGCGCGCCCATGATCTGGTGCAGCACCAACGCTGCATTATCCAACCGGTTCTGTACTTCCTCGCGAGTCTCGGCGAAGGCAACTGTAGCCGCGCCGAGGCTGAACAATGCCACCAACGTCACAAATTTTTTCATAAATCTCCTTTTCCTACCCTTGCGTAGCGTCCGCGCTTTAGACGCATCAGAGGCGCATTAGGTATTTCCACACTAGAGATATGGCGGGAAGCGGTCTGTTCAAGAATGCTCACGGCATGATCGGAGCGCGGGACGGAATTTGGGGGTCTGAGGAATGACCGCTGGGCCATGAGCAAAATTAACCAACCTTTTCTTCGCGGCTAATGTACAATTGAATTACGGCGTTGTCTCCCCATTGCGCCGTATGATTTGGGTCTGCGCTTCCCACCTATTTCCCACTAGGTCAGGATCTCGCTCCAACGACGGCCTCACTCTAATAGCTTCAGTCTTTTGCTAGCCAAGAAGCATACGGCAAT
>Ga0187851_10004394_pt1 | contig 11520 bp, 9 predicted proteins | sample June2016WEW_6_10_FD_132997 | JGI IMG/M metagenome (GOLD analysis project Ga0187851, IMG submission 132997) | Peatland microbial communities from SPRUCE experiment site at the Marcell Experimental Forest, Minnesota, USA - June2016WEW_6_10 | ecosystem: Environmental > Terrestrial > Soil > Wetlands... | reverse complement strand
CCTATAATGTAAAAACCTATGAAGACAATCAAGTGGTCCAAACCAATGTGACTAGCTCGAATAGAACTGTATACAACTTTGCCCCTCAGCAGAGTGGAGAATTTAAGTTCAATGCAACAATAACGGATTCATTGGGAGATCATATTACAACTGAAACATGGCCTGTCCAGGTAATTGCATCACCCATAATAGCAATAGCTGGGAGCAACAGCATACAACAAGGTCAAATTGATCCCATAATAGCAGAGGGCAGAAACGGAACAGGATTATTTACCATAACGTTTGAGCAGAACGGCCAAGTTGTCCAGACAAACAGTTCACTGAACGGCATTAATGCCACGTACAATTTCAGGCCTACCCAAAGCGGAACCTACAACATCAACGCAACGGTAACTGATTATTGGCAGGAGCAGGCAACAAGCGACACAATGCATGTTCAGGTAAGTGGCACAACGACAACAACTACAGTATCAACCACAACAACCTCTTCAAGATCAACAACATCATCTTCAACTTCACTTTCAACATCATCAACTACTTCAAGATCAACAACATCAACTTCTACTTCACTTTCAACATCATCAACTACTTCAAGATCAACAACATCAACTTCTACTTCATTGTCAACAAGCAGCACAACAATAAATGACAACAATGCAAATGCGATATTAACCCCAAGCAATACGCTTCTTGATGTTGGCCAGTTTGAAACCTATACAATACGCGTAACTGGAGGAATCGGTCCATTCAATGTTGAACTATACAACATAACTGGGTCACACCAGCAAGGTTCAAACGTTACAATCCCAACGCCAGGAGGCAGCAATTCAATAACATTCCAAGTTCATCATATTGGGACATTCGCGTTTAATTCGATGGTAACTGATACGGGCGCCAACGACTTCAAGTTCTCAAGCGCATCTAACATTATAAGAGTATTTGGAAACAGCACGCCTGCAATGCTGAATATTACACTAAGCTCAAATTCACTAATACAGGGACAGCCGGAAACATTTACATTTAAAGTTAATGGAGGAGAGGGTCCATTCACAATAGAACTATACAACATAACAGGATCGCATAAGCAGGGCACCAATGTGATAATACAATCTCCTGGTGGAACCAATACAATCTCATTAGTGACAGGTGCAACAGGAACATTCCAATTCAATGGAATTGCAACAGATTTGGGGACCACAACGCCCTATGTGTTCAATTCAACAACAGAGACAATTACCGTAACTTCAAATACTGATTTTGGCGCCAGAGCAACATTGACACCAACCAATGCAATACTTGAAACTGGCCAGTATGAAACCTATATAGTGCACGTAACTGGAGGAATCGGCCAATTCAATGTTGAACTATACAACGTAACTGGATCACATCAGCAAGGAACGAACGTAATAATCCAATCTCCGGGAGGAAGCAATTCGGTAACATTCAAGACAGGTGCAATAGGCAACTTCATCTTCAATTCAATGATAACAGACATGGGCGCAAACAATTTCAAGTTCTCAAGCAATTCCAATACAATACAGGTAATAGGAAACAGAAACAACACAAACGGCAACACTCCAATACTTTACATAAATGACAGCCTTGGATCAATTCAAACAGGTCAATTGGAAACATTCACATTCAGGGAGCAGGGAGGCAGAGGTCCATTCACAGTTGAACTATACAACATAACCGGGTCGCACCAGCAGGGCACAAACGTAATAATACAATCTCCAGGAGGCACAAATACTGTTTCATTCATTGCAGGAGCAGCTGGTACCTTCTCATTCAATGGAATTGCATCTGATCTGGGAACCACAACACCCTATGTGTTCAATTCAATAGCAAAGGCAATAACAGTAACTGCAAATACCGACAATGGCGTAACTGCTACATTGATACCAAGCAACATAATACTCGAAGTCAGCCAGTATGAAACCTATACAATACATGTAAATGGAGGAATAGGTCCATTCAACGTTGAACTATACAACATAACTGGGTCGCACCAGCAGGGTTCAAACGTGATAATAACAAGACCAAGCGGCAGCAATTCAATAACCTTCCAGACAAACTCCATAGGCACATTCGTATTCAATGCAATGATAACGGACATGGGCGCCAACGACTATAAATTCTCAAGCCCAACAAATACAATACAAGTGGAAGGCAACAGCACGCCTCCAACACTTTCAATTACGCCAAGCCTAAGGTCATTGCAAAGCGGCCAGCTGGAAACATTCACATTCAGGGAGCATGGAGGAATCGGCCCATTCACAGTTGAATTATACAACGTAACTGGATCAAGGCAGCAAGGTTCAAACGCGATAATACAATCTCCAGGAGGCACAAACACAATCTCAATAATTGCTGGCGCAACAGGCAACTTTGTATTCAATGGAATTGTATCCGATCTGGGAACCACAACACCATTGGTATTCAATTCTACAAAAACAACAATAACGGTAACTCCATCAGGAACTGATAACAGCGTAACTGCAACATTAACCCCTTCAAACGCAATACTTGAAAGTGGCCAATTCGAGACCTATACCGTAAACGTAAACGGAGGAATCGGTCCATTCAATGTTGAACTATACAACATAACAGGATCGCACCAGCAGGGTTCAAACGTGATAATAGCAAGACCAAGCGGCAGCAATTCAATAACCTTCCAGGCAAATGCAATAGGAAACTTCCTATTCAATGCAATGGTAACGGATATTGGCGCAAACAACTTCAAGTTCTCAAGCGCATCAAATACAATAGAAGTAATCAGCAGCAATGTCCCTACAATAACATTAACTGCAGAGTCACCAAACCTCAATGCAGGAGAAGTAGAAACCTTTGACATTTCTGTCCAAGGCGGACTAGGTCCATACACAATTGAACTATACAACATAACAGGATCATCACAGCAGGGATCCAATGTGATAATACCAACCTCAAGCGGCAGCAATACCATAAGCATTACTACAGGCGCAACAGGAACCTTCAGCTATAATGCAATTGCAACAGATCTTGGAACTAGAATACCCTATGTGTTCAATTCAACCGCTGTCCAGATAACTGTCAACTCCAACGGCGGAGGCGGAGGAGGCGGCGGTGGCGGTGGTGGAGGCGGCGGAGGCGGCTCCGGCGGAGGCGCAGGAAAGCCAACCATACTATCTGCAGGAAACGGTTGCTTAGCAATAGACAACGTAGCAGTTCCAGACAGCTTCAGCTTCAACATGTCAAACTACAATATCAACGCAACAGACAATTACATCGGATCAAACTACACAAGCCTTATAGTGAATGGAAACACAACGGTTTTCAACATTGGCGTTCCAAAAGTATTGGATAATTATCCAGTATACATGGAGCTTACAAATGTGTCCTATCTTCCAATACTGCACAGCGTCAATTTCCTTGCCTGTCCAATCCAGAAGAACACTACAAACACAACAGTGCAGAGCATTCATGTGGATGTATCGTTCAATGCCAACGGTCTTTCAATAAAGAGCGTGCAACCACCAAGCCTTGCCAAGTATGTCACTGTATCAAGCACTCCAAATGCACCGGCTCTGCCCAAGAACTATGCCGGGCTTTTCATTGCAAACATAGACATAAACTACACTGCGCTCAAAACAGCAAACCTGAGCGTTAACTATGCCTGCACAATACCATCCAATGCATTGGTGCCATACATGCTCAACAACGGCAACGTATGGGCGCCCATAACACCATTCGATGTAAACAAGACCAGCTGCGTGATAAGCTTTGCAATACCAACCGGTGATCCTATAATAGCATTATTGCAGAAGTCAGCTGCTCCAGTAATACAGCAGCCAAGCAAGGCAACCACAACAGTGCCTCAAGTCATAGTGCATTTACCAAAATCAGTAAGCGTATTCCCATGGCTTGCAATAATCATAATAATAATCGTATTTGCAACCTTCTTCATGATTACAATACCTCGCTATCAGAACGAGGCATTGGAAAGGAAAGAGGCAAAGGAACGTGAGGAAAAGAAAGAAAGAGAGGAATCAGAGAAATCCACCAAGCGTGATAAAAAGGACAAGGGTGATCAAGTTGAGGAAGATTCAAAGGAAGGCAGAATCAAGAAATAAGCTATACAAATCTGCCTTCATTATTTCCAGTTATCACAACAGCAACGCTTTTTGATTTGAATATTTTCTTATTGTTGCTGTGCATTTTAAGAAATCCGGCAAATCCTGTTCCTCCGCCAAGTTCTGCATTTATTCCATAATCCTCAAGCGTTCTTACTGCACTTTCTATCTCTTTCTCCGAAACGCTTACTGCGTTGCCTTTTGTGCCTTTTATCGCATTCAGCGTCTCGAATCCAAAGGTAGGATACCCTACAGCTATCGCATCTGCCTCTGTCCTAGGCTTCATGTACTTTATGTTCTTCCTATTCCTGTAGGCAACGATAACAGGATCGCACTTCTCCGATTGAACGGCAACCATTCTTGGCTTGTTACGTATTAACTTGTAGCTTTTCAGTTCTTCTAGTCCTTTGTAAACCCCTGAGAAAAGGGTGCCATTGCCAACTGGTATGAACAGATAATCAGGCATTTGGAATTTCATTTGCTCTGCAACTTCAAACGCAAGCGTTTTCTGGCCTTCTTTCCTGAAATGGTAATCGCCGCAAACAAATGCGCCAGTTTTTCCTGAGTATTCTTCTGCAGCATTCAACGCTTTGTTAAAATCACCATCAACAAACACGATTTTTGCACCTTGTTTTCTTATCCTGCTTATTTTCTTCCTGTTTGCGTTCTTGCCTATGAATATTGTTGCATTTATTCCAAAATGCTTTGCATAGTGTGCAACGGACAATCCCATATTTCCAGTGGAAGCGCAGCACACTTTCTTGATTCCAAGCTCAACGGCCTTTGATATCTCGATGCAGGAGCCTCTGTCCTTGAAGGTTTTTGTCGGATTCTGGTTCTCCAATTTGAAAAACAGTTTTGCATTATCTATTCCATCAATTTTTATGCTGGCAAGCTGGGTGTTGCCTTCTCCCAATGTGTATATTTTCTTTACTGGCAGAATGTTTATGTACCTTCTAATTCCTTTGTTCTTTTTATCAAATAGCTTTTGCGACCTGTTGTATTCGTATTTCACTTCAAGTATGGAATTGCATTTGCTGCACCGGAAGCTGAAGTCATTCTCGACATTGCCACATTTGCTGCAAACAACTTTGTAATTCATTGTATCATTGGTCTATTTGGAAGGAATATAGAATTTCTTCTTGAAGTAATTGTCAAGAAGTTTTTCACTGGGGAAATAAAGCGGTTTAGGAAGTTCTTTCAAATCAAACCATTTCCATTCAGTTATCTTATGAGGTTCTGTAACTTTAGCTTCGCCGCTAAATTCCTCTGCAAGCATGCCAATTGTGACAAAATGCGCATATTCGTTTTTGTCGTTATTTATACATAAAACACTAACTTTATTCAATATAAGTCCACATTCCTCTAAAACTTCTCTTTTGGCTGCATCCTCAAAAGACTCTCCATACTCTATTTTTCCACCGGGCATTGTCCATGTGCCCTCCGAGTGAAGTGCATCCGCCTTTTCAGGATCTCCCTGCCTTTTTCCTAAAAGAACTTTGTTTCCCTTAAGAAAAATTACCCCGCATCCGACTCTAACTATCTTATTTTCTGCCATGATATCCTATCTTTTAAATTCTAGTCAAACATTAGCTTTGGCAAGTAATAGGTCACTATACGAAACTGATAATAAATTAGAAGCACTTATCCCGAAAAGTTCCATATACTTGTTGCACTGTTCGGCAAGTTGTTCCTTAGACATGTCTCTTATTTTTATTGCTTCTATTTCCATAAATGTTCCTAGTTCTTGTACTATATTTATCTATTTTTTATAGATTTATATCTTTCTAAATTATAAATTTCACAGGATTAAGGCAAACCTGATATTCTACTTGCAAATTTTTGCTCCAGGATAAAATCAAATCTTGAAAGTGGTTTTCCATTTATGGTAAACACGATTTTGCTACTATGGATATCTGAATTTAGTTATAAATTCCTTTCAATATTATTTAATATTGTTTGATATTACAAATATCCTTTCATCGTTTATATAATTAAATTTTTCATCTCTTGTTATAAGCAACTCGTTATTGGCAATAGCTATAGCTGCTATAAGTATGTCATTTTCATTTATCATTTTTCCTAGGTCTCTTAATTTTTCAAATATCTTAGATGCCTCTAAAGCGGATGGCCTGTTAAAACTATATACTTGCAACGAATCCAAAATTTCTTCAGCCAAACTCCTTTTTATTTTGTCTTTGTGCTTCAAAAGTTCAAATTCTGTTATGGTTGTTGTAGATATTTTTTCTTTTAATCTATAAGAATCTACCAATTCTATTATCTTTTTTTCACCGTTCAAATAGTCTATTATGATACTTGTGTCCAAGCAAACCACTAGCTCACCAATTAAATTCTCTGCCGTAATTTGTCTCCCTCTCTTTAGCTATTAATTTTTGAAGCTCATCTAATTTTTTGCGGTCCTTTTTAAGTATACCTGCAAACTTCATAAATTTTTCATTGTCCTTTTTAATTCCCATGACTTCTTTTATCAATTCTGAAAAACTTTTTTTACCTTTTAATTTAGATAACTCTTTGTACACTTCGTCAGATACTGATATTTGCCGTGCCATAATAATCACATTATACATATGTATATATACATATAAAAACCTTTTGATTTTTTCCTCATATCTTTACCCTATACTGAACATGCGCCCATCGAATATGACAATTTCATTCAACTCTCTTCTAATAGGTATTTACACCGATTATATTGTTTAATTAAACGTATGAAATAGTCTACAACTTGCTTTGGATAAACTAAATTTGTTATATCAGAATTGATAAATACTAAATCTTTAATAAGGTTTCTTGCTTAATAATCAGTAATTGGCTCAGATTAGCTATTACAAGGAAATACGATGATTAATTACATAAAACTTATCCTATATGCAATTATTCTTAGTTCTCTTGTGGTTATTTCACCATATGCCATTAAAATACCTTCAAACGTGCTTTATTACCTGCCAATAAATGTGATAAACCAAAACTCAATTCCAGTAGGTGCAAGCACTCCGATTGCAATAGGAATAACTGCAAATCAGTTCAATACTGCAAATGTAATGGGATTCAATGCGCTTAAATACCAAAGATACTACACATGCAATCTAAATAATGCAGAATTCTTCTTTGCCAATGGTACTGTTGCAACCTCCTGGCTGGAAGGAAATGTGCAGAATGAATTGGCTGCCAATGCTGCATGCACTGGAACCTCTTCGACTAATGCGCTATACAACTCTGAAAACGTTCTCTACTGGGTTTTGATACCTGGAAATGAATTCCTCCCTGCAAATACAGGCATAGCTGTTGCAAATACGATCTACCTAGGATGGACGGGCAATGTAATATCACAATCTAATGTACTTCTTGGAGGGCCTACTGGTGAAGCGCCTCAATTAAGCTGCTCTAATCCATGGAGTACCTACGCATGTTCTGGAATATACGGCCAGTATGACAACGGCCAAAGCATATTCAATTTCTATGATAACTTCTCCGGATCTACCCTAAGTCCAAAATGGAATCTTGGCATAATAGCTCCGGATTACTCAATTTCTAATGGGATAGTGCTTACTCCAGCTTCTTTCTTCGGGGTAAGTGATCAGCTAGAAAGCCAAAGCACATACAATAAAGGCAATATCACGGACATGCTTGGCAATTATACAACCAATTACGTTAGCGGCCAATACTATACTGCAGGATTTGGCTTTACTGATACATTCTTTGATTTCATAGGCGGAGGATATTCCGGTGGCAACTTTGGGATTGGGTCATCCGAACCTCCATACCAGATTGCAACAGAAACCTATCCAAGCACTAAAACACCATTGCCGTTTACCGTAGAGTATAATCTTTCTGGTGATATAAATTTCTATTATGATTATCAGACAGAACTCTCTACGCCATCGCATATTCCTACTTTCCCATTAGGGGTTGGGTTCTTCCTTCAATCCGGATCAGCAACAACCATAAATGCTATTTGGATACGTTCGCGCAGTTATCCGCCGAATGGAATACTTCCCAGCACAGCAACTTTCAGCGCACCCATAGCTTCCCCAAATGAAGCTTCCTTGAGTCTGTCAAATACTTTAATAGACCAAGGCCAGTCAATACTGTTCACTGCAACATTTGTAAGCGGCAGTTCTCCCTATACTTACAATTATCAGATAGTAAATACAATAACAGGAAATACTGTTGCAAATATGCTCTTTACTGGCTGCACAATAACAACAAATACTTTCCTATGGACGCCTCCAATTACATTGTTGGGCAATTCTCTGAAGGCGAATGTAATTATCACAGATGCCAATGCTTTAGTTACAAGCTCTGCCTATTACACCATTGGCTATAACTCCGCAATCAATACCCCTTCTCTGTATCAATTAAACACCAATCTGGACCAGGGCCAATCTCAAACGATTGCAGCATATGAAAGTGGTGGAACAGGTCCATATGCCTATAATTTCTTGGTATTCAATTCAGTTACTAATACTCTTCTAGCATCGCAGAGTTCTGCTTCAAATACATTCACATTCATAACCAATACAGTAATGGCAGCGCAATCTCCCCTAAAGGCAAACGTGCTAATAACCGACAGCGCTACAACAATCGAATCAGCAAATTCCATAAACAGTGCCAATGCTGTCGTCAATTCATTGACCCTTTCAATAATTCCTTCCATAAATCCTATCCAATCAGGGAACTCTGAGACATTTACCTTTACCATAATGGGAGGTACAGGGAAATTCAATGTCGCACTGTATAATGTTACTTCTGGTTCAAGCCAGATAGGCAAGAATGTACTAATATTTAATTCCGGTGGAACAAACTCGGTAAACTTCAGCACATCAACAGGCTCTACTGGCATAACACTGAATTACAATGCATCTGCAACAGACGGAGGAACCACGACGCCATTTACATTCAATGCAACAACAAGCATAAGGGTATATCCATATTCACCATCACTTCAGCAGAGTGGTGGAGGGTATTGTCACCCTTATCCTAATTGCATTTATCCAGGATCAACAGAAACTTCAACTGTTGTAACAACCACATCCTCATCATCATTAACTAGCATAACAACTTTGATTAGTTCCTCATTTACCACATTATCAACAATTTCTACTAAATCATCTACTTCAGTATCAACATTAACAACAACCATAACACAGCAAAGCTACTGTACATATAATTGCAATAATCCTCTTTCGCCATTAATCAATGGATTTATCAGTTTCTTGAATAAGTTGTTTGGATTGCATTTATCATATTGGAATTAAAAATTTCCTTTGCTCTCATCGTTCTCTTCGCAACAATGCTAAGTGCCCCATCACCATACAAAAGCAATAACTTACTAAATATTTAGATATAAAACTTTAAAAAGTCTTTAACTTGCTTATAGTATTGTTCTAGCATAAAATCAACCAATACTTTTGCATTATCTTTTTCTGTAGAATTTATTAATGCATCAAAATATTCTTCTTTTTCAATAGAAACATTGAGCAATGGGAAACCTTCATCAATTAGTGTTTTGTTAAATATGAGTCTGCATATTCTCTTGTTACCATCAAGAAATGGATGAATTCTATAAAGCTTATAATGTGAAATTGTTGCCTTTTCTATCGGATTAAGTTTGCTATTTCCATACCATTCAATAAACTCATCGAGAAGTTTCTCAATTCTATCTGGTGTTGGTGGCCGATAGGAAAGTTCAATGCTTATTCCACTTTCACCAATCTTGTGAAGATATACTTGTTTGTTTCTAAGAAGACCTGGCGTTTTTGTTTCAAAACTCGCCATTGTCATTTTATGTAATCTGAAAAGATAGTTTTTATCAAGACTATGTTTTTCTTTTATTGATTCAACTGCATTAAGCATGTTTTTGCTTACCTGTTCTTTTTGGGTAAAATGTGAATTCTTTTCAAATGCATTCTTTACATCATTTAAGTTTACATCTACCTCCTCTGTTGTAAGCGTTGTAAGGGTGAATAATATTGTATTATCAATATCATATTTTCGTTTCTTTGATTCGGTTAAATTTTCATATTTTTTATTAAATAGATCACGAAATAACAGAGCTTTTATTACATCATCTGTATCGGTTAATTCATAGGTATATATTTTAGTAGCTAATTTTTCTATTATTTCTATTCTGAACATATTTTCTATCTTTGCCAATTCTTTTTCTGATGGTTTTTTAGCACCTATATACTTGCTAAAGCTCTTTGACTTGTTTATCAAAAAGTAGCTTAAGAAAGAATAGTAATACTTTTTACCTTTGATTTTCTTTATAACAAGGGTCATAAATAATTTAGGTAGATGAAAATATTTAAATCTATCTACCTAACTGATTTAGGTAGATGAAAAATATAGTATTAATCTACCTAGATATACTTTAGTAATGTACGCCCATTCATATTTTGTCTTATTTACAGTCAATTTGATGTCGATATTGCTCCCATCGAACAGAGCATTTTCTGTTCAAATCCCTTTTGGTGTCAATTAGCACCAATTGAGTGTAAGTGATATTACTACTGTGCTAGTAACTTCAATATATGTTCTGTTTTGAATACTTTAATTTTCTCTTTATTTTCGTAATGTCTATCATTAGTCCAAATTCCATCACATTTTAGTGCAAGATAAACTGCAACATATGGAACATCTAGTGCATCTTCAACCATCAGAAGTTTTGCTTCGGAAATCTTATTTTCATATTCAGCATGGGGTAGAATATGTATGTGTTTCAAGAGCAAAGTTATCAATAATTTCAGTTCTTCTTTACCTAATCCACTCTTTTTCATTAAATAAGTTTTATATTTTTCTATTTCTTCTACCAAAAATTCTGGTGAAGCCAGAACGAATTCATCACTTACAATTATTTTTCTTGCTTCGCTATTCCTAATAATTGCAGCAATGATACTATTTGCATCCACAACAAGCATCATATTAATCTGTGTCTTTTTGCTATACCCTCTTTTATCTTTCTACCTATCTCTATTGCATCTTTTTCAGTCAATTTACTTTTCGACACTAACTGATCCATTAGTTTAAGTTCTTCTGCTTTTTCAACTAATGCTTGTCTTGCCACCTCACTCCACTTTATTTCCTTGTGCCTTTTCATTACGGCCATAAGTTCTTCTGGAACTGCAAAAGTCATATTTGTCATATCTAATTCACCATAAGTATATTAAGTAGAATAAGTATAAATACTTATCTAATATACGAGGAATATAAAAATAAACATTAAAGACTGAATGCCGTAACTGTTCCATCGAACAGAGCGTTTTCTGTCCAAATCCCTTTTGGTGTCATGTGGTGTCAAATGACCCCATTCCGAATGGTTCTGATTCAAGAAAGGTATGAATTAGGCATGGAACCAAACTTTCTAAATGTTTAAAAAGATGAACAT
>Ga0187851_10004390_pt1 | contig 11526 bp, 8 predicted proteins | sample June2016WEW_6_10_FD_132997 | JGI IMG/M metagenome (GOLD analysis project Ga0187851, IMG submission 132997) | Peatland microbial communities from SPRUCE experiment site at the Marcell Experimental Forest, Minnesota, USA - June2016WEW_6_10 | ecosystem: Environmental > Terrestrial > Soil > Wetlands... | reverse complement strand
TTCTCGTCGTGGATGGTGATCTCGAAATCGATGTGACCGCCTTGCACCGGCCGCAATCGGTGCTGCTACGCAGCCTGCCCGTAAGCGTCTGACCGAGGACAGCACACGTTGGTCGAGCCGCGCATAGCGGCAGCTGTACGTGCGCCAGGTGGCCGTTCTCGGCGTTGCCCTCGAACAAGGTAACGTCCGAGGGCCGAGCGATCCTCATAACCATGCACAGCGAGTGAACTGCTGAACGCTCGCTCATGCCGCGATGAGCAGGGAGAACCCGGATCATGCGTTTCTGTCAGCGGTTACCCGCTGGGGTGGTCCTGGGTTTGGGTGATCGTCTGCTGAATCCACCAGGAAAACCATCCCTGGTAGCGCTCCCGCGAGTCAGCCCGCATCCAGTCCGTTCCCCGCCACCACACCCCGGCAGGCTGGGGTCCGACACCGGCTGTCCGTGGCGAACCCTGTTGGCGGTCAGTCTGAGCGGGCTTCCCCTCGTAGCGTTGACACATCCCTTAAGGGGGATGGCGATGGGACAGACACGCAGGAAGTTCGGCGCTGTTTCCGGCGGGCGCGGTCCGGCTGGTCAGTGATACCGGAAGCGATCGCGCAGCTGGCCGCCCCAGCAAGGACACAGTAGGCAGACGCCCGCAGCCGGCATGCATGAGTGCAAAGTCGGCGGTTCCACCGGTGCCGGAGTTTTCCGGCCTTCTGGGCGTGGCGCCCGCTATGTTCGTGGGCGGCGGCGTAGCGTTCGGCAAAGCGTGGACTCATGGTGCGGGCTGTTTATGGCGGATGGGTTGCCATCGTGGTAGGCGGGCGAAGCATCGGGAAGTGGCGCCTGGTGGCCGTGGTCTTGGTGCTGTCGGCCGCCCTGGGCGCAACGTCCTGCGCGGGAAGGGCCCGGCCAGCGGTGCCGGCTGACCCTCACCTGATGGCACGGGCTGAGCCTTTGACGCCGGGAGTGTCGGTACTGGCCGGCGCGCCGGATGCGCTGGCCGTTGGTTTGGCGCGAGCCCTGTTCTCGTCCGCGCCGGTTGTGGTCGTCGCCGACGCGAGCCGTCCTGCCGATGTGTCAGCAGCGGTCACCTGGGCCAGCCGGGCCCACGCGCCGCTGCTCCTGGCCAGTGGAGCCAGGGTGGGCGAGACCCGAGCTGAGATCGGCTCGCTGCACCCCCGTGCCGTTCTTGCCGTGGGCCTGAGCCGCGAGGCACTCAGGGCACAGCTACCCAGGACCCGGGTAGTCACCCGTCCGGCCGCGCTGCCGGGGACGAGCGCGCTTTCTCCGCGCGGCCGGCTGGTGGTCCTGGTGCACCGTAGATCTGCGGCGGCGGTGACGGCAGCGGTCACCAGCGCGCAGGCGGCGGGCGCGCAGGTGATCACCGTCCACGGCTATGATCCGCGGGCCGACCCGGCCGCGATCACGGCTTTGTCCGCAGCCCGGCCGCGGCGGGTGATCGCCCTGGGGGCAGGCTTCGGGCCGGTGGGTCTGCTGCAGGAACGGCTGGCCGTAGCCGAGACCGGGGTGCAGTTGCCGGGCAGTGGCCAGGTGCTGTTCCCGATGCGGCGGCTTGTTGCGCTCTACGGCCATCCCGGTACCCCCGCGCTTGGCGCCCTCGGCCAGCAGGATCTGCCCGCCAGCATCGCGCGGGCTAGGAAACTTGCCGCCCGGTACCAGCGGCTGAGCAGCGTCCCCGTCATCCCGGCCTTCGAGATCATCGCCACCGTGGCCGAGGGATCCCCCGGCAGCGACGGCAGCTACTCCTACCAGACCCCGCTGGGCTTACTGCGGCCGTGGGTAAAGCGCGCCTCAGCCGCCGGGATGTATGTCGTGCTGGACCTGCAAGCCGGCCGGGCCAGCCTGCTCACCCAAGCCAAGAAGTACGAGGCGTTCCTGGAGCGGCCCAACGTCGGGCTGGCACTGGACCCGGAGTGGAAGCTGCAGCCAGGGCAGCGGCCACTCCGGCAGATCGGGAGCGTGAGCGCAGGCGAGATCAACAGCGTCAGCAACTGGCTGGCCAGCCTCACCGCCCAGCACCACCTGCCGCAGAAACTTCTCGTGCTGCACCAGTTCCGGCTGTCGATGCTCGGCAATGAAGACAGCATTGACACCCGTCACGACGAGCTGGCGATCGTCATCCACATGGACGGCCAGGGCACGCCGGCCGACAAGCAACAGACCTGGCAGGCCGTCACCCGGGCGGCCCCGCGGCACGTCTTTTTCGGCTGGAAGAACTTCTACACCAAAGATCACCCGATGCTCCCCCCACGCCAGACCATGGGCAGGATCCCGAGGCCGGTGATGATCTCCTACCAGTGATCACCTTGTGACGATGCGCTTATACTCTGTTACCTTCAGATAATCATTAATCGGCGAGGATTGCGACCGGGGGCACCAGTAACTGTCCCGTCACCGCCGGTGGTCCCGCGAGCGGCGCCGGCGGGAGCTTCCGCACCCGGCACACCTACCGACGGCCCGGGTGCATGAACGATGCCAAGGACGCCGGGGCAGACGTCATTGCAGGTGACCGCCGAATCGGTACTCGGCCGCTTCGTCAGGCCACAACCCAAATGGCGGCCGCCATATACACCCGCCCGCAACGCACAAGCATCGAGACAGCGGCGAGCCATTCATAACGGACATACTCTTCTGCCGCTCCTGGTGCGTGCCTGGGACATGATCATCGAGCTTGTTTCAACGGCCCTTCGTGCCCCACCACCCGCTGATTGCTGGCCTCACCGACCGTCTGGCCAGAGCAGGCTGGCCGGAGTCCGCTCACCACCATCGGCGGAGGGTCGCAGAGCGTGATGACAGCGCAGGTGGGGAGGCGCGCAAACCCGCCGTTATGCGCGGCAACCTGGTCGCCAGCGTGGCCGCGCTATGCCGTGCCCGAACGGACGTTCTGCGTGCCGAGCCGTACAGGCCCCAGGCGGCGCAGGAAATGCTCCAGGATGACCCGGTCCTGGTGTGGTCAGGCCGCTGGTGGTCACTTACCACGTTCTGGCTTGAGCGCAGGGCTGCATTCAGCCGGGCGGTGCGGGAGCGGCGGGAGTACGTGTTGCCGGCCCGGTTCGATGACATGCCGCTACCGAGCTGCTATCGGATATGGTCTCGGTCGGCCTATGTCGCACCCGGACTCCGCAGCAGTTCGCTGCCATAATCGTCGGCTAGCTGGCTACCGTTGGCATCGCCAACCCTCGGCGAGGCTGATGTCAACGGCCTTCACCCACCGGTCTGTCAACGCGTTACACGCAGAACTTCTGGATAGGCGATCAAGAGCGGAGGGGCTGCCCGCTTGCACCGGGCAGCCCCTCCGCGCAGCCGGTCTGAGCGGCTGCTGAACGGTATCCTCGTCACCCGTAACAGGCGCTGGGGCCGGCCGACATGCCGACAGCCGTCGGTATCTGCTGGTCGTGGGGCTGCCAGTTGCTGCCATCGTTGGTGATGTACATGAGCTGACCGCTATCGCCACTGCTCTGGTAGAAGAGGTAGAGCAGGTCGTTGTAGACGACCACGGCGGGGCCGGCCGACATGCCGACATTCGGGACCGTCTCCTCTGCGGCCCAGGTGATGCCATCGGGGGTGGAGGTGAACAGGATCTGACCGTCTTCGCCGCTGCCCTGGTAGAAGCAGTAGATTTTGTTTTTGAAGACCGTCACGCCGGGGCTGTCCGACATGCCGGAAATCGGTACCTGCTTGTCTGCGGCCCAGTCGACGCCATCGGGGGTGGAGGTGTAGTAGAGCTGACCGTCTTGGCCGCTGCCCTGGTAGAAGCAGTAGAGCTGGTCGTTGTAGACGACCACGTCGGGGCCGACCGACATGCCGGAAGTCGGTATCTGCTGGTCTGCGGCCCAGTTGATGCCATCGAGGGTGGAGGTGTAGTAGAGCTGACCGTCTTGGCCGCTGCCCTGGTGGAAGCAGTAGAGCCGGTCGTTGAAGCCGACGCGCGCGCCGGGGCCAGCCGACATGCCGACATTCGGTACCTGCCGGTCTGGGGCCCAGTTGATGGCATCGGCGGTGGACGTGTACCTGAGCTCACCGTTTTCGCCGCTGCCCTGGTAGAAGCAGTAGCGCTGGTCGTTGAAGAACAGCGCTGAGGGGCTGTCCGACATGCCGAAAGTCGGCACCTGCTGGTCTGGTTCCCAGTTGCTGCCATCGCGGGTGAAGGTGAAGTAGAGCTGACCGTCTTGGCCACTGCCCTGGTGTGCCACGTACAGATAAGACATGCCTATTCTCCTATGTGATTGGGGTGATCCCGGCGGCGCGGCTTTTGAACCGCGCCGTACATGCTTTCGGGGATACGGGGGTAAGCAGCCCGCCCGTCGATACATCCCCTTGGTCCGGCCGCCTGATGCGGATCTGCCCGCCTCGGGCGGCTCCGCTCACACGCCTCCTTCCTCTTATGCTTTTGGTTCATGCATAAGAGCGTGCATCGCTGCCTGGGTTGCCCGCATGGGTGAGTTCCCCCATTTCCCCGGCCGTCGTGATTTTTGTCACCCTCTGGCATGGCCCGGGTGCGATCCGTGCCTATGGCCCGGCTCCGGGATGCGGGCTAGGCTCAGCAGGGTGAGCGGCGCCGTGGCTGCAGACCGGCCGGGCCCGCGATCGGAGCCGCCCGGCACTGCTGAGTTGCTGTGCGCGTTGTCCTTCGGCTCGGGCCTGGCTGCGGCAGAGCGGATGGAACACGGGACCAACACGGCCTTCGTGGGCGTCCAGCTCGGGCACGCGCTCGGGGTGGGGGCCGGGGACCTGGAGGCCGTCTTTTACGGGGCGCTGGTCAAGGATGCGGGATGTGGCGCCTGCGGCGCGGTGCTGGCCCGGTACTTCGCCGATGATGAACTGGTTCCCCGGCTCGACCTGAACCTGGTCGACCTGCATAGTCCCCGCAGCATGGCCGCCTGGACCATGAGCCGGCTACACCTGGACGCCGGCCTGCCCGCCCGGCTCGCCCGGCTGGCCGCCTTCGCCTCTAGGTGCGGCCCGGTCGTGCACGAGGCGACGGCCGTGCACTGTGAGGTCGCCGCCGACTTCGCCGCTGGCCTTGGGTTCGGTCAGCATGTGCAAGACGCCGTCCACTACCAGTACGAGCGGCATGACGGGCGCAGCCCGGCTTTCGGCCGGCCCCCGGAGATGATCCCCCGCCCGGCCCAGATCCTGCACCTGGCGCTGGCCGCCGACCTGGTGCGCGGATTAACCGGTGCCCAGGCGGCGGCGGCCATGGTCAGCTGCAGGACCGGCACCTACTTCGATCCGGACGTGGCCGGCGCCTACCTCGACCTGGCCGACGGCCTGTGGCCAGACGGCGATGAGCCGGTCCCACTCACCGACGTGCTGTCCTGCGCCCCGCAGAGCCCGGTCGATGAGCTACCCGGCGACCGGCGCCTGGCCGTGTGCGAGGCGCTGGCCGACTTCGCCGACCTCAAGTCCGCGCGGCGCGGTTCCCATTCGCACAGGGTCGCCAGCCTGGCCGCCCGGGCTGCTTCCGGCCTCGGGCTCCCGGCAGCCGAACAGGAGCGCCTGCGCCGGGCCGGGCTGGTCCACGACCTCGGCAAGATCGCCGTGCCGTACCGCCTGCTCGAGCAGGCAGGCGACGACACACATGCCGCCAGCCGCCGGGGAGGAGCAGCCGCGCTCACCGAGCCGGTCCGGCTGCACCCCTACTACGCCCAGCGCATCCTGTCCCGGGTCCGCCCCCTCGCCGACCTGGCCGCCGACGTCGGCGCCCACCACGAGCGCCTCGACGGCTCAGGCTATCCGCTCGGGCTTGCCGCCCCGGCCATACCCATCGGCGCCAGGGTGCTCGCCGCCGCCGATGTCTGGGCCGAGCGGGCCGGCCATGGCCCACCCGACCTCACCCGCGAAGACGGCCTCGACCCGGCATGCATAGCCGCGCTCCAGGCCCACCCCCAGCCCGGTACCCGTCACCCGCGCCAGCGCTCCCGCGCCGATCCGGGCCGCCCCGCCCTCAGCTCACGCGAACTGGAGGTACTGCGGCTGCTCACCGACGGCGCCTCCAACCCCGACATCAGCAAGACCCTGCACATCAGCCGGCGCACCGCCGAACACCACGTCGAGCACATCCTCACCAAACTCGAAGTAACCAGCCGCACCGCCGCCGTGGCCCACGCCCTGACCCACGAACTGCTGCCCTGAAGGCTCCCCACTCGGGTCCGCGTCTGGTTGAGTACACGCCGACGCCATACTGGCTTGCCACTCGGCGAGCGATAGCCGACTTGCCAGCGCCGCTCCGCCGCCAACCCAGTACACATGCCCGGGTCGTGCGCGCAGTGCGGCAACCTCTTCCCGTCGTTCAGGCCGCATGCCCGGATCCGGCAGTCATCCCCTGAGCAGGACCCGCGGTGACCTCCTCAGGCCTGGTCATGCCACCAGCAAGCCCTGGACCTGGCCCGCCAGGTCGGCAGCGCCCGGGCCGCGGCGGAGCCACTGGCCGGTCTGGGCCGGTGCGCTCGTGACGCCGTCCGCACCGCAGACGCCGAAGCCGAGCAGCAAGGCTTGATTGGCGACAGCAGCAAGGCTTGATTACGGCGCCTGTGTCAAACTTTGCGAGCAGGCCGATCTGGGGCCGCTGCCCGCCGGGACCGCCGGGAAGGTGCTCGCCTACGCCGAGGCCCAGCTCGGAAAGCCTTACCAGTGGGGCGCTACCGGCCCGGACGCGTTCGACTGCTCCGGGCTGGCCATGATGGCCTACCGCGCCGCCGGGATCACCATCCCCCGCACCAGCCAGCAGCAATGGGCTGCTGGCCCGCGGATACCTGCCTCCCAGGCCCGGCCCGGCGACCTCGTCTTCTTCGCCGGCTCCGACGGCACCATGACTTCTCCCGGCCACGTCGGCATCGTCACCGGCCCCGGCACCATGATCGACGCACCCTACACAGGCCAGGTCGTCCGTGAGGAAACCTTCAGCAGCAGCACAGGGCTGGTCGGCGTCACCCGCCCGTACATAGTTTGAGCTGCTGTAGGTTCTCAACAGACTTGGCCAATTTCTCATCGATCTGGCCAGCGGATGGCCGATCGGCCAAATCGATGAGAATGCCAGGCGGGTGGCCGGGGTTGGCGTTGTGTCGTAGCGCATACGCCGTCATGACCGGTACCCCTGACGCTCAACTTCTCGTTCCCTCCGCTCTGGGCGACGGATGCGTCCCTGGGAGTGCGGTCAGGCTGCGGCGCGTTCGCTGGCGGCGCGGCGGCGGAGGTCCGGGTGCAGGAGGGCCGGAGGCAGGTAGGCGGACTGGTCGGGCAGACCGACGTCGGTGTCGGGCGGGACGATCTCGTCGATCCGGTCGAGGATGCCGTCGCTGAGCGTGACGTCGATTCCGGCGAGCAGGTCGTCCAGTTGCTCCATCGTGCGCGGGCCAATGAGCGCGCTGGTCACGCCGGGATGGGCGATCGCGAACGCCATCGCGAGGTGCGTCATCCGCAGTCCCGCCTTCTCGGCGAGCGGGATGAGCTGCTCGACGGCATCGAGCCGGGCCTCGTCGCTGAAGCTGGTGAGGATGGCGGCACGGCGCAGGTCGGTCTGCTGGCCCTTGCTGATGCGCCCGGTGAGCATTCCCTTCGCGAGCGGGCTCCACACCAGCGTGCCCATCCCGTAGCGGTGGGCGACGGGCAGCACCTCGGCCTCGATGCCGCGGTTGAGGATCGAGTAGGGCGGCTGCTCGGTGCGGAAGCGTTCCAGGCCGCGCCGCTCGGCTACCCACTGGGCCTCGACGATGTCGGAGGCGGGCATGGTAGAGGACCCGATCGCGCGGACCTTGCCGCTGTGGATCAGGTCCGACAGCGCCGAGAGCGTTTCCTCAATGTCGGTGTCCGGGTCAGGCCGGTGAATCTGGTACAGGTCGATGTAGTCGGTCTGCAGGCGGCGCAGCGAGCTCTTGGCCTCGGTCATGATCCAGCGCCTGGAGTTGCCTCTCTGATTGGGATCATCACCCATCGGGCCATTCACCTTGGTCGCGAGGACGACGTCGTCGCGGCGCCCCTTGAGCGCCTTCCCGACGATCTCCTCGGACTCGCCGCCCGAGTACCTGTCCGCGGTGTCAACGAAGTTGATCCCCGCGTCCAGTGCCTTGTGGATGATGCGGATCGAGTCGTCGTGGTCGGGGTTGCCACCGGCCCCGAACATCATCGCGCCGAGCGCGAAGGGGCTGACCTTTATGCCGGTCAGGCCGAGGGTGCGGTAGTGCATGCGGGCTCTCCTGAGCTTACGGGCGGGATGTAGCGGGCGCTTCCCGCGGATGCCGTATCCTGATCTAAGCGGAACGCTATTCCAGAACTATACGGAATGTCTTTCCGTTTAGCAAGCGGAGGAGTGCCGTGACGGAGAACACGGCGTCGCCCGACGTCGGCCCGGCCGGTCCGGACGTACCCCAGCGCGCGCCGCGTGCGCTGCGCGCCGACGCGCAGCGCAACATCGGCTCCCTGCTCGAGGCGGCGAAGGCCGTGTTCGCCACCGCGGGCGTGGACGCGCCCGCAAAGGAGATCGCCGATCTGGCCGGCGTCGGAGTCGGAACGCTGTACCGGCACTTCCCGCAGCGCTCGGACCTGGTCAGGGCCGTGTTCCAGCGCGGGGTGGACGCCTGCGCCGACGCGGCCCCGACGCTGGCCGCGGCGAACGAGCCGGGAGTAGCGCTCAGGATGTGGCTCCACCGGTACACCGAGTTCGTGGGGACCAAGCGAGGACTCGCCGCGGCCCTTCACTCCGGCGATCCGGCGTACGGCGCCCTGCCCGGCTACTTCAGGCAGCGGCTCGAACCCGCCCTCGCCTCACTGCTTGAAGCCGCGATAGCGAGCGGCGAGATCCGCGCCGGCATCAGCGCCACGGATCTCCTGCACGCCGTCGCCAATCTGTGCATGCCGGTACCTGATGAGGGACCGGCTTACAGCCAGCGCATGGTCGCGCTCCTCATCGACGGCCTGCGCTATGGCACCGATACGAGCCAGTCCCGCCTCTGAAGTCGCGCACGGACTAGTTTCATTCCCTCCCGTCTGGAGTCTGCGATCTTGCGGAGGATCGCTGCCGCCTTGGCCCGGCCTGAAGGAATGGACAGATCGATGAGAAGGATCGCTGGACAAACCAGTGAGAAAGCTCGAAGAAACGCAGGTCAGCGACTTGCCGGTGGACAGGTGTCTTGAGAACCTACAGCTGTAGGTTCTCATCGTAAATGTGGCTCCGCGGGTCACTACTGGCCCCACCTGCCGGCGAGCGATGGCTCCACCCTCACGAAGGGGATTCCTGTTCGGTGAGTTTTGGCCCCACCGCACGTGGGCTGGGGCGCAGATGGCCCGACCCCACCGCACGTGGGCTCTGCCAAAGCGCCGGTCAGCTGGCTGCCCGGGCCACCGCGCTGACGTCGACGACCGCCGGGACATAGGCCCGGGCGGGGCTGTATGTGGTCACGGTGTCCGGTACCACGAACTCCGGGCGACGGTAGGCCGACCGGAGGTCGGCCAGCGGCGGGCTGGGCTGCCCGGTGAGGGTGGCCAGCTCATCCAGGACCGGCAGCTCGTCGGGCCCCGGTGGCGTGCGCGAGTCCGGCGCGCCCCAGTCCTCCCAGAGCAGCATCTCGGTCTTGTTCAGGGCGGCGAGGTCGTGGACCAGGTTGTGCCGGAGCTGGGGCCAGCCCCGGGTGGCGGGGATCTCCAGGTCAGGGTCGGTAACGAAACGCTCCGGGTCGACCGCACCAGAGCGGGCTAGCTGCCAGGCGCGCGGGGCGGTCAGGAAGCGGTCGGGGGGGACGTCAAGAGCGTCGAAGCTGGCCCCGTCGACCGGGTCGGTGTGGTCGTCGTCGATCTCTGGCTCGACCAGCCGCCAGCGCTCAGCCGACCCGTCCCAGACCTCGGCGATCTCGTGGTCGATCAGCCAGCCGTCCAACAAGTACCTGGCGAAGCCGACCCGGGCCCGCGATGGGATCCCCTTGTGCCGGGCCATGGCGACGAACAGCACGGTGAAATCCCGGCAGCAACCGACCAGCCGCTGCCTGGGCTCGCGGGCAGCGGACAGCGGGAGGTCCGCCAGTTCACCAAGCCGGGCGAACATCGCTGCCGCATACCGGGTGTCGACCTCGCTGATCCGCTCCGGCGCGATGCCATTCGCCGCCCAATCGCCATCGGCCCAGTGGTGGAACACCAGCTGCCGGCTCGCCGCGCGGAGCGCACCGAGGTCGGACGGGAGCCGGTCGATCGCGGCCGCGGCGGGCCCCGGTTCTGTGACCAGGCTCTGCACCGCCCAGAATCGGTGGTCGCTCACCCTGGCAGGATACTGGCCGGGCATACGACTGTCTCCGCCACCGGCGACCACGTCATCACCGCCGCCGACCCCTCCCCGACGACATCCGCGCAGCCCTAAACAAGATCAACAGCGCCCGACTAGTGCCGCGTCAGGCAACGTTCGCCCGGTCGACGACTCGGCGTAGCCGTTCGTCGTAGGCGTGGTTGTTGCGCCAGATGATGTACCGGCGGATCATGCTGGCCTGCTCTTTGTGGCTCGCATGGTCGGTGCCATCGAGCGCGAAGTACCGCAGCGCCGTGAACTGGGCTTCTACGCGGTTTAACCAGGAAGAGTTCGTCGGCGTGTAAGCGATCTCGACGTTGTTCGCGCTGGCCCAGGCGCCGACCCGGCCGTCGGCGGCGGTGGTCAGGTGCGGGCTGAAGTTGTCACAGACGATGGCGATCCGCACCTGCGGCGGGTAGAGGGAGCGCAGGTAGCGGCAGAACTCCAGGAACCGGGCCCGCGTCTTACGTGGCTTGACGTGCCCGAACAGCTTGTCCTCGCCCAGCTCGTATGCGGCGAACAGGTGCCGCACACCCTGGGTGCGGGTGTAGGTGGCACGCATCCGCGGCCGCGGCTCGCGGCCAGGCTCGGCGTTCTTGCCGCTGACCGCGGCCCACTGCCTGCCCGGGCGGGGCTGCAGGTTCAGCGGGCCGAACTCATCGACGCAGAAGATCACTTCCGGCTCGCCCGTGTCGGGGACCACCTCACGGTCGGCGATCGCATACAGGTGCTCCACCCGGGCCTTCTTCGCCTCGTAGTCCGGGTCCTTCGAGGTCTTCCAGGTCTTTATCCGTTGAAAGGACACGCCTTCCTCGCGGAGCAGCGTGCGCAGGCCCTCGTGGCTGATGTCGTCGACCACCCCCTCAGCCACCAGGAACTCCGCCAGCTTCGACAGGCTCCACGCCGAGAACGGCAGGCCATGCTCAGCAGGGCGGGACTTGGCGGTCTTCCTGATCTCCCGCCGTTGCGGGAGGGTGAACTTCGGCGGCCGGCCACCCTTGTACTTCGGGTAGAGCGAGCTGAACCCGTCGGTGTTGAAGTTGCGGATGACATCGCGGACCCGGTCCTCGCTGGTGGACGCGACCTTCGCGATCGCCGCCGCGTCCATGCCCTGCGCAGACAGCAGCACCATCTGCGCCCGCCGCCACGTCACCACCGACCCAGATCCCCGGCGCACGATCCGCACCAGCCGCCGGCCCTCGTCATCATCGATCTCACGAACCCGGAGCCGTTCCGTCACCGGCCCAGT
>Ga0187851_10004388_pt1 | contig 11533 bp, 10 predicted proteins | sample June2016WEW_6_10_FD_132997 | JGI IMG/M metagenome (GOLD analysis project Ga0187851, IMG submission 132997) | Peatland microbial communities from SPRUCE experiment site at the Marcell Experimental Forest, Minnesota, USA - June2016WEW_6_10 | ecosystem: Environmental > Terrestrial > Soil >... | reverse complement strand
GCAGCAAATCTTCCTCTTTTGCCAGTTCGTGCGCGATGGCCTGATTGAATTGCCGCCCGGCGGGCGACAGCAAAATCACGCGCATTTTTTCGCGCTTCAAACTTTCAATCGCTTCAAAGAGCGGTTCGGGCTTCAACAACATTCCCGGTCCGCCGCCGAACGGCCGGTCGTCCACGGTCTTGTGCCGGTCGTGCGTCCAGTCGCGCAGGTTGTGGATTTTCAGATCCACCAGACCGGCATCGCGCGCCCGTTTGACGATGCTTTCGTCAAGCGGCCCGGCGAACATCGCCGGGAACAAAGTGAGCACGTCAATTTTCATTTTGCAGCGGCGTTCCGAAATTGTCGATTCGCCCGACGGTCATGGACCGCTGCTACAGTTCAGCCGGCCGGCTTTTCCTCGACAATCTCCACGGAGCAGCGCAAGCCCTTCCTGGCGCTGCCGGCCAGCAACAACGAGCGGATGGCGTTGATCGTCACGCCCTGCCGTCCGATGATTTTGCCCACATCCGACTGGTCCATGCGGAGCTCATAAACCGTCATGCCCGCGCGTTCCACCGGCGTGACGCTCACGGCGTCCGGGTGTTGCACAAGTCCTTTGACGACGTATTCCAGAAACTCCTGCATCGCGTCAAAATTATTTTCAAGCCGCCGCGACCGCCTTGCCGGCTTTTTTGATGAAGCTGGCGACGGTGTCGCTTGGCTGTGCGCCCTTGCTCACCCAGTATTTGGCGCGTTCGAGATCAAGGGTGACATTGTCGCCCTTTTTCAACGGCCGATATGAGCCAATTTCCTCGATGAACTTGCCATCGCGCGGGCTGCGGCTGTCGGCCACTACAATGCGGAAAAACGGAGCGTTCTTGGCCCCGACGCGCTTCATGCGAATTTTTACTGCCATAAATTTTTCAAAAGAGCCGAAAATCTAGTCACGCTCCCGGCGATTTGCAAGCTTTGTTTTGATGAAAAACTCGCGCTTGCCGTTCGCGCAAATCGCTGCTTTGCTGATGTCCGTGAGCCGGTCGTATGAGGAAATTTTCGATGGTGCGTCGTTGCCGCGTTCCGCGCCGGGCGAGCGCCACGAAGCGATTTGTGACCGTCTGCACGCGTTGATGACGGCGAGCGTGGCGAACCTGCCCAGCACCCAACTGCTGGCGCCGCGCACCAAAGTCCAGGTTTCCCGCTCGACGGCGATTTGTCCCGATCTCGCGCTTGTGACCATGGCCACCGGCAAACTCTGGCTCGCCGTGGAAATCATCAGCCGCGACGATCACCGCACCGACACGGTCGTCAAAAAGGAGCTCTACGAAAAAATCCGCATTCCACGGTTGTGGATGGTGGATCCGCGCTATGACAACGTGGAAATTTACCACAGCACGGAATGGGGGCTGGCCTTGAAGGGCATTCTGGCCGGCAGCGAGATGCTGACGGAAAAATTGATACCTGAATTTCAAATTGTCATCGCTGAATTGTTCGCTACCCAAAAAGCAGAGAATTAATTTGATTGAACAAAATGATGCATTATGATGTCTTACATCCTGTAAACCTGAATCGAAAAACTATGAAAAAATTCATCGCAGTTCTGGCCGCCGGAGTTTTGCTGGCGGGACTAACCACGCGTGCGTTCGCCGCCGATACAAATCAAGTCACGATTACCGGCACGATGGTCTGCGGCAAATGCACATTGCATGAGACCAAATCGTGTCAAAATGTCGTCCAGGTTTCGCAGGACGGCAAGACCGTCAATTACTACCTGAAGCAAAATGACGTGAGCAAGGCCGCGCACGATCCGATTTGCGGCGGCAGTTCTGAAAAAGTGACGGTCACAGGCACCGTCAAGGAAAAGAACGGCAAGGAAATGATGACGCCAAGCAAGATTGACGTGATCAAATCCTGATTATTTTCCGACAATCAACCGCCGCCGGATTTTTTCGTCCGGCGGCGGTTGAATTTTAGCAAATCGGCGTAGCGAACACCGTTGCCGCCGAAAATGTCGAGCGCCGAGCCGATGGTCAGGTCAATCCTGCCTTGCCCCAGCCACGCGACTTCTTCCAAATCCGACAGCGAATTTGCACCACCCGCGTAAGTCGTCGGAACAGTCGTCCATTCACCGAGTTTTTCGACCAGTTCACGGTCAATGCCGCGACACAGGCCTTCCACATCCACCGCATGGACCAGAAATTCCGCGCAGCTCTTGGCAAGCTTTTGAAGGGCATTCCGTGAAATGGCCAGTTCCGTGAATTTCTGCCAGCGGTCGGTCACGACAAAATAATTTTCTCCGCGCTTGCGGCAGCTCAGATCCAGCACCAGCCGGTTCCTGCCGGCGGTCTTGACCAGTTCGTCCAGCCGCTGCCAATCCACGCGGCCTTCGCGAAACACCCAGCTCGTGACGATGATGTGCGACGCGCCGGCGTCAAGCCAGCCGCGCGCATTTTCAGAATTGATTCCGCCGCCGATTTGCAGCCCGCCTGGAAATGCCGCGAGCGCCGCGAGCGCTTCCGTTTCATTGCCGGGACCCAGCATGATGACGTGGCCGCCGGCAAGCCCGTCGCGCTTGTAAAGTTCCGCAAACCACGCGGCGGGGCGGTCGGAGACAAAGTTCGTGCGCGGGCCGGCCTCGCCGAGCGTGCCGCCGACGATTTGCTTCACTTTGCCTTCATGCAGGTCAATGCAAGGACGGAACATGCGCCCAAGCTAAATTCACATTGCGGAAGTTCAAAGAAAAATGAGCCATGTGCGGACGGCATTTTTGAGGAATTTCAACGTGAAATGCGGACAGAGCTGGTATAAATCATGCTTTTAAATCACCGTTTATCCTGCATCAAATGCAATTAAGTCGAACTATGACACAATGAAAATCATCCGCGCCCCCTTTTCTGCGCCCTCCTTGCTGACGGCATCCGTCATCTGGGCGGCCTGCCTTCTGGTTTTGACACCGCTTTGTTCTCAAGGGCAACCCGTGCCGACAACTGCCGGCAGCCGGAAGCCGCAGGCGCCGCCCCCCGCGCCACCCGTGGTGGTAAACCATGGCGCATCTCCCGCCTTTGAGCCGTCGCCGGCACCCGAGGGAATGACGCCTTATTCAATCGGCAGCCCGACGGATGAAGAACAGCTTTACCTCGAATACGTCAATCGCGCCCGCGGCAACCCGCCCGCCGAGGGCGTGATTCTGGCAACCACGACTGATCCAAATGTGTTGGCGGCCTATGCGTATTTTGGCGTGGACACGAACCTGATGGAGTCGCAGTTCAACACGATAACATCTTCACCACCAGTCGCCATGAACGCGGAACTCCTGGCTGCCGCGCGAGTGCATAGCGGAGACATGTTCACCAACCAATACCAAGGCCACACGGGAACGGATGGTTCAAGCCCCGGCGACCGGATCACGGCGCAGGGATACAACTGGTACACTTACGGTGAAAACGTTTATTCATACTCCGAATATGTTTTCTACGGCCACGCCGCTTTTGAAGTGGATTGGGGTCCGGGCACCGGGGGAATGCAGACCCCGCCGGGGCATCGTCTCAACATTCATGACAGCGCCTTCCGCGAAATCGGGGTAGGCGTCGTGGACGGCACCAATGGATCGGTGGGGCCGCAATTGGTGACGCAGGACTTCGCGACCCAGCAGTCAGCCACACCATTGATCACCGGCGTTGTCTATTATGATCTTAGCGGAAGCGGCTTTTACAACTTGGGCGAGGGAATAGGCGGCGTCACGGTGCAGGTGCCCGGCTCAACTTATTTCGCCGTCACGGCCAATTCAGGAGGTTACGCCGTGCCGATAACAACGAACGGCAATTACCTGGTGATTTTCTCCGCTTCCGGACTGACCAATCAAGTCGTGGTGACGGTGAGCAACCTGTCCAACGTCAAGGTGGATTATGTCCCGGCGTATTCGCCACCCGCGATTTCAGGCCCGAATCCCGCCGCCTTGACCAACAACAATTACTATTCATTTACGACGGTGGGAGCAACCACGAATTACCAGTATCTTGTCACCAGGCTTTCACCCTACACCGCGATTGAAGGCGCGGAAAACGGTTTGACGAATGTCACCGTCGTCCAGTCGCCGGGATATCCTGTCATCATCAATGACCTTGTGTATTCCGGAAGCCACGCATTCCACCTGTGTCAACCGGACGGCGGAAGCCAGTTTCTAACGTTGAATCCGATCCTGCTCCCGCGCACAAACAGCCAGCTCACCTTTTACAAACTGCTTGGGTATGCCACGTCAAGCCAGGTCGCTCACGCCCAGTTTTCCACCAACGGCGGCGCCGCGTGGCAGGACATCTGGAACGAGGCTGGCAGTGGTGGCAGCGGGGATGCAGCCTACAGCCAGGTTGCCGTCTCGCTCGGAGCTTGCGCGGGAATGCCAACGCAAATCCGTTTCGTTTATGATTTCAGCGGTGGAAGCTACTTCAATGAGACGAATTCCTATGTCGGGCTTTGTCTCGACAACATCGCGGTTTCCAACGCAGACCAGGAACAAAGTCCCGTCACCAACAATGTTCCGACCGGCAACTCATTCGTCCTCTACCCGACGAATTCGGGCGATTATCTGTTGAGCGTTTGCGCGCAACTCCCGGGGCGGGTGCTTCCCTGGGGATCGGCGACACGCGTGACCGCGACGAACCTGCCGCCAATGACCGTTCAATTTATGGGTCAAGCGGCACGAACCGGGACCCAGTTTCAGGCCAACTTCAACGTGGCCAACTACCATGGCGCGCCGTTTCAGTTGCTGACGGCGACAAACCTGGGCTCAACGTGGACGACAGACATGCTGGCATCCTTCCAAGCCATCGTCACCAATTCTCAATTCCGCGTTACCACGACCAATGCGGGGAACAGCGTTTTCTTCAAGATCAAGTCAAATTGACCGATGGCAGTGCGGTTCAAAAACGGCGGATGGTTGGCGTCTGTTTGATCCATTGATTTGCGTTACCCGGCCCTCACGCAGGTCAATCCATGGACGAAATGTGCATCCAGGTTCGATTCGTCCGGCGCAAATTAACACTTAAAAATTGACGGCGCGGGCGAAGCGGAGAATCTTGTGCGTGTTTCAATTCGTGAAGAGGATGTTTCTCAAGCTTCGCGCGAGTGGCAAAATGCTTTTTGCCTTCGCGTTTTCAGGTTGTCTCGTTTTTTCCGCCGGCGCCAAACCCCACGGGCTGGACGCGCGTCCATCGGTCGGCGCCTTCCTGAACGGCACGATGCCCGAAACGGCCCCGGGTATTTCGGGCAACTGGTCGGCGGTGGTCGCGTTCACAAACCTGCTCTTCACCAATGCCGTCGGCCTGGCGCCGGTGCCGGGCACGGACGAATTGTGCGTCTGGGAACGCGAAGGCCGCGTTTGGACGTTTCAGAATTCTCCCGGTGCGACGCAAAAAAAACTCATCCTTAACATCAGCAACCAATGCCAGGGCTGGGATGATTCGGGATTGCTCGGCCTGGCGTTTCATCCGGGCTTTGCGACGAACCATTTCGTTTTCGTCTATTACACCTGGGTCAAGCCCGGCACGGTCGCCGGCGATGCCTACACGCGCCCGGACCCGATTCTGCCCGACACCTACCACGACCGGCTTTCACGCTTCACGCTCGACACGAACGGCGTGGCGATTCCCGGTTCCGAAATGGTGTTTGTTGACCTGACCGACCAGACCATCTGGCATCATGGCGGCGGGATGTTTTTCCATCCGAAAAACGGATTTCTTTACTGGACGGACGGCGACAACGCCAACGGCGACAACACGCAAATCATCAACCGCAACCTGTACTCCGGCGTCTTTCGCATTGACGTGGATTGCCGCGGTGGAAACGTGAGCCACCCGGTTCCGCGCCAGCCGGCCAACGGCTTCACGGCGAATTATTTCATCCCGAACGACAATCCGTTCGTCGGCCAGACCAACGCGCTGGAGGAATTTTTCTGCCTCGGCCTGCGCAGCCCGCACCGCATGACTTATGACCCGCCGACGGGGAGAATTTTCATCGGCGACGTGGGCGAAAGCGCGCGCGAGGAAATTGACGTGATTGAACCGGGCGAGTCCGGCCTGAATTTTCAATGGGACCGCTGCGAGGGAACGCTAGGTGAAATGAAACCGCCCTACATCGGCATCAGCCGCGGGCCGGTTCTGGATTATCCGCACAGCGACGGGCGCGCAATCATCGGCGGTTACGTTTATCGCGGCAGGGAATTTGCGACCGACCTCGGCGGCAAATACATCTTCGGCGACAATGTTTATCACATCATCTGGGCGCTGGACGAGACAACCACGCCGGTCGGAAAGGATGTTCTTTGCGTCATGCCAAAAGGCAACGGCCCGAATTCCGGCGCCGATTATACCGGACTTTCATCCTTCGGCGTGGACGCCGCCGGCGAGATTTACCTGTGCCAGATGAGCAGCGTAGGCGGGCGCATCTACACACTGGCGCGCGGCGGCCCGCCACCACCGGCCAGAGCATTCCCGAAATTGCTGTCGCAAACCGGCGCGTTCGCCGACCTCGAAAAACTCGAACCCGCGACCGGCTTGATTCCTTACAACGTCAATTCGCCATTGTGGTCGGACGGCGCGGTCAAACTGCGCTGGATGGCGCTGCCGACGAACGCCGTCATCGGCTTTGCGCCAAACGGCGAATGGACCTTTCCAGCCGGCACAGTGTTCGTGAAAAATTTTGAACTGCCCGTGGACGACACCAATCCGAAAATTCTCCGCCGGCTCGAAACGCGCCTGCTCGTCCGCGACACGAGCGGCGCGGTCTATGGCGCGAGCTACAAATGGCGTCCCGACCACAGCGACGCCGATTTGGTGACGGCCGGAACAAACGAGGACATTGTCATCAAGACCGCCGGCGGCACGCGGATTCAGCGGTGGTTTTATCCCGGGCGCCAGGATTGTCTGACCTGTCACACGCCTGCGTCGGGCGGCGTGCTCGGCGTCAAAACGCGCCAGCTCAATGGCGATTTCACATATCCAAACCACGTCACCGACAACCAGCTTCGCGCCTGGAACCACATCGGCCTTTTTGACGCGAAGCTCGATGAACGTGAAATCCCGCACTTCGCGCGGCTCGTCGCTGTCACCGACACAAAGGCCTCGCTGCAATGGCGGGTGCGTTCCTACCTCGACGCCAATTGCTCGCAATGTCATCGGCCCGGCGGCGCTGAGGCATTTTTCGACGCGCGCGTTGATACGCCGCTGGCAAAACAAAATATTGTCAACGGGCCGGTGGAAAATCCGCTCGGCATCACCGGCGCAAAAATCATCGCTCCCGGCGATGCCGGCAAATCCATCCTGTTGCACCGTGTCAACCTTGCCGGCAATTTGCAAATGCCGCCGCTGGCCAAGAATGTCGTTGATCGCAACGCGGTCGCCGTCATCGCCAGATGGATTGATTCGCTGCCGCTGGTGCTGCCCTCGCTTCCGCCGGACTGGGAGCACAGGGACATCGGCAGCGTCGGGCAGGCGGGCGACGCGAGTTACTTGAACGGCCAGTTCAACATGACCGCGTCCGGCATCGACATCTGGGAAAGCGCCGACGCGTTTCATTACACTTATCTGCCGCTGACCGGCGACGGGCAAATCATCGCACGCGTTGTCTCAATCCAGTTCACCGATCCGTGGGCGAAGGCCGCCGTGATGTTCCGTGAATCCCTCGCGCCCGGCTCCATGCACGCGCTCATGACCATCACTGCCGGCGGCGGCTCGGCTTTTCAATGGCGCCCAACCGCGGACAACATCAGCCGCAACACCGACGGTCCGGCAAACAATGTTCCGTTTTGGGTGAAACTGACCCGCGCAGGCGACAACTTTACCGGCTACGTCTCGCCTGACGGCGTCAACTGGCAGCGCGTGGACGGCGTGACGCTCCCGATGAAAAAAACAATTTACGTCGGGCTTGCCTTGTCGGCGCACAATAACTCGGCGTTGAATTCAGCGCTCTTCGACAATGTGACTGTTACGCCCGCGATGTGACTACCGCCTCGACAGCTTGGGTTGATTCGCTATCTTTCATGGGATGCAATTGTCTTTGCCATTGACCATTGCCGGACGCGAATTTCGTTCCCGGCTCATCATGGGCACTGGAAAATTTTCCTCGCCGGAAGCGATGCGTGATGCCCTTGCCGCCAGCGGTGCGCAAATGGTCACCGTCGCCCTGCGCCGCGCTGATTTGAGCGGCCAGCGCGATCCGTTCGCGAATATTCTTGAGTTCATTGACCCCCAAAAATACCTGCTCCTGCCCAACACCAGTGGTGCGATGAATGCCGAGGAGGCCGTGCGGCTCGCCCGCCTCGCCGTCGCCGCCGGTCTGCCAAAATGGGTGAAGCTCGAAATCCACCCCGACCCGCGTTTTTTGCTGCCAGACCCGATTGAGACGTTCAAGGCCGCCGAAATTCTGGTCAAGGAGGGTTTCACCGTTTTGCCTTACATCAACGCCGACCCGGTTTTGGCGAAGCGTTTGCAGGACGTGGGCGTTGCGACCGTGATGCCGCTTGGCTCGCCCATCGGGTCGAATCGCGGCGTGCAAACACGCGACCAAATCCGCATCATCATCGAACAAGCCACCGTGCCCGTGGTGGTTGACGCCGGTCTCGGCGCGCCGAGCCATGCGGCGGAGGCGATGGAAATGGGCGCCGATGCCGTGCTCGTCAACACCGCTGTCGCCGTTTCGAGCGACCCAAACCGGATGGCCATCGCATTTAAAATGGCGGTCGAAGCCGGACGCGCCGCTTATGAAACCGGACTTGCCGCGACGCTGGAAACCGCCAGCGCAACGAGTCCGTTGACGGCATTTTTGGGTTAATTTATGAAAAACTTTTTAATTTTTGCGTTTATTTTGACGCTGACTTGTTTCGCCGTTTTGAAAATCTATGCGAATTATTTAGAAGAGGTAACTTTTCAAAATGAGCCGGTGAAAATTCAAGCGAGCGCAGCCAAAAAGTATATCGGAGAAAATGCAATTGTGAGCGGAACAATATCAGAAGTATTTGTGAGCAGCCAAACCACCAATGTTTATTTGTATTTGGATGGCGATATCAAGCATGCACAATTTGCCGCTGTCTGGTTGGGAACCAACAACCCACCCATAAAGGCATTGGAAGAGTTAATCTTCCGGGCTGAACCAACTGTTTCTGTCAGTGGCAAGATTATTACTGAAAAAAACTTGCCAGAAATTATTGTAAATTCATGGGACCAAATTAATCAACAGCCTCAATAAAAAATGAGCGCAAAACTTTTATCCGTTTCGCGTGCGCGGCAAATCCTGAATGCCGCAACAAAAACCCGCGTACTCGTCGTCGGCGACGTGATGCTTGACCAGTTCATCTGGGGCAGCGTCGCGCGCATTTCGCCGGAAGCGCCGGTGCCGGTCGTGGATTTCGAGCGCGAAAGCTTCATGCCGGGCGGCGCCGCCAACGTCGCGCGCAATCTGACCACGTTGAACGTGCCGACGGAAATTTTTGGCGCAATCGGCCACGATGATGCCGCCCGCCGTCTGGAAAAGCTTCTGGTTGGACATAAAATCGGCTGCTCCGGATTGGTTGCGAATTCTGCGCGGCACACGAGCGTCAAAACCCGGATCGTAGCGCACAAGCAGCAGGTCGTGCGCATTGACCGCGAAACGCGCGACGGCCTTGACGCGAAACTGACCGGACGCCTGATCGCCGGACTGAAGGCGAAACTTTCGCGCGCCGCCGCCGTCATCGTCGGCGATTACGGCAAAGGCGTTGTGACCCAGTCGTTGCTCAATGAAATCAAAACGCTCTGCCGCGCGCGTGGCATCTGGCTCAGTTTCGATCCCAAGCCGGTCCATCGCCTGAATCTGTCAAGCCTCTCGCTCGTCACCCCCAATCGCAAGGAGGCATTCGAGCTGGCAAATCTGCCGGATGAAATGCGCAATCCGAATCCGCTTGCGGACAAAAATCTCATGCTGGTTGCGGAACGATTGCTCAATGAACTGCGTCCGGCCGTGCTTTTGGTCACGCTCGGCGAACAAGGCATGTTGCTTTGCCAGCGCGGGCAGAAGCCGTTTCACATTCCAACCGTCGCCCAGGAAGTATTCGACGTTTCCGGCGCGGGCGACACGGTCATCGCGACGTTCACGCTGGCGATAGCGGCAGGGGCGTCGCCGCTCGAAGCCGCAATTCTTTCGAATCACGCGGCGGGCATCGTCGTGGGCAAAATCGGCACCGCCACGACCACGCCGGAGGAATTGCTGGAAAGTTTTGAGAAACGTTAATTTGTTGCATGGTTGAATCGTTCAATCGGGCTTGATTGCGACACGAGGCAACGATGCAACCATTCACGAAATGAAAATCACCACCAAAACCATCCGCGCCATGAAGGATCGCGGCGAAAGAATCGCCGCGCTCACCGCCTACGATTTTCCGATGGCGAAGCTGCTCGACGAGGCGGGCATTCCGCTCATTCTCGTCGGTGATTCGCTGGGCATGGTCGTGCTGGGTTATCCCGACACGACGCATGTGACGATGGCTGAAATGGAGCATCACATCCGAGCCGCCGCCCGCGCCAGGCCGCGCGCGCTGCTTGGCGCGGACTTGCCGTACCGAAGTTACCAAACCGTTGCGGCTGCGGTGAAAAATGCAAAGCGGCTTGCCGCCGCCGGCGCGGAGTTTGTGAAGGCCGAGGGCGGGCGAAAAATTCTGCCGCAGGTTCACGCGATTATTTCCGCTGGAATTCCGTTTTGCGGGCATCTTGGCATGTTGCCGCAAAGCGTGCTGAAGGAGGGCGGCTACCACGTCAAAGGCAAAAACGAGGCGGAAGCCCGGGCGTTGCTCGAGGATGCGATGGCACTGGCTGCTGCGGGCGCGTTCGCGATTGTGCTCGAACTCGTGACGCCGCCGGTCGCCCGGGAAATCACCGCGCATGTTCCCATTCCGACCATCGGCATCGGCAGCGGCGACGGTTGCGACGGCCAGATTTTGGTGACGTACGATTTGGTTGGAATGTTCCCGTGGTTCACGCCGCGTTTTGTGAAGCCGCGCGCAAACTGCGCGGCGGATATCAAATCCGCCGCCGCGGCGTGGAAAAAATCCGTCATGCAGATCTGAAAGAACTTTTCGGCGGGTGAAGTGTTGAACAAGCAGGTAAAACGAATGCAACTGGAAACATTGATTGAATCGGCGGCGGCCAGCGGCGCCAGCGACCTGCATCTGGAGGGCGGCATGCCGGCGGCGTTGCGCGTGCGCGGCGCCTTGCGCGTGCAGGGCGAACCCATCGCACCCAAAGTGTTGACGGAGCTGGCGCGGGAGATCATCGGCGAAACGCAGTGGCCGGCTTTTCTGGAGCGGCGTTCGTTTGATTTGTCGAAGACGATTCGCGGCGTCCGCTGCCGGATCAACATTCTGCAAACCTCGCGCGGTGTCGGCCTGGCCATCCGCCTGCTCAGTATCTTTCAGGCCACGGTCGAAAAGCTCAATTTGCATCCCGACCTCAAAAAACTGGTCAAGAACACGCACGGCTTGATCCTGGTGAGCGGGCCGACCGGTTGCGGCAAATCCTCGACCCTCGCGGCCTTG
>Ga0187851_10004387_pt1 | contig 11534 bp, 9 predicted proteins | sample June2016WEW_6_10_FD_132997 | JGI IMG/M metagenome (GOLD analysis project Ga0187851, IMG submission 132997) | Peatland microbial communities from SPRUCE experiment site at the Marcell Experimental Forest, Minnesota, USA - June2016WEW_6_10 | ecosystem: Environmental > Terrestrial > Soil > Wetlands... | reverse complement strand
GGCCGCTTTTCGGAGTCGGGATTCCTGGGAGCCGGTTGCGCGCCGTTTGCGACCGGCGGCGACCCGGCGCAAGGCCGCTTCGCGGTGGAAGGCATCGTACTTCCGGGGGTGACCGACCAGCGTCAGAGAAGCCGGCGCGAACTGTTGCACCGGCTCGATACGCTGCGCCAGGCGTTGCCGGAGGATGAGAATCTGAAAGCCTTCGACGAAGCCGAACGACAGGCTTACGAATTGATCCTGGGCGACGGCGCGGAAGTGTTCAATCTCTCGAAGGAGAGCGACGATCTGCGTGTCCGCTACGGCCGCAATACCTTCGGCCAGTCGTGCCTGGCCGCGCGGCGGCTGGTGGAGCGCGGAGTGCCGTACATCACGATCAACTTCCAGGGCTGGGACACGCACCGGCAGAATTTCCAGACGATGCGGCGGCTGCTGCCGGACCTCGACAAAGGTCTCACCACGCTGCTCGGGGATCTCGCCGACCGCGGGTTGCTGGCGAGCACCGTTGTGTGGGCTGGCGGGGAGTTTGGGCGAACTCCGAAGGTGATGTGGGAAGAACCGTGGAATGGCGGGCGCAACCACCACGGCGAGGTCTTTTCCGCGCTCGTGGCCGGCGGCGGGTTCAAAGGCGGGCATATCGTGGGCGCTTCCGACGAGCGCGGTGAAGAGGTGCGCGACCGGCCGGTTTCCGCGGCCGATCTGATCGGCAGCATTTACGAGCTGCTGGGCATCGACACGGACAGCCGACTGCCCAACCCGCTGGGCATGGACGCGCCGGTCATCGCGCCGGCGGAGGGCGTGCGCACCAACGGGAAACTGCGCGAGATCATGGCATGAGACGCCTGCTGTTGGCGCTCCTTTGTGCCGGCGCCGCGCAGGCCCAGCCGAATGCGCCGCACATCGCCTATCTCTACCCCGCCGGCGGACAGAGCGGCACGACGGTGGAGATTGAGGCCGGCGGGCAGTTCCTGAAAGAGGTCACGCGCGCGTTCGTATCCGGTCCGGGGCTGAAGGTGCGGATCGGACAATACCAACGGCCGATGACCGGCCAGGAGGCGAACGACCTGCGCATGGAGTTGCAGGACCTGCGCCGTCAGCCGGCAAGCCCGGAGGCGCAGGAGCGCATCGCGGAGATCGAGCGCAGGCTCGCGACGTTCAACCGCGAGATGAACCCGGTGCTGGCGGAGACTGTGAAGCTCGAAGTGACGATCGAGCCCGGCACGCGCCCGGGGCCGCGCGAACTGCGGCTGGGGTCGCCGCAGGGACTGTCGGCGCCCATCGCATTCACTGTCGGCGAATTGAGCGAGTTCATCGAGCCGCAGTCCGAGGTGCGGGTGATTCGGCCGGGCGCACCAGCGGCGGAGACGGAGTACGAGGAGCCGCGGCTGAACCTGCCGGTGACGGTGAATGGGCGCATCGTTCCGCGGCCGGCGCACGCCCAGCAGGCGCGCTTCCTGGGCCGCCTGTTCACGCCGGGCGACGTGGACCGCTATCGATTCCACGCCCGCCAGGGCGCGAGTCTTGTGATGGCGGTGCGGGCGCGCGAACTCATTCCCTATCTCGCCGACGCGGTGCCGGGGTGGTTTCAGCCGGTGCTGGCGCTGTACGACAGCGCAGGCCACGAAGTGGCGTACAACGACGGCTACACTTTTCACCCCGACCCGGTGCTGCATTACGTGATTCCGCGCGACGGCGAGTACACGGTCGAAATCCGCGACGCGCTGTACCGCGGGCGCGAGGATTTCGTCTATCGCCTGACGATCGGCGAACTGCCCTTTGTCACGAGCGTGTTCCCACTGGGTGGGCGCGCGGGCTCGCGCGTCAAGGTTGCACTGAACGGATGGAATCTCGGCGCATCGCAGATCGCGATGGACCTGAAGAAGCGCGCGGCGGACACGGCGCCGTTGGAGCTGGCACTGAAGTTGCCTGCGCAGGAGAGCGTGCGATTCGCGGTCGATAGCTTGCCCGAGCTACTCGAAAAGGAACCGAACGATTCCGAAAAGAGCGCGCAGCGGGTGAAGCTTCCGGTCATCGTCAACGGACGCATCGACCGGCCCGGCGACTGGGATTTCTACCGATTCACGGGCCGCGCGGGCCAGGAACTCGTAGCCGAGGTGACCGCGCGGCGCCTGGGGTCGCCGCTCGATTCGATGCTCCGGCTAAGCGATGCGACGGGCCGTCAGATCGCTTTCAACGACGACCATGAAGACCGCGCGGCAGGGCTGCTCACACACCAGGCCGACTCGTATCTGGCGGTGCGACTGCCGGCCAATGGCACCTATTATCTGGCGATCGGCGACACACAACAGCAGGGCGGCCCGGAATACGCGTATCGCATCCGCATCGGTGCGCCGCGGCCCGATTTCGAACTGTTCGTAACGCCGGCGAGCGTCAACGCCGGCCGCGGGCTCAGCGTGCCGATGGAGGTGCACGCCGTCCGCCGGGACGGATTCAGCGGGGAGATCGCGCTGGCGTTGAATGGCGCACCGGCGGGTTATGCGCTGAGCGGCGCGACACTCAACGCCGGCCAGGACGACGCGCGGTTCACACTCGCCGTGCCGGCATCGGCGTCGCCGCAGGAGCCGGCCAGAGTGCGGATTGAAGGACGCGCGATGGTGCAGGGGCGCGAGGTGGTGCGCTTGGCCCGCCCGGCGGACGACATGACCCAGGCGTTCTTCAACCACCACCTGGTGCCGGCCGAGGAGCAGAGGCTGATGGTGGTGCGGCGGGCTGGGTTGCGAGCGCCGGCGCGAATCGCAGGACCGCGCCTGCTGCGGATTCCCGTGGGCGGCGCTGCGGCGCTGCGCGCGCAGGTTGAACTTCCGCCCAACGCCAACTTCGGCCGGCTGATGTTTGAACTCGGCAATCCGCCCGCCGGGGTGGAAATCGGCGCTGTGCAGCAGTCCGGCCCGGAGGTGACTGTGACGGTGCGGTGCCAACCGGACGGATCGAAGCCCGGCACAAAGGGCAACCTGATCGTGCACATCGTCGCGGAGCGCATGGCGCCAGCCAACGCCAAGGCGCCGGGACGAGTCACGCGCGTGGAACTCGGCGTTCTTCCGGCGATTCCTTTCGAAATCGTCCGGCCGTAACGCGACCGTTCACGATCCTTCCAGACCTTCCGGAATGCCGCGGCCGCTCGGAGGCTGTCTCTCTCAGCCTACAAAGGAGATTGCCGGGGTATCGACGGCCGCGCGCGGCGGAGATAGGTCACGAGCAGATAGCCGAGAACGATGGCGGTCAGCAATGCCGCAATGGCCCAGGTCAGGTCACCCAGCATCGCGTATAGAGACATCACGCGATCGCTGAAGAAGAGCCCCAAAGAGATAAAAACGGCCGCGCCGGTGAGTTCACCTAGAATGTCCCAGAAGAGGAATCGATGCCAGGGGTAGGCTGCCGTCCCGCTGGCGAGATTGATCCAGGGTCCCAGGGGACTGATCAGCCAGCGCGTGACAAAGATGCCGGGGCCGCCCCAGGCTTTAACTTTGGCTTCCATGGCCTCGAGGTTGGCGCGCTTTCCGAAGACGCGGCTGAGCCTGGCCACGACAGCCGGCCCGGCCCAGCGGCCGATGGCGTAGCCGATCTGATCGCCGAGGATGGAGCCGACGCCGGCCGCGGCGATAGCCCACCACAAGTTCATGGCGCCTTGCGAAATCAGCGAGCCCGCGATAATCAGGAGCAGGGTGATGGGCAGCGGCACACCGATGGCCGCGATGATCACGATTCCGAACAGAGCCGGCGCACCGTAAAGTGAAACCGCCGCGAGGAGCTGATCGTTCATCGCGGTGGGCCGCCGGGCGGCTGCGCGGCGGTATCGATGGCGCGCTGCAGTTGGGCCATCAGTTCAGTCACGGGGCGGTTGATGTCGCGCGCGATGTGGCGCACGGAGCGCCGGTCCTGCGGCTGCCGCGGTTGAACGCCAATAACCTGAAACAGCACGGAGGCGGGGACGTGGTGGGTATGGGCGATAAATGGGACCGACATCCATTCATGGATGGGCTCGTTCGCTTTGTGGAACTGCCGCGCCTGCCGGGTGGCCCGGGTGGCGAAGATGATAGTGCCCGCGATCGCCAGCAGAAAGGCGAGCCCAACAGCCAGCGTGCGGCGCCATGTTTCTCCCACGATTCAATATAGCCGGTTCCCGTTCTGAAACCATGGCTGCAGCCCCTTCGTAGCATGGCCTCGGAATGCGATTCCAGAACCCCGGCAGGACGACAACCCACCTGTAAGAGCAGCTCGGAAACTGTTCCGCGCCCGATCGGCGCATGAGCCTTCATCCCTCCGCGCAGCGCGGCAATCCAAGGCACAAGAGGTTGCCTCGGCGCTGAGCGGGAAAGAAGCGCACGGCCGGCGAGGGCCCGTTTTCAGCGTTGGATTACACGGCGTCCGAAATGCTCGAAAAATTGAAATCCGTCGCGACGAGCGGCGGCGAGATCGACGAGCCCGCCTCCGCGCCTTGTGTCGGCACGGGGCGACCCAGCATCTTCGTGTTCTGCAGGACGCGCACCGGGCTCTCATTCCAGCGAAAGTTCATCACCGGATCGGTGACCTTGCCGTTTTCGACCAGGAACACGCCGTCACGCGTCAGGCCGGTCACTTGCAGCGTCTGCGGCTGCAACACCCGGATGTACCACAAGCGCGTCACGAGCAATCCGCGATCGACCGACGCGATCAGTTCGGCGAGCGAATGATCCTGTCCTTCCAGAATCAGATTCTCCGGGAACGGCGTTGGCTTCTTGCCCGCTTTCTTTGCCCAAAAGCGATCGAAATGCAGATTCTTCACGATGCCCTTTTCGATCCAGGTCAGCGCTTCGTTGGGGATCAACTCCGAAGCCCACGGCCGCGCGCCGAGCTTCGGATTGAATGGATCGCTGCGCAGCGTGACGATCTCCGGAAAGAGCTTTTCGCCGAGCAGCGTCTCGCCCTCCTTGCCCTTGCGCGACAAAAAGGAAAACCCCTGTTCCGCTCCGCGCGCTCCAAGCGACCAACCCAGAAAGCCGATCAGATCGCTCACCGCGGCGGGTTCCAGGATGACCGTGTACTTCCCCGGATCGAGCCGCTTCTTGCCCGCGCCGCGCACGCACTTGTCGGCCGCAATACGCCCCGCGTCCTCTCCATTCAAGTCCGCAACCGACGTGGAAACCTGCGTGGCCCAGCCCGAACTGGTCCCACCGCTATTGCGCATCGTGTTCGTCAGGCCCGCGTACGTGGACTCGTGATAGCCGAACAGCCCCGCCTTATTCGCCACCGCGCTGGCCGTGGCCGTGCGCTGCACGAGGCCGGCGGCGGTCAATTGCCGGGCGCGCGCCGCCTCGAGGATCGCCTTCACGTGGCCGATCAGGACATCGCCGCGCCCCACCGCCGTGGCCGCATCGAAGTTGTGAATCGCGGGGTACTGCTGGGGCCCCAAGGGCGGCATGTCCTCGGGATCGGGCTGCGAGATGCGCGCCAGCGACTCTGCTTTTTCCACGCCCTTGCGCAGTGCTTCCTCGCTGAACTCGCTCACCGAGGCCGAGCCGCTGCGTTTGTCCTCGGTCGTCGCGCTGATCGATACCGAGTGGTCCACGCGGTATCCCGAAGTCGTAATCCCGTTGTTCGCGAAGCGGATGAACACGTCTTCCGTCGAGGACAGGTTGAGCGCGCACTCCGGCAATTTGGTCATGCCGAAAATTCTGTCGGCGAGATTTCTGGCGTCCTGTGCGGTCAGCATGGCGGGAGCTCCTCAGTCGGTCACCAATACGTTGATCTGGCGGAAGCGCGTGGGCGAACAGCCGTGGCTCATGGCGTTGGTCTGCTCAGGCTCGCCCTTGCCGTCACTCGTCAACCCATACTGCTGCCAGTACGGCCGGCCGGCGATGCCGTCGCAACTCTGCCAAAAGTCGGGCGTTCGGCTCTGGTAGGCCACGCGCGAGATCATGGCGCCCTTCTTGCCGCCCTTGATCTCCCAAAATGCGTCGCCGCCGAATTGGAAGTTGTAGCGCTGCTGATCAATCGAGAAGCTGCCCGTGCCTTCGATCAGGACGCCATTGTCGACGCCGCCGATCAGATCTTCGAGGGTGACATCGTTGGGACTCGGAGCGAGCCACACATTGGGCATGCGTTGGAACGGGACGCTGGACCACGAATCGGCGTAGCAGCAGCCGCGGGATTCCGCCTCGCCCACCAGGTGCGCCTGGTCCCGAATGGTCTGGTAGTGGACAAAAATGCCCTTGTCGATAATCGGGAAACGCGTCGTTTTCACGCCGTCGTCGTCGTACTTGACGGTCGAGAGACCGTGCTCCTGGGTGCGGTCGCCGAAGATGTTGACGAGCTCGCTGCCCACCCGGAACTTACCCATCTTCTCGGTGGTCAGGAAACTCGTGCCGGCGAAGTTCGCTTCGTAGCCCAGGGCGCGATCGAGCTCGGTCGAGTGGCCGATCGATTCGTGGATCGTCAGACACAGATGGCTCGGGAGCAGCACCAGGTCCTTCTTGCCGGCAGTCACCGGCGGCGCTTTGATATGCTCGACCACCTCTTCGGCAATGCGCTTCGCATTCTCGCCGAGGTTCATCCGCGGCACGTACTCCCAACCGTAGGCCAGCGGGGCGACCTGATAGGAGCGGCTACGCGAGATCCCGTTCTTGATGTCGACCGCCTCGGCCGTCAGATACGGATAAACCTGCACGATGTACTGCTGGATCGACGACCCTTCGCTGGAGGCGAAGTACTTGTCCTCGGAGTGGAAGCCGAGTGCGCTGAACGCCGTGTGGACGCCGGGATTCTTCTTCAGCGTGGACGTCGCGGCGTGCAGCAGGTCGAGCTTCTCGTTGACCGGCACGGCGAAGGGTTCTATCTCGAACGGGCTGGTCCAGCGGTCGACATAGGCCGCGGTGGGCGCGAGCTTCACAGGCTGCGCCTGGAGCACGGAGTTTGCCTTGGCCACCGTCACGGCTTCCTTGGTGATCCGCGCGATCTCATCGGGCGTGACTTCCGGCGACGCCGCGAAGCCCCATTGGCCGTTGACAATGACGCGCACGCCGAAGCCGAAACTCTGGCTGTCGTCGGCGAAGGGGACTTCGTCCGTCTTCTCCGATCCGCGTTGCGGAGAAAAACGCCAGCCGGAGAACTGGTCGCGGTAGCGGTTGATGCGAATGTCGCAATAAGTCGCGCCTTGTTTCTTGGCCGCATCGAGAGCGATCAGCGCGAGCTTTTCCAGGGCCGGGTTGGGTTTCGTCTCCGCCGCGGTGGGCGCGCCGAACAGGCGTTCGGCGAATCCCATGGACGCGGCCGTAGCGCCGGACGCGGCGAGAAAGCGGCGCCGGCTCAGCGAGTGCATGTTATGAGAGAGATCGATCACGCGGCTGCTCCTCGAGACCAGAATTCACTGCGGGCACAACGAGCGCGACGAGCGGGCGCCGGAACGCGCACCGCACACGAGAATGTCATTGGGCGTGCCTCACCTCAAAAGAATAGCTCCCAATTAGATCAATCTTAGCCTCGATTCAGCAGCCGCGGCGGTGGACTCAGCGGCGCGACGTTTCACCGCGCCAATGATTGCCGGGTCGCGTTCGGAGAGTTTCAACTATTTGCCGGAGACAGCGCGGCCGACGCGGCGCATCCACGCCAGTTCGTCTGCACTCATGGGGCCAAGCCGCAGAGCTTCGAGCGCGTGCTCCAATTGCGCCGCGTCCTTTGGACCGGTCAGACACACATCCACTTCGGGCCGGGTCAGGACGAAGCGATAGCAGTCGGCGGCGGTGGGAACGCGCTCGCCTTTGGGCAGGGAACGGGAGCCGGCGATGCCTTGCAGCATGCCTTTGCCGAGCAGTTGTCGCCAACTGGTGGCGGTGAATGACACCATAGCCGGCCGACCGGTAGCGGGCAGGTGCGGGAAAATGTCCGTTTCGGCGCCGGGATGCGCGGCGTTGTAGCGGAAGTGGATCACGTCGAAGTCGCGTCCGGCCGCAATCGCGGGCACGAGCGAGCGGTTGTGCGTCGAGACCGCGAGGTAGCGCACCAGGCCGCGCTCCTTGAGTCGCCGGGCCTCGTCGAGCACCCGCGGCGTCACGGGCCGGTTCCACATGCCGAGCAGCAGGACATCGGTGTAATCGAAGCGCAAGGCCCGCAACGCGCGCTCCAGGCTCCAGCCGAGCAGCGGCGCGAAGCCCGTGTAGGACTGGATCAGCAGCACGAACTGGTCGCGCCGCGAGCGCAAGCGGCGCAAGGCGGCGCCAAAGGAATCGCGGCGCACGGTGCCCCAGTAGAGATAGTTCAGACCCTGGTCGAAGGCGCGCTCAAGGGCTTCGCCCGGCACGCCGTAACTGGCGGATAAGCCGAGCCGCGTTACTGGCCGCCCGGTCCTGCCGAGAAGAGCGCTGCGGAAATCGCCGGCGTGTGATTCAGTCATTATGGTCATCATAAGCGCAATGCCATGCTTGGCTCCCGGCTCGCGCAGGCCGGCAGGCACTGCCTCCGAGCGCGGCTGGCTGACCGACGCGGAACGGTGTGGAGGCCGATCCTTACAGTCGGTATGGACTGTGGGATGGCTGATTCGACGAGTTTTTGACTCGGGACCCTAGCGCTCGCGTTTGGAGATGATCTTGTCGACCATGCCGTAGGCCACGGCCTGCTCGGCTTCCATGATGTAGTCGCGGTCGACGTCGCGCGCGATGCGCTCGACGTCCTGACCGGTGGCATCGGCCAGAATCCCATTGAGGATCTCGCGCATGCGCAGGATCTCGCGGGCGTAGATATCGATATCGCTGGCCTGTCCGGCGAGGCCGGACATGGAGGGCTGGTGGATCAGCACGCGGGCGTGGGGCAGCGCGTAGCGTTTGCCTTTGGCGCCGCAGGCCAGCAGGACGGCGGCCATGGAAGCGGCCTGGCCGACGCAGTAGGTGACGATATTGGGTTCGACCAGGCGCATGGTGTCGAGGATCGCCATGCCGGCGGTGATGGAGCCGCCGGGCGAGTTGATATACAGCGAGATATCCTTCTCGGGGTCCTCGGAGGCGAGAAACAGCATCTGGGCGATGATCAGGTTGGCGACCTGGTCCTCGATGGGAGTGCCCAGGAATATGATGTTTTCCTTGAGCAGCCGGGAGTAGATGTCGTAGGCGCGCTCGCCCCGGGAGGTCTGTTCGACCACCATGGGGACAAGCATGTCGTGGGGGGTGGGAGAACCCCCATTGCGGATGGGCATCGAGCCTCCTTAGGCCTGGATTCCAAGCCTGTTTTCCGGGGAAGACCCGTTCAGGCCTTCTTAGCCGTGGAGCGCCTGGTCTTGTGAACCTTTTCGAGGCTCTTCTTCTTCTGCGCGAGCGCCTTGGCGAGGTCCTCGATCGAGGTGTGCTCCAGATACTCCATGATACGGGAGCGGAGGGCCTTCCAGGTATCGTGCATACCGCAGGGGGCGGAGTCGTTGCACTCGGTCATGCCGCCGGGGCAACGCTCGTAGTCGGTCAGGCCATCGATGGTGTCGACCAGTTGCAGCATGCTAATTTCGGCGGCGGGCATGCGCAGGCAGAAGCCGCCGGTCGGTCCCTTGCTGGAGCGAAGGAAGCCTTTGCGAGCCATCTGCTGGAGGATTTTGGCCAGAAAATGGGCCGGGATGTCGCACTGTTCGGCGATCTGCTTCACCATCGCATACTTGCCCTCGGGGACCGTTGCGAGAAAGATGAATGCCCGAATCGCGTATTCCGCGGAGCGCGAATAGATCATGTTAAACCCCTGGATACCTCGATCAAAATACGCCTTTATCTTAAAAGTATGCTATCACGCCTGCAAGCGAAAAGCCGAAAAGTGTCAATTTTGATTCAGGGCGGGTTTTAGGGCGGAAACGACCCGCGATGGGCGCCGGGTGGGGCCAGTCAAACAAATCCAGGGCCGATCGGTTGATCGTGCGGCACTGGCCGCCACCCGCGCGGGGGCAGAGCTTCGCGGCCGGCCGAGCCCCAGGAACCGGCTCTAGGCCAGGCCGAGAAACTCACGCGCGGCGGGCTCCAGCGGGGGCACGCAGAGGATGGCGTCGCCGCCATAGATGGTGTCCGCGCCGGTGTGGTCGAAGAAGCGCAACCCGGATTCCCGGGCGATGACCTGCACCACGGCCAGGTCCCAGGGTTTGGCGGCGGGCTCCAGCCAGAACTCGGCCTGTCCGGCGCAGACAGACATGGCGTCCAGCGCGCCGCCGAGGCTGCGGATGACGCCGAAGCGGGCCAGGAATGACCGCAGCTTTTCAGGGTTCGGCAGGGCGATGATGCGCTCGAGGCCGCTGGCGCAGATGACGGCGCGCGAGATGTCGGCGATGGCCGAGCCGTGGATGGGGGTGGTTCCCGCGCCGGCCATCTTCCAGGCGCCGCCTCCGCGGACGGCCCAGTAGCTTTCGTTCAGCATGGGGAACGTGCAGACGCCAAGTTCCACGGCGCCTCCGGCTTCGAGCGCGATCAGGTTGCACCACAGGTGATTGCCGCGCAGGAAATCGCGTGTGCCGTCGATAGGATCGACAATCCAGCGGCGGCCATTGGCAGCGTCCTTGGCGGAACCCTCTTCGCCGAGCAGACCGTCGTCGGGAAATGCGTGCTGCACGGCGTCGACGATCAGACGTTCGCATTCGCGATCGGCGATGGTCACCGGCGTGCCGTCCGGTTTGTCCTCGGCGGCGATGCCGCGCCGCATATGGGCCAGCGCGAGTTGACCGGCCGAGTGGCCCAGGTCGCGCGCCAGTTGGAGTTCTTTTTCGAAGGCCATCAGGGCTCATGGTAGCGTGAGCGAGGAGGGCCGGGGCAAGCGCGGAGCGCGCGTCCCGGGGCTGATATTCTGAGTCGTGGCCCGAATCTTCCCGTTTCAACCGTATCGCTACACCGCCCAGGCCGACGCGCTGGAGGACCTCGTCACCCAGCCCTACGACAAGATCACGGCGGCGATGAAAAGCAGCTACCTGGCGCGCAGCCCGCACAACCTGGTGCGGGTGATTCTCGGCGAGCGCTATCCCACCGACACGGCCGCGGACAACGTCTATACGCGCGCGGCGGGGTATCTGCGGGCGTGGATCGAAGACGGCATCCTGGCGCGCGAGGCCGAGCCGGGCGTGTTTCCGTATTTCCAGGAATTCACGGTGCCGGACACGGGCGAGCGGCTGGTGCGCCAGGGTTTCATCGCGCTGGGGGCGGTGGAGGATTACGCGGCGGGCGTGGTGCACCGGCACGAGCAGACGCTCTCGGGCCCGAAGAAAGACCGGCTGGATCTGCTGCGGGCCACGCACGCGCACTGCGGCCAGATTTTCATGTTGTACGCCGACCCGGCGGGGGCGATCGACCATCTGCTGGAACAGGCGGCCCAAGCGACGCCGCTGGCCGACATGACGGACGAGTACGGGGCGCGGCACCGCGTGTGGAAAATCACCGCCGCGGAGCGCATCCAGCAATTGATGAACGACAAAAAGCTGCTGATCGCCGACGGCCATCACCGCTACGAAACGGCGCTGGCGTTCCGCCAGGAGAACCCGGAGCTGCCCGGCGCGGACCGGGTGATGATGACGTTCGTGAACATGCATTCGCCGG
>Ga0187851_10004384_pt1 | contig 11537 bp, 8 predicted proteins | sample June2016WEW_6_10_FD_132997 | JGI IMG/M metagenome (GOLD analysis project Ga0187851, IMG submission 132997) | Peatland microbial communities from SPRUCE experiment site at the Marcell Experimental Forest, Minnesota, USA - June2016WEW_6_10 | ecosystem: Environmental > Terrestrial > Soil > Wetlands... | reverse complement strand
GGATTCCCATTAGCCCCAAAGTTACAATCCACGTAATAATCCGAGGCGCAAGCCACCCCAGCCCCCATAAACACGAGCCCGCAAAATAAGAGCACGAACACCAATCTCTTACCCATAAACTCCTAAGTTGTCCTGATGTGTACTGCCTGGTTCTAAGTGGCCCTGATCTGCCTGATCAGCCCCAATCAGCTGAGTAGATATGAGATGCGTTGATTAGCCGTGAGTCGTATCTTGAGCAGCCGCAAGCCGAGTCGCGAGCAGCCGTGAGTCGTTTCGTGAGAAGCGTCGCGACTGTCGTCGAACCCAAGAAGCAAAAGTCATCTTGAGCGCAGTCGGCGTTTCGCAGACCGCCGACCGAAGAGGTTAACCTCTGCATTCTGACTTATAACTTCTGCCTTGCCTTCCTAGTTTTGCATCTGATAAGTCACCACCGCCACAATCCCTGCGGGAGCAGTCGAGCACCCCGCTCCACCCGTAGTGACCTTAACCCGCAGCAGATGTCCTGCCGCCATGTTGCTGCTCCCCGTGACCTGGGGATAAAAGTTGGTCCCCGAGGTCATCGCGATAGAGAATGCTCCCACCTCGGCATTAGCCGTTCCATCCCAAACCTGCAGTGTAGGATAAGTACTACATCCCGCCGGAGCGGTACTCGCTGCCAGGTCGAATCCCGTGATAGTCATTCCCGCCGGAAGCGTCCAGTTACAGTAACTCACGCCCCCGGTAGTAGCTCCCGCCACCGGACAACTCCACGCCATATAAATCTCATTCCGCACATAACTCGTAGTAGCCAGCTTACCGCTGTTATCCCCCGGACTCTGCGTAGTTCCAGTAGTCCCATTAGGCAGCGCCGGAGTTCCACTAAGTCCCGCCGCCGTCCCCGAAGTATTAGCCGCGTTATTAGGAATATCCCCGCTCAGCGCCACTACCGCCCCCGTCCGCCCAAACACGCTGGTAACTGCCCCGCCGGTCGGCATGCAGGAAGCCCCGCTAGCCAGTTGGCAATGGAACGTCGCGTCCGATCCTACTCCCAGCGAGAAGTCCATCCCGGAAGGCACCGTAGCCGTCGTCCCCGTCCACTCCCTCCCCGACCATTGCGTCGGCCCGCTCCCGGTCTGGTTAACGCTCCCCGCCACATTCAGGTTCCCATTGATAGTTACACTACTAAGAAACGTAGGACTCCCGGCCCATCCCGAAGCACTTATCGAAGTCCCATCTGGATGCGTCATCACCCCACTAAATGTAGGTGACGCCAAAGGCGCCGCCCCCGTTATCTGACTTACCGAGTAATCGCCGCTCTGTGCACTTACCGTCCCCGTGCGGCCAAATACCGATGCCACCGCACCGCTGGGCCAGGAACTCACGCAACTAGTCCCTATACAGAACTGGTGAGCATAGATAGTCGCCGCCGCATAAGTCGCTGTCCCGATCGTATAAGCGTTGTCGGCATTGGGATAAAAGGCAAATGGCGAGCTCGCTCCAAATGTCCAGCGTGCCGTGGGCGTCGTCCCCGTCGCGATCTCCACTCCTCCCGCTGCGCCGCCCCCCGTGCCAAAAGCGCTTCCCAACTGCCACGCTCCCTGCGAACCGTCCCAGGTGAACTGTAGGCGGCTGTAATTCGTGGAGTTCGTATATGAGTGATAGATCCTCAATGTCTGCGAGTTACTGCCATTCATCTCTTCCAGCGTATCCGATGGATCGCTGCCCGTGGAGTCCTGCGTGAACAGGTTAGGCTGTCCGTTACCCAACGTCACCGCCGAACCGTTATTGTCGATATACTTCGCCACGTGAGCGCTGCTGTCGAACCATAACTGTCCCCAATTGGCGACTCCTGCCGGCGCCGCCGTCTCAGCCATCTGGATCACATCCGGTGTAGAGCAATTCGCATCCCCGTTCGCCTGTATTCCTGTCGCGAACGAACTGCTGCATTGCGTCGGAGCCTGTGCCAGCGCCAGCGCCGTCCCCGCCTGTCCGCTAATGTTCGAATTAGTCAATGCAACTTGATAGTTAGTTCCCCCAATATTAACGACCGGCAAACCCGCTGCGGTATCCAATCCGATTCCGCCAGTCGAGGGTACATATCCATTGCCTCCAGGCAACAGTAAGTTACCGCCCACCGCCACATTGTTAGTAAACGTCTTGACCCCGGCAATTGTCTCGTTGCCCGTGTTATGAACGACAGAGGCATCCACCGCCGCGCCGGTAACTTGGGAAACGCTATAGTCTCCGCTGCTGGCAGTGACCGCGCCCGTTCGTCCAAATACTGAACTGACACCTCCGCCGCCTCCTCCCGATACGCAAGGGCTGCCCGTCGAAGCAATCACACCTGCCGCAACGTTCAGGCAGCCATTTGCCAGGCCGGTCATCGTAATAGTCTGGTCGAACTTGACTGGAACATTAAACTCTTTGACTGCCGCCGTAAGCCTCTCCAGCCAGTTAGAGTGGACGCCGTCACCAACGGCCGCAATGTAACTCGTAATCGAAAGGGGCGCACCGAATGCTAGTTGTCCCTGCGTCAGGCCGACGCCTCCACTGGGCACGTCGGTTCCTATCCACGTATCGTTCGCCCCCGCGGGCGGACGGTATCCCCATGTGGACCTTGTAAGTGCCGGCTGCGAGTCAATCAACGTGATGATGTGGTGTGGCTGCAAACTAGCCGCCGGCGAAGTTGAAAAATTCAATCGCCCTTTCGATACCGACATGCCCCCGCCCGCCGCGCCGCCATCTGTCATGAAAGTAGCGGTTTGGTTCGGCACCCCATTGTTTGCCGCCGTCACGCTCGACTGGCAGTCGGTGTAGCCGCCCGGCGAAGTCGCACCCCAATACGTGCATTGGTTCGCAACCTGCACCGGGTTCCACGACAAGCCAACCCCCACCACGTTACCGGCTTCCACAGCCACAGCAACGCTCTTGTTCACCGAGACGATCGATCCTGGCCAGAAGTTCAGATTACCCGAATAGGTGCCCTGCAATATCGAGTAACTTGCGGTCACCGCAGCGCCGCTGTCATTGTAAGTACATACCAGGCCAGCGCACTGTGCAATGTTGGTTGCCACCGACCCACAGGCCGTCGCCGATCCCCCTCCACAGCCGCCGGTATATGGATAAGTTCCTCCCACGCCATTAGGAGACGCCATGCGGATAAGGTCATAAGTGATCGTATCGGTTGCATTTGCAACCCGCGGCCACCGCACCGAAATTGCATCGCTACCCGTCGATGCGTAATTGAATATCTGCATCGGGGAGGTCTGCGTGCCCGCGGTTGTGTCTCTGGCGACGACGTAATAGGAGTAAGCCGTACCGCCGCTCCCTCCCGTCGAAAACCACCCCTGCGTTCCTCCGGAGCCGGCGATCGAAAAGCTGGCGGCGCCGCTCGACGTCCCCGCAATCAAACCCGCCACCCCCGTCCCCGCGAAGGGAGACCTCGCCGGCGAGAGCGGATTCATCCCCGCATTGCTCTCCGAATAAATGTTCTTGAGATATGCCCCCTGATAGTTCCCCGTCGAATTTGCGGAATATACCTGCCATGGCCCAGTGGCCTGAAGAACCGTGTTTTCAACATAGATGCCATTTGAGTTATATATAGTTATGCCGTTGGAGTAATTGGCTGTAATGGTAGAGTCTCGCAGCGTAACAACCGGCGCGATCTGGTTGAGTGCCCCCTGATTGCCGGCCGAGAAGACGAAAGATCCTGTCCAGTTCGGGTTGTCATTCAACGGGATCGCGTTGTTGTTGAAATGATCGATGGTGGCATTCTCGTCATCCCATAAGTCAAAGAAGTGATTGAATGCGCCATTGTTGCCATTCGCATCGTAAGAGATGTCTGTCATGTGCGAGTTCATCCCATTATCGAGTATGGCAATGTAAGTTAGAGCTACCACGCCCGGTGTCGTTTGGGCCGCGACATCCGTGCCGGAGTGGACATACTGAAACGTCGTCGGACTGGGAACACCCGTCACAGTCGCATCGCCCCAGAACGCATTGTTGTCAGTAAACATAATCGTCACCATGTCTCCAACCCTGAACCCGTGGGCCGTGGCCGTGGTGATCGTGACAACCTGGGATGTGCGCTGTGTCGCTGTTACCGGCACCCCCGCGAACGCGGGACTGGCTGAGAGATTCGTCGGCGACCGGAAGCTGATACCGAGCACCGTATTGTTCGCATAGGCGTTGGAGTTCGCCAGGTTACCGATCTGTAAGCACGGTCCGCGCCCAATGCAGTTCAAGGATGTCCCATAGCCGCTCAACACCGATTGGTTGGAGTGAAGATAAATCGTCCCCGGGACGTTGTAAGTGTTAAGTGAGTGTGTGGGATATCCTGGCCCGCTGGCCGGTATCGTCACATCACAAAGTGTGTTCTTCCAGTTAGTAGGGTCGATCCCGCACGCGGAGTTGATTGTCTCTTGAACTCCGGAAGATGCTGACCCGATCGTTGAGCCCGAAGGATAAGAGTAAAAAGGAGTAAACGTAATCGTCCCTGTTGGCGCTCCCGGCGTGCATCCTCCGGCGGCGCTAGGCACGCTCACCGCCTCGCTGTTTCCTCCTCCGGAGAGGAGAACCTGATACCCGGCTCCGCTCGTCGTGTCGATGCCCACTGGGCAGGGAGTAAGTGTGACAACCGCGTGAGTCCCGCCAGTTAGAGCACTGTTTATGGTCTGTGACCAGTTGAAGGCGGTAGTGGCATAAGTCACCCCCGCGGGTGCGCCGCCTCCGCAGGATCCCCATGTCGAGTTACCGGTCAGGCAGGTCGCGCTGTTGGCAGCTCCTGATCCCAACTCTGTAGGAGGAACCATGCCACTGACCAGGTCGGCCTTTGCCGAAATGCTGCTATCCACATACTGTTTGTCTGACGCCTGGTTCGGCGCGCTTGGCGACCCCGGCAACGTTAAAGGCCCTGTCATCGTGTCTCCGGCCTTTGAAACGTAAGATCCCGCTCCCACGTTTCCCACAGCCGCATCCACATATCCTTTATTGGCTGCATCACTGGCTCCCGCTGGCGCTGGAAGCGAGGGCGGAACGGCGAACTGCTTTGTGCCCGTAATCGTTTCCGTCCCCGCCAGGTGCACCACGGTCGAGTCGATCGCCCGGTTGGCGACGGCCGCGTTCACATACTGTTGCGTCACTGCGAGGTTGCCCAGGCCCGTGCCCGGTGTTGTGCGCACGGCCGCGATCGTAGTCGGTGAAGTCGTCGGCACCGCCCAATATTCCGTCCGTGCCGTCCCGTCATCCAGTTGGAAGACGACAACATAAGTAGTGCCCGTCGGCGTGGCCCCAACATTCGGAACCAGTTGCACGAAGAATGCGCCCGCCGCCCCGATCGTCACGCTCTCGTTGCCGGCCGCCACCGCGTCCCCCCCTGCGGTCTGGAACGTTGGCCATGAGATCAGCGCGACGCCCGAAGCCGCGGTTCCGTCAGCCCGGTAGACGGTATCGCTGATGGTCGTGAGTGCCGGCCCTTGCGCCAGCACCGCCGCCGACAAAGCGAATGCCATCATCAATCCCATCACGAGTGGAATGATCGGGCATGTCATCAGCACCCGCCTGCCCGCAGTCATAAAATATGTACGCATGCCCTCTTCTCTCCTCGTTACCCTGTAACTCATGGTGCAATGGGCGTTAATTTCTGAAGTGGATCAACCCGCCACTTATATCAGCCATCCTGCAAGGCGCTCCCTCTCGTGCGCCAGATGGAAACGATCACGCTGTAGGGGCGCGAGCGTAGCTCCGCTTCCCAGTGCTGCGAAAGTATATGAAATGATTTGAATCCCGAAGTGACTGCCCCACAACAGCCCGGTGCTTCCCGAGCCTGTGCAAACCTCAGAGGCCCAGTCGGACGGCGGTACCACCCTGGACTGAGCCGCGTGATTCGCTAGCCCAGCGCGTGAGCGCCCCGAGCCCACGATCGAATGGACTGGCTACCCGGCGTTTTGAGCATGTCCGTCTTGCTCAACTCTCTTCATCCGGACTCCTATTCGTCCCGCGCCACTCCAGAAATCGACGCACGCTCTCCACGTACACGTCCGCGAAATCCACCACCGGCCTTCGCGTCTCGATCAATCTCATCGCGTCTTCAATTTGCCAGCTATGGGAGCACAGCACCGCCAGCGTCATCATCGGGGCGCGGTGCACTCCCGCCGCACAGTGAATGTAAAGTCGCGCCGCTGGATCCTGCAGGGCTGCCATCGCGAAATCCACTCCCCGTCTCAGCAACTCCGGTGGTTTCGGCAGAAAATCGTCGTCCGTGGGATTCCACAACACCTCGATGCCATGCGGTGCCGCCAGCGGCCGGTCATCGAATTCGATCTGCATGTCCACCACGTGGGTCACACCCAACTGCGCGAGTTCCTCCATATTGCGAGCGTTCCAGATCCCGCCTCCGAGTGCAACCTGTTCGGTGACCCACGTCATATCCATGCTGTCTGCTGGCCCTCCCCCATCGATCCTTAAAACTCCGTCCGAATCCCATCCTGATTTTACGTCACCAGCCTGATCCATCCCTGAACACGTTGACCGGCCAGATTCCCGGCATTTCGTCCTCGCGGAAATAAAAAGCGGAAATAAAAAAAGGACGCGATTGAAGTCGCGCCCTTTGGAATTCTGTTGTTTTCTCTACTCTTAATTTAATCATACCAAATTGAAGGGGGGTACCCCGCCACTTTTTCGAACATTATTTCTTCCTTACTATGAGTGACTTACAGAGAAATACCACAAATCCCCCTCTTGACATATATTTCTTACACGTTAGTTACTGCCTTTGTTTCCGACGTCAGGCAATCTCTCCAATAAACTGTCTGTTAGTAACGCGGATGACAGTTGATCGATCGCGTCGTGCAATAGTCGTTCAAGGGTTCGCTGTGAGTAACCCAGCAATCGGGACATCTCGGGAACGCTATACTGCTCCAGAACGTTCATCGCGATCAGCCTCTTTTCCAGTGTGCCTAGCTTCTCAATCGTGTGCTCCATGTCAGTCACGAAAATCACGACGTCTTCGAAGCTTCCCATGGAATAAGACGTGACCCGTGAACGGAAGAACTCGCGCCCCAGCAGCGATGGCAGTCGGCCAACCTCGACCGAGGCGCGCGCGTAGCGTCGCAGCAGCGCTACTGTCCGATTTCGGTAAAGCCACAGGCCGTTCTCCTTTTCGCCACCAGGGACCGACGGCAGTTGCGCCCGACTGTGCAAAGTCCAGGTTTGTGCGACAACCAGCGATGCGCTCGTCATGCCCTCACCTCCCGCGCAGCTACCGCCTGCAGATGCACAATCTGCCCCATTCCATGGAGGGTGTTCTTTGGAGCTTTGGGGCCTTTCACCATGCGCGGGTTGCGAATCTTTTGATCGCGCGTCGGTTCCACACAATCCCCGGCCTTTGTTACTGCCGCCAGATGTGCTGTGCAACCGCCGCAGTAGATCGCTTCGGATGCCATGGGACGCACGAAAAGTCCGCCGCACCGTTCGCAATACTTCAGTTCAACGGGTACTTGAGCGCTTTCGATGCTGCCAATGAAATTCATGATTGCCTCTCTCTATGAAATTGTTTGCCTCAAAATAAAAAAAGCCCCGGTGCCGATTGCTCGGCCCAGGGCTCGTTTCGCTTACGATGACCTGTTCTGCTATTTAGTTTTGAGTGATCCGGTTATTACAGACGGGCACTTAGGCCGGACTCCATCCTCCGGAAGTAACCCTCTTCGTAACCCGATTTGAGCACATGTCCGTTTTGCACAATTACGCACAAGCGCCCGGAGAAGCGAAGGCCACGCAACAAGCGCTCGACCGCCGCGGAAAGAACCTCCGTCGACCGCATTTTGCGGCGGAATTCGGCGAAGCTTCTTTCTTCCTCGTTATAACACTCTGCATCCAACATATATAATTCCTTTTCTTGAATATAAGTGCGTTGTAACAACATATTATTTTCCGATCCTCACTCCGATGGAGGTTCAAGTCAAGATAATTGTTTTCCCCCGCGCTTATTCCCGCGGAGCGGTTGAGCAGCTTCGCTAATAGCCGGATGCTATAGTGCGTGATATACTGCCCGAAAATGAAATTCCGGGTCCTTCAGGAAAATCTCCGTCAAGCGCTCTGGGACCGCATCAATGCGGGCGAAATCACAGGACTCAGGCTCGCCGATCAGACTGGGTTCAAGCAGGCCCACATATCAAATTTCCTCAATCGCAAGCGCGGCCTAAGCCTCGAAGGAATGGATAAGGTTCTCGATACTCAGCATCTCTCCGTCCTCGATCTCCTCGACCCGGCTGAAGTCAACCAGCGCGCCTCCATAGTTCCTCCGGGCGACGACGAGTTCGATAACGTCGTGGTCACCGAACCCCACATCGCGGCTTGCGAAGCGCACATCATGAATTTGCATGTTGCCGAGATCATGAAATTCAGGAAAGGTTTCCTGGAATCTCTAAAAGAGGACATGGTGGGTGATCGCCGTGACTGGGATCGCTTTGTCGTTATCAAAGCGGATGCCCATGATGGCGTCAGCATGTATCCGCGCTTGCGGCCGGGGGCAACGGCCTTGCTCGACCGCCATTACAACTCCCTCAATCCCTATCGCAAAGGCGAAAGAACTCTCTACGCCGCCCGGAAGAACGGCACGTCCACCATAAAATACGTTGAGGTTTCCAATGGCCAGATCATCCTGCGCCCGCACAACCAGGCCTCGCCCGTGGAGTTACTCCCGATCGAGGAGGGGAGGGCTCCCACCGATCAGATCATCGGAAGAGTCTGCCACATAGGGAGCGAAACATAACATTTGGTTGACATTTCTTCGCACTTCGTTAGTTCTCAAAGAGTCTTTATAACATCCACATCGCGTAAATGTTGTTGTTGGCGTCCCTCAAAATGTTTTCCGCACTTTATGTAAAATTCAATGCGCTTCGCGCCCCTTCAGTGTATAAACACGCCACCTTCTCTCGGTGAGACCGCGATTGGAACCCCCTATGAATACGAAACTCGTCGCTTTAATCCTGATGGTTTGTTGCATCTCCCAGTCTTCCTTTGCCCAGCACGTTGCCTCGGAGCCCGTGCTCGATGTTTCCGACATGGACAAGTCGGTTGACCCGTGCGTCGACTTCTATGCCTACTCCTGTGGTGGATGGATGAAGAACAATCCCATTCCACCGGATCAGGCTAGTTGGAGCACCTACGGCAAACTGGAAGACGAGAACCGCGCGCAGTTGCGGACGATTCTTGAGGAGTCGGCGAAGGCGAGCCCAAGCCGGGACGCAGTCGCCCAGAAAATCGGCGATTACTACTCCTCCTGCATGAACGAAGCGACGATCGAAAAGCTTGGCGTCACGCCACTGCAGCCTGAACTGAAGCGAATTGCCGCCTTGCAATCCAAGCAGGAGTTTGCGGAATACGTCGGCACCTCCCAATTCCCTCCTTCTCTCGACGGAGGAGGAATGCTTTTCACGTTTCGCTCCAGCCAGGACTTCAAAGATTCCACACAGGTCATTGCCGAGGTCGACCAGGGCGGCCTTGGTCTACCCGATCGTGACTACTATCTGAAGGAGGATGCCAAGTCGCAGGAACTGCGAAAAGCGTACGGAGTGCACGTCGCGAAAATTCTTGAACTGGTGGGGGACTCCCCCGCCGATGCGGCCAAAGAAGCGGCGACCGTCCTGCGCATCGAGACCGCACTCGCCATGGGCCAGATGACCCGCGTGGAGCGCCGCGACCCTCCGAAGCTTTATCACAAAATGAGCGCGGAAGAACTGCGCAAGCTGACCCCCTCATTCGACTGGGGCGTCTATTTCACAAAGACTGGCGCTGGTGCCTTGCAGTCGCTCAACGTCGTAACGCCCGATTACTTCCGCACCTTGAATGACGAACTTGCCAAGGAAAGCCTCGCCGACTGGAAGACCTACCTCCGTTGGCACGCCGCGCACGAAGCCGCCAACGATCTTTCGTCCGGGTTTGTAAAAGAGAACTTCAATTTCTACGGCAAGGCCCTCCGCGGGAGCCAGGAATTGCCCCCTCGGTGGAAGCGCTGCACCAATGAAGTGGATGAGGACTTGGGCGAGGCGCTCGGCCAGGCCTACGTTGCTCGCTACTTCACGCCCGAGGCGAAGCAGAATGCATTGAAGATGGTGCAAGAAATTGAAGCCTCGATGCAGACCGAGATCCAGGCTCTGCCTTGGATGCAAGATGCCACCAGGCAGCAGGCGCTCGTGAAATTGCATGCTATCGCCAACAAAATCGGCTATCCCGACCGCTGGCGCGACTACAGCGCGTTGCAAATCGTGCGCGGAGATCGCATCGGCAATTCCGAAAGGGCCTCCTGGTTCGAGTTCCACCGCTGGCTGGCCAAGATCGGCAAGCCCGTCGACCGCAATGAGTGGGACATGACTCCGCCCACCATCAACGCCTACTACGATGCCCAGAAGAACGACATTAATTTCCCTGCCGGCATTCTCCAACCTCCTCTGTTCAGCCCCTTGTCTGACGCTGCCCCCAACTATGGCGATACCGGAGCCACCATGGGCCATGAACTCACGCATGCCTTCGATGACGAGGGCAGCCAGTTCGACGCCCAGGGCAATCTGCGCAACTGGTGGACCGATGCTGATCGCAAGGAGTTTGAACAACGCGCCCAATGCGTCGTTGACCAGTATTCGAGCTACACGATCATCGATGACATCAAGATCAATGGCCAACTGACGAACGGCGAGGACCTCGCCGATCTGGGCGGTACGCTCCTCGCTTATCTTGCCTGGAAGCAGGACACCAAGGGTCAAAAACTTGAGCCGATCGACAATCTGACTCCCGAACAGCGTTTCTTTATCGCCTACGGGCAGAGCTGGTGTACCAACGAGCGCGACGAGAACAAGCGTCTCCGGGCAACCGTCGACCCCCACTCACCCGACAAATACCGCGCCAATGGAGTGGTCTCCAATATGCCCGAATTCCGTGCCGCCTTTCACTGTCACGCCGGCCAGCCCATGGTGCGGGAGAACAGCTGCCGGGTCTGGTAGAAATCCCCGGAATTCCGCCGTTCCCACCCGTAGGACAGCCTCGCCCGTTTGACAATAGCAAGAAAACCCTGCGAAACCGCCCGCTGGGAGCATAATAGGGAAGGAAGAGCGGAGAACATTCAATTGTGACGTAGCTCACCGCGTCCCCGGTTCTTAGACGCTACTGTCGGTGCCAACGGGCAGCGGTCAAAGCGGCGGCGTTGTGCCCAACAATCAATCTCAGGAGCTTCAGTATGCCTCAGGATACTGTAACAATCACCGATAACCGCACCGGCCAGACCTACACCCTGCCCGTCGAGAACGGAACCATCCGGGCAATGGATCTGCGCAAAATCAAGACCGGTCCGGAAGATTTTGGTCTGATGACCTACGACCCCGCCTTCATGAACACGGCCTCGTGCCGCAGCGCGATCACCTTCATCGATGGCGATCGCGGCATCCTCCGCTATCGCGGCTATCCCATCGAAGTCCTGGCCGAACACTGCACCTTTCTCGAGGTTGCCTACCTGCTCCTGTTCGGCGAACTCCCTACCGCCCCCCAGCTTAAAGATTGGGTGAATG
>Ga0187851_10004383_pt1 | contig 11545 bp, 11 predicted proteins | sample June2016WEW_6_10_FD_132997 | JGI IMG/M metagenome (GOLD analysis project Ga0187851, IMG submission 132997) | Peatland microbial communities from SPRUCE experiment site at the Marcell Experimental Forest, Minnesota, USA - June2016WEW_6_10 | ecosystem: Environmental > Terrestrial > Soil >... | reverse complement strand
GCATCCAGACGATGTGGATTGTCCTCGGCAACACGTTTGTCGGCACCTTCCTGGCCTGGCTCGTCCTCGCCGGGCGCACGCGCGCGATGACGGCGCGGCTCAACGCGCTGACCATGCCGGAATTTCTCCGCACCCGCTATGACAGCGCGCCGCTCCAGATCATCTCCGCAGTGATTGTCTTCGTGTTTCTCGTGCCGTACTCGGCGTCGGTCTACATGGGCTTGAGCTACCTGTTCCAGAAAACGCTCGGACTGCAATACAACGAGGCGCTCATCTTCCTGGCCGCGTTGACCGGCGTTTATCTCGTCATGGGCGGTTACTTTGCCGTGGCCGTGAGCGATTTCATCCGCGGCATCGTCGAATTTTTCGGCGTGCTGATCATGGTGCTGCTGCTGGTGAGCATGAAAGGCGGGCTCGTCGCGTCGTTCACCGCGCTGATGAACCCCCAATACATGCCCGGCCTGCACGCGCCGCCGCCGCCCACGGGACCGCCCTTCCCCGGCTGGGTCACCCTCGTTTCCCTCGTGCTGATCACCAGTTTCGGGCCGTGGGCGCTGCCGCAGATGGTCCAGAAGTTTTATTCCATCCGCAGCCAGGCTGACGTGAAGCGCGCCATGACCATCGCCACGGTGTTCGCGCTGTTCATGTCTTTTGGCGCGTATTACAGCGGCGCGCTGACGCACCTGTTCTTCACCGACCCCAAGACCGACCTCGCGTCCATCGCCGACGCGACGACGCACAAGCCGAACCTGGATTTGCTGATGCCGTTTTTCATCACGAGTTTCGTGCCGCAATGGCTGGTGCTTATCATCCTGCTGATGGTGTTCTCGGCCTCAATGTCCAGCCTGTCGTCGCTGGTGCTGGTAAGCAGCTCGGCCATCGCCATCGACATTTACGGCGCCTTTGGCGATCGGGAAAAGAAATCCAAATCCACCATGATCCTGATGCGGGTGTTGTGCGCCGTGTTTGTGCTCCTGTCGCTGATGATCGCCGTCAGCAAGGTGGACGTGATTGTGAACCTGATGGTGATCGCGTGGGGCGCGCTGGCCGGGGCCTTTCTTGCGCCGTACGTGTACGGACTGTTCTGGCGGCGGACAACCAAGGCGGGCGCGTATGCCGGCATGATATCCGGCGTCGGCACCGCCGTGGTGTTGTTCATTTTGTGGGGCAAACCGCTGATTCCGGTCGCCGGCGCCATCGCCATGTTCCTGCCCCTGCTCGTGGTGCCCGTGGTGAGCCTGATGACCCAACCGCCCAAGCCGGAGATTATTGCCACCGCCTTCGGGGACAAGCCGCACAGCGTCTAACCCGCAGCAACGAAGTTGGAGCTGCGGATTTAACCCGTTACAGCACCGGCCACAAACGGCGAGGCAAAGGCTGAAGCTGAAGGCTAACGCTGAAGCTGGCAGGGAAAAAGTTGGGGCCTCGCGGCGCTCCACCCTCCGAAAATTCGCGTCAATTAATGCAATTCGTGTAAAAAATCTCTGCGTTCCTGGCGTCCTGGCGTTTAAGAAACCAGATCTATCTGGCCGCTGCAGCTGGAGGGGCGGTGCAAACCCAGATCGGTTTCGGGCCGAAATTTTCGCCGGCGGGATAAGCCGTGATGGTGGTGCAGCGGTTATAATCGGCGGTCTTCTGGTCCAGTTCGGCCGTGAGCGCTTCCAGCCGGTCCTCGGCATTTCGCAGGGTGTTTCGCCAGGTGACGACCGGGTCGGCGGCTTTTTGGGGCCTGAGGATATAGTAATTCTGCGTGAAGTTGTCTTTGGTCACCGCTTTGTTCAAAACCAATCCGCCCGTCTGCATTTGCGGAGCGGTTTGGGCGGGCGGAGGGCCGGCGGCCTTGAGACGGTTGATTTGCTCTTCACAATCGGTGATATCCGCCTGAAGTTGCCGGTAGTCGGCCAGGAATTTTCTCACGGCATCGGGGAAATTCCTGACCAGAATCCCGCCGCTGATTCCATCCGCGGAGCACAGCGGAATGCCTCCATTGGAGGTTTCGTCAATAATGGCCGTGATGCGGACCGGCCGGTTCGTTCCCGGCCGGGCCTGGGTGGCAGCCTGCCAGGCAAGCAAGGCCTGCCGTTGTTTTTCCTGGATTTGCTTCTGCTCATTCAGGAATTGCGCGGACTTTTCCGGCGTATAGCCGGATTGGACCTGATATGCCGCCGGCATGTTGCTCATCGGGATCTGGACAATCCCCCCCTGATAATTCACCACGGCGTAGGCAGGGTTCGCGAGGATGATAACGGCGTTCGTATAAATTTTGCCGCCGGCCGGCAGCGCATCAACCCGGATTCCGTTCGTGTCGTCAGCCAAAACCGCCAGTGCGGGCAAAATCAACGTGAACAGGACCCAGATCATTCTCGCGTTTCCGCCGCTTGCGGGAAGGCTGTTCATGGTTTAATTAAGTGTCCGCATCCCGGTGACGGAGTCAACCGGCAAATGTTTGCGTCATAAAAAGACAAGGCGGAGTGTGATCCATCCCGTACCACGGGAGCCATGGTTAAAATGAGCGGATTATGTCGCGGACTTGGCCGCCGAGTTGTATGTTCCGGGCAGCATGAAAGAGGAAGGTTCAATTTCACCCGATCGGCAACGCCTGTCGGAACTGCGCGAGGCGATGCTTCTCCTGCACAAAACCTTGCTGGAATCCGAACGGGTCACCTATGAAGCGACGTTTGGCAAAATCCAGTCGCCCTATAAATTCCTGACCCTGGTCATGGACGACCCCTGGTTTGCATGGCTGACCCCCATGACCCAGCTCATCACCGCGATGGATGAAATGCTGGATGCGAAGAAAAAGCCGTTGACGGTGGCCGGCGTCGATGCCGTGGTGGACCGGATCAAAACGCTGCTGGTTGCGACCGAGGGCGGGGAGGGATTTTCGCGGCATTACGACGAGGCGTTGCAGCGCAATCCGGACGTGGTGCTGGCTCACGCCGCCGTCGGCAAGCTGATCCGCGTAAGAAACAAGGCCAAAGACTGAAGGCCAAACGCTAAAGTTAGCAGGGAAAACTGGGGCAGCCTCCCCCGCATTGCGGGATCCGCCCTCCGAAAATCCGTGTTCATCCGTGCCTATTCGTGGTTAAAACCTCTGCGGCCTTCGCGCTCTCTGTCTTCATTCACAGGCGCTTGCGATAGACCCGCTGCGTCTTCTTTGGTTCGTATCCGAGTTTCTGATAAAACGGATGGACACGCCGGACCGCGGGAAATAACATGGCTCCGGACCTTGGACATCTATGAAACGAATCCTCCAACTGGCCGCCCTGTTGCTCCTCCCGTTATTGCTTGCCGGTTGTCTGACACCGGTGAAGAACGAAATCCCCCTGGTGCAGGGTGGTTTATCGGTCAAGGCGAGCAATACAAATGAAACCATGTTGGTTATTTTCAATGATTCAAATTATCTGATGTACGGCCTGGATGGCAGCGGGCGAATCAATGTCAAACTCAATGGCAAGGGCGTCGCCCAAATCCACATCTGATATTACGCGCAGGCGATTGTGCCGAAGGGAACTTACCAGGTGGACTTGGTGCATCGGGACACGGTCGATTTTGAATCGCAGCACGAGATTGAGCTGACCGATGATGAATCGTTCCTGGAAATTCATTCGACCATCGTTGCCAATGAGGCGAACCTTCTTTCAGCGTTGCCCGAAGATTTTGAAAAAAAGTTCAAGCCGATAAGGTGACCGGACAAAGTCAGGATGCCCGGAACGCTGAAAGTAAAATTTACTTCATTCACAGGTGCTTGCGATATACCTGCTGCGTCTTCTTCAGTTCGTATCCAAGTTTTTGGTAAAATGGGTGGCTGGCCGCACGATTGAGGTTGCTGCGCACACTGACGAACTCCGCCCCGATTCCCCGTGCCCAACGCTCGGCCTCCTCGACCAGCCGGCTCCCCATCCCGGACCTTTGCACCGCCTTGGCAACCACCAATCCGGCAATCTCCACCCGGAAACCGGATTCGATGTAATCGGTACCGAAGGCGTGCAGCCAGCCGCAGACCTCGCCGCGGTCATTCTGCGCGACGAGCAGCAAATGCTGTTTCTGGGCGGTGACCTTCCGGACGCGCGCCGCTATGGCCGCCGCGTCACACGGATAACCCAGTTCGTCCGAAAGCCGCGCAATTGCCGCAACGTCCTGCAGGTTCGCCGTTCTGATGGTCATTCAGTTTTGGCCTGGTCATCCTGATTTTGGAGGCTGGCCCCAGACTCGCCAGGTCACTTCACCGAATCCAGTTTTATGGTGATTTCCTGTTTCATGTTGTCCGTCACCGTCTGGGTGACGGTTTTTCCGCGCATGGTTCTGGACATGGTCATGTTCATTTTCATGTCCTGGTTCATGGTCGTCTCAATGAACATCCCCAGCTCCGGGTCGAACCAGGTCACCCCCGAGGTGGTGCCGTCCCGGACATCCACGGTCATCCCGCTGGGACCCGGATTTTGACCGGACCGGCTTTTTATGGTTCCCTGAAATTCCAAACGTGCGCAGTTGCGCTTTCCATGCTGCTCCCAGCTTTGAAAGGTCATGTCATAATTCAACACCATGACGCCGAGATCGCCCATCGCAATTTCCCGGGTCACCGGCCACGTGTCGCCGGGTTGCACGGGCTTGGACGGCAAATTCTGGCTGTAGTCCATCATCTGCTTGAAATAATTCCCGGTGAACACGTTCTTGAACGATGCGGAGAGATCATTCGGCCCGCCGGCCGTCATCTTGGCCCGCAACTCATCAATGCCCTCGACCCGCTGCACCTGGTTGCTGGCATCCAGAAAATATTGCAGCTTGGCGCCGACCATCTTTTGGAACAAGGCGGCGGCAGGATTTGCGCTGTCCGCCGCCGATTTCTTGTCCGAATCATAATCAACCATCGTTCTGCCGCCTAGATCCATCTTCATCCGCATGGCGAGGAATTCCAGCTCCACTTCATGTCCGCCTTCGGCTTCCTCCTTCAACACCGAGAGGGCGTAACTCTGTCCTATGGTCATGTCCTGTTTGATGGGGTTAGGCTGCCCCGGCACGGTAATCTCGGAGTTCATCTTGAGATCGAAGCTTTGGACGATGCGTTCGCCCACCGGCCATTTCAGCTTGAGCTCCACGGCACCGGACGGCGGCGGGGACTTGGAAGGCATGTTTAATTTGCCGGACTTGTTGCAGCTCACAACAGACAGACCCAAGGCCAGGGTGACGGTAATCAGCAGGATGTTTTTTTTCATGAATGGATTCTTTCCCATAAGGTGTGGAGGCAGTCTAATCGCAAGCCAGTCGCAGGCAAATTACAAAAACAGCGGGAAATAATAAGTTCCAGCGCTGTCCTTTCACCTGATACGGCTTGAATGTTCATCGTTTCACCCTATTAAGTTAGGAAACCGCCCGAAAAGGTGACAGGATATTTTCCATCCCTGGCGCCAGTCATTGAAACCTGGCCAGATGTCCATGCGAAATACCCCCCTCCCGCCACGCGGGATGAGACGGCTTTTGAATCTTTACCGTAGCGGCGACTCGGAAGAGCGCCGCAGAATAATTTGCCGTCAGTGTGCGGCGCTTTGCGAATCGCCGCTACGAAGACCGGCTCAGTCTTCCTTGTCATCACCGAGGAGCTTCTCAACGTGACGGTCGAGGCTCAGCAGACTGCCGGCACAGGTGGCGGCTTGAACACGGTCCACCAGTTCTGCCGCCCACGCTTCTTCCTCCACCTGTTCCTTGATGAACCAGTGCATCAACACCTGGGCGGGATAATCCTTGGTCGCCACGGCCGCCTCGTAAACGGCATTGATCCCGCGGGTATTGGCCTCTTCCATCGCTTGCGCCTGTTCCACCACCTCCAGCAGCGACTTGAAGCTCTGTTTCGGCGCCACAATGGCAGTCAGCTCGGGCGCAATGCCGCGGTCATGAACATGCTTCATGATTTTCTCCGCGTGTTCGCGCTCCTCGCCCGACTGTTTGGAGAAGAACGCGGCGAAGCCGGTGAGATTCCGGCTGGCGCACCAGACGGATAGTCCGAGGTAGGCCTGGGCGGCAGTCAGTTCGCAATTAAGCTGGCGGTTCAGTTCCGTCAGCGTTTTGGCAGGAATTTTGGTTTTGGCCATAATATTGGTTTGTTGGCCTCTTTATGCCGGAGATTGCCGCGCCGGGCAAGCGTTCGCTCACCGGCTCGAAATGGAAAAGCCGCCCCTCCCGCCATGCGGGACGGAGCGGCTTTGAATTCTTACGGTAGGGTGGCGTTGCTGCGCCGCCGCAGACGGCCCGGCGGGCCATCCCTACCAGCTTTGAAAAACGTTGTTGCCTGCGGGTGTCCCGGCGTAAAGTGCCTAAAATGAGCACGACACCGGAACCCGGGCCGCCATCGCGCCAGACCTCCAATTTGTCGGCGACTGCAACGCCACCGGTCATCGCGGGCATGAACGAGGTTTCCGGTGGCAAAGAGGGTTCGGGCGCTCCCCTGCCCGGTCTGAGCAAGCGTCGATTGGCCGTGGCATTTGCCGCGGCGGCCGCGTCTGACGTCCTGGCCGTCGCGGTTACGCTGGCGCCACCGGTCGAGTGGGCATTGGATTTGGTGACCGCCCTGGTGCTTTTTGCGGTGCTCGGACGGCGCTGGCTGCTGTTGCCGGCCCTGATCATGGAAGCCATCCCGGGGATGTGGGTGTTTCCGTTCTGGGTGCTCGTCGTGGGCGCCATCGCCGTCACCGGCCAGATCAAACCCAAACATTAAATGACCGTCAAAAAGGCGCGTCTTGACCCCACCACCCGGGTAGGGCGGTGCTGCTGCGCCGCCACAATATCTCGGTTGGGTCGCATCGTCATGATTTGAAAGAAGCAGAGGCGGAGGGGCACCTCCGCCCTACCTAAGGCAAAACAAAACCGCCCCGGATGCCGGAGCGGCTTGGTTGTAGCGTCGAACCACAGGCTCGACACACATTCGGCCATCAGCCTTCGCAACGTTCAGAACACTGCTACGGCGCAATGGGGGCATCGCACCCTGCCTGGTTATTTCTTCTTCGCCGGTCTGGCTGCTTTCACTTCCGGCGCGCCCGGCTGGGCGGACGGCTGGGCAACGGGAACCCGGAAAGGATTGGATAAAACAAACGTCAAGCCCAGCTTGCGGCGGATTTTGATGAGGCTCGGTTGGCCTCCTTGTTCGCCGTTGACGGGCGGCCTGATGTCGGGACGTATGATCTGGTTGCCGTTCATATTCATTTGCGACGGTATGCAACAAACGTGCCGATGTCTGGCTGCAGAAAACCACCATTGCCGACCGGTTATCCGTAAGAATCTGCGTCCAACAACCGCGCCGGTATCTGTCAAACTGGCTGTTTGTTGGACAGAAAAACACAAAGTGCAATGGCCAAGGCGAGCCGGCCGCGGCGAGATGGGGACATCGCGCCCTACCCGCCATTTCTTCTTCGCGGCTTGGTATTTCAAGGTGGGGCGGTGCTGCTGCGCCGCCCCAATATTTCGCATGGGTAAGATTGTCGGATCGGAAAAAGGACGAGGTGGAGGGGCACCTCCGCCCTACCTAAGGTAAAATTAAAAAACCGCCCCGTCCCCACCATGAGGAACGGAGCGGCTTCTGTTGTAGCGTCGAGCCTGCGGCTCGATACGAATTCGGCCAGAGGCCGAACCCTACACTTATTTCTTCTTCGCCGGTTTCTTCGCGGCTTCGTCTTCCAACGCGGCCTGTGCGGCCGCCAATCGCGCCACGGGCACGCGGAAGGGCGAGCAGCTCACATACGTCAGCCCGGCGCGATGACAGAACTTCACGCTCTCGGGGTCGCCGCCGTGTTCGCCGCAGATGCCCAGCTTGATGCCAGGACGGGTCTTGTTGCCCCGCTCGGCCGCAATCTTGATGAGCTGGCCCACGCCGGCCTGGTCAATCGTGGCGAACGGATTTTTCTTGATGATTTCCTGTTCCTGATACGGCCCGAGGAACGAGCCGGAATCGTCGCGGCTCATGCCCAGGCACGTCTGCGTCAGATCGTTGGTGCCGAAGCTGAAGAACTCCGCGGTCTGGGCGATTTCATCCGCCGTAAGCGCGCCGCGCGGCACTTCAATCATCGTGCCGACGAGGTAATCGAGCTTCACCTTCTTCTCGGCCATGACTTCCTTCGCCACGCGATGGACGACTTCCACCTGCAGGTCCAGCTCCTTCTTGAACCCGACGAGCGGGATCATGACTTCGGGCTTCACCTTGATGCCGGCTTTCTGCACCTCGGCGGCGGCTTCGAACACCGCGCGCGATTGCATCTCGGAAATTTCCGGATAAACAATGCCCAGCCGGCAGCCGCGGAACCCGAGCATGGGGTTGAACTCGTGGAGTTCCTTCACGCGCTGTTTGATCTTGGCGACAGGCACATTCATTTTCTTGGCCAGGTCCTGTTGCGCGGCATCGTCGTGCGGCAGGAATTCGTGCAGCGGCGGATCCAGGAAACGGATCGTGGCCGGCAGCCCCTGCAATTCCTTGAACATGCCCGTGAAATCACCCCGCTGATAAGGCAGGATTTTGGCGAGCGCGGCCTTCCGTTCTTCCTTGGTGTCAGCGAGAATCATTTCGCGCATGGCGTCAATGCGATTGCCTTCGAAGAACATGTGCTCGGTACGGCACAGGCCGATGCCTACGGCGCCGAACGCAACAGCGTTTGCGGTCTGCTCCGGCGTGTCGGCATTGGTGCGGACCTGGAGCCGGGTGGCCTTCGCGCACCAGTCCATGAGCTTCTGGAAGTTCTGGTAGGTCTGGCTGTCCTTTGCGCCAAGCGATTTCTCGACGAGCACCTGGACGATTTCCGAGGCCGCGGTCGGGAGCTGGCCGGCATAAACATCACCGGCGGTGCCGTTGATGGACAGGAAGTCGCCTTCCTTGTAAGTCACGCCATCGACGGTCATCGTCCGGGCGGTGTAATCAATCTGCAACGCAGCGGCGCCGCAGACGCAAACCTTGCCCATCTGACGGGCCACGAGCGCCGCGTGCGAACTGACGCCGCCCTTGGCGGTGAGAATGCCTTCGGAGGCAATCATGCCGCGCAAATCTTCGGGGGAAGTCTCGTTGCGGACGAGCAGCACCTTTTCGCCCTTGGCCGCGGCCGCATCGGCGCGGTCGGCATTGAGATACATCTTGCCACAGGCGGCGCCGGGGCCGGCGGGCAAACCCTTGGCAATGCAACGGGCGGCCTTCATGGCCTTGCGCTCGAACACGGGCGCAAGCACCTGGTCCAACTGGTCGGCCGGCACGCGTTTGATGGCCGTCTTCCAATCAATCAGCTTTTCCGCCTCCATCTCGATGGCGAAACGGACCGCCGCGAGGCCGGTGCGCTTGCCGTTGCGGGTCTGGAGCATGAACAGCTTGCCGTCCTGAATCGTGAACTCGAAGTCCTGCACGTCTTTGAAGTGCGATTCGAGGGTCTTGCGGACCTCTTCCAGCTCGACGAAGGTCTTCGGGAGAACAGTCTTGAGCCTGGCCACGGGGTCGGGCGTGCGCACGCCGGCGACGACGTCTTCGCCCTGCGCGTTGATGAGGAATTCACCGTAGAAAACCTTCTCGCCGGTGGCGGGGTCGCGGGTGAAGGCGACGCCGGAGCCGGACTTGTCGCCGGTGTTGCCGTAAACCATCGCCTGCACATTGACGGCGGTGCCCCACTCGGCGGGGATGCCGTATTTGCGGCGATAAACAATGGCGCGGTCATTCATCCAGGAACCGAACACGGCGCCCGTTGCGCCCCAGAGCTGCTTCCAGGGATCCTGCGGAAATTCGCTGCCGGTGCGTTCCTTGATGAGCTTCTTGAAGCGCTTCACCAGTTCCTGGAGATCGGACACCGTCATCTTCGTGTCTTCGATGTCCGCATGATGCCGGTCGTGCTTGAGCTTGTGGATGGCCACTTCAAACGGCTCGTGGTCCTCGTCCTTGGTCTTCTGGACGCCCATGACGACGTCGCCGTACATCTGGATGAAGCGGCGGTAACAATCCCAGGCGAAACGCTCGTTCTTCGTCGCCTTGACGAGGGCGAGGACGGTGGCGTCGTTGAGGCCGAGATTGAGAATGGTGTCCATCATGCCGGGCATGGAATCGCGGGCGCCGGAACGGACGGAGACGAGCAGCGGCATGGCCGACTGATCACCGAACTTCGTGCCCATGATTTTCTCGATGAAAGCGATGCCTTCTTTGGCCTGCGCGTCGAGGACCTTGGGGTAGGTCTTCTTGTTGTCGTAATAATAGGTGCAGACCTCGGTGGTGATGGTGAAGCCGGGAGGCACCGGGAGGCCGATGCGGGACATTTCGGCGAGGTTCGCGCCCTTGCCGCCGAGCAACGGTTTCATGGAACCATTGCCATCGGCCTTCTTGTTACCAAACAGATAAACGTACTTCGATGTTTTAGCCATAAATCTCCAGTTTTATTAAATAATTGCGCTTTTAACTTCGAACGGGGAATTCCACCGAATTAAAGCGGGCGCAAGATATCAAACGGGCGGGGCAAGTCAACGAACGAAACCGGAAAAGCCAAAATCTGCTGCATCAATAACAATAATTGATGTCCGCCGGCTGTTGAAAAGCCCCTAAAGCAGCGTGTTTGGCCACGGATTGACGCGGATGGACACGGATTCCGGCACTGCCATTTTTAGTTTTAATGGTTGATGTGGGCTACAAACATATTGATTTCATTGAGAATTAACGGCCTTGTGAATAACTCGTGAGCAAAAGTTAATATGTTATCCTAGAAACAAATAGGGGAATTTATGAATGTGAAAATGCGGGGCCGAGTACAGTTTACTTCGGTAAGTTGCTGGAGTCCAAATCCAGTACAGCCTCACGAGCAACCGAAGAAAAACTTGGTGGCTTCCAAAACCACCCTCGGCCCTGCACACTTCAACGTGCTCCAACACTGTCTCGTCGGGTTCGATTGAGCAATGGAAAGTTATTGATTTTATTCACATCTCGACTGCCCATGCAAATGAGGGAAATATGTCAAAATAAAGAACTGACCACTTTTAGATCTGACTCATCATAAGCCCATCCAACAGCGTTTTCCTCATCGTCGTTGAGATATAACAATTCAAATCCAGAAGCACCGCGAGCAATCTGTGCCCATACATATAAGTATCCAAGGCACCGGTTAAATTGTCCCTGTGGATGAGTTCGTCAGAAAGCTCATTGAGTTTTTTGAGATCGAGTAATTCTTGCGCAAGAAGTGTCAACTTGGCGGGATGCTCGTCAAGCTCGATGGTAGCGAAATCACGGTTTATTTTTTCGTCAAGTTTTTGCGCAAGGAATAAATCCTCGGCGTATTGTTTCATACGAGTTTGCTCAACAACCTTTGTCTTCAGAGACTTGATCTCTTCTTCTTTCACACGTCTTTCGGCGTCGATATTTGAAAGCGCAGCTTGCTGTTCCGCTAGTGTCGCCTGCAATTGCTTCGCCTTAATCCACTCAATCCGCCGTGCATATGCAATTCATTGCATGCGTTGCCACATCTAGTTTAGATGCTGGTTCCAGACGAGCCAGTACAAGCTGAGGTCATCCATCAATTTGCGGAACAGGGAAAGATCCATCGGCTTG
>Ga0187851_10004378_pt1 | contig 11553 bp, 6 predicted proteins | sample June2016WEW_6_10_FD_132997 | JGI IMG/M metagenome (GOLD analysis project Ga0187851, IMG submission 132997) | Peatland microbial communities from SPRUCE experiment site at the Marcell Experimental Forest, Minnesota, USA - June2016WEW_6_10 | ecosystem: Environmental > Terrestrial > Soil > Wetlands... | reverse complement strand
GTCTTCGAGACTGAAGCTTATTTTTGCAAGTATTCAAAACACGATTATATCCAGCATCGGTTTCTTGTATTGGTTTTATCGAAAGAATATATTAGTACAGACTATCGAGATTTTGTAGAACTTATTGACCTTATTAAACAAAAAAGTTACATAAATAATTTACATCAAATTAAGGATTTCTACAGAACCATTAATTGTGAGTTTAAAACGAATATGAAATTCTTTGAATATTAAGCATGATAAATGAAAGTACTTTCTCCTTTACTTTGTTGACCATTGATTTCATTACTACTTTGTCGTGAAGGTTGTATTAATTTTGTTTTGAGACCATTATAGTACTAATCTGCATTGAAATCAAGATTCGAATGTTATATTGATCAAGTATGCCAAAATGATTTTAAGATAATTCCAATGCTAAATAGATTTGTGATTTAAACTTTCAAGAATAGTAAATAGCTCTAGTTGTTTAGCCTCTCACAAAAATTTTTGATTTCTACAATTCTCATCACATCCTATGGGCCTATAACAAAATTTTATAGAGATGATGACGAAATTCTAGCTCATAAAATTCTTTGTATCAGAAAAAAATTAGATTATTATAAGCGATTAATAAGTGATTCTTTGGAACCTATTAAAGATTAATTGCTGATGCATTCAATTATCATGGTTGGAAGTGCGAGAGGCCAGAGTATTTATGCATAATTAGATTAGAAGTCATCCATCCTTACTCTTAATAGCATTATTAGATTATTAATTAGCTTCAAAAAATATCAACGGAAATGTCGATCTTATTCTCGGCTTTACTGCAAACTTGTACAAAAGCATATACATCAAAGGGGGCTCATCTCCCAATTTTGCACCTTGAATCTTTCATATAAGTAATTTTTTGAAAGATATATTTATAAAGTATGATAGAGTTACAAATGACAAATTTTTTCATGTTGGTATTCCCAAAAAAGGAGAATAAGGTATATTTTAAAAAAGGCAAATTCCTTTATACATGCTTTATTCCAAAGGATTGGAGCAAAATTTCTGGATAAATTCCACCGCTCGAGATAATTTTTTTGCTTTTTAGGTCGTTTACATTAAGCCTAGCGGGCGCAAAAATACCTTCATCAACTTTATAAAAGTCAAATCCTGCATCTTTGAAAGTTTGATAGAAAGGTTTTCCGAAATTACGGGAATTTGTGGAAGGCACCTTCTTTACGAATTCTTCGAGTTCTGCCAGTTCCCCATCAAAGCACATTGTATAACTAGTTTCGCCGCAGTAAATCACGCAGTCATTAGTTGAACCCATGCAATGCACATCATTTCCGACTACCGGAGCAATGGGGGCAATACCGTATCCGCTCTTAATGCAGTTGATGTCAAAGCCGATTGACTTGAATTTGTGAATTCCAGTTTCCACGATACGTGCCGAGATTTGGACAGAGCCGGCAATGGATGCGGTGGGAGCAACTGCAATCAGTGCATCTTCAGGGCTCACTCTGCAATGCTTAGCAATGTAATCAACAACTCTTTCGTCAGGTAGCTTATCGGATTCTATGAACATAACAGCGGCATGGAAGTCATCTTCATATCCAATCTTATCGTATAGTTCTCGGGGTTTTAAGGCAAGTGCACGCGCAGGACCTGAAATCATTCCGAAGTAATCTCCGACAGAGATCCTCCAGCCTGCATACTGGGAAGCCATACAAGCAATCACCGGATTGTCAGTTGCTATTTGAATGGCCGGCCACTTAATACCTTTTAGATCAGAAGTGGTATATCGCAGGTCAGCAAGGTCAGCTAAGCAGAGTCTTGCTATATACATACCGGCTTCATATCCTCCATCTTCGTTAACCCCACAGTCGATAACTGTAGCCCCATTTTTGAGTTTTATAACTTCAATTTTCAAGTCTTCGCTCCAGTCGAGCATCTCTTCTATGACATACGATCCCATTTCATTGACACTTATCAAAGTAGCACCTTTATGACTCTGGATAACAGAAATATTGTTCTTGTCAGGATAATTTTCTTTTAGACAACTTTTTGTCGCGTAGACGGACTTTATATCGGTTAAAAAGTTGTTATCCATCAAAAATAATTCTCAATTAGAATCGTTTACAGATCAGAAATCTGTTACTAAGCGGTAACGGTTCATCAGATGAAGTTTTGTTCATTCATCATGTTAACTGTATTATTATTTTGGAATTTCGTCCAATCAATCAGGGTTAACGACGATATTATATTAGAAAGGTATTCGAGACGTTGAACTCCAAAGAAAAGTTTGTGGAAAAGCTCCTGTTATAAACAGAGGAAAGTTCTAATTTCCAGACCTCTACTTTTTCTAGATTATGATTCCCATCTCTGAAGGCGTCGATAGCTTCCCTATAGCAACTGGAAACAGCTTCAAGATAACCTAGACTCTCAGCCTCCCTTCCACCTCAAAGGAATTTATTCCGGCTTTAATAAGCTATGGGATATGCTCCATCATACAAAGGTCTTTTGTATTTTGTACTGTGAAGAGATTTTCCCAGAATCTCTGCAGCAAACCATTTTTCCCATGAAGCTTCCGTCCTCATCGGCATAGCTGGATACACTTCTCTGCGTTTCCGGATTTCTCAAGGGCTAAGCTGAAAAATGGCGCCTACTTCAAAACGCCATGCTCATGGACCATGGACAAAAGTTTCGATCTCTACTCAGTTTGGTGAATTATTTTCGTTATCTCTTTAATAAAAAGTTCTCTCGAAAGTGTGACAATTCTTACCCCCAGAGTTCTATAAGATTCTGTCGTTTTGTGGTTAGTGATATTCACTTGAGTGGAGACAGAAATCGAAGCTAGCTTTTTCGCGCTTTCAAGATCACAACAAGTTCCCAGGTGATAATAGATAAATTCTAAAATTATATTTCTGGATATTTATATTTCAGTTATTAAGTTTATTGAGATAAATTAAGGGGGAAAATTGCTTAATCATATTTCCATAATTCCTATAGTAGCAAGAAGCTATTTCATGGCGTAGATCCAGAGTAAAACAGAGATTACTATATTTTATTGGCAAATAATAATCAATGTGCTAGAGCTGTGCAGCCAGGTCCCAGGTTCCAGGTTCAAGAGTCTATATTGTAGGAATTTTTGCCTTAGAAAAGCATCTCTCGAGCCAAATTTTTAAATGTTTATTTTTTCAGCTCAATTCTGTCTCTTTAAATCTCTTTTGAGATGCTAAAGATCCAGATTTTATGATAAAATGGACACATTGCGGTGTTTTTTACCACATATTAGGTATCTCTATACATCTTTAAAGGTAAAGTAAAAATTAGTGAACTACCGAATACAGTCTTACAGATCCCAAATTTGGCTATCCGTTATTTGTGGGTTAAATTAATTATCCAGTTGAAAAGTACTATCTCAAGAGAAATATCGATGTTGAATGTGATTTTCATAAACAATGTTTTCAATATTATTATATCGCTCCATATTTAGAAAGTGATGACGAAGCATTTTCGTAAAATAGTGAAGAAAGTAACGATTTGAGAAAGGACGCTCTGAAGGCAGCAAGGAATTTCTGGTTACACCTCGTTGTATAACCAAAGATATGAGTAAATTATATTATAAAAAATCGGTATTTTTCTATAACTATTAAATACATTTTTATAATTTTGAGCGGACTAAATTTATGTAAAGGTGTGATCTCATGGTAACAGTAGAGAATTTCATTAAAATGACTGCAAAAGAAGAATTGGTCCTCCTTCTCCCTAAAATATATCGTACCTTTGTGCTAGAACCTGCAGTGCTCCGAACTGATGCTGAGCCAATAATGCTTGTTGGAGATATTCACGGAGACTTGCCAGCTCTCAATTTCATAATAGCAATGAGAGAAAAAATAGATTGCAAAAATATTCTCTTTCTCGGTGACTATGTGGATAGAGGATTGCAGAGTACTGAGGTACTTTTAAAACTTTTCCAGTTGAAAATTGATGATCCTGAGCATGTTTTCCTCCTTAGAGGCAATCACGAAAGTGCAGAAATGAACTTTTACGATGGTTTTTATAAGGAAATGGGTTACGATAAAGAGTTTCTCTTAAGGGTCGGCCAAACATACGATAAAATGCCGGTAGCTGCTGTACTTTCAGGACACACTTTCTGTGTACATGGAGGAATTAACGGAACCGGAAGTATTGATATTATTAACAAGGAAGGATGTTTCCCCTATCTTTGGAATGACCCAACGGAAAGCTTAGGCCTTACCCCTTCAAATAGAGGTTCCATGGCAAAGAAATTTGGGCCTGATATTGTATACGGTTTTTTAATGACAAATAATCTGAAAAGAATCGTGAGAGGGCACGAATTCTTTGAAGAAGGGTACAAGTGGTGGTTCGATGGGAAATTACTCTCTATCTTTTCTTGCCCTAGGTACGTGGGTCAAGAAAATGATGGCGCTTTTGTCTTGCTTGATAATGGACAGCTAAAACTGTTCGTTTTCGGGATCAAAAAGAGTAAAGAAAAAATAGCTATCAAGGCTCGTTACAAAATAACGTAGGTAACATATGACTATTTTGAAATTTAATAGAGTATTCTGCTTGTGAAAAATGGTTTTGTATGGCATAAAAATATGTTTAAGTTGTTTAGCAGGGTTCTTATTAGTGAATGCATATAAATTCTTCCTAGATCTAAATTCAAACATTAGGTTTATGGCACACTTTTTAACTGAGTTGCTAGCGTCACAACTTAACGTGATTTTTGAAGAATAATTTAGTCTATCTTTATAATTTATGGTATTTCCGATTTTTGATAAATAAAATATCTAAAAAGGAGATACATTGTTAAAGCCACTGTTAAAATAGGAATTGATCCTTGCGAAATTGCAATTATCCAGATGCAACAAGTGTATATACGACAAATGCTGGCAATAACACAGTTTCTGTAATTAATACAACAACTAACAATGCTATAGTCACGGTAAATGTAGGATGTAGTTCGGATGGGCTGCAGTCATTCTTTAATGATTCCTATTCTGATCAGAAATATAGAAAAATGTTAGAGACAAAACCACTGGGAAGGCTGGAGTGGGCATCCACATAATTTTTTAATTCTATTTATTAACTATTTCATATTTATATACACATTGGTTTTTTGAATTATGAACAACTTGAGCACTATAAATATACGAGTATACATTCAAAATTACTGTATCAGGGGGGCAATAGAGCCAGTCTTCTATCTTTCAATCAATATTTTTTAATGTGCTTTATTTGGTTGAGTGCCTAATTTTATGAGAAATCTGCTGCTTACTCTTTAATCTTCTGTTTTGATTACCATGCTGTTACTAACTTGTTAACTATGATCCGGGATGCACCCTAATTTAATATGAAGTAATGTATTAGTTTTTCATTATTCAATGATCTAAGTCAAACATATTTATTTATCCCCAATTCAGATAAAAATACCCTTCATATTTCTTAGCATATATTACATTGAATTTTTTTCCAACAAAAAATCATTGACTTCTGCTTTGTAAACAATATCTGTAACTGTGTCCATACTAACTTTTCCGATATTATCACGTCGCTTTAGATAGTAACTACAACAGTAAATTTACTTCTTTTTGGGAAATATACACCCAGAGAGCCATAGAATCTGCTTTTCCTTTATTTTTATTTTGATCACAAGCCCAAGGATTTACTCAGAATCAACTAGCCATATTCTAAAAGGGAGTAGAACTTACTGCTGGTGGGTTCTGATTTTCTCTGAGGGGTGTTTTCCATGAAAGAAATTGCTTCCCTGAGTTAATCATCTACCTTGTTAGTTAATCTAATTTGCATAAATTGTAGGTAGTGTGTGGTTTTTCAGATGATTTCGTGGCTCAGCCTCAAACCTAGGATGTTCTCGCTGTTGAAATTTGAAATTCTATTTCGACTTTTTCTTAACTTCAATATTTTTGGTTTATGAGTTTCCTCACAGGCCAGCTTAAGGTGAGGGCTGATGTAGCTTTCAACGATTAAGATCGCGATATTGGACTTTTTGTTTTCTATCTGCAGTCACATTTTACTCCAGTAAATGTGTCTAAATAGCTTTCATTGAGTCGTCTTTTTTCTTTCTTTGTTCAGGTGTGATAATGCGCTTGCGAGCATTATAGCTTTAGTAAAATGTCCGCCTGCTCTTGAAGTATCCACAAAAACGTAATCATCCATTAAAACAGGAGCTCCAAGCCCGTCGCCTCCGCCCAGGAAAGCAACCGTCCGAAAAATAAGGTTTCCTGAAATTCCATCTGGGGCAACGATAAAGTTAGATTCTAGTATAGCATCTTCGATGAGAATGGTGTAATGCTTCGCATTGATCCCGAGTTTTGCAGCTCTATTCGCAACTAATTCACCGTCTGCTAGGGTTCTATCCACAAGTGGGTTCCTCCCAATATCTTCGATCCTACCTCCTGAAAGGATACCTATTACAGGCTTGATTCCTAATCTACTGATGTATTCGGCACCCAGAGTAATAATGTGAAGCTTATCTTTGATGGTATTACCCTCATCGATTCCTACAGGGGCAAGAAAAAAAGGCTTCTCGTCCGCTGTTAGAAGTAGGGCAAGTCTACAGATGCTTTTTTTTCCAAGTGCTTCTTTGAGGTGTGCAAGGGTTCCAGATGATTCTGCAGTTCCCCTTATTGCTGCATCGATTTTTCTTGATAGCATGAGTTCCACAAGAACCCGTTCTGGTTCTTCGGTATCCACTACCTCAAGCTCAGTTCCAATTTTATTTATTTTCTTTTTGCTCCCTACCAGGATAACCTGAGCATATCCTTTTTCCTGGGCTTTCCACGCACTTTCAAGAACCTTGGAATTTGGATCCCTTATTCCCATAGCAACCCTTGCCCTATTCGTCAGTGCTCGTATTTCGATAGCCCCAAGGAGAACGTCCATAACGTTCTTCTCCATGTTCATCCGACCTCCTTAGCAAGATTTAAATTAGTTTAGCTAAGTACAAGCACGATCATTAATCAATTTTATCCTTGCAGAGTTGCTCTCTGTAACCCCAAATTGCGTCTCAGTAGCATTCAATTTTGTTTCACTATTTTCGTTCGTTCATGTGGACTGAAATCTGAGGTTAATATTGAATGCTTATTTTCACCTCATTTTCCGCAGTAAAATTTCATATATTACAATTGTTATTGTACATCTTTTCAAAATGATGTGAATTCATCGAATTTTTATGTAGGGGCTAAAAGTTACTAGGCGGTATGTCTAGAGACCAAAAAACTAGCATTTAATTTTCATCAATTTCCATTAAGACTTTCCTCGATTTGGAAATTTTTCGAAATGTCATTTGGATTAAGATTCATTTTTTAAAACTACTTATAAATATATTTCTTATCAACACGGTTTTCCATAGAAATTTGCAAAAAATATTTTTGCTAGTTATAATATCTTCTACACACATGTCATATTTTTCGGATAGATAATTGAAGTAATTAGCTTCGTGGAACTTTACACGGTCAATTCTGTAGAGATTTCGACATGCTTATATGCAATTTAACTTCGTGAAATTTAAATCTTTCAACTCTAAGACGAAAAATTTCTGTCCTAGACACGCATCAGCGAGGCAGACGAAAATCACTCATCTGGGAATTCATCCGCAGATTAATATACATTCAGAACAACTTTACTCTATGAAGTAAGCTTATCTCATGAAAAAGTTCTACTTCAGTAAATGGCAATGTTCGATTTTCTATAGGCGATTATAAACAAGAGGATAAAAAAATTTTCGATAAATCTCTGAGTTTCAAAAATTTTTATACATATTTAATCAGCATACTGCGAAATTCAGGAGTTAATAGAAGTATTCTAAGATTTTCGGATGAAGTTTCTTCTAATGAACTATTACAAAAAAAATAATAAGTATAGTCAATCTAAACTATAGCTAATACAAATTACTGGGAGTTACTTTCCTAAGTACAGTAGAAATATCATCCCTTTCTGAGAATGGCCATGAACACCTGGATGAATTCAACACTTATCCTTTTTCTTGCTCTTTTTGCAGTTTACCTACTCCTGAAGTATATCCAACTGAAGGGTTTGGTCGAGTCTCGTGCCAGAGATTTGTATGAATTTTGGCAGGAGAGGGAAATGAATCGACAGGTCTCTGAGAAAACTGACATCATCTTTCGGAAATGGAAACTTGATGAGGATAAAAAGATTCGACAGGATGCGATAAAGAAAAGCGAGGCTGTAATAAGGGGCAAGGTTACTGAACATCTTATTCCTTACTTCCCTGAATTCGAGTACAACCCTAAAGATGCACGTTTTCTCGGTACCCCAGTGGACTTCATAGTCTTTGACGGCCTTTCCGAGGGAGAAATGAATAAAATTGTCTTTATTGAGGTCAAATCAGGAAAATTCGACACTCTTTCCAAAAGGGAAAAGCTTGTAAGGGAATGTGTAGACAGGGGAAAAGTAAGCTATGAGATCATTCACTGCAGGAATAACCGTTAATAACGATTGATGACTGTTGATGATTATTTATGCAAGACCAATGGTAGTTATTTTTCGTGCATCATGTACTTATCAGCATCTTTGCGGCTGAATTATTCAGATAATAAAAGTTTTTTGTATTTAGGAATATGTTTAAAATGCAAGAAATTTTTTTGATACAAGATTTAAGTTTACAAAATTTGAGCTCCAGTGAGAATCTCCCGACAAACAGGTTATTATAGAAAATCTGTTCGGGTATGTTTCCAGCTGAAAACCCTATATGAACCCTAGTAATGTTCAGGGGGAAAACGAAACGTGTCCAAATCTTTTTCGCTAACTTCGTAGTTGATTTTATTTGTTCTTTTATGATTTATTATTTTCGAGTTTAAAAATATTTTACACCATCTCCAAAATATTTATTTTATTTCCAAGGTCATCAATTGATAGAAATTATAAACTAAAACTGTACACAATATCTTCAGAATCACTCTTGAATACTAGTGACAAGAATTTTCATGCTTTGAATGTCTATCTGATCAGCTCATAATCTCTGTCTATTCTGATATGAAGTTTATATCCAAAATGAGACTGGCTCACATTTTTTTGTCAAGGTTTCGTCTCTGCTTTTCCTTGTTTTTTCGTTGTTTTTGAGGTTTATCCTTTTTGAATGCCCAGATCTGAATGGCTAAAAGTAGCTTTCTGAATCATTCTTTTTTCATTTTCGAACAAAAGCAATTATATTAGCTTTGTAAACTGTTTCCATATTTTTTTCTTTGCAATTATCAATAATTTTTTTCTTAATGATCGAGCGTGGTACTGTTTGGTACGCTATAAGGAAAACCAAGAAATTTTCTAAAAGAAAATCTATCATTAAATTCTCTCAGGTTCCGAGCCTGAAAACCATGCAATTTGTGTAAAAAAGCAATTTTATGCATAATTATGATATCAGTTTAAGGTCTGTCTATGGAACACTTTCGTTGAAATATGTGGACCTGAAAATGATACTAAAGCATTTCAAATCGACAAGGAATCAATTCCAGCAAGTTTGTCTCTAAATGACTGAAGACATTTTTATTTTTTTTCTACGAATAAAATAGTAAGATTTTTCATTGGTCTAAATTAATGTTAGAAATTTAAACTCTACAGTGCTCAAATACATTGAAGTTTACCGAAATTTTCTATGATATTCCTTTTATCTACTTCAAAACTGAGATTTCATTTATCCAGTAGTCGAGCAGCAGCGTATGCAGGGAAAACTCTTGATATTTTTTCATCCCAGTATCCAGAAACCGAAATGAATTCAAAACCGAGTCTTTCCGAAACTTTTTTTATGAGAAACTCACCAAGGCCTGCAGCTACTATTCTCGTAAGCCCATTTCTTTTCGCAACTTCATAAATCACTTCAGTCAGGGTAGATATCTGTTTTTCTTGTACTTGTCTTGCGATTTCATATATATCTTTTTCTCGGATTTCTGAAAGATCTGCGCAGACTAGCCTTGCAATCCTGCGCATAGCATCAGTTTTGCTCCTTCCTGCTCCATCCGCAGTTTCGCATGTGTAAATATTTTCACTGATTTCCCCGAGCAAGATATACACATCTGCGGTTGTCGCAAAGAACTCTGAAGCAATTCTGCACAATCTCTGTTCAATTTCCACTTTTTCAATAAGTGTAGCAATGTTTGTTCTGAGTGTGCCTGTATATACAAGTTCACTTCGCATCAGGCGTTCAATGTCAGTGATTCCTGCTCTGTGTTCCCCGGAGACTATCGGAATAATATCACTTGTGGTACTTCCTACGTCTACAAAAATGCAGTCTCCAAACTCTGCTCCCACTAGTACAACTGAAGCCACCCAGTTAGCAGCAGCAAGATCTGTTAGTTTGTCAGTTTCACCCTGAATTCTGCCCATGCAATTTATATACGAGACTTTTTGAGATCCAAATGCTGAATCAACAGCTTTTTTTATAAAGATAATACCTTGGTCTTTATTATCAAAACAGTCCGCAAGTTCTCCTGTCATAACAACGGCAACTTTTTCTGGTTGTAATCGATATGCGATTTCCTTCAAGACTTCTGAGAGCCTGATACTTTTCCAGAGCGGTAGGTAGTGCAATTCTATTAGAGTTCCATTTGAGGATGCCAGCTTAGTATTCGCTCCTCCAATATCAAGCCCTATGACATTCGCATTCATTTTTATTCTTTTCTCCGGTTTTTTTCAAATTTACTGATCGATTCTGATTTTCTGGCTTTTCAGACTATCAAAAAAGTTAACATGCGAATCATAGATATTCTATCTATCTTCATTATCCAGCTTCTCAAAAAGATGCTTAGGAAACAAGTAAAATTTGTAATTTATTGCTTGAATGATTTTTTTACAATACTCAAATGGTATATTAAAATACATGGGTACTCATAACATGATCTAACTGAAAAATAACTAGATACAAAGAGAAATAATATAGAACATGAAAATGGAATTGTTTATATCAATTATGTAGTTTTAGTAGAAAATGTATGCTACTTAAGCCTCAACTGTCTGGAAGATCTGATTTGAATACAGTCCTTCTTGTCCTTAATTTTGAACCAATATCATAAATTCTATAAAAGTAAGAACAGAAAATGAATTTTAGGAGTATAGCAATCTTTGAGAAACATCATCCAGCTTGTAGAAAAACAATGATCTGTGGCATTTATCACTGTTATGAATTGAAAGTTCTCGTATCATAAGGTTGTAATTTGTTCTCAAACTTTACTCTGGATCGTTTTTTTTTAAAAGGTTTTCTATAGCCTATATTGAAGCTCACTGGTACACTACTTTTAGTTCGTTTGGTGACAACCGAAATCACTTGATTGTGTATTAGAATAGAGTTACATATTATATTTTGTAATAAGAAATCCTCGAACTTCTACATAATCTTTTATGGCATTCAGGCGATAAATTTCTATCATCGCCTGTTTGGAGAGTACCATCTATCCCAGGTGTCAGTCCTAAAAGATATTAACATCGGAAAAAATTCGCTATATAAAAAAAGTAAAAAAAAGAAATTAATTTATGATGATGCATGAGCATCGATTTTATTTATTCGGTTTTAAGATGTTGTTTCTTTAG
>Ga0187851_10004373_pt1 | contig 11558 bp, 13 predicted proteins | sample June2016WEW_6_10_FD_132997 | JGI IMG/M metagenome (GOLD analysis project Ga0187851, IMG submission 132997) | Peatland microbial communities from SPRUCE experiment site at the Marcell Experimental Forest, Minnesota, USA - June2016WEW_6_10 | ecosystem: Environmental > Terrestrial > Soil >... | reverse complement strand
TTGCCGCCTCTCACACCTCGTGCACGAAAAAATACCTCACCCCGCCCATCCATAGCGCGAGCGCTACCAGTTCGGCGCACAGCACCCACTCCAGCGCGAGCCCGAAGACGCTTCGCCCGCCCGAGTGCATCGCCACCACCACTAGGCTAATCACCAGCACCGCCATGCTGATCCGCATTGTCATCAGCCCATAGCGGGCAGGCCTCACCGCAAACGCCCTGCGCTCTGGTAACCGCCCAGCCACGCGCGCCGCAAAGTCCGCAGGGATACTCACCTCCGGCGCCCGTTCCAGCGCCCGCACCACGCGCTCTTCCAATGCATCCGTGTTATCCCTCATCCGTTGCTCGTGCATCGCGCCTCCTTTACCGGCGTTCGATCTCCCTCGCTTCGCCGCGCCGCAATCCCCTCTCGCAGCTTCCTGCGCCCCCGGTGCAGATGCGTCCGCACCGTCCCGATGGGCAGCCCCAGAGCCAACGCAATCTGCTCATACGTCCGCTCCTCCTGATGATAGAGCACCAGCACGGCGCGCTCCACCTGGCTCAGCCGTTGCATCTGCTCCTCCACCGCCCACTGGAACTCGCGCTCTTCCATCAACTCTTCCGCGTTCGGTCCGGGATGCGGCAGCCGCTCCTCCCATCCGCTCGTCTCATCCGAAATCGACACCAGCGACTGCGCCTCCCTCCGCCGCCTCTTCCACTCATCCTGCGCCACATTCACCGCTATGCGGTAAAGATACGTCGTCACAAGCGCCTCTCCGCGAAAGCTGGGCAGCGCGCGATACAGCCGCAGAAACACCTCCTGCGCCAAGTCGTCCACGTGCTCGCGGCTTCCCGTCAACCGCAACAGCGTGCGGAAGACCATCGCCTGATGCTCGCGCACAATCTCCTCGAAGCTGATCTCGGATGCCAAGCAGGGTTAGACCTCGCGCCGCTGCGAAAGTTTCACCCGCCGAACTGAAACTCTGCGCCGCCCCGCCAGTCTAACGCGTGCAGGAAAGGGAGGAAATCCTCATGGGAGCAATATCGGACGTATTCGTGCCACTCGGAGCATTTGTAGTTGCCATCGTCGCAATCGTCTCGGGAATCGTAGGACAGGCCCACGCGCGCCGCATCAAGGCCGAGCAGCGCATGGCCATGGTGCAGCGCGGCATGCCCGTCGAGCAGATCGATCTGCTCTTGAAATCCGCCAGGGACGACGGAGGAGAGATCAAAACCAGGGATCCCCTGCGCAGCCTCGCCAACGCCCGGCGCGTCGGAATCATTCTGGTCTCTATCGGCGTCGGCATAGTCCTCTTCGGTTCTCTGCTCGCCGCGATCGAGCGCGACCGGGAAACCCTCATCGTCGCGGCGACAGGCCTCATCCCTCTGGCCATCGGCATCGGCTTCTTCGTCGACTACCACCTGCAGATGCGCGAACTCGCCCGCTTCGGCCTCGAAGTCGGTGCAGAACTTCCCCCCAACAACAGGCCCACCTAGCGCTCCGTCTCTACCTTCTCCGGCGTCACAAAGCTCTTCACCACCACCCCCGCCGTCTCGAAGTGCGAGACGCAGTGCCCTGCCGCATGTCCCATCTGGATCGCCTTCTTCAGCATCCGCACCATCCCGCGCGACTCCTCCTCGAACCATCGCGTGCTGGCCCACTCCCAACCCGCCACCAGGTTGTAGCTCGCATCGCACTTCGGACAGACCAGCGCCGTCTCCAGCGTGCGATGGAACGCCCCCTCCGGCAGCCGTCCCACCGGCTCCGTCCCACTCCGAATCGCTGCTATCGTCTGCTTCAACTCACCCCTCCCTAATGAATCTTTGAATATGTCTATGCGTTGTCTTTCGGAGGGAGCAGGGGGCTTCAGCCCCCTGAATAAGGCCAATCGAATCAAGGGGCTTTAGCCCCGGGCCTTTTGCCGGGTGCCCGGGTGCCCCATCCATCGCAGCCTCATCGCGATGGGTGGGGTCGTCAGCTTCTGACTCAGTACTCCTCCCGATAAGTCCTGCGCCGCCGTTTCGGTGTAAAAAACCCGAACACCAGATGCAGCACCGCCAGCGCCAGCGCTCCCAGAAACGCCGCCTTGAACGTCTCCACGCGGAATCCGGGAACAAACTCGCTGGCAAACTTCAGCACCAACGCATTGATCACCAAAAAGAAAACTCCCAGGCTCAGGATTCCCAGCGGCAGCGTAATGATCTTCAACAGCAGCCCAAAGGTCGCGTTGAACAGCCCGATCACCACCACCGCAATCATCGCCGAGCCCCACCCGCTCACCACGAATCCGCTCACCGTCCGCGACACAATCCACAGCGCCACCGCATTCAGCACCCACTGCAACAGCATCCGTCCCATCCGCCACCTCTCCCCTTCGCTCGTCCCCACCACCAGCATATCCGAATCGCCCGCATTTGCAGTCAATCGTGTCGCAACTTGCCCAATCCGTGCGTGTTCAATCTTCAAGTAATATTGTGAACAACTAGTTTCCGCCTGACGGAGCCGCCATGTTGCCCGCGCGCGTTGCCCTTCTGATCTTGCTTCTTGCCATCGCCGCCCGCCCGCTCCCAGCGCAGCAGCCTCCCAATTCTGCTCCCGCAACGCCGTCAGATAACTCCAATCGAGCCGTCGCCACCATCCGCGCCACTGCGCGCCTGGTCGTCCTCGACGTCGTCATCACCGACGGCAATGGAAACCCCGTCCAGGGCCTCAAGCCCTCCGATTTCGCCCTCTCCGAAGATGGCGTTCCGCAACACTTCGCCAGCTTCAGCGAGCATCAAGCGCAAGACATCAACTCCGCCGCACCGCAACCTTCGCTGCCGCCCAACACCTTCACCGTGCAACCGCCGCTCAATGAAGCGGGCTCCAAGACCGTCATCGTCCTCGACCACAGCACCTACCCCAACGACCCGATGGTTCGCGGCGACATTCTGTCCTTCATGAAGACAGTCGCGCCTGGAGAACCCATTGCCATTGTTCGAATCTATGGGGGCGGGATGCACCTCGTGCAGGACTTCACCTCTAACCCTCAACTGCTCCAGGATGCAGTCGCCAGCCATCGCATGTTGCTCCCGCTACCGGGTACTACAGGCAATGTGCCGAACACCGGAGTCATCAATCCATACCAGCGGCTGGCCCGCTATCTTGCCGGAATCCCCGGACACATCAATCTCGCATGGGTCACAGACGAAGGGATGCCCGATAGCTTTAGCGGGCAGGACGATCAGGGGTTTCCCGGCCTCTCCAACATCATCCGCAACCTGCAAGGATCTACGAACGTGGTGCGGCTCAGCCGCGTTGTTCCATATGTGATCAAAGCCGGTGGATACATCGGCGGCATCTTGCAACCATACGACGTTCCTGAAATTCCCATTCCGCAGATCATTCCCAATTCGCATGCCGATTCCTTGGCAGACCGTCCGCTGATGCCTGCCGCGCTGGGTGGTCTCCTCGCGAACAAGGCAATGGGTGACATGGCGACAGCCGCAGGCGGCCACGCGTTCTTCAATGGCACAGATAAGGCCTTGGCCCAGATCGTCAACATAGGCTCCAACTACTACACAATCTCCTATGTGCCCACCAATCCAAACTGGAACGGCGCATTTCGCAAGATCGCGATCAAAGTCACCGGAATTCCACAGACACCTCCATCTCGGTTTGGATGGTCGGACTATGGCCAGCCGAATGTCGTCTACCGCAGCGGCTACTATGCGCGCACCAGGCCCGACCCCAGCTCTCTTGCCGGCTCCACAACCTTCGGCATGGAAACCACCGCGTCCCCAACAATCCAACCCGTCGCAGCCTCCTCGCCCAACTTCGTCCCCATCTCGACCTCATCGCCCGGCGTCGCCCCTATCGCCGCCCCACTGCCCAACGTCATCCCGCGCGCCGCCTCGGCCATGGAAGCGGCCATGGGCTTCGGCACCCTCACGCACAATCAGGTCGACTTCACCATCGTCGTCACGCCTTCACCGCAGATCGAAAAGCCCAAGTCCGGCATACCTCCCGCGAAAGACAACTTCATCACCGCTCCATTCCACGACGCCCCCTATCGCAACTACAAGGTCCACTACTGGATCGATCCGAGGGGCCTCAAGTTCTCGCGAACCGCCAACGGCTCCTACCGCGACGATCTCCAGTTTGTCGCCATCGTCTACTTCAACGACGGCCTGGTCGCAAACTCCGCATCCATCACCGCCCACATTCAGGTCCCCGCAGACAACCTGGACGACACGCTCAACTCAGGCGTCAACTTCGACCAAACCATCGCCATTCCCATTACGGACAACCGCCTCCCGGACAGCTTTTTCCTCCGCGTGGGCGTAAGCGAGACATCCACTGGCCACATCGGAGTACTCGAACTCCCCACCGACTGGATCCAGCTTCCGCCCCAGCCCCCCGCCAACGACACCGCCGCCAATCCCGCCCCCGCGAATCCTCCGCATTAATCCCTTCCATTCATCCCCAGTGGTGCCATCCGCCCAATCCGAGTAATCTCTATTCATCGCGCGCGCGTGCGTGGAGTGATCCGGATGCCAACAACCATCACGCCTCCAAATCTCGAACGCCGTCCCCGCCGTTCCGAAGAGGACGATGGAGGCAACAGCCGCCGTCCGCCCAACGGCCATGACCTCAAGCGCACCGGCGGCGGTGGCGACAACGACAACTGGGACAATCGTCCCAACCGCTCGCACCGTCCCGGTGAACGCCTCATCTCCTACCGCCTCGGCCTCTTCTTCGCCCTCGGCGCGGTCTTCCTCTTCTTCACAGGGCTCGTCAGCGTCTTCTCCGTCACTCAGCCCGCCGGCCGGCTGGACGCCTACAACCACGCCATCAACGCATGGCTGCCCGCCGCCGTCCCGCCCATTCTCTGGCTCACCACCGCCGTTCTGCTGCTCAGCTCCGTCACCGTCGAGATCGCCCGCCGCCACATGTTCCAATCCATCGACGCCATGGAGGAGTGGTTTGGCCTGGGCCATCCCGTCAGCCGCCGCGCCCTGCCCTGGCTGCTCGCAACCCTCGTCCTCGGCTCGCTCTTTCTGGCCGGCCAATGGCTCGCATGGCATCAGCTCGCGCTCCAGGGAGTCACCTTCCACGCAAGCGGCGCCGGCGGACACTCCTTCTACATCCTCACCTGCGCCCACGCCATCCATCTCGCCGCCGGCATCATCGCCCTCATCGCCGCCCTCGTCGGACTCTTCGCCTTCCGCAGCGTCGAAGACCGTCAGATCCTGGTCGATTGCGCAGCCTGGTACTGGCACGCCATCACCGCCCTCTGGCTCTGCCTCTTTACCCTGCTCGCCTTCCGCTAATCGAAACCCGCGCCACTCAATCATTTAAAGCATCTTCACTCTTGCTGTAGAGGGAAATGAATTCTCATTCTGATCCAGAACGCGCTGAGGGGAAAGTATGCCCGTATTTTGTTCGCAGCCCGATACTCTACGCCATTGGTGAAAATGCTCTAAACCAGCAAGCCTCTGCTAATAATTTTACAAGCAGGCTGATTGCCTGTTTCGCTGGAATGGAGTATCTTCTCGGCGGAAGGGACTATTGTGGCCAAGAAAATCACCGTCTCGAAGAATGGTCCGTATATAGTCTCGGGCTCTGTACCGGTTGCGGTCCAAACCATTGGCGTCAATAGCAAAGGCTACTCCACGGAGTGGGTCGAGGGTAGGGCGTTTGCATCTTCTCCTCAGTATGCGCTTTGCCGTTGCGGCCAGTCGAAGACCAAGCCGTTCTGCGATGGGACACACTCCAAAGTCGGCTTCGACGGTACCGAAACAGCGAGTCGTGCTCCTGTTGCGCAGCAGGCAAACGTGCTGGATGGCCCGGCGATGCAACTCCTCGATGCGGAAGTCTTATGTGCATTCGCACGCTTTTGCGATCCGCACGGTCGAGTTTGGAACCAGGTGGAAAGAACCGACGATGAACGAATACGTGAGCAATTTATACATCAAGTAGGTAGCTGTCCCGCTGGTCGTTTGATTGCGGTAGACAAGCAGACCGGCGGGCCGGTTGAACCAAAGTTTCCGCACTCGATCGGAGTGGTGGAGGACCCTGCGCAGAATTGCAGCGGCCCGTTGTGGGTGCGCGGAGGAATAGCGCTCATTGGTGCCGATGGCCAAACCTACGAATTGCGGAATCGCATGGCTCTCTGCCGTTGCGGCCGGTCCGAGAACAAACCCTTCTGTAACGGGGCACATGCTGCCGACCCCAAGTTCAATGATGATATCTAGCCCGCCTCCGCCAAGCTTTCACCGGGTTCCGCGAAGGAATGTGTTGAATGAGGGTAGATACAAACGAGGCCATGGTCAATTCTGCGCGCGCCATCGACGCCTATGACGCCAGGACGGAATAAACTCAAATCCCTGTCAGCGTGGTGGCTTTTGCAAGCCATGGACAACGCAAGAGGTAAGAAGAAATGGAACGCGCGAGGTAGATCGAACGAAAGGTGAGGTTATGACACCAGAACAAAACTTGCAATTGATGAAGACGCTGGACGATTCCTGGAACGCGAAGGAGCTTACAACGTTCCACAAACGCCACGCCAGGAATTGCGTGGTGCGATGGCCCAACCAACCGCCGACGCATGGAATAGAAGCTCATGAGCAGGAGGCGCTTGCCTTTTTCAAAACGTTTCCCGACCAGCACCTCGTCAACAATCCATACAAAGTGATGATCGCACAGGGTGATTGGACATGCACAATCGCCGAGTTTACCGGGACCATGACGGGGCCGATGACGATGGCCGACGGCTCGGTAATTGCCCCGACGAACAAAAGCTTTAAGGTGGACTTCTGTACTGTGGCGCACTGGAATGAAAACGGAGAGATCGTGGAAGAAAACCTATTCTACGATCTCATGGGAATGTTGAAGCAAATTGGCGTGATGTGAGCCCAACGAAGGGGCCGGTGGCCCAGGTCTGAGATCAGCCACTGAATCGGGCGCCCCACGTCTCGATTCTGAGACATGCGATTCCACCGGCGTTGCGCCACGGACCGCTTGCCTTCACCGTTCTGCCAGCTATCGCTTCTTCGCCGATGCGCCCTTCGCAGCCGTCTTTGCCTTCTGCTTCTTCGTAGACTTCCCGGCGCTCTTCGCAACAGGCTTGCTCTTCGCCTTCACCTTGGCAGCCTTTGCTGGTGCTTTCTTCGCGACAGCCTTTGCAGGGGCCTTCACCGCAGCCTTTGTCTTCCCCTTCACCGCCGCCGTCTTCGCCGCAGGCTTCTTCACAACCGTCGCCACAACCTTCTTCGCCGCAACCTTCTTCACCGGAGCAGTCTTCTTCACCGCAATCTTCTTTGCCGGTGCAGCCTTCTTCGACGCAGCCTTGCCCACGACCGCTTTTTTCGCAACAGCCTTCGCAGCAACGGGCTTCTTAACCGGGGCCTTCGTCTCAACCGTCTTAGCGACGGCAGCCTTTGCAGGCGTAACATTCTTCGCTGTCGCCACCGGCTTCACCGGCACTGCAGCCTTCGCCGCGGTCGCGGCCTTTTTCTCGACCGGCTTCGCTGTCGCCACCATCGACTCCGCCGCTGCACCCTCAGCCACCAAAGCAGCCTCGTCCGGTCCATCCGCGTCTTCGACCAGCCCCTCTTCCGCCTCTGCCTTCTTGCGCGACTTCGCCTTCGACTCCTTCTTCGCCGCCCGTGCGCGACGCAGATGTACCGCCGGAGGAGGCGCGGGAGGCGAGTACGGCTCCAGAAACGCCTTCATCTCCTCCACCGTCCCCAGCTTGCCGTCCATCAACTCGAAGAAGACCTTCTCCACCAGCTCATCGAACCCGGCCAGCTCCGCAACAATCCGCATCTCCTGCATCTGCACATACGGAACCCTCTGCCGCGCCTGTGGCCACTCCGTATAGAAGCTCTGGAACTTCGCCTGCAGCGCCGCGTTCTTGGTCGAGTAGGCAACCCACAGCACCACCTCTGGCCGGGCCGCCATCAGCAGCTTCCAGGTCGCCGACGGGCTGGCTGCCTGCTTCGCTCCCATCTCCGCCGCAAACCGCTTCGCCTCACCCTCCAGAGCATCGATCTCCGCAACAAAGCCCTGCCGCGGGAAGCTCTTCTTCAGGGCCTTCACTTCCTTGGCAGGCATCTTCGCCGTCAGCAGCGGAAACTGCGCCGCCGACGCGTCAGCTACGATGCCCTGCATCTGCAACTGCATCTGGGCCTCGCGCAGCTTCTCCAACTCCGCCACATTCGCCTTGGCAGTGCTCCATCCCGGAACCAGCCGCTTCAACCAGCCCTCTTGCTCCAGCCCGCGCATCACCCGCAGCGGGTCTTCCTCATGCACAATCTCTTCCGCCTCGTACCCGCGGTGGAAGCTCTGCAGCGCGGAGATATACCCCTCCGCCTTGCCTGCCACGTACCGCGCCTGCGTCTTCTCTTCCATCTGCCAGCCCAGCCGCGCCATAAACCGCGCCGCACGGATCATCCGCACCGGGTCCTCGATGAACCCGTAGTTGCTCACCAGCCGCAACTCCCGGTTTTCGATGTCCGCCACGCCGTTCAGCGGGTCCATCAGCAGCCCATACGACCCCTCGTTCAGCGACAGCGCCATCGCATTCGCCGTAAAGTCGCGCCGCCGCAGGTCGTCCAGAATCGTCGCCGCCTTCACCACCGGCTTGCCCGGCTTCGGATAGTGGACCGTAAGTGTGCTCCCCACCTCCATCCGCACGTTGCCCGGAAAACGCACAAACAACGCCTGCCCCGCCTCCATCTCGCCGGTGACGACTGCCCCGGCTTTCTGCAAATCTTTCTTCAGCTTGAGAGCGTTTCCTTGAACCGTAACATCCAGATCGCGCACCGGCGAGCCGCTCGTCAGGTCGCGCACTGCTCCGCCCACCAGGAACACCGTAAGCCCCTTGCCGCGGGCAATCTCTCGTACCTTGGATAGTGCCAGTTGTTGGGCCCGGGAAAGCCGGTTTTCAAGCAGATAGATGTAATCGGCCATACGGTTGCTCTCTCCACCCGGCCGCTGCCGGGGCACTTCATCTGATCGCAACGCTCGGCGCACCAGCCTCGGTTTTCCACCCGACTCGGCTCTGAACTCGGCTCGGAACGGGGAGGGAACCCGGGTCGGAATTTCGCTCGAAACTTCGACCTAAACTACTGCGAATCAGTCGTTTACATTGGCCGAAAAAGCACGGCACAAGTCCCTATTTTAGCACGGCTTCGCTGCTTTGACCAGCCTATTTGCACCTTTTTCGTGGCGCACCCGCCCAAGCCGTGCGACAATCCACCCAGACGGTCGCTACGCATGGCAAACTCCCCAAAAAAGGTCCTCGTCCGGCGATTCTCCGGTGACACCCTCCCCGGCTACCTGCCCCAGGCCGCCTTCGTGCACAACCACACATTCGACCTCCTCGACCTCTCTGGCCGACTCATCTCCTTGTCGCTCAACGATATCAAGACAGTCTGCTACGTCCGTGACTTCAACCTCTCCGACGCGGTCAATCCCGAGCGCCTCACCCGCCGAACCTTCCTCGCCCGCCCACGCACCGAGGGCCTCTGGCTCCGCCTCACCTTCAAGACGGGAGACCTCCTCCAGGGCCTCGCTCCCACCAACCGCTCCCTCATCGACGCGCTCGCCGACGACGACGGCCTCTTCCTCACCCCGCCAGACACGCGCTCCAACACCCAACGCATATACGTCCCCCGCGCCGCCCTCACCGATCTCCAGCTCCTCGCCGTCATCACCACCCCCTCCCGCCGCCAGCCCCTCCCCGCCCCCGCTGAAGACCTCCAGGACGATCTCTTCCACCTCCCCATAGACCCCACCTCCCGCCCAAACTAAATGTGGCCAGTGATCCGCTATAAGCAGTAAACGGCAGAAAGATAGTCGTTCTCTCGACCGGAGCGTCACACTCACTCCGTCATCCGGCCAGACCCTGAGCTTGTCGAGCGGCAGTGGAGGGCCCCCCGCATTTCGCCGTTGCCGTTGTTTGCTCTCCTACAGGTGCCCCATCCATCGCGCACTTTGCGATGGGTGGGATTCGACTCCTAAAAATCCAGCAAATCGCCGTGTCAATGCCCTCGAACCCCCAAAATCCCCCTAACCCGCACCAACCAAACAATATAATTCTTCTTAAGAGTTGGCATAGTAGTTTCTCTCCATCCCGTATAATTAAATCAGGTTGCAAAACCAAACAGACCCGGCCAACCGCCGGGTCTTCGCTTTTAATGCGTCCCGCGCGCTTAGCGCGTGCTTAACTTGCATTTTTTGAATACTTTACGCTATTAGCACGGGGGGGGGTACACATCCACGCACGAGCCCAATCAGACCGTCGCCGCTGTCGTCCAGGCGTCCACCGTAACAAACCGCGTCGCAGTCCCTCGCCGCGCCGTCAGCAGCCGATCCACCGCGCGCACCGTGTCCATTCTCTCCGCGCCCATCCCGCGATGTCCGCCATCGTGCAGCAGCAGATTAGCCCCACGTCCGCGCCTCTGCCAGCGTGCAATCCCGTTCTCCAGATTGCTCAGAATCCCCTCCGCCCCGATCGGATTCCAGTCGTACCCCGTCACATTCCACATCACCGGCGTCAGCCCCAGCTCCCGCGCCGCGCGCAGCACCGCAGGCCGCCGCGCTCCGTACGGCGGGCGAAAGAACTTCACCGCAGCGCCCGTAATCTCTTCCAGCACCGCATTGCAATCGGCCAGCTCCTGCCGCACCCGCGCCGCGCTCGCAGTCGACAGCCTCGGATGGCTCATCGTGTGGTTGCCCACAAGGTGACCTGCCGCCGCCACCTGCCGCACGATCTCCGGCCTCTCGCGCGCAAAGTTCCCCATGTTGAAGAATGTCGCGCGAACCACATGCCGCGCCAGCACCTCCAGCAGTTGCAATGTCGCCGCATCGTTCGGCCCATCGTCGAACGTCAGCGCAACCTCGTTCCCGTCGTCGCCCGCAATCAGCGTCCGCCCGAAGATCTGCGACGTAGGCCACAGCGACGCATACGCGAAGCCGCCCGCTGCCAGCCCCAGCGCCGCCGCACAAGCCGCAACCTCCGCAATCGCTCCCGGCATCAGGCCTTCTTCCCTGCCCCACTCGCCTTCAACAACGCAAAGACCTCCTCCGCATGTCCCGCCGGAGTCACCTTCTCGAAGACGTGCAGCAGCCTCTGCCCCTTGCCCGCGTCCGCAGAGATCAGATACGTCGTCCGCTCGACGCCCGTCACCGGCTTGCCGTACATCTTCTTCTCCTTCAGCAGCCCGTATCGCTTGATCAGCACCATCTCGGGATCGGCCAGCAGGTCGTACGGCAGCTCGTACTTGTCTTTAAATTTTTTCTGCTTCGCCACCGTGTCCCGCGAGATTCCCAGCACCACAATCCCGGCCTTCTTGAACTTCGCAAACGCGTCGCGGAACCCGCATGATTCCAGTGTGCAGCCCGGCGTATCGGCCCGCGGATAGAAGAACAGCACCACCGGCTTCTCCTTCAAACTCCGCAGCGAGACGCTCACCCCGTCCTGATTCAGCAGCGTAAAATCCGCAACCACATCGCCAATCTGCATCTGCATCCTCCTCATGGAATTCTGTCGCTACTTCGCGCCCAACTACTTCGCCGACAACGCCGCCAGC